>JAABUK010003022.1_pt1 | contig 29037 bp, 38 predicted proteins | sample 5559141 | NCBI WGS metagenome assembly JAABUK01 (sample SAMN10711869, study PRJNA513367) | rock metagenome | isolation source: Antarctica rocks | place: Antarctica: Victoria Land, Pudding Butte nord | collected 2016-01-03
CAGTGATGTCAAGGTCCACCATCACCACTAGTAGCACAAGCACAAAGCCTGCACAATCAGATGAGTCAGCAGTCAATATCATGACCCACAAACACAAGAATGGAGAGAAGGATGCTCATACGTTGCATAAGCTTAACAGGGCATGCTCTAGCGACTGCAGAGCTGATCCAGCATGTAGCGTTTCTCAGTGGGCAGGCACTGCTGGATGCAATCTGTGATCACACAACATAGTCAACACGTGCTGCACTGTTTTGTATGCTGCTGACCCAACTTGACCTGGGATTTATGTTTGTGCATCTAGTCCAGAGACTGGCCATGTCAGTTGCAGTAATGCACGAGTCAGATGATCTAGCTAACCCGGACCTGGCCATCCAGCGTTGCAAGTCGCATTTGCCATGGCGCTGGCTATCGTACACACGGATGTAAGGCGACGACAGGCTTTCTCTCGCAGTGCATATCTTGGACAGCATGCGTGCGATGTGATCTTGCATCGGATGCGTCTTGTTGGTTTCAACCCTAGATCTAGATCAGTACTCAAGTGCACAAAGCCTTTCGCGACCCGAGGCCTGCAACAGGCTGCCACATTTCTGGTTGCTCAACTCAAAAGAATGCAATGCCTAGGCTTCAAAGCTTGCTGCAAACGCCTATCAACGACGCACGCATTACAGGTGACTGACACCAGCCAAACAGCACCCCTATATTAGGCCGTTGATGTATTCACAAGTTTAACTTACTGCAGTGGAACAGTTCTTATGCAACCCTACTGCTGGTCTTGGTTCCTCCCAAGCAGCCTCTTCCGAACAGGTAAGAATCAGAACAGAGCTGGGATTTCTTCGCTTGTGGTTGCACACTTTGTCAACTGTTCTTTCCATTGGTGCATGAATCAGAAGCTTGTCAGTGTCAACAACTTCTCACTCTACAGGCATTGATTGAGACTTTGAACAGTCTGCAAACTCATGTGGCACCATGTGTGTGGAATGGCAAAGAGCTGCTGAGCCATCTGCAGAACCACGCCAGGCTACTGCCAACAGGTTGTGTCCGGTATGTTGCAAAAAAAATACCAGTGCACCTACACTGATTTGCACTAGTAGTTGGTTGGCGCATGATTGCTGGCATCTATGCATGCTAGCATGCTGCATGCACTGACAACTGCATGCATACACAGCTGATGTTGTATGCTGTGGCTGTGAACGCATGACAGTGTGGATGAGTTGCTGTGTGGTGGACTGAGGGAGGGACATCTGACTGAGCTGTTTGGTGAATCTGCTTCTGGCAAAACTCAGGTGATCATCACTGACACCCTGTAAAGTATCCATATCATGTATATTGTGTCGTGATAGGCCTAATGTGCAAGGCTACCCCGAAGGTTGCCAGCAACTCCTGCTGAGGCTAAGGCCCTACCCTGTGAGGGGGCATCGGCTCTTGTGGACTATCCATGCGCTTGCTTTGATACAAGCTCATTCATTCTACATTACGTGACAAATTTGTTGCAGTTGTGTATGATGGCAGCAGTGGCTGCAGCAATGAGGGGGGAGCAGGTGACCTACATTGACACAACAGGGTCCTTTTCAGGCAGAAGAGCAGCAAGTGTATTCAACACCTTGCAGTCCAGAGTACAGGTTTGTCATTCAACACAATAGACAGAATCTGCAGCAAAAGGCACAGAACAAGCAGTGCAGCATGTTTCTGCAGCAATTATGTGGTGGGCTACAGTACCAGTATCAGAGTAATCTATGACTTCATTAAACAGCTTGTACAGTCTCTTGACCTGAGCACTGCAGCATGTAACATAGTAATGCGCTGAGTGACTGACCTTCGACGCTTGTTTACTTGCAGGGTGGCAAACCTTTGTTGCAAATTCTGCAGAGTATTCAGGTCTGCCATGTGCACACAGTCCATGAGGCCTTAGCTGTACTGGACAACTTGGCATGCTCATTGCAGGTGAGGCAATCCCATGAAAGATATTCACCACTTTACGTGATGACTTTTCTGCACCTTGTTTGTAGTCTGTTGATTGCCTTGTGCCATTGGGATGAATCAAGTGACTTGCTTACAGGCACTGATCAACAGCGGCAGTGCTTGCCAGCCAAAATTGGTGATTCTTGACTCTGTCTCTGCCTTGATCACGCCGATATTGGGGGCAGGCGGATCACAGCAAAGCCAAGGGCACGCTTTAATGTCAGCCTTAGGCCGCATGCTCAAGTATGTTGCTGTGCAATACACTGCTGCAGTGCTGTGCACAAATCACATGGTGGGTAGTGGAAGCAACCCCAGGCCTGCGCTGGGAGAGAGCTGGAAAGTGCAGCCTCACACCAGACTACAGCTGTTGCGGCCTGATGTTGGGGATGAGCGATATGCTGTCATTTCAGGATCAGCCACATCAGTGTGTGGCCAGCAGGTCACTTTTCAGCTTTCGTGACTTGCCACCTAGCGTTGCAAGACGCAACACTTGTGCTACAGAACCGCAGGATCAAGTTTGCTGCATGAGTCTAACGAAAGTATGTGCCTTGCCATCACGTTACGGTCACAGCTTGTGATAATCTAGCCTGCAATAGTTTTGCTTACTGTTTTCAAGTTGTAGTTCGTCAATGAGCTGAATCTACGTGACAGCTGCTTCAGCATGCCATCATATGCACGCTCAGATGCAGCCATATCTTTAGGCCACAAGACCCAACAGAGAGTCAGCAGCAGTGCAATCCAGAGTCCACGTGAAAGTTTGGCAACAGCAGGGTGCATGATATTACACAATTGGCTGGATAGCTGAGCAGGCCTACTCCAGGTCAACAACCTTGGCCAGGCGCTGCAGTCGATTCAACAGCAAATCGCCATGCCTTATTGTCTGCTGATATTGTGCATTTTTGGCATCAGGCCTGCATGGGCATGCACGCATTAGCAGGTAGAATGTACAAAAATCACCTTGTGCTGAATGGACGTCATAACTGAAGATATGCAGATCGTAAAACCTGTAGGGTGGGCACCAATATGTACGGCAACAGTCAGTGCAGGATGCAGCAAACAAACTCACTAACCTATTTGTCTCCACTACACCCGCCACCTTGTCAATCTTTGCTGTTAGGCGATTGGAAACAATGAAGTCTGCCAACTCCTGGTCTATGAAATCAACGCTGACTCCAAAAGATTGTGCCATGGACTCAAGTGTTACGCTCTTGTAGGAATCTAGAAACTGCATGGCATCAGGCAATTTGATCAGAGGGATCGCACATGTTGTAATAGTAGGCAGGGCATGGTGAGCACATGCCACTGAAGATGACCTTGAATATGCAGACATATGCTGAGCAGCTCAAATGTGCAGAGCACCACTGCAGGGACAACTGGTAAGGCAGATGCTTCATAGCAGCAGCTACATTACCAGTCACTTATTGACAAGATCACCCCACAAGCTTGTTTTGCATACAGACAGTGCATCAACACCATGCCCTAATCAAGTGCTCAGTGCAGCCTTGAGTCACAGAAGCAGCTGCTGAAAACAAGTTCTGCTGTTGGAAAATGCTTCATAATGCATTTTGACCAGCATTATGCCAGCACAGTTCACGGGGCTGGTTCTGTCAAGAACTAACATGCAACTCGCAGGAAGGCTTACCTGTGAGTATGCAACCACACGGACCTCCCTGACATAGTAGCGCAGATGGGAATGAAGGTATGGGTCTGCGTCTACCTGATCTATGACCTGTGAGAATGCCTGCGCAGCCAGCAACACACAGTCAGCAGGTAACAGCCATGACCGCAAGTAAGACTTTGCAGCACTTGTCTTGGGGCAGACTTGAGGCACCCCAAGTGAAAAATGCAGGAGCAAAATGCTGCCAATGCACATGTCACTGCAGCTGCAGCCTACATTGCAAACATGAATATTGAACATGAAGCTATGTAGCACGTATGATACAGAAGAAAGCCTGGCAGCACAGCGTCCTCCTCTGGATTACTCAATGTAGTGCAAGTGAAAGTCTCGTTCCCAGCTATTTCGTTTTCACCATACTGTGACGCCCATTGAGCAGCAGTCATTATCACTTGAAGAAAACACCTTACTGGCAAAGAGATAACAGAGGCAGCAACTTGCACATACCTTGAAGAATGCTCCATACTGGCACATGTACAAGGAGTTCAGGAAGGACGTTAAGTTTGGGATGCTGTCAATGACTGTCAGGATCTCAGGGGCATCCACCACCTTCTTCTTCAGGTCCACTCTGTCCAGCGTGATGACAGACGTGACTACGCTGTAGAAGATGAGCGTCTCATATGACATCAACTCTGTTCTGCACACCAGAAGGTCCAAACTTGAGTATGCTGTCATGCTGGCCAGGGGTTGTTATACAATATGGGCGCCTCATGTGATACCACCTCACCATTCCGCAAAACCCAAGCCAATGTGGTCACAGCTCTGTGAGAGCCAAGGCTGGATGAGACTCAGCATACGTTGATATGCTGCACAGCCAGCAGCAATGGTGTCCAACGCACTGAAGCAAGCAGCGTGTGCAACACAGAAAGGGTACTGCAGAGACGTACGCGCCAAAGGTTGCAGTGGAGTCTAGAAAGAGCTCGCCAGCCTTCTTGAAGTCTCTGGTGACCATCAGGAAGAGCGCCTCATACACCTTGAGCCTGTTCTTGCGTTCCCAGTCTCCACCCTCATCACACAGCTTCTTGGCCTTGTCTATCTGCTGCTTCACAGAGTGCCAGTCGCCAAAAGCTATATCAGACCTGCCACATCGTGAGGCTGATCAGCTGGACAACGATGAGCCATGTTAGGATACTGCCCAGGCAGCTGAAAGTGTCCATATCACATACTCCTCTGCAATTATGTTGCTTTTGTGCATGGGCAAGCAAGGCGTGTGTACATTCACGCAGGAAGAACTAACTTCTGTGTGATGATTCTGTTAGTGTGCTGAGATTGTGCAGACATGGATACATGAACGGTGCGTCAGTCAGGCATTCAATGTAAATGACATGCCTGACATGCCAAGCAAGATATATGCTCCTGAGTAATCAGGGTTAAGCATGAGATGCAGATGGAGCTCAATGTGTATGCAGCGATACAACATACTTGAGGACGCTGAACACCAGGTCCATCTTGGGCCCAGAGCCTGCAGTCTTCTCCTCAGCTTTCTTGTATGCTTCTGTAGCTGAATCTCTGTCACCTGCAACAGCGTAGTCTTGGGTCGATAGTATTGGGTATGAATTGACACAACACACAGACAAGAGAACATAGGTGGTACAACCTGTAATCACAGGGCAAGCATTAAGGTCACCTGACCATGAGCAGCCTCTCAGCGCCTCCAGCAGCAAACTTTTGCCAGATCAGGTTGTCTGTTGTCATTGTGATGGCATACAAGACTTGTGCACGTGAAAACTAGGTCAAGTCGTGGAGACAAAGTACATGCTGCTGCCTAGACAGTCAAATGGATGGAACCATAGGTGCCTGTCTGGCAGAAGTCTGTACCTATGCGGCACAAGTAGTCAGCTTTTGCTGTCAAGGCCTCCTTGACTTCTGTATCACCAAGGTTTTCCTCAGCATCTTTGATCTTTGCTTCTAGCTCTTGCAGCTTTGTCTGGTTAGCAGACTGCATTCGCTTGAGTTGAGATGCATCAGGATTCCAGCCAACCTCTTGGCACAGGAACTCGTACAGCGGAGCCAAATCTGCAAGAACGAGCTCGGCATCAGCAAGAGTCTGAAGGCAAGCTATTGCACACCAATGCGAATCGATACCTTCTGCAAAGACTGTATCTAATATTTCTTTTTGCAGCTTGCCCTTCTCCTTATCAGACGAACTCTGAAGAGTGTACAGGAATCGCTGCAGGAATGGATGGAAAGGTCAGTCTTGTGTCAGGAAAGCATCATGCATCACCGAGGATGCAGAATGTGCCTTCTGTGTATGGCACTTTGGTGGTGCACCTTATGTGCGATGACGATCCTTAGATCCTGTGGCTCTTGTTCCTGGCCAGTCATAGGGTCCAACACCATCTTTGCAGCTGCGAAGTATTCTTCAAGAAAGATTTAAACACACCAAACCGGAGCAGGTGACCAATCAAACCAGATCAATGTTGCTTAGCAAGCTGACTTTTCGCGCAACAGCAGCGTGTTGCAAATCTTACAAAATGTTGCAACGCTGGCAGTGTGTGCCTTACAGCTGATGCACTTGTTCTATGCGGAAGGCCGTGACGTACAACCTCAAGCCAAGCTCAGTTCTAGCACTCACAGCAGAGACCACCGCTGACCGCCAGGCAAGAAATATAGTCACCGCTTTGCCATGCCAGTGACATCATTGCTTCACATGCCTCTGCGCGACCTTTGCGGAGCACATGGACGCAATCCCGTACGTTGACTCGCTGATCAAAGAGTACCTGCTGTTCAGAGGCTTTACTGGCACTCTCAGAGCCTTCAACAAAGATCTTTCGTCGGACAGGGGCTGTGGATTTCAGGCTGATCAGCTCTGTGAGCTCGTGTTTCGAAGGCTCGTACCTTTAGATCAAGCTTCAGAGCTTATGGAAGTGTTGGATTTTCTAAACAGTCGAGTATACAGCAGACTACCCGGGAGCTGTGAGGAAGTGATCAGAAAGCTGGAGGTAACACACTCAGCAAACAGCTAGACATCACACAGCACAGAGCAATCAGTGTTTGCTGACAATGACAGGTGTCTATACTGAGAGCCTATATAGTCAATGCTGTTCAAGCGGGAAAGCTGACTGTTGTCCAAGACTTCTTTTCTCAGTATGGAGAGCTCCTGCTGCATAGGGCAGAATCATCAGACTGGCTGCAGTGGTTTGCACTGCCATACTTGAAGGAGGCTGCGCAAGATCCCCGTTTTAAGGTACCTATAGATTATGCTTTAAGCTGCAAGGAAAGTCATTTCAGCCACTGTCTCTAAGCTTGTTTCATCACACACAGGTGTTCTTTACAAAAGAGTGGTTGACACTGGTCGAGGCTTCTTTTCGTAACTTTTTGGCAGAGGCCATTCAGCACCTTCCACCACCAGCTTTGCTACGCTTTGACACTGACCGCTTGCAACGAAGTGCCTTACAAAAGCAGGTGGACAGCTTGCAGACAGAGAATGCTGGCCTCAGGCAACAACTTGCTGTGTGCGGCATCAGTGAGAGCTCACAAGCTCCCCCTGCCATTGCCCAACACAGCAAGCAGCACAGGTCGCAGGACAAGCGTGCTGCAACTCCTGAAGCTGCTGCAAAGCCTGCTCACAGCCGAGCTGCCCTTCAGCAGCAGCCACCACAGCCCCAGCAGCACGCCAGAACTCTGCTTGGACACACAGCAGCAAATACTATGCCAGCAGGCCTGCCGCATGAGCATGGCCAAAGCACAGACTCAGACTCTGTACGGCAAGGGCCAGCCTCGAAAACAAGCCAGTGGGTCCTAGCAGATGGCACTGAAAAGCAGCCACTGTCTACACTGCAGGATGCACCATCAGACATCTCTGCCCAAGATGTCCCAGCGGAAGACAGCCAGCAAGCATTGTCTTTGTCTAACGCAGACCTGCAGCCAACATGGTCTGCAAGCCTCACAAGCTTGGATGCCAACCTATTGGCTGAGAACAGCAGTGGCACACTCTCTCAATTGGGTACTGCTGGAGATGACACCCTCAGTCTAGACACAGAAGCCAGCAGCCCACGCATGATCAGGCAGGACCCTCAGCGTCAAGCAGAGAAGTCCCAAACACAGTCAAATGCATCTAGTGTCCAACTGCTGGCAGGCCCAGCTTCAACAATGCACCATCAGCATGAAGCTGCCAGTGAGTCTGTGCAACCAGCCACCCCAATCCAGCAAAATGGCTCGACTCAGCATCTCTCCCAGCATGTCGCAAACAATAGCAGATCAACTGGAGGGACAGAGAGAGACTCAAGACCGGCCCAGAGGCAAGCCTCCTCTGGTGCAGCACTGAAAAGCAGTGCCAGTGCTGAGCAGCTAGCTAGTCATGAGCAAGGCATCACCTGCTGTAGCTTCTCACCAAGTGGGCAGAATCTGGCCACAGCTTCCAGCGATGGCGTGGTCCGCATCTCGGCCCCCACAAGTTTGCAGGTGCAGCTCTCATCCCTGATCAGTGCTGCAAATCTCCCATGCTTCTGGCCTTTGTGTTGACTGCATTGCAACCCGTGTCACACACATGATGGCATTCAGCCTGTTGTGCTTACGTACATCACTGCAAGACTTGCATGTAATGCTGATCTGAAGCAGGTCTTACACATGTGTGATTGTCAAATTGCAGGGCAATGCAAGCAGAGCAGCCGTCTTGAACTGTGGCGCTCCAGTGTCTGTTGTGGCTTGGGACCAGCGGGCAGACAAGGTGATGCTGGTGGGTACCAAAGGCAGAGGGGTCAAGGCTTGGCACCTGGATACCAAGTCCATGATCTCCCACATCCAGCTAGACCAAGCATATCCCACAGTTCTTGACATGGCCTGCAGCCCCACAGATCCCTCCTTTGTGTGTGCTGCAGCCTCATCTGAGACTGGTGGCGCTCGCTCAGGCACGCTGACAGTCTGGAACATGCGAGCTTTCAAAAAGCTGCGCTCCTTTGATGTGCCAGATGACACAGCTGTGGGCTCCATCTCCTTTAGTCCTGATGGCCACACGCTGGCTGCTGGCTCCTCTGATGGCAGCTTGCGGATCTATGATGTTCACAGCAACAGAGGGGCACCTGTTGCTGCTTGGGCGCTGCACCCCAAGCAGGACCAAGCACCAGCTGTAAGGTACTTTGCTGATGGCTCAGCAATAGTGTCGCTGAGTCAGACAGGACAGCTACAGCAGTGGGACCTCAGACGGCTGTCTAGTAAGAAGCTTGGCCAGCCTCAGTGGACAGTTGACCTCTCTAGCTTCTGTTCACCTCTCCCCAAGGCCCAGAGGCATACACTAGCAGTGGCACAGTCCAGCAAAATGATTGCTACAAGCAGCATCAAGACTTTGCTGCCAAATGTCACCCTTGATGCTGCCTCTAGGGTGCCAACTGTGCAGTCCATAGTTGCATGCAGACAATCAGAGTCGGCAAAGTTTGTATCCGCATTGCATTGGAATCCAACTTTGCCCGCGCTGTGCTGTGGCTTGAACAATGGCCAGGTCTGGTTGCAGCACCTCAAAGTTGACTGAATCAACATCAGCAATACACAGCATCAAGTTTTGCTCTGGCGGTTGTTCGGCCCCTGCTTTTCATCGCAACACAAGACTAGCCTCGCGCAACTGTGTGAAATGACTGGGAAACTTTGAATGTCTGTCTCTAGGAGGCGCTGGCTTGCCAAACGTAGTGCTGGACATGCTTGAAAAGCAATGTGTCTTCAAACGGACATGATACCGTCAAATATACACACATAAGTCACTGGCACAGTATCAACACCAAAGTATAAAACCAGGAGTCTGTGCCAACATAACGCTTAGAAGTAGACCCAAGTGCAGCTGACAGAGGTCTTGTGATGTTACTGGTGGAGCTGCAGGCGGAGCATGACCTACAATACTTGCCCCTGTGCAATCTCTGAGCTGAGAAGTTGCACATGCTGAAGACAATACGTTTGCACCAGAACCCTTCAGCCCAAATGCTCTCTATATCACTGCTGCATGTAAGCGCTGTTGTTGGGCATCCTCTGACATCATTTCTGCTCTGTAGCGGTCCAAGCTAAAGACTTGCTCAGACGTCAAGCTGCCCCCCATGCACTGCTCCAGGCTCTCCATGTGGAAATGCTCTGGCATGGCTGTGGTGTTACCCACATCCACAAAGACAATCTTCTTGTGTGTTACTGGATCAATGAATGGCTTTGTTGCCTACAAATGGCAGACAAGTAGTCACACACTGTGAGCCACAAGCAACACGCTGCCACAGGGATTGAACCCCCTTTTGACATGTGCATCACAACAGCGTGTGAGCCATGCACCACTGCAAGCATTGCACATGCAAGGGTCGGGTAGCAGAGCCGCAAGACATACTGTAGTCTTATGCCATAGCTGCATGCATTGTAGAGGCAGGAGGCCAAAATTGACTGATGGCAAGATAACTCACAGGGCAGAACAAGATGCACCATGATGTCTATATTTCTTGGAGGCAGGAAGTAGGCAGTGACAGGGGTGTACCTTCCAAGTGAGCTGGAAGAGGCGAGGGGGGTGGTAGCACACTGCCAAGCCCAACCTCTCTGGGTAGTGATTCTGCAGGATGTTGAGTGTCTTCATGGCCATTGAGATGGGTGGGGCATTGCGATAGCTGTACCCCTCAAAGTCTATCAGCCATGTCATCTTTCCCACGCCTGCAGCTCACAGCAATAGATTGAAACTTCTTGTATATGATTCTGGCGGCAGCCACATGTTATTCTGCCGGTTCAGTCTCACATTCAGCCTGACCTCTGAACTGCATGATGTACGCATCAGCTTTTGCACATGGCATGACATTATGTCTGTACAGAGTAAACCCCTCATTCAAGCTGGTATGAGCCAGATTCCAGTACACATGCCAGTGTACATGAACACTGGCATGTTGCAAGCACATTTCACACGTAAGGAGGCTCTGCACAAGCTGGAAATGCCTCACAAATAGGTCAGCAATGCAAGGCGCTAACACAATCTCTGCCAAACTATGGTGCGTCATTGGGAATCTAACCTGCTTCATCAGCAGCCCGGCATGCAGCCTCCAAGCTGTACACCAAATACTTGAGCTGTCGATCTGCAACCTTGGAGTTCTCATTTCTGCAAAGAGAAAAGGTTGGTCAGCCTCATGCAACACTTCAAAGCATCAGGCCATGACAGCGCATGCAACGACCTTAATAGTTTGTTTGCTTCTTGTTGTTATGAGGAACATATTCCAGAATTAGTGACCAAAGTTGTTCTGGAACATGGATGACATCACTAGCATGAATTATTGTATTGCAAGCTTGTTGAATGCTCAACCACCGAATGGTGCACAGCACATTGCTTTGTGCTGAGAGCTGCATCTCAGGCAAGCTGTATTCAGAGATGTGGTGCTGCTGCTGCCAGTGGATGATTAAATCAACAGAATAACAGACCTAGGACGCATCACCAGAACAGCCCGCCCTTGTTTGTCCCTTACTCCCAGCCTGAACTGCTTGCCTGTTACAGCCTCTGGCTCAATCTCTTGCCATGTGATGGCATCTGGCCTGTAGGTCTTGCGCCTGCAAGGTCAAGATTGTAATGTTGCAGGTGTTCAAGCCGGAGCCACAAACAAGATGTAGTTCTGTTTACTTGCCATGTTGCGTGGACTGCAAACAATCTTCCAACAGGCAGAGTATGATATGCAGAAAGCACAGGCAGTCTCGGGGGGGGCAAGCTGCCAAGTGCAACTTGCAAGTGCACTGGCTTTGGCAAACTGGGATTGGCACAAGGGCAAATGAGTTGCTCATGCATACAATGCTTCAATACCAGTCAAGCGTGCCCCTCAGCTGCTTTTCTGCTTGTGCAACACTCCAGTCTCTTGCGTGCAAGTAGCGCACTAACGTACTTTGTGTGCACCAGACCTTGAGAGCTGGACTGGTCTGCAAACGAGCATCATTGCGCCATCAGAGCGCACGTCGCACCTTGACTGAGTAAGTAAGCAGCTAACAAGAACTACAAAGAAACCACTTCTACAGGGTATAGCGCGGGACGACAGCAGTCTATGACAGTGACGTTGCGCTTGGAAAGCTTAAGCATGCATGCAGACGAAAGAAGCCTGTGGTGCGGCAAGACAGAAAGCGGCAGCTGAAACACTTGACCTACCACGGGCACAACGAAGGCTGATCTACACTACTCAAATACGGGATCGCATGCGTGCGTCACAACAAGCTTGTGATCTCAAAGCAATGCTGACCTGCAGAACCGGTGACACAGCCTGTAGCAAGTCGGCAACCTTCTTGTCCTGTTCTTCCGTCAAAGCTGGGACAATCTGCAGCCCTGGCTTTTGGGTCGTCATCGACAGGCCAGCATGCTCAATCTCCGGCAGACATGGCAACGATTTTGAAGCGGATCAGCCGGTGCCGCAGATAGTTCGCGCGTCTTGGTCGACGACTTTGTTGACAAATATGTTCTCCGAAGTGAATCTCAACGCCATGCTGCGCTTAAGGTACGTCATCCGTTCACGCTGCGCGTCTCTGGGCCATCTGCAAAATTGTGCGACAGCCCATCATCTTCTTCGATGGACGACACGTAGATGCACATTACTTGGTCAAGAGAGGGATTGCAATGCTTTATAAATGCTTGCATCATCAAAGATTCTGATATTATACGCAGTCATGTAAGACAGGCCGCACAATGCGTTATGCAACATGGTTGTGCATTGGTATGCATGTCGGAGGCTATGAACACAGTAATGGGCAGTAGAGTTGCTGACTTTGAAAGCTACTGAGAAATGTTCGTACCTTCTGCTGCTGGCTGTTAGGTCAAAGCTGGCATGCGCAGTTGCAACAACCGGCCACAAGCGCAAGCATATGTAGACCTGAGATTGGACATGTTGTCGGTGGTCATCATAACAGTAAAACTATATAGTATACCTACGGTATACCAGCAGCGTGATTCTCAATATAGATTCACAGTGTGTGCTTTTGTAACTGGTGTTGACCATGACTTACATGTAACACTGCTGCTATCTCACCAAAAGGCATCAGTTGTCACAACAGTGTACCACATGAATTCACGAGCCAAATGTGCCAACCGTCTTTCAATTGCACTTACGGCTTTAGCAGAGAAATGTAGGTACAGTAAAAGGACACAGCACACAACCTGACAGTCCTGACTCACAGGCTGATGCATGCGTGTAGCAACAGGCTGAGTCAGCTGCAACCTGAAGATATAGTTCTGAGACAAGCAGACAGTTTCATGACCATATGGACATGGCAGAATTTGTCAAGGTCAGGAATTTCCAATGCTGCCTTTGATCATTGCACCAGATGAGCCATTAGCTTTGCAGATCATTTGATGCTGGACACAAGCCATGTAGGTTGTTCACAAGCTGCGGACCCTGAAGGAATCCACGACATGAGACAGCAGCTGCTCTTTTGCTTTGTCATATTGGTCACTCCGGGCACTGCACCAGCACACAAAGAATGCATGGTTATCAAGGTACACAAGGCCTGTGAAGCTAATTACTGGTCTGCCTCACCCATGCGATGCAGAGTGCCTGGCACACGGAGCGACAAAGTATTCTACTTTTCACCGCAAGTGCTGTTGCCCAGAGAATGCACTGCAGAAGCATACCTTGCTCCGCAGCAGTACACAGTGCCCTTGATTGCAGCTGCAACCGCATAATGCTTGCGCTTGATTTGGTAGCCACTGCGCGTAATGGTTTCTGATGGAAAGCGGATGTAAAGATATGTCTGCAGAGCAAAGCCAACAAGATTTTATGTGGTGCTTGTTGGTGTAGCATGAAACAATGATTGCTTTTACGATGTCATGTTTGCGCACTTTGCAGCTTGTGAAGCTTGCTTGCTCATGCAACGCAAACACAATGTAACTTGACACATTGCAAGGTTTGGCTGCTTGCATGCATGTCACTCACAGTGCACAAGTGTGGCCACAGCTTTGCGAAGAGAGAATGGATGTAAATTGTAGGCTAATCGTCTTTTTGCACTTTGACAGCTCAGTAACATGAGTCTCGTTTGCCAGGCTGCATTGCGCGTGCGTGCTCACTTACAGCACAGATGATGGCTTGAATGACGCCAGAGCAACATCTATGGCAAGGCAAACAAGCACATCCACATGCATTTGCTACCTGGCCGCCAATATCTTCAGAGGCTGTCACAACATTTTTGCTGCTGGGGATGACAAGACGGGAATCTCCTCCAACTTCCTGGCCTGGAGATATCAAATGCTGCAGTATATCAGGGACTAGCTGGCTTTCTTCTTCTGGCTTTGGGAATACCTCGATCACCAGCTTGTCAGAAGACTGCAGCAGAAGCGGTCTTACTTGCGATGCTGCATATCAGGTGCTGCAGGTTCACTCTGAATGGCTGTGAAACTCACGTTGTAGTCGCTGACGGATAGTCCCTGACGCTGCCGGTTTGCACGTCCTACCCAAGACTTTGGATACTCTAACACATAGTCCTTTTCGGGGTCGTCCAAAACCCGGAAACCTGGCGTGCCTTTCAGCTGCGGCAAGCCGTACGCACCTGCCAGTCATTGTGCGCGTCAAATGTTCCTTCCGATGAACTGGGCGCAGAGGCTGTTGCTTGGGGATCATACCGAGCAGGCTATTAACTATTGTCCGCCCGTCACTCTGATTCAATGCTGTGTCCGCAAGGACCGCCAGATTGCAAGAACGTAATATAAAGCCCCGTCTTGAAGCCTTGACGTCGAGCGATGCATCCTGACTTGGCTCTTGGCAGACGATGACACACTTAGCGGCATGTCGAAATCTGTCTGCTCTGTTTGTGCCATGCGGTGCCGCAGAGCTTACGAAATGCATGCACGTACACAGCGCCATAAGCACGACACATATCCCGGAAACAGTTCCGTAGCTCGCGATAGCGCTGTGGATCTCAAGCATCCCCTCACCACGAGACAAGTGGTTCCGGAGCTACCAGGCCAATCTGCGAGTCTGAAGTGTGCAACTGACTTGCTTGTTTTACGCTGTACTGGTGATTGTCAGTGCTAGTGTGCTGATGCTGCTGTCTGATGCTACTCTAGCAATTCTTCTTGGGCTATGTGACTGTGCTGATTGTCATCCTTGGTGATGCGCCAGAGGTGGTCAGCATGCTCTCTGGTACCAATAATGTGCGCAAATCTGAGCAACAGTCAGCAAACTTGATTGTCATTTCTAGCATACCTTGGTGAACGGTCAAATAATCAAGCAATATCATCAACAGCTGCAAGGCACAAAGACATGGCAAGTGTGACACGTCACATGCATGCAGCAGCCTACACTGTTGATTGCACAGCCCTCATGCCACGATGAATGCAAGATTTCAAGGCACTGTGCTTGAAATACCATGGCTTGGATGAAATGTGAGACACACCTTTCATCGTGGGTGATGATGACCAGCTGGAAATTCTCCTGTTCCCTCCTGGTCATCATGATGTTGCGCAGCGCCTCTGCCAGGCTTGCGCTGTTCTCAGCATCCAGGTTGGTCGTTGGCTCATCAAGTGCTAGTATCCCACAATTCAAGCAGAAGGTCTCAGCAAGGGCCAGTCTGATGATGAGACATGCCAGCACCTGCAGTCAAAGCCTTGTCAATACTTTCCGCAGTGCGTTCAGAGTGGACCAATAGCATCGCGGTTCCAACACTGAAAGTTTCCAGTCAAAGATGACTCTGGTTTCAAGACAACATGACTTGTCCTCAACCAGCTCTCCTATGATTTGCAGCTCATCCAGATTCAGATGTTGGGGAACTTAGCAATGTCATTTTATTCAATCTCATGGCAAACTTCCCATGGTGTCAAGTATGTGACATTACATGTACGGTGGCACACTTCTCATGGTGTCTGGTGTGTGGCATAATCTGTAGGGTGACACACCTGTGATGATGTGCAATGTGTGGCATAATCTACACAGCGACACACTCCTGATGATGTCTAATGTGTGGCATGATCTTTAGTGACACACTTGTGATAATGTCTCAAGTGTGGCATAATCTACATTATGACACACTTCTGCTTATATCTGTTGTGTGGCATGATGTATAGACATCAGTACCTTCTGCCCAGCACTGCAGCGGCCTCTCATGTCCAGGTCAGCTCCTCCACTGATCATGACCACCCGGTAGTTGTAGCTGCGCTGCCCACTCTCTGCATCAGCCTTCACCTGGATGTAGTCAATGTCCTGGTTGCGGTACGTCTTCTGCCACAGCTCCTTGATGATTTTATTGATATCTGACATCTTGGTGGTATGGAACGCCAAGAGGGCCTTCTCTAGGGCCTGCAACAACTTGTCACTGCTCAATGGCAGGATTGTCCTATTGAAAACATGCTTGGCAGATGTCAGATTAGTGTATTTGTCAATTCACTATGCTGGTCAGAATGCTTATGAGCCTCTAAATTTTACTGTCGTGTGCTGAGTATTGCTGTTGGTTCAGTGCCCTACAAGTTTTGTGGGTAGGCCATGAAAAGGGCGTTGTGCAAGCCAATGCATCAAAAACAGGCTGCACCATCGATTGTATTATAAGCATGTGCATGTGCAGCAAGCCCTCAGCATTTGCCCAGGATAGACAACACAAGCCATAATGAAGAATTGGTCCATCGGCACCAAGAAGGAGAAGCTGCACAGCTGCAAAGCAGCGACAAGTTCCGCTTGGCCATCAGCAACAATCTCTAGCTGATACCATAAGCAGCAGTGGCTTGTGCCCACCTTGTGGTACTTGTCCAGATCGCTGTTGGCCATCTCAGTCGTCTTCAGCTCAATCAGCTGCTTCCGATACCGCATGTCAATGTCTCTGTAGTTGGGTGAGGCAAGATCCCGCTGAGCCCTGTGCACGCCATCCCTGATAGTGGCCAAGCTACCTCGCATCATGTTCTGCTGCTGCACCACATCCTGCTTCTCACCCTCCACCCTCTTGAACTCTGCCACTATACTATACTGATCACCCACCTGCAGTGCACAAGTGCAGCTTGACAGGCTGTCTGTTGCAATGACTTGCTCCAGTCTGTCTGTTTGTCTATGTGTCTTCATCTGTCTGCCTGTTTGTGTGCAGGTGTCAATTTGTCTAAATGCATGCAGTGCTGCTTGTGCTTGACAGCAGAACCATATGAGTGCTTCTGCATGCATTTGTTGCACTAACCCGCGTTGTCTGAATGTGTGGACTGCTAGTGATTGATGGCCACACCGTATTGATGTCCACTCTGTGCTGGAAGGAGCTGCCAGATATGCAGGGATAATCATCTAGCAGTGATCAGTAACACTGCGTCACCAACAATGCATGATGAAGCAGGGACCAGCCAGATAAGCTGGTCATATGCACACTGACACAAGTACAGGGCGGCTCATGCAGCCCAAGGTCTGCAGGCACAGGAAACTCACATCACCAATTTGCGCAGTCACTTGGTCAATGCTGCGTCCTAGCTCCTCTTCAGTCTGCTTGCTCAGCTTGTATGACAGGCAATCATTGAGCTGGCGCTGGGTCTCATCGTGAGTCTTGATGTTTACATCCTGATCTGCACGCTCTGCATCCAGGGCCTGCATCGGACAGACGTTCTATCAGACACATTGATGCGTGTGAATTGTGATCACCCATTAACAAACACAAAGTCAGGGTCTGCCTGTGACAGCAGAGCTACTGGTGAAACACTCACCAACAGGTGCTGAATAGTTCTGCATGCCATCAGAGTCCAATGTAAAGCACAGGGCTGAAGCAACTTATGTTTGGACTGCCAGAATAGGTCGCTCAGAGGTGCTTGTTGATCCTAGTACAAAAGGCATTGAATGAGGCGCGCTGCTGCACTGTCCTGCTTGCAGACTCAGCAACAGCAAACTCATGAGCGCTCCCAGATTGGAAAGAATGGAATGGCTACTACCAACTGACATGCGGTGTACACACCAGGTGGCCGTAAAGTGCTGTTGAGAGGTACCTGAACTTCAGCTTCTAGCTTGTCTTGCCGCTTCTTACAAGCGTCCAAGTCAGCAGTGAGCCGCTGCAATGCATCTGCTTTGTTCTGGCTGATGTACTCCTGAATAGGTTGATTGCGATTGGCCAGCTGATTGGAGAGGTTGTGAATGTCTCGTAGCTGAGTCTCGCTCTCGGACTCTCGCCGCCGAGCGTCGGCTCTTTGAGCATCCCGTTCACTGAAGAAACAAACACAGAGAGCTTGCACTGTTTGTGCTGTACATATTTGCTCTTTCTGCTCCAAGCACGGGACTCTTGTATAAAACAAAGTCATCATCCTAATTGAAGTTGTCAAATGCCTTGCAAATTGCTCTTGACAAGCAGACACTGACATCATGTAAACGGCATTATACTCTGGTTGTCAAGATCGTTCATGGCTGATCAGCAGCTCTTCTCAATCCCAAAATGTGTATACCCTTTACAGAAACGTCCATCCTACAGTAAAAATCTAGAGTCAGAAATGCCTGGGGACAGTCAAAACACATTCTTGTGGAGATGTTTTAGGCTGTTTCACTGTTCTCCCAGCCAACATGCATTCATGCGCAATCCTCATTTAGAGGCTGAGAGAGGAGGCTACCTGAAGTACTGACGCTTCTTAGCATCCAAGGGCTCGCGCTTTGCGCTGTCCTGCTGCACCTGCTGCTGCAGGCTGCTGCACTCTGACTCCAGGTCTGTGATGCGCGTTTCCAGACTGGACCGCTGCTGCGCCAGGTTGTTGGCACGCAGCTTCTCTTCCCGCACTTTGTGCCACTCATCATTGGCAGTAGCAATCTCACCTCTGAACATCACACATGCATGTTGCAGTCATTGAATCAGTCACAGATGTTTGTGGAGTTGCGTGGTAAAGCAGGGTGACATGAGGATAGCAAGCTACCAATGTAAACAGCTGCAATCTGTGACTGACTGCATGTCTGTACATGCCAGTGTACAAATGGGATATGTTGTGCAGGCATCACAAAGCTTGGTGGCCTTTGATGGCATCAACATGACCGCAGAAGAGCTGCATGACAGCACTATAGGTGTGCAAGCTGACAGACATGCAGCTTGTTAACAACCTGCACAGCTCATCAATCACACTTGGACACACCCTACGTTGATCGCCAGTTGGAAAACGACGTTGCCCCGGTGCCATCATACATGTCTCAGGTGACATTCTTGTCATCAAGACCAGCACATTCAAGCCAAGCTGATGCCCTACAGAGTGGCGTACATGTAACATTGGTGTCATCAAGACCACCACATGTGATGCGAGCTAATGCCCTACAGACTGGCAGCCATGCTGCGCTGAGGGACGCAAGCTGATGCCCTACAGACTGCCATATATGCTGTGCCAAAGAACGCAAGCCATCTTGGTCACACCTGAGTCTGCCCTGCCGTCTCAGCAGCTCATCCTTGGCTCTCTCCTCAGCAGCCTTGTCAGCTTCCACAGTGTCCAGGTCATTGTCCACATCTCCGACGCTGCGCTGGGCATTGCTGGCAGCACTGCTGACTCGCAGGTGGTCCACCTCCTGCTTGCGCTCCTGCACATCTCGATGAAGCTGCTCTGCCTGCCACACCACCTGTGTCTGCACCTTCTGGCCCTCCTGCAACCCATATCAGAACGCTCTAGGGTTTATGGCTTAGGGTAGGATTTAGGAATAGTCCTCAACCCTCAATTCCTTGAAGTCTACAGGGTGATCACAGGACAGCCTGAAGCAACTTATCTTCATTTAATTGTTGTAGGACCACTCTGAACCTGGCATTATCACCTGCTGTATGATGAGTGATGGCACCTTGCCGCCAAAAGCAGTAAAGGGCAGTATGCATGACCATGGTGGGCTTTGCGCTGTGCCATCCTCTGTGTTGACATAAGATGGTAGCAAGACAGATGAGCGACTCGTCAGGCCTCCGTGATGCTCATCAGCACTACAGCCATTGCCCAAGCCACGAAGGCAGCCAAGTACAGAAAGATGCGAACAGTACCAGTTGTCCAGTCTGACCTGGAGCTCATGCTCAAGCAAGGCATATTCAGCCTGCAGCTCCTCCAGCCTCTGATTGCCATGAGTCAAGTCAGCCTCCAGAGAGTCAGCTTTTCTTTGGAGGGCAGGCACATAGTTGTCCCTCAAAGACTGTAGCCTGCAGACCCACCCAGGTTTCAGGCGCTTCTTACTATGTGTATGTGTACGTGTGTATGCATTTGTGTAGGCCTGTATGCACTGTGCATGAACATTGGGCGTAATGTCACAGCTTCACCGGTTCTATTACAAAGGAAGCTGCTGAAGGTGTATGGATGTGACTTGTTGGTGAACTGATGGAGCGACAAACTGAAAGACAGCCAACTGCTGCGCTGCTGCAGTGTTCAGCAGGCATATCCGGGGGATAATGCTGCAGAGGCATTGAGCAGCAACACAGTGTCATTGCAGGCAGCAAAATGTGGGAGGGAGCAGTGACATTCCAATACAATACATTGTCATTACAGGCAGCAAGATGTGGGAGGAAGCAGTGACATTCAGATGCAAGAGAGAGTCATTGCAGGCAGCAAGATGTGGGAGGGAGCATTGCCATTCAGCAGCAAAAGAGTGTCATTGCAGGCTGCAACATGGGGAGGGAGCAGTGACATCATTCAGCAACAGAGTGTCATTGCAGGCTGCAACATGGCAGGGAGCAGTGACACTCAGCAGCAACACGGTGTTGGAGGGAGCAAGACGTCAGAGGGAGCAGTGACATTCAGTGACAGCACAGTATCAATGCATGCAACGCAGCGTGGGAGGGAGCAGTGACCTGAGCCAGAGGGGCTGCAGCCGCTTCACAACTGCCAGCTTGGTTTGCGCCTCCTGCACTGTCGCCTCCAAAGCACGCTGCTTCTCTGGTATTGTGCTGATGTCCACTTCCTGACAATCAAAACGTCAGACTCAGCGGCAATAGTGTACAGTGTACAATGTATGCTTGGAATGGTTTGACATCAGAAGTGTCTGAAGCTGCAGTTGTGAGCAAAGCAGCAGGAGTGTCATTTGTTCTGAGAGTTGCTGCATTGAAGGCATTCTGACGCTGTGATGAAACAGTGTGTGTGTTTTTGAGACGTGCTTGATGATCATGTGCAGGGAATACCCACAAAGCGACAGACAAAAAGCCAATGAGGACCGCTACCAGTGATACATTGGCAGAGGGCATTGTCACAAGTAGCTACGTCAACACGCTGCTTGGACATACATCCACGCAGTTGTCAAGGTAGCTGAAACAGCTTATGCTCAGGGGGGAGTGCCATGCAACACAAGCAATATTGCAAGAGATACGTTAACAATGCCTTCTACATACAGAACAGGACTCCCAACAGCAGGCGAGCTGCTGATGTCTGTGTGTCCACACTGTAGCCTGCCAGTGCAGCAGCAACTCTTCCTGAGCAATAGAGGCAACAGGGCATCGACATGAGTGAGAATCCTATACAATCCGGCACAAGCTGTGTGGCAGCCCTGCTTTGGGAAAAAGAAAAGAAAAAACGACGCCGTTAGGCGCTCAATATAGAGAAGCTTGAGATGATCCCATATTGGGCCCAAGCTTCCCTTGGCCTTACAGCCGTTTAAGTGGTAGGTCAGGCAAGGGGCGGACAGACCTGCTTACTGATGAAAGGCGCGAGCTCAGTGGCAGTGTTGAGTGGCCGGTCACAGGTGCAACACCTGTGGTGGTTTTGGGCAAACGTCTTGTTGTGGTTGAGGTGCAAGGCCAGGGCCTTGATCCTTTGCAGCCTGCTGTTGTGCTCAGCCTTCTGGTCATCTATCTGCTGACTAGCCACATTTGGGTCCTCCTGATGCTCTACCTGCAGCCAGGCATCAGAAGGTGTGGAACCTCTTGCTGTGTAGCCACACACACAGCCTTATGAGGTTTCCTGCTTGTGAGGCATGGGTGCATTCACAGAAGTTGACTGTGTAAGACAAGACAGTCATGGCCGTGTTTTGGCAAAATGACTTGAACATATGCTCGCATTGAAGGGTGATGGATGACAACATGTTGCAAATAAAAATAGCAAACACCCTAAAGGTGCCCAGCATGGACAGACGCATCAGCACAACACTCATTGTGGAGCTGCTTCTCAACATTGCGGAGCTGCTACTCAGGTTTGCAGATCACAACTTCTGCCATCCTAAGGAGGTGACGCAGCATCGGTCAGATAATGCACGTTCTGTAAGCACGCTTGGTTTGGCTACACCTGGGGCAGGCAGGCGAGCAAGCAAGCAAGCAAGCAGCAAGCTTTCAGGCAAGCCAGCAAGCATGCAAGCCAGCAAGCAAGCAGCAGATGCATTTCCACAGCACAGCGTACAGAGTAGTGCATATTGACCTGGCCATACACTCTGGCCAGACCCTGTGAGAGTTGCTGTTTCAGCTCCTCCATCTCATCCTTCTTCAGGTTCAGTTCTGCGCGGGTGTCTCTGAGAACGCCTTCATTGCTGGCTGCCTTGCCCTGCACTTGCTGCAGCTCACTGCCCCTGCCCTACACCCACCAACAGTGCTTCAATCCAAAGCTTGTACAAATTCTCTGGCATAAGTAGGGCAGCAGTACCAGAGTCAGTGCGCCTGCCCTATGTCCCTCACACGCATGTGTTACACGACCCTGAAAGTAATAAGGGGTTACCCTGATTTCAGTGTGCGCCAGTATAATGCTGCAGCGTCATAGGCATTACTACAAAGGCCTGCTGCGAGGTACCATGTATCGTGACTGCAGTCGTTCTGAACAACTGCAGGCATAAGCGGCCACTGCTATGCTAGATGCACAAACGCAAAGTTGCACTTGCTCCTGTAGTACGGTCCTGAAAAACTGCTGAAGACAAATCCATGCTTGCATCTTCAGATGTCAGGTGGAAGTGCATGGCTGACTCGGTGACTTGCCTGCAGCTCTGTCTTCTTCCTGGCTACAGCTTGCTCTGTCAACACTTTGAGTCTGTCAGGCTGAGGTAGGTCTGCAGTGAATATAAAAGTTAGACTGACCTGTTCAACAATAACAGAGCAGTAACAGTAGCAGTGAAGATTGGTGAACATGTGCAAGCAACATGACCTGTGGTGCTTACTGCACATCATGATCGCATACTGCAACTGCATGACAGTGTCGCAGAGCAGCTTGAGGATGATGCATGTTACCCACGCAGCATAAAATGAGACACAGCACAAAGCAACCATGAAGGCCATAGAGGCCCTGGCACAAAGCAGTCATAGATGGAGGCCTTGTTGATGATGTATGCATCTATCATGCAGCAGCAGATGTACTGCTTTCACAAGAAAGGGACGGAATGACCAAAGCAAGAACATGTTCCCAGATCAAAGCAAGACCATGTTCCCAGATCAAGGCAAGAACACACTCCCACACCCAAAGCAAGACTATGTGTCCAGACCAAATGCCAGCACATGTTCCCAGATAAAAGCAATAACATGTAACATGTGACAGGTTTTTGCTTGGGTCTGGGAACATCTGCTGGCATTTGGTCTGGGAAAACATGTTCTTGCTTTGGGTCTGGGAGTGTGTTCTTACTTTGACAGGACAAATGTATCTAAGGATTTCCAGGCAAATGAATACCTTTGCCGCGTGTACCAAGCAAGTTATCCAGCTTTGTCCTGTTGCTGGCAAGCAGGGCGCGGACCTGCTCCTCCTTGGCCAGAATCTCCTGATGCTTGATGCGCAACCTTGTGGCCCCCTCTGCCGCCACAGTCAGCTTGTCACGCTCCTGCACAACCACAATCACAACCATCATGCAGAGATCATATAGCTCCAGGCTGCCGCCTTAGGAGGCTCCCATTACGATTGCTGAAAAGTGGGAACTTTTCTTTTCTTGCAGAAAGCATAAAGATACCTGCTGGAAACTCACCTGCTGGGGAGAGAGGCGGCTAAAGGTCTTTTGACTGCGCCGAGTGTCATGGACCTGCTTTGTGTTTATCAGCATCATTGCAAGCTGGCGCTCTGCAGCTACATACAGTGGGACAGGCAAAGAGAGTGCATGCACCGGGTCTCATGGCCAGTCACGGGTTGTTGTATTGGGAGAGGCATGTAGTCCCTTGCTGTGCAAATCACTGCCAGAAGGTGTGACGTATTTGAGACTTGTGTAAACTTGGAGACACAAGCTACGCTCATGTCCCTGTTGTTCCATGAGCTTGCAGCCAAATGACATGCTCCAATGCAAATGCTGCGCGACAACAGGTTCGATTTTGAGCCTTCATCACACTGAACGCAAAAGCAAGACTGGACAGGGAGGAATGACACTACGTCTTGTGCTGGCATGATCTTGTACATTTGCTAACCCACACAGGATTCAGTCTGAGGTATCAGTTTGCTCATAGTGAAGAGCTGCAGGTCTGCGTGCACACCTGACGCAGAGCAGATGCTTTTCTCTGCAGTTCATCCAATGCTGTCTGATGTTTGGCAACTTCTGCATCTAGGTTCAAGCGCTGCAGCTTGTCCTGAGCACGCTCTACAGTAGCCTTGCAAGCTGCATCCTGAGCATTGATGTCATCAAGCATAGCTCTGCTTACAGCACAACCCTCCACCTGAATGCAGCAGCCAGTGGTGCTTTGGTATCTGCCGCAGTCCCAGGCCTTGAACGCTTTAAGGGTGTTTGTGTTTGTCGTCTGGCAGCTTGTACAAGTTGTTGCCAGATGAGTGAGCTCTCACCAGCGGACCAGAACACAACTGGTATAGCTGATTGGTGTGTGTTGAGGATTTAAGGTCCATCTGGCTATCAGAACAGTCACAGCCTGGGCAACATAGGCTTAAGCAACTGCAATCAGTGTGCAAATGGACAGAGGCAAAGCAGACTGTGCAATGCCTCCACAACATTCTACAGGGAGATGCATGGCCTGCATGGCGTGCAATGTCAGTGGCAGATGACAACAAATGGTGTTTCAGCCCTGCAGACATCAAGTCAGTCAAGGACCGACTGGCTGCCAGTGGCCCCAGTCAATCAGGCATGCAAGGAAGCAACAAGCTTGTACCTGTCCTCTGAGCTGCTGTATCTGCCGCTCTTTTTGCTTGGTCTGCTGCTGCTTCATCTGCAGCCCATTGGCCACACTGTTGGACTCAGTGCTCACCTGCTCAATGAGGCGCCCCACTTCATCATCCTGCTTCCTGCATGACCACTGACCTGTTGTTCATGCAGCCATGTATGCTCACAGCAGCCAAAGCTATGCTAACTGCTGAAAGACAGCCATCTCCAGGAGAGCTTGACACACGCACAGGCATACAAAACCCAGGCCACAAAGGCAGAGGCAAGAAGCAGAGGCAAAAGCAAAGGCCACAAAGGCAAAGGGACAAGGCTCTAAGTAAACCATGACCAGCTGCATACGCATCGATAACAAATTCATAACCTGCTGGTGCCCAAGGAAACAGTTCTGAATGCAGCCAATGTGAAGACTTAAATGTACATTGACAAGGGCTGAGCTGTACATTTGGGACTCTAGAGGGCAAACACACTATTTTGATGCAATTGAGGCCGCCTTGCATGCACCATGGGTTGTTCTTTCACGGTACCTGTTGGAATCCTTGAGTTGCTGCAAGGACTGCTTCACAGCCTCCTGCTTGTTGGACAAAGCCTCATGGAACGCTGCAACGAGTCCAGTAGATAGGGTGCTGTCATTGCCTGCAAAATCAATACCCAACTATTGCTGCACACCAACAGGAGAGTTGTCCTTCACTGAGCAATTCCCAAGCAGCATGGTTCCTGCTCATGAAGCTGCAGCGGCTTAGCTGACCTGCACTATGAGCTTATGCACACATCATATGCGACCGTGCGACATGTTACGGGCAGATAAGACGGTGGCAGCAATGTGGGCTACAGATACACCCAACCGCTGTGGTCTAGCTGTTGACACACATACATGCTGACCTGGCAGCTGCATGATGCCTGTCTGTGCTGCAATGCGGCGCATGAAGCGGTTCCGCTCTGTCAGGTTGCGCACATGGTTGTCAGCGTCAGCAGCCAGCCGACCTTGATTCTTCACATCCTGTGGTCAAGCAGTCTGTCATTTGCATAAAGTAATGTCACTGGTGCCTTGCCACAGCTGCCAGCTCAGTCAGGACTACAGCTGCCATGGTTATTTCACCAGTTTGTGTAGGAGAGCTCAAATCAGGCTGTCTGTTTACCAGACTATTGATTCTGGCTGCACATGTCAGTGCAGCAGCAGCAATAGAGCTGCAACAAGAATGCACTGGGCTATGAGAGTGATTACATTCCAGAAAAGCAAGCCTGCTTGTTTGCAGGACAGAATGAAGAGACACACAGCTGAACTCACGTATGTGACATTGCTTCAGAGCACCTGAACAGGCCTTCTGAGCACACAAAGTCAGTTGAAGATTGCAACTGCTGATCGTAATGGCATCAGGTGTACGGCAGCATGCAACAAATTGGGCTGGGAGGTACCGACCCTGGTGAATTGGGCTTTGTTTGCCTCTATCAGCTGCTTCTTGCTTAAAATGTTGCGCTCAGTCACTCCAAGCTTTCGACGCAACTCCACCATCTGTTCATCCACGCTTTCAAGCCAGCTTCGAAACTCCTCAGGAGTTGAGTCCAAGTCCTCAGCAAGGCCAGCTTTCTGCAAGGACGGTGTGTGGCAGGTCACTATGTGTAAACACATGTAGCTGAGCGTGCACTTGATGCTCATCCCTCATCTGGCACGTTCTGCTGAGACTACAGCTTGTTTGTATTTTTCGTACTTGTGTTGGAGTGCCAGGCTGACAGGCTGGCAGACTGGTTTGCATGCATGCAGGCAGGTAGACAAGCTGATGGAGACAAAGAGAAGAACACACATGTGCCCAAGCAGTCACTCGACAGAGAGCGGCTCTTTTACAGCGTTCTGATTTGACCTGCAGCTTGACAAAGGCATCTGCATTCTGCTTGGCAGTCATCTCATGCCTGGTCTTCAACTGCTTCAGCTCATCACCGTAGTCCGCAATGGCAGTCAGCTTCACATTCATTTCGTCCAAGGTCTGCTGGTAAGCCTGCACTACATTATTGGCTTTCAATGCCAGCTTCCAGCAGCACAGCACATTCACAATGGCTTGAACATATGACATCTGCCTGCTAGTGCAGTGCTGGCACACAGACACACAGGTTCCTTTGCAGCTTTGTTTGGCATGCAAAGACTTGGATTTTTGCCTGACACTGCATGCACATTCAGCAAGCACTTTGAAGGATCAGCTGAAGGCTTGACAGTTTCCAGGACCAGACCACAGGTCAGCCACATTGAGTGTCTTGCAGCATTGTTAAGCACCAGCAGCAGGCAGATGTCAGGTACCCACTTTCGCCTGCTGGTCCAGCTCGTTGATCTGAGTCATGTAGTTTCTGTCCTTCTCTTGGCCGTCTGCAATCTCGCTCTTGAGCTTGGTGGAGTGGTCCTTGTGGGTCTTCAGGTGCTCCAGCCGCAGCCTGAACTCCTTCACTTCAGCAGTCTTCTCTGTTCTGAGCTTGCGCATCTCTTGCAGAGCCTGTGCAACACAGACAGCGCGACTTGAATTACATGACTCTCAACTGACAGAATACTGCAGTCAGGGCAATTTTGTCTGTGTGCAGCTGCCGCATACGGTGTCAAGCTGATGGGGTCAACAACAAGCGGTTGCTCAATTCACAGCTTGAAAAATGCACCTGGCTGATGCTTGGCTCGTAGGCAGGGGCACTACTGCCCAGAGTGTATGCAAAATGCATGCATGGATCCTTTTGCAACACCTTTGTGTACTTGGTGGCAGCAAAGATGTCATCAAACTTCTTTTTCAGAGTTTGCCCATCTGACAATGGCCAATTGCTGTCTTCCTGATGAACAAAGATCACATTCTCCAAAATTGCCTGCAAACCGAGTTGAGTATCTTTAGCTGACATACCAATGCACTTTACCTACTCGACAAGCTAATCTGTATCAACAGTATGTCTGATAATGATGGCAATCTGGGTATCTACTTCAGCCAGCAGGACGTAATGCAACTGCAGTTGCATCTTTACACAGGCGGTACCTTTGAAACACCCATGAGCGAAGGGACAATGCGGTCTATGTCAGCACATCTGTAGGACAAGGCCTGCTTCTGTCCTGTGTCCCGGTTAAAAGTCTGCAGGGTTTGGTCCAGCGTCTTGAACTGAAGAGCAGTCTTCTTCTGTGTAAGCTGCATCCATGCAACAAGTAATCAGCGTGGTTTCATTAAGTGTGTATAGGAGGGTAATGAGCAGATTTGTTACGTACCTGGAATGTACGGATGACAACCACTGGCTGACTGGTTGCTGTCCTGAAACGCAGCTTGATTTGTGCTTTGACCTCTGTCTCTCCAGCAACCTGCAGTGCACATGACATAGAAGCTTCATGCTGGAGTGTGCCAGTCGAGAATTGGCAGAAGCAGCAGTGCAGGCGTGCCTTTGGGTCATGAATGAAGCTTTGTCCATTCCTGGTGTTAGGGGGAAGCTCTCCTGTGCATGCCTGTTTGAGGCACTCAATAATGGTCTGCATCAGCAGTAGTGCAGCAGAGGTCAAGGGGTTAGACAAAAACAGCTAAAGCAAGCCGAGGCCTGTCATGCGCCGAAGATTGCTGTGCTCACCGTCTTTCCAGCTCCATTTTGCCCTACTATCAGCGTGAGAGGCTTGTAAAACTCGACAACGTTCTGGTTGTCCGGGCTGAACGACCGGATGCCTTTGATCAGCATCTGCAGCAATACGCCTGGGCGTCATGTTGACTGGCGCTGCGTAGCTCGCGAACATATGAAACGAAACGAGTCAACATACCTTGTCGATCGTGCACATGTTGCTAAAAGCCTGCCCGGCACATACACAGGGAAGCTTCGCGGGTTGTTGTTATCAACCCAGCCTGCCCGCTACACAGCGATTTGCAGAGCAAAAGCGGGCAACGCAGCAGTGCAGCTGATCACGCGCGCTCAACATAGATCGTGCTGCACCCGGCAAGGCCACAACCAGGTTGTGACTGTGCTCTGCGTGCTGCGATGTACTCAGCATTGTTAGGTCAAAAGCTTCTTCAGTAGGTCATCCCTTCCTCATTCAGCCTTTGAAATGTTTGCATTGCCTCTGCATCTGTTTGCATTGCCTCTATCAGTTGACCATAACCGCATCAAAGCGTCGCGACCGCAAGTCCACGCTTGTTGAGAAACAAATGCGTTAACTTCGTACACAACCATCTTCGGCATACGTCAAAGGCGTACAATTACTCTGACGACTGTGAAAATCTTGACATCCTGAGTTGAGAGTACCTTGACCGGATAGCTCGGTGCTGCCTGGCGCATTTTTTTATACATTTGCCATCCTTGGCCCCGGTGTCGAGGTCTAGCTGCTTTTCAAAACCGGACACCGTAGTCCCTACAGCAAGGTGAGTTTCACAACCACGTTGCTGAGCAGATGTTATCCCTGAGCAGCTCTGTTGTGATGTTGTACCGAGTAGTATGTGCTGTCAGCAAAACTATGGTACATGCATTGCAGAATGGCGAGAACCAAACAGACCGCTCGCAAGAGTACGGGTGGAAAAACAAACAGGCTCATCTCAGCCAAAACCTCAGCCAAAAAGAAGATAGTCAAGCCTT
>JAABUK010003023.1_pt1 | contig 29037 bp, 41 predicted proteins | sample 5559141 | NCBI WGS metagenome assembly JAABUK01 (sample SAMN10711869, study PRJNA513367) | rock metagenome | isolation source: Antarctica rocks | place: Antarctica: Victoria Land, Pudding Butte nord | collected 2016-01-03
GACATTGTCACTAGTGCAGAGCATGTTTTGCAGCTGCTCTACAGTGGCGAGAAGCTCCGACACTTTGGTGAAACCAAAATGAACAAGACCAGCAGTAGATCCCACACTATCTTCAGGATGGTCAGTATATATGCATGCACGATGGCTAGCAACATGCATCCTGGGCATCTGATGCACATGTGTCAACTGTCAATGGCCATCATCTTCTACGTTGTTACATTGCTATGACATTCAACTCAGGCCACTCATAGCTTCATTCACATCCAGAGCAGCAAACACATCAGCTACTTCTCACGCCGCCTCCATGATAGCATCTGCATACACAGAGTTAAGTCTTCCTGTGTTCAGCCCCCACAGCCGCCTTGCCAGTCTAATTGACTGCAATTGTCGCATGGTGATGCTAAAGGTGCAAACGTGGTCCCATGCATGCAGGTTGTTGAGAGTCGCAGCAGAGACCAAAGTGCAGAATCTGAAGATGGGGGTGCTGTCTGGGTGTCCACCCTGACTCTAGTTGACTTAGCAGGCTCTGAGCGCATCGCCAAAACAGGCGCAGAGGGCTTGCGCATGAAGGAAGGGGCATCTATCAACAAGAGTCTTTTGACACTGGGCACTGTCATTAACAAGCTTAGTGAAGGGACACAAGCGCAAGGCAAGCATCAATACCACTTGTTCTGAGCCCAAACTTCTGTGCCTGTGTTCTGTGTACTAGCTTATTTCACAGGGTACTCACATGCAGCAGTAATAAAGGTCAAGCAAACGCTCAGACCTTGCCTTTAGATCCAGACCATGAGAAATGCCTAATGCTACAATCAAACACCTCTTGGCTGCAGACGATTGTGACCTTTGCACTCACCAGTTCTCCCAGCTAACCTCATTGTTGACCAAGTGTACAGTGCTTCTCTGGCAGTGCTTTCCCTCAATCTTGTCATGTGTATCTTCATAGGTGGTCACATCCCATATAGGGACAGTAAGCTGACCCGCATCTTGCAGCCTTCGTTGGGAGGCAATGCCAAGACAGCCATCATTTGCAACATCACACCTGCCGTGATCCATGCTGATGAGAGCCACAGTACTCTGCGCTTTGCTTGTCGAGCCCAGAGAGTGGTCAACAATGCTGTGGTGAATGAAGTGCTTTCAGATGCAGCTGTTCTGAAACGGCAGGCTCATGAAATCGAGGAACTCAGGAGAATGCTGACAGGCAGCGGGTCAGTGTTCATCGCTTGATGCTGGATCTGCATGCGTGACACCTCTTGACATGTGCTATTTGCACATGATATCTGTATTGCTCAAGCGCCTCCACAGCTTCCAGTGCATTTCATTTTGTCTCCTTGTCTTTGTTGCAAGCTTGCATCTCCTGTTTTTGCAGGAACAGCATTGGGCTTCCAGGCAGGCGACATGTATTCGAGTCTACGTCATGTATATGCAGGAACGCAGAGATTGAGGCGCAGATTGCTCACTTGCGTGCTGAGCTACTGCATAAGGAGCAAGAGAACGACAGAGTTCAGCTGCAGCTTACCCAAGAGAAGGAAGAGAGGGAACGAGCGCAGCGCAAGGTGATCATCTACTCAAGTGCTGTGTCTGGGCTAGCCATGGCCCGATCTTGTTTACACTGTATAGCTGTGTCGTATGATGCCAGTTGACATTTTCCCAGAAGCTCCTGAAGCAACAAGTGGCATGCTGATTTTGTGCATGCCCTTGACTGCTTGCTCTGCTAAGCCGCTTCTTACCATTGCCTGATAGTGCCATTTGCCTTGACATATACCATTTTGCAGGTTGATCACATGACCAAGCTGATGCTAGAGGGGAACAAAGATGAGTCTGATGACAAGGAGAACCGTAAAGGCAACAGGCGCGAGACGTGGGCGCCAGGATTGGCAGGTACACATGTTCTACCACATGGTAGACTATGCAATTGTTGCAGTGCATGCTGTGCCCCTTTTTCTATTCACTATGCTGCATGCACTGCTTCCCGTGTAAAGCAAGTCTCACTGTGCTGTATGCCTCTTGCTGCACATTGACTGAGCTCATCCTTTATGCTAGTGGTGTGTATTTTGCTCAGCTGAAGTGCATAGCCTTGAGTGCAATCATCTGTGCACACCTGAACCACTTGTCAGGTGTGATGAAGTTATTGACGATTGAGCCCAATGTGCAGGACAGCGTAACAGGAAGAGAGCTCTTCCGCCCAAGGTTGAGAACAGCCCTCTGGAAGAGGCAGAGCCATCAGCCGGCCGTAAGTCTGAACCAGAGGCTGTCCTGGCCCTGCCCCTTGGGCTGGAGGCTGTCACACCCCCACCCCAGCGCCGTAAGAGCATGGCAGGTACATATAAGCACTGTGTGTCATGCCTGCAATCTAGCCGGTGACACAGTGTTTTCGATGACTGTCCTCATGCAGTGTCAGACCAATCTCCCTTCACTGACAGCTATGAATTTGACATACAATAGCAACTGTCCTGACAAGAGTGTAATTTGACATGCTGGGTTGTGACTGCTAGGTAACAGCTTGACGGGTTGTACACCGTCCTGCAGTGCAGTAGCTGTCTGTTGACCCAATCCTGCATTGCAGCCAGGCATTGTGCCTCGTGGCTTCAAATAACTCAGTTATGCCAGTGGCCGTGCAGCTCTCCCCATGCAAGCCCAAACGTGAAAGTCCAAACGTCATGTGGCTGTGCAGATGTGACCAATGTCGAAGCAGAATTGATAAAGAGCGCAGCAGGAGACCCTGCTCAGGTAGCAGAGCTGCAAGCACGCGTCAAGGAGCTGGAGATGGAGCAAAGCTTGATGCAGCGAGAGCTGGACAACATGAGCGATGTTGCACAGCGCACTGACAATCAGCTTCGGTACTCCCATGTTCTGCTGTGTCGCTTGAATGATGCACATATTCTGTCAGAAAAGGGCTGCTTTCAGCTCTGACCATTGCATGAACAACATGCACTTATTGCCACCAAAGCATTGTTGCTATTCACAAGAAATGTTCAACTTTTGCTGGCAGCATGCTGGACCTTGGTAAGCAAATGGGACGCAAGACAAGTGCTGTTTCCCTACGACAGCATCCTCTGCTGCATGTAGCAACGTGGCAACATCAGAAAATGGTAGCCAGCAAGAATCCTGGTGGTCTTGCTGTGATGCACATTAGGAAAGCAGCACAGACCAACAAATGCAATGATGACCATGTTCAAGCCCAATAGAGATTTTGACAGAGTTTTCAGTGACATGTGCTTTTCTTTGAGCAGAGCTGCAGAGGATGAGCTGATGGCTGTGGCCGATGAGAAGGACAAGCTGGCCCCACAGCTTGAGGAAGCTCGCTGGCGCAATCGGCAGCTGGAAAAGGACGTGCAGCAGCTGCAGGACACCAGCAACGCCGTAGAGCAGGTGAGAGTGTGTCTGCAAATTGATAGTGCTTGAGTCATCGCAGTCTTGCTGTGCTTGAGCGCCTCAAAGTCATGAAGGCCTCCAAGACTCCATGTCAAGCTTTGTGATGCAGCCAGTTGCATCGATGTTCTCGGGACTTTGACTCAAATGACTCCTTGCATTGTGATATGACCTGGTCTGGCTGACTCATGGCTTTGGGAGCGTCAAGTGCAGCATTTACCTGCCATCTTTGTATGTGCAGACAACAGCCACCTCTGGTGATGGGGCCTAATCTAGCAACTACTGCACATGAAAGGGACACAACAAGCATGCATTGTTGGACCCTCCTATGACAGTTTGACCGCCCTGTAGGCCAATCAAGAGCTGCAGCAGCGGGTAGACAGCCTGCAGGAAGAGGCAGTTCAGAAGGCAGCAAGCTTCAGTAGTCAAGCAGAGGGCGCTGCAGCAGACAAGGCAGCCCTGCAACAGGAGCTCAGTGAGCTGACTCAGGCGCTCAAAGCTGCTGAGTCTGGGCAAGCAGATCTCAGGAGCGACCAGGAACAATGGAAGAGCAAATGCTCAAAGCTTCAACAGGTACGACACATGCACAATCAACTCCTTCCTAGCGACTGGTGCTTGCGTGCTGCATGGCCCAGCAGCCACTGCGCAGGCTCGTCACAACTGATCTTACCTTTAGGTGCTTGACCCTGCTGGTTGTCAATCTGTCTCTTGCAAAAGCATCAAATTTTGTGACTATTTACAACCCATGACATCTGTGTTATGTCTGCACTGCATGTCTGCATAGCCTCTGCTTAGCTGGCAGGTCAGCATCCCTGCAGCCTTGTGCTAACTTGCAGCAAAGTGGGTCGACGTCACTTGCACAAGACCAGTCTCTTCAGCTTGCATGACAAGAAGTGTGCATTGAAGCGTCTGCTGCTAAACCATCACCAATCTGCAGGACATGACTGAGACAGAGAACAGGCTGATTGTGGCCCGCGCAGAGCTGCAGCAGTCTCAGCAGACTTTGGAGCAGAAGCAGGAGCGCATGGAGGAAGTGGAGGCCAGATCTCGCGACCTGTATGACACAACAGTGAGGCTGGAGGCTCACATTGCTGACCTGGAGAGCCGCAAGCGTGCCCCCCTTTACCAGAAGAAGCAGGAGGAAGAGCTGAAGGCCGCCATTGAGAAGGCCCAAGAATGTGAAATCAGAACAGTAGATGCTGAGATCAAGTACAAGGAAGCCAAGGTATGTAGCAAAGCTGCAAAATGCAGCAGGTGGCCAACACTACCCAGCTCACTAGATCTGGCTTTAAACAAGTGCACATGTTCATTGCATGTACAAGCAAGCATCACTGACGGTTGATTGCAAAACCTCGTCTGTAATGTTGCTAAATGTACACAGTGGAGACTTGCGCTGTCTGTACATGTGCCAGGTGGTGTTTTACATCACTGCAAGCAGCTTTGACTTGAGCAATGCTACTGTGCAAGCCCTCAGGAGCATGCATGGCTAATGAAGACTGTTGACACAGGGCTCAATTGTATAAATACAATGCAGGCAGCCAGGCAAGCAGCTGAGCAGAGGTCTGCAGAGCTGGCCGTTCAGGTGGACAAATTCACTGAGCAGGCTGTGGAATCAGCCGCAGATGCACAGCGCATGCTTGACGCTGCAATTCAGAAGGCTGCCACAGACTCAGAGACTACCCAGGTCAGACCCTTCCAAACTCATCACCTCAGAAATCCATCAGCTTTTGCTATCTTGGACAGTGGTGATGATGTGCTATCAGAATGCTGCCAAGCAACAAACAATAGACTGCATGGGTCCCATCCCAAGTCCTCTCACTTCCACAATTCTCTCACGACCAATGCAAAAGCCAGACAAAACAGTCTTCATTTTGCCCAAGACGTCCACTTGTGCCACTCAGAGAAGTGCTCTCATGTCAGCATCAACTAGTGTGAAGCTGACAATGTGCATTCATGCAGCGTACTGAAGATCTTGAACATGCAATTCAGGCTGCTCACCAGGAAGCATTGGATAGTCTTCAGGCTCAGATCACTGCAGCTCAAGAGGCGACTGTGGCCAAGGAGGCCAGTATTCTGGACAAGGAGGGCACCATTGCTGACCTTGAGAGCAGGCTATCAGAGCTGAATGACAAGGCTGCTGGTCTTGAGAGTGCCATTGGTCAGTCGCAGCCATCATCACGATCATTGTCAGCTATTGGCATTCCTGTTGCAGCGCTTGCTGCCCCCTGCTGTTGAATACTCACATGGCATGTGTGATACATGCCCAGATGTAGACCCAGTCTGTGGCTGCTGTTGCTGAGGGGGGAATCAGAACTTGCAGGTCTTGACATTATGGACAGGCATCAAGATGCAAGCTCAAAGGCTAGCTTGCTGGCCATGCACAGGACACTGTCATTGTTGCAGCAGCACAAGTCATCTGTTGACGCCTCTTGTGCAAATCAAGTTTTGATTTTTGGCTACTCCTTTCCTATGTTCCTCAGTAGGGTAGCTTTGCTTTCGCTGTCAGTCGCACCCAGGCACTGCGGTCTGCACTGATACGCAGCGCGATGCAGGTGTTGCCTCTGTGCTAGAAGATCTGATGACATGGTAGCTTTGCTTGATAGCTGTCCCGGCTGCTCCTTGACCTCACAACTATGTCAGCTTGTTTTGACGCCAGCATTCGAGCACAGCGCTGTGCTTGCAGGTGAGGTGCAGGCTTGTGCAGATGCTGCCTCAGAGCGGGTCCAAGCACTGGAGACTCAGCTTGACGCTCAGACTTCAGATGCCGAAGCTGCTGCTGCAACTGCTAAGGCTGAGCTGGAGTCTGCACAAGCTGACGCTGCTGCGACGCTCATCATGGTCAAAGCTGAGCTGAAAGCAGCCCTGGACGCAGCTGAGACTGAACTGGCTGGCACCAAGGTTGGCACGATGATGGTCACAGTGTATAGTGTACCACCTCAATGCAATGGTGTCAGTCCACTTGACCGACATGATTTGACACTCTCTTGTATTGCTTAGTAGAGTTGCTGCACAGCGGCATGGTCTGCGTGACAGTCAATTATGTACTCTATATTGATCAGGCCTGCAGGAGCCTATATGAAGCCTAGAGGGGTGACTTGACATTTTTCTGCTTGCTGACAGCCAAGCCATGTGTCAAGGCCAGCTCCAAATCATACCTGTCAGGGCTCTCCATGCACTGTTTCATGTGTTGCAGGAAGCTGCTTCAACAGCAGCAGCAGAAGCACAGTCAAGGCTGCAGGCGGCAGAAGAAGCTGCGCAAGCAGCTGACACAGCAGCAACAGAGGCAGCCAACCTGGCTGCAGCCAAGGCACAGGAGGAGTATGGCAACCTGCGGCGTGTGCTGGATGCTGTCAACGCACAGAAGGCTGATCTGGAGGGCAAATTGGCCAAAGCAGGCGGTGCCCTCAATGCTGCAGAGGAGCTCAAAGAGGCCAGGTATGCTCCCTACAGCCTGCAGCGCTGGCAACCACTGAATGGCCAGCTTTGTCAAGTGAAGCTTTTATGGAGACACAGGTGCCCTGCTTTTGGGTCTTCACACTAGCCAATCCATGTAGCAGCAGAACACAGCAACAGACAATCATGCTGACTGCCAAAACAGGACCTCATGTAGCGAGCTGCTCATGTCTGTATATACCTGACCACAGGTGAAGACTTACATGAAGACCTGAATAAATAAGTGTGTGTAAGGTTTAATGAGTGTTTTGAGTCCAACATTTGAGTATGTAGCAGTGTTGCAATGCATGTCACGTCTGAGACCAGGCCTTGTAGAGTCACATTGCCACCCTGAATTGCTTGGTCAGGTTCTCAAGCAGAACTATTGTCGTTGCCTACGTATGCTGCTGGACACATACGTTTATGCCCCTATTAATCCATGCAGGAGATTGCACAAGCAAGAACTGCTGGACTTGCGTCAGCAGCTCAAGACGGCCAGCGTGAGCAGCAAAGGAGGCGAGAAGGAGTCTGACAGACTCAAGAAGGAGCTTGACAAGGCCAGGTAATAAGCTGTGAGCTGCCTGTCCTGCATGCTGTGCCCCTGTGCTTTTGCCTAAGCTGTGCCTCCTCTGGCTTCTGTCTAATTCTGACGGGTGACTGCACAGTCCTCCAGCAGTCAAAGATTGTGTGGTATGCTTACTTGTCAGCAAGCTTGGGATGCATGCAGCGCAACTTCATGCAGCTGAGTCATGTGAGCCAGACGCTTTAAGGCTCCACTTGTTTGTGATGTTCAGCTGTAGCCCGGCAGCCCGCTTATACTTACGCCTGTAGACCCTCCTTTGCACTTGTTGCACCTCACACAGGCTACTTAGGATTGTGGGAACTTGACTCTAGGCAAGGACATGCTTATTTGACAAAAGAATGCCTCCATATCTGCCAAGAGTACTTAGCACTTGCTCACAGGGAGAAGCTGCAAGCCTGTGAGGGCAAGCTGAGGTCAGCAGTGCAGGACAAAGCAAATGTTGTGTCAGAGAAGGCAACCATTGACCGTCAGCTCAAGGCTCTGCAAGCTCAGACCGGCAAGCTCACCAAGGTACTTGATTCGTTCACTGACCACATACCCTATCTTAGAAACATGCACATGGATTGCTGCCTGGATAAGATCCTGATTTGGCAACTTACCATACCTGCAATAAAGCAAGCTGATGTCACCAATTGCTGCCAACCTTTGCGCCAGACTTGACCACCAAAGTATTTACAATGGCTGCAGCAGCTCTGCTTAGCATATATGCACTGATCCTGTAACAAACAGTCAACTTCAATAGCCAGCTGAGTGCATTGCAAACACCTAATGAAGGCTGCCATGCCTTCCGAAAACAGACGCAGTGATTTGGAGCATTTTTGTGCTTGATCACAGGATCTGGACAAGAAGGAATCAGCTGCTGAGAAGCAGCGAGAGAGCATCATGGTGGGCTTCAACAAGACCAAGTCTGAGCTGGGTACCCTCCAGGATGCTTTGGCCAAGACCCAGATCGATTTGGAGAAGACCAACTTTGAGCTGCATGCCAAGAAGAGTGAGCTCTTGCCACTCTCACTTGCTAAACTTGCTGGTTTTGACAACACACAAAATAAGTTGGCAGCATCTTTGTATGCAACAAGAATGCTTAAATCTGCTGCAGCGGGCTGCCTAAGCAGATGTGTGATGCACTTCAGCCTTTTTGTGCACAGCCATGTGATTGTCTTCAATTGCATCAGCCAGCTGAAGGAAGCCCATGAGGCAGCACTCAAACTTACGCAAAGGATTGTTGCACACACCCGTAACTAGTATGTGTATCATGGATATGGGACGTTATGTGAAGAGGAAGGGTGACAATCATGAAGTTCACAAATATTGTTTGCGTTTAGATGAATGCATATATATTCTTTTTTCATCTTCCAAGAAGGTATACCCAAACGAAATTGCCAGTCATGACGCTATTGCATGCATAGGTGAATGTGACATCACATCAGGAGAGCTGAAGGAGGCTCAGAAGGCGGGGGCTGATCTGATGCAGGACAGGGATGAGCTGTCTGCCCAACTGGCCAGCGTTGAGCAACAGCTTGCTGACACCACCCAGGCTCATGACGATCACAAGTAATCTTCGTGCTTTCCTCTGCTGTGCTTGAAATAATTCACAATACAAGGAAAATCTATGCTTGTTGGCAGTCATGATGGCACTCTGCTGAGGCAGCTTTGCACCATCAGGCAAAGATGTTGAAAATGCAATGGACACTGTCTCTTGCCCAGAACAGCCATCTCCCCACGCAGCTGTGGAAGGTTGCATTGTTACCTCCAATCCTCTTGAATGGCGTGAAGCGCCAGCATGAGCAACCAGGGCGGCTGCCTTTTGCTGTCAAGCATTGCATGTACAGCAGGAAGTTTACTCCTAGTCCTGTAGTCTCACAAGTACTGGCAGTCGTCATAATGTGTGGCTGAGTGGTACAGCACCAATATGTGCATTCTGCTGCCCTTGCAGGCTGGATGCTGAGGCTAAGACTAACCAGCTGGCAGAGCTTTCTGCAAGTAAGGCTAGCCTTGAGCACGAGCTTACTGCGCTCACAGACAGCCATGCTGCTCTCACCCTGCAGCACCAGGCGCTCCAGGAGCAAATCAGCAGGCTTCAGGAATCTCTGACTGCATCAGAAGAGGCCAAGGCTGCTGCAGAGGTATGCACTTCAAGCCAAACATAACATCTGCCTAGGTATGTGCTCATATGTGGCAGGCAATCCAGCTGAGTCACATTCTTTCCTGCAGGAAATGCAAGGGTAGCAAGCTATGGATATCACTGTCTGACCATTCCTGCTAGCGTACCACATGTTTGATTGACATGACATGCAACACTGTTGCACATGGAGGCAAGGAGATGCAAGGCATTTCGTGTCCTCAAAGCCTTGCACCAGATTAGATGATCCTAAGATGACTGTCATCTGACAAAATCCAAAACAAAGCATGGTTGCTGGCACAGGCCCGCTTGCCCGAGATTGAGCAGCTGACCAAACAGCTCAGTGCAAGTGCTGAGGAGCTGTCTGATGTCAGGTTCCAGCTAGAAGAGGACAAGGCAACTGCTTCTGCAGCGCAGGTACAGTCTTGCCTTTACAGCTCATTGCCAAAAAAAAGCATAACAGACATCTGACAACAATGCAATAGCCAGTCATGCAAGTATCTTCTTCATCTATCGAGCTTGCAGTGCCTCATGGCTGTGTATACCAGGCGGTCGACCTGAAGCGACCAGTGTGCATGCTTTGCATCTCACGCTGCTGCTTGTCTGTTGTGCAGGCTGCATTTGCAACAGAACCATACAGTCAATGTTATTCAGTTTTGACATAAAGTTGGTTCTGCACGACTCAAGCAGCTGCTACAACAGCAACAGCCTTGGAAGCGCACCAAGGCTCTAAAACAACTCCACGATGTAGAAACGTGTGTTTTCTGTCCCAAGACGTTTCTCTATTTAGATTTCCAGTGTAGGGATGGCTTTTCTGAATCAAAACAGACACTTCGATTTGAAAGAGCTGTCTGTTGTTTTCAGGAGCTGCTGGTTGCTGAAAAGGGTGCTCTGGAGGTGCGACTCAACACCTGTGAGTCCTCACTGCAACAGCACCAGCAGCAGCTGTCTGAGCTGACTCAAAAGCACACAGCCATCCAAGCTGAGCTGGCTGACAGCCTGGAGTACCAGCAGCAGATTGAGTCTCAGCTCAATGAGCTTGAGATGGAGGCTCAGGCTGCCAAGGCGAGCTATGAGGCTGAGCAGGGACAGAGTGAAAAGCTCAGGGCGGAGGCGTCACAGACTCAAGCCGAGCTGAGTCGTGCAGAGAATGAGCTGACGCATACCAACACTGCATTGACGCAGACCAGCGAACTGAACAGAGAGCTGCAGGTCAGCATTTGCCCTGCTGTGTCAAGCTGGCATTGCTACATGCTATGCTGTCACTGCATGCAGCTAGTGTTATTGTATCATCTGCATGGATTGCAGTGACATTGATTCTGTATGGCCTGCTTCTGAACAACAAACAAAACAGCTGACATGCTGCCGTGCACGTGTGTTACAAGGGCTAGCTTGCATGTATACGCTACTAGTATGATGAGCAGTGTGTTGACTGAAGTCAAGACCAGAAGCCCTGCACAGTATCACAGCACCCTAACGCATCAACTGCTGCAGGCCAGCATCAATGAGTTGGAGGTGGTTGTTGATGAGTCCAACGTCCAGATGAGCTCGCTGAGGGAGCAGCTGGATGCAGCACAGCAGAGGCTGGATGTGGCTGAAGCTGGTGTCACTGCTCTGCAGGCTACTGAGACAAACCTGCAGCAGCAACTGCGGTCAACACAGGTTGGCTAATACCTCACTGATGGTCTTGCACAGATCAGGTCACAATGTTGCATCAGTTACTAATATGTGGCTCAATCTTGATTTGCAGGACATTCTGATGCATGTTGCCTGCTTGCAGCATCACAGCAGCAGGTCAATGCCTGCTTGCAGCATCACAGCAGCATGTGCATGTGAGGTATTAAGGCATACAGACAGGCCAGTGTACACAGATAGGACATTCTGTAATTGAGAATGCTGCAGATCTAATTGCACAGGCAGATCAGTGATGATGTTGTGTGTCAATGATCAAGAGAATGTCAGCAGCCATGCTGAGCTGTCAGGGTATGCACATCACGGTGTGCCTATCACACCCTGTGATTCCTATTTGCCTGAGATGCAAGCCTCATACAGTGACGTTGCAGATGGCAAGCAGCAGCAGCTGACAGACAGTTTGTAACACAAAGAAAGCTGCATCGGCTGCATGGAAAGCGTCAGACAGAAGAAGGCAGATGCGTGCAGCCAGCAACGCTGGACCAGCGTTCATCGGCGCACCGTGTACCTGCATGCATCTTTTGACTGTGACCGGTTGCAAACCTGTGGCGTTGCCTCTGCAGGAGGCTCTGGACAGCAGCAGGCAGGAGCGTGAGAGCAGTGATGCTGAGTGGGATGCACGCCATCAGGAGGCTGTGGACAGTGCCGAGCAGTGGAAGGCCTTTGCAGACAAGCTGACCAAGGAGAAAGAAGAGCAGCAGCAGCTGGCCTCAGCCTCTTCTGAACTGCAGGTGGAGCACATGCGCCTGCTGTTACATGTTGAGTGCCTGAGGCATCTCATTTCATTTTCATCCAATACCTTACAGTCTGGGGTGTCACCTGTGACTCATCACACATCCAGACTTGAAAGCACAGGTGTATTTGATATGCGGCTTGGCAGCAAGCTGCCATGCCCAAGCTTTGTTTGAGCAGCATCATACCAAATGCAAGGCAACATGGACAAAGCTCCTGTGCATTTATGAAGATTGCATCGTGTTGCATATTGTATGTCCTATAAGCCTGGAAGAGCCTTGCTTTACCAGCAGTCATACAGCTTGTGCCAGTAGCACTTTCAGCTACTCTTCAAATTTCAACTCCCGCAGTAGCATTTCAATTGTCACAGTAGCATCCGTTTTGCACTTCATCAGTGGTCTGTCACAATTGATGATGGCCCAATGGCATACAGGCAGCACAAGCAGAGGCTGCTTCAGCTCAAAGACAGGTTGCTGAAGCAGCTGAGAGGCTCGTGCACACTCAATCCGAGCATGATGCAGCAGCAGCATCAGCTCAGGATATACGCAACAGCCTGGAAGCTGCTATTGGCAGGGTAAACCCCCTGAAGCACAATATGCACTGTGCTGCTCCAATGCTCCCAGTTGCCTGCTGCCTCTCAGCTGCTTTTGCTGGCTCTAGCTGCTGCCAATCGGTTGCCTTTTGAGTACCGAGCATGCCGTTGTTAGAAACGCTCAAATTTTGCTTGCCCACATGGATTGCCTGGTTGCACCACAATGGTGAACTGTCTCACTAGGCAATTGATAGCTTTGTAGCCTTGTTGTGTGCAGAGTAAGGAGACATTGGACGCTGAGCAGGTCAGTAGCTCAGAGCAGCTCAGGACACATCAGCATGAGACTGCCCAGATGCAGGTACATTGTTGCTTAGTTCTGAGGCAACAACCATCATGCACGCAGGCTCTGACACAAACAAGTGATGTAGCTGCCTGCGCGATGTGAGCAAGAATGCCCCTGCATCCCTAGTGAATTGTTCAAAGTCTACTCTTTTATAGAGTTGAAACGGGTTGCATCCGAGTCATGGTCATGCACAGAGGAAACAGTCTACGATGCGCATTGGGCGGGGCAGCTGTGTTTGATGTTTACAAGTACTTGCTGGACTGATCACCCATCGTATGCTAAGCAAGCGCTGCTTTGGCGTTGTGCCAACCTTCTACTATCTGTAGTGTCCCTCTGATTTGAGTCGCCTGACCTGGGCAAATTGCATGCAGTCCTACCAGCTACAGGCTAGCTTTCTCTTTTAAGAGCACAATCTGACTGGGCTGATTCTGTTATTCAGGGTGCTCTGAAGAGGACAAAGGATCATCTGGAGTCTGAGCAGCAAGCTCTGGCAGCGATGCAGGCTGAGCTGGCGGCCAGCCAGCAGCAGCAGGACGCAACCCACCGGTCCCTGCAGGCTGAACGCTCTGCTGCCAAGGAGCAGGTCAGGAAGGTACGAGCACATGCAGCTTTTGTTGTGTCCCTTCTCAAGACACGAAGTCACCCACAATTTGTCCCTAGAACCCAAATGTATGTAGGGCTGACAGTAGTAGTCTTGCCAGGGAGCAAATTTTCAAGAACAAACTTTCACAGATGCACTGAATGATACATTTCAACGCCTGGTTGGCTGATGGAGTTACCTTGTGGGACTACCCAGTGCCTTGCAATGACCACACGTCATCCTCATTTCCTGCAAACTTAAAGGCGCATGTGGCACTGTCTGCATGCAGCTGCAGTGCAATGCAGCGACAACAACGTAAGAACAGCACCTGCAATTGTCTGCACCTAGTGCTGCAGAGGTAATCAATTTTTTGCTCGGCCACCACAGAGCTTGAGTTTGAAAGCTGTGTGCATTGCAGACCTCTGGCAATGCAGCTTTATGCTGCTTCACAGACACCATGTTTGCATTCAAAGCAAAAGCACAGTATGTCATTCACAGGTCCAGGCATTGGAAGCTGAGGTTGAGGACAGCAAGCAGAGGCAGCACAGGGCAGAACAAGAGCACCAGTTTGCACTGGCAGCTCTGCAAGCTCAGCTGAAGCACGCTGCAGGAGAGATGGAGGTTCTGAGAGCTGGTGCTGGCCATACCAAAGACCAGGCCCTCTCTGCCTTGAAGGTACGCCCTCTCTGTGTTAAAGGCAGGTCCTCTCTGCCTTGGATGTTGCCCCTCTCTGCCTTGAAGGCCATCCTTGCCTGCAGTGAAGGTATGCCCTTTCTGCCTTGAAAGTACGCCCTCTCTGCATTGAAGGTACGCCCTCTCTGCTTTGAAGGTTGGCCCTTTCTGCCTTGAAGGTAGGCCCTTTCTGCCTTAAAGGTAGGCCTTCTCTGCCTTAAATGCAGGCCCCCTCTGCCTTAAAGGTAGGCTGCGTCTGCCTTGAAGGCAAGGCATGTCCTCTTTGAGTTGAATTGGCCCTGTCTGCCTTGAAGGCAGACCCTCCTTGTCTTGTAGGCAAACATGTTTGATATGCAGTGCCTGACTGCTGTAGTACTTTTGGCCATGTACAGCTGACTACACCTCTATGTTTGACTACACCTCTATGTTTGTGCGTCTATACACATCAATTTAATCTGGACCATTCTGCATCATCACCTTTATTCAGCCTCAGCTGCTAGTGCAGACTTGTCTCATGTTCAAAGCATGTCTCGACAGCTCACCTGACCTGATAGGTCAGCATGCAGCTGTGCTATCACGTATACTTCACAGGTCATTGCAGCAAAGCAGCTGTGCATGCAGGCTGAACACAGCCAAGCCCTCAGACAAGAGCAGGACAGGTTGTCAGCAATCAAGGCAGACTATGAGGCTCAGCTGAGCGGCACCCAGCACCAGCTGGCTGACGTCAGGAAGGCTGCCGACCAAGCACGCATGGCTGAAAGCCATGCAAGGCAGGCTCAGGAGGAATCAAATGCCACAATCCATCATCTGCAGGTGCCAAACGTTTGTGATCATGATCATTACATAATCCACAGTGTGTGTGTGTGTGTGTCTTTGTACATATGTCATGGACCCCTTCTGTGCTTGTGAAGTTGAGGAAACAACCACTGAGCTCTTTTGTCAGTATACTAACTCAGTCGGTAAACACTTCTGCCTGTGGGACTATACATCATTCCATGCATCACTGCTGCATCTTATTGTATGCTCTTCAAATAACAAATGACCCATCAAGGTAGATGCGTTCAAACCAAGTTGTCCTGCCATGCAGGCCGCAGCAAAGGCTGCTACCCTGAGGGTCAGCCAGCTGGAGGACGCTGCCCGGATTGCCAGTAAAGATGAGGGCGCAGCTGCGCAAGAGGCACAACTGTTGCTGCAGCAAGTCATCCAACTGAAAGCTGCTCTGGAGAAGAGCAAGAAGCACGCCTCTGATGTCACTTTGCAGGTTGAACATCTGCCTTGCTGACTGCTTTCCGGATGACAAGCTGCTATGAGACCACAGCAATTGTACATGCTGACACCCTGAACTGAGCAGTTTGCTCATCTCCACAAGCCTGTCAGAAAGCACGACCCCCCACATGATTGCATGAAGCTGCCTAGTCACCATGATCCGCTGACTGATCCATTTGAGACTGTCAAAACGGTACCAATACATATACATCCCTCACAAGGGCTGCAGAAACCCCTGAACAAAACAGGACCCCATGTGCATGAGAGGGCATACAGCGGCTTCTGCCTCTGCTGCTACAGATGCAAGTGTAACATTGCGACAGTTCTTGTCGAAGTTGTGAGCTTCAGGCATGCACATGCTGCATGCAGCTGACCCTCAGTTGCAAACCTGTGCAGCTGCCCATGAGTAACAAGAGATGCATATTGCATGTTGCTTGACTTTGTGTGTTGCAAACATGCAGGTGAGTCACGTGAAGGCTGAAGCAGACAAGCAAGTGGCGCAGCTGACCAGCAGCTTGAAGCAAGCACAGAGTCAGGCTGCAGGCATCAGCCGGGAGAGAGAGCGCCTGGCTGCTCAGGTGCAGCAGCAGGCAGCAACACCTCAAGGTGCACCAGAGGTGGGGTCCATATCCATCATCAAAGCAGGGAGCTGCCACTCTGCAGCTCCAGCCTTTAAGGGACAAACAGGCTGTACCAATGTATGCGCCTGCTCAGAAGCAGACCAGCGTGCGGCCATGCTAGCCTGTTCAAGCAGAAGCAGCTTGTTATGTTGCCATATCTGCCTTTGCATTCACTGGCTGCTGGGTGCCTGCATGGTGCAAAAACAGCCAGGCACTATCACAGCCTACAGTTCCTACTGAGCAAGACCAAATCAGCAGTGAAGATCATCAAGATGCATCTTGCTGCAGGTTGTACGCTTGAGGCGTGAAATTTCACTTTTCGTGGCTGAAAACAGAGAGTCCAGGGGCTGTGGGTGTCTTTGTCCAGGAGGTGACATAAACTTCATTTTTTGTGGCTGAAAACAGAGATTTCAGGGGCTGTGGGTGTCTTTCCTTAATATATTGGATCTCAGATACGCATCATGTGGGTGATTTTGTCCAGGCAGTGGCAGCACGCTGTGCCCAGCTGGAGCAGGACCTGCGCAAGAGCAAGAGGCGTGAAGAAAAGCTGACAGCGTTGCAATTCCGCCTGAAGGAGGATGCGCGTCAGATGGGAGCAGATCCCAGGTTAGCTCGCTTTGCATGATCCAGCGGGTGTCATGCATCTTAGCTGTCTCATAGGCCCGCTGCACTTGCTGAAGAAGATGGTTGGTGTTATAGTCTACAGTTGCAGATTTGGCCTGATTCACTGCTTAGTAAGTAGTCCACTGCACAAGTACTCCACTGTGTTGGTAAAAGCTCCACTGTGTAAATACTCCTGAGTCAGTAAGTATTCCACTGTGTTGCTTGCGTGCAGCAAGGAACTGTGTTTGTTCTCTTTAAACAAGCAAAGCTCTTAGCGCTGTGCAGCAGTTGCTGCCAGCACAGTCATCTCGTGTGGTCTGTAACACCACTTCATTGTGTACACAGTGCTTTTGATCAGTTGCGGAGTGCGAGGGAGATAGAGTACGAGCTGGACTTTGTGACCAACAGAGCAAACAGAGACATACAGGTGAGATGAATTACAAAAACCAACCACTTTGCTGTTGCTCGCTTGCGCTTGGAAAATCCCTGCTGGACCTGTGCTTGGCAGTCACCAGATGCACGTCACCCTTGCAGCCTAGAGGGGCTCTGTACCTACTTTGGTCAGCACCCTTGTGAGTGCAGCATGCTTTGACTGTCTAAGTAAGAATTTGTGTTTCACGCTGCAGGCTGTCAAGGATCGCCTGGCAGCAATGACAGCTGACAGAGATCAATTGAGAAGACAGCTTGCTTAGGCATTGCCAATCCCGTCAGATGCACGCACAACTCTGTAAACCCGTTGCAGGGATGCATATTTGTGTCTGTAATCTGATTAAGATGTATAATGCACTGCACTCTCGTCATGTACTTTACTGGGTGCACCATGCTCAAACTCAGTACGGTCTGTATGATGTGCTTGTTTCCACATGACTGTACAGCCGAAGCGTGTACCATGTCTGAACCTGCATCACAAGCAATGCTAAAGCTGTTTTGTGGCAACATACGTGCGCATTGCTTCACAGTTCAGCTAGCCAACAGGGGAAGTTCAGGCATCAGCATCATAGAGTACCATCCTCCACTTGTAGACTGGGGAGGGATGTCACAGTGCAAGAAACTACCCTCCTGACACACTAGCAATTTGCCTTTTACTTTGGCTCTGCTACAAGCTCAGCTCTATTCAGCTTCAACCACCAGTGACCAGCTGCATGCATGCAAGGGACAATGACTGCAGGAGGACCGTAAAGCAACTTTTGTACAAACCGTATGTGGGCAGTGAAATTTAATCCAAGTATATCATGGTACCACCTTAAAGGTGAGCTGCTGCACCAGTCTGGGTTGTGATTGTACTAATGCGTATTGGCTGAGGTGCACTTAAAACTTAGCAAATCCAGAAGGGCTGCCAGACTGTCATAGTACCCAGTGATGTCCACAGTCCTGCCTGGGAGGTCTGCCAGCACACAAAAGATCCATGACATTGTCAGGAAACTGCAATGGCATCTTAGACTGCGATGCTTAAAGGTGATCAGAAAAACAAAACTTGACTGAAAATGCAATGCACTAACTGGAGGCCATTATCTGAAAATGTGAGTCAGTGCACGACATGTGCATACAGTACAGAAGCCTTGAAAGTAAACAAATGCGCCACAAAAGGGCAGAAAAGAGTTTACGCTGCAGACAGCTGTTATTTAGTTGTCAGGATATTGTTGTAGAAGCTCTAGGCAGGAATGAAGCTTTCACACGGGGCTAAGTTGAGGTTGCATGCCTGGTGCTGTTGTATCTGTTCCCACAGCAGTACTCATCTTTCTAAACCTGCATCGTAGGACTCTTCCGCAGGACTTTTGAAGGACTCTTCTGTTGAGTGTCAGCTGGTGTTTTGATGTAGCCTATTCCTCATGTGACTGCTGGTCGTCTGCATACGCGCTGAATCAACTGATGGACAAGCATCATCTCCATTCTCCAAGCGAGCCCTAGGTCTTCGGATGCCTCCTGCCATATTTGCTAATTGCTGCTGATGCATAAACATCAGGTGCAAGCGTCTGCCGAAGCCAAACAAAAGCTCACAGGATGTAATCATGAACACACTGGTCAGGATGAATCCCCAAGGCATTGGCAGCTCCTCCCTACACACAAATTCACACAACATTGTTGTGGCAGTTGTGCTGCAAAGGCCATCTGTGTTGCTCAAATTTTGCTTGAAGCTGATGTTGCCAGAAATCTGCAGCGCATGCGATCAGGCAATGCACACGCTACTGCAAGGACGTGATAAGATTGCATGAGTACAGATAAAGCCTGATCAGCAATGCCAGCATGTGGATACACAATCAACACATGATTGCTGTCATCAAATGCTTAGTCATCAGTGAATGTTGTAATGACATGGTTGCTGCTGCTACACAGAACAAGGGTTAACGACAGAACTGTTTCTCGGCAGTTCTGGCTGCAATGTCAGGCAAACATACATGACTGCTGTAGATTATAGTCTAGCAATGTGTGCAGCAGCAGCAGCCTTTACATGAATGGATATGGGAAGCTGCCAGTCTGACTTTTGCACAGCATAAGCCACAGAGTATAGCCCACGGTAATAACAGTCTGGCCATATTCACCCCGCCTGCTGAAAGTACGCTGGTGTATGCATGTCACAAAGTCCAGGACAGCTGCAACACTGTTGCCAACGTGCATCCCAAGCGGCACCCAGGCAGGCACCTGCAACAGAAAAGAATGTCTGTCCATTGTCATGGTGTTTGTCAGGATCAAGCCTCTGCAGGTGGCATCACATGTAACATCACAACTGCTTTCACAAGTGCTGCAATGTTGACTGTGGTGACATCATAAAGTGTAGAAGCGAATCTTTGCACAACACAGCTGGAAGCTCTGTCTTGGCACAGCAGTACATGCAGGTCACATACATGCAAAACAGGGTGTTTAGTCCATGAAGCAAAAGCAAGAGACCTGTCTGGTGTCAAACATCTGCCCGAGACACAAGAAACATGCAGCAGCAGTCTCTGCAGCAGCAGGTGGGCCAGGTAGCAATGCAGTGCTCTGGTTCTGGCATTTGTTTACTATGGCTTGTGTTCATTGCATGCATGGAGCAGTGGCATGTTCTGAATGTGCAGCCCTTGAAAAGGTCATATCTGCAATGCCTGATGACTCACAAGTGCCATGAGAAGGTACTCCAAGGCATGTGAAGGACTAGGGGGCAAGGAGGGACGAGAGGACTTACACAGATGTCTTTTGAGTAACAGGCAGGCTGCTGTTGATGGAGTGTGTTCCCCTGAGAGAAGACAGTCCTTGTCAGGACAGAATCCTGATGCAAGCAATTCAGCAAGCAATTCAGCAAGCAATTCAGCAGGCAACTCAGCAGGCAATTCAGCAGGCAATTCAGCAGGCAATTCAGCAAGCAGTTCAGCAGGCAATTCAGCAAGCAGTATGTGACACAGACATGTACCATCAACACAAGGGCTGCAAGCGGTAAGTGCACATACAGACTTCTGAACAGCTGAAAAGGGTATTCAAGTTGACAGAAGCGGGCAAAGGACCACAAGATTGCAGACACTGGAGATTCAGAACAGATGAGGCAACACGTACCACTTGGTAGTCATCCCCATACAAAGGGTCTAGCGGCAGAAACTGCAAGCCGTAGTATGACAATGTAACAAACAAGACAGGGCCAAACAATGCACATCCAAAGTCATCCACCAAACGCCGCCACCACCTCTGTGTGTCAGTGCATCAATCAGCATGCATATGTATATGTCTGTGTGTAAATATGAGCTAGACAGGCAGCAATATTGCAGACAGCTATGCAGGTGCCAAACAAAAGAACTGTAGAGCACTATCATGGTATGTTGACATTGCAAGGCTAAATAACACAGCTAGCTGGGCTGCTCACCGGAACTCTTCTGAAGAGCTCTGTTGGCAAGGCCAACATGTACTGTATCAGCTGTAGGGTCAGGGTGACAAAGGTCATGTAATTGAAGAACCAACCATACTTTTGTGCTATGCGCTGTTTTGCTGCAATCTCTCCTAGATGCCAAAACCACAAGTAGCCCACACTGGAGACAACGACAGTATGCAACGCCCCTTGAACAAATCTGCAGACGAACAACAAGGCGAGTGGCTTGTGAAGTCCTGAGCGTACGGGACAGGAAAGGGTCAGAACAGATGCCCTTGCTGTGTAAAACTATTTGTGCCTGTTGGCAAACGTTCTACACAGACCCTACCTCCTGCCTGGTCCAGGTAGTCTGTCCGATCGAGCATCGTCGGGCATCAAAGGTCGATACGACACTTTCGAGGGCCCACCTCCCACAGCACGCCCAAGCATTTCACCCGAACATGGAGCTGATCACCTCAGTTGGGCCTACACCAAGCAGCGGGTGCTTACCACAGCACCTTCCCTGCTTGGTGTACATGCTTTGAGGGCAGCACTTTGACGTAATCGCGGTGGCACCGCAGTGCTTGGGGATGTGTAGCAATAGGTATCGTTTGATGCATCATGAGTGATGGCATCAGTGATGAGAAATGTGAAGCTCACTGACCCTGTCTGTTTTGCTTTCATGTGATTTCTCGACTGGTCTTGTCACACACAGTGGCATAGCAATTACCAGATGAATCCGCCGAGCTGTAGCCCAACAGTTGAAGCAAAATCATAAAGTTTAACGTTTCTCCAATCAGCAATGCCTGAACGTGCGACGAGCAACTCAAGCATACATCAGAACAAGACCAAGCACAGCAGAACTGTGTTGAATAGCTGATGTATACAGATGCCTTGCATCTAAGCTAAACATAGCAGCTGAGACTAAGGGCACTGAGGCATCTGCCACCCCCAGCAGTGCATGCCAACTTGTCCAGGTGCGGCCTATCGGTCTGTAAGCCCTGCAGAAAACGACAGCTCATATTGCACCATCCTGTGCGTAGTCTATGTCATCAGCAACAGCGAAAATGTATTTGAAACAAAAAAGAACACCATATATAGAGTGCCAGCACTGCTGAAACTGCTGGAAAATTTGTAGCTATGACAAATGCTCAAACGGCTGGTGAAACGTCCAGTCAGGCCTGGCAAATGGCAGCTGGAAGCAGGCAGGATACCCTGCACAAATGAAGCTGCATGTACTGTCAGAGTCATGACGCTGCTGTTGCTTGCTCACCTTCTGGGAGATCGTCCAGTAACACATCGTCTGTTGAAGTGGATGACGACAGAGCATTTTTGCTGAGGCTCTTGTCAACTTTGGATGCTTTGGCATCAGAAGCAGTAGCTTTTTGTCCCATGGTCTCTTCCACTTTCTTCTCCCATTTTTCTTCATTTTCCTTGAACTGAATTGCAGCAGTTGCAGCACTGGAGATGTGATTTCAGTACGTGGACGGATGATGACTACAAATTGTGCTGTGCATTAGATTCAGTCACCAGACAGGAGAAAGATTGTATACCTTCTCTCTTTCTTCTGCCACTTCTTTAGTTTCTTGAGCAACGCATTTGCTATAGCATGCGTCATATTCTTGCTTGGTTTTGACCTCCCGAGGCTCTTCAGCTGACAACAGTGAGTCATCTGCAGAGGCTAGCCTACACTTGCTGGCGCAAGTCTCTGCAGCATTCTCCTTTACTGCACAAACATGATGGGGTTTGTGAGAGGGCTTTGAGGTGAAGCGTGTAAGGTGCTGATACACAAACTGATTACCACAGCCAGAGCGTGTAAAGAAGCTGGCTCGAGCTACTGCTGCTAACTGCTCATAATTCTCACCTGCCAGAAAAGGAAGGCCAATGTTGCCAGTGTTGTAGAGCTTATGTCGAAACATCACCACGCCAGTGATCAAAACAAGAGCAAAGCAGACAGCTCCCCACAGCCACCAATTTCGCTTGACTTCCTTCACAACACGGTGCACCGGAGTGCCTACAGCGTTTGAAGGCCCTTTTGAACTCATAAAATCTAGCTGAGCTTCTTCGTCGTCACTGCACGCTTCATCAAATATTCAGAGCCCGCATCCGGGAAAGCAGAGCATGAACACTGAGTGCAAAGGTTCGGGACTCACTCGCCGAATGGCTGGTTCAAGGGTTGGGTAGTCTACAAGACAGGACAAGGTTTGATTAAGTGCAGATGAGCTGAGCAATGCAGCAGTCGGAATGTGCCTGGCCTCTTCACCTGATAGTTATCGCGGCTCTTTGACATGGCCAACTACAACGTGCAGAGTGTTCGGAAGCAAAGGCGATCAAAGCGCTGCCAACGCCCTACAAGCAATCAATACAGCTTGACCTGCTGTAGTTAATGCTGAATGGTTCGCAGCACTCTTCTCTTTAGCGAGACAAGTGCGCAGTCGATCCCGTTTCTGGTGCAACGGAGTCAGCTGAGTCCCCTCCAAGTCTGTGACGTGCGTCTGTCTCACAGGCTTGAAAACTGCGACTGTATCTGCTGTTGACTCCATTCCCTTGATAGATTGGATCTCAGATACACGTCCCCAAGGATGCACTGATTTGCAGAGCCCGGTGAAATGCCTGGATCATAAGTATCGTGATGGGTACAGTATGCAGTCATGCAAGGCTGTGTTAGGCTGCGCAATGCATTGAAATGCATGGAAATGCATGAAATGCATATGCACTTCGGAGACTCCATTGCTGAATCATGTTGTTGTGTATCTCAGCCCCTTAAACCCTGTGAAGGATGGAATTTATCTGGTGAAAGCTGATCCTGGTGACGTAAACGTTAGAGCCACAAACGTTACACTCTGCTTGAAACCTGCTCATGATCTTGGCAAGTCGAATTGGTACAGAAAAATGGGGATGAGACCATTACATAGGCACGATACCTCTGCCATTGCAGAACTTGCTCTGGACTAGACAGCTAATTGGGCCAAATTCATTCAGCCCTTCCAATCAGAAGAAGCTATGCTCAACATCAGCTCAGCCGCAGCATGGATCCCCAAGAGCTTTAGTTTAATTTGCAGCGCATCACCAAGTGGAACAGCAGCATACCAACAATTTCATCACCATAAAGATCAAAAATTCAGTGTCAGAAGTGGGATTTGAGCCCACGCCCACATACGTGGACCAGAACTTGAGTCTGGCGCCTTAGACCACTCGGCCACCCTGACGCCTACCGGAAATACCCGGAAGTTCACGCAATGCTGAAATCTACGCATTTGCAGCCATATATATACTTAATAAAAGGCGTAGAATTCTTGCTATGTTCTCACAGATGCAAACTGTTTCAGCTGCATTGAGTTTTGGTCGGCATCGCTTTGACTTGCCAGCGTCAGTATCAATCAAAAAGGGCGAACAAGCTGTGATGCACATTTGCATCAACGTTTGTGCTTGAGGTTGCCGAAAGGATGGAAAACACCCCCATCACGCATACTCCTGGAGCTCGAGCTAAGGAACCTAACGCTCTGCTAGAAGACTCTGGTGGTGCTGCATCTAGTCAGACCAGCATCAAACCCAGCAACACTGCAAGAGAAGCTGACAAACCTTCCATCGCCGGTGCACAGCTGCATGCCATAGGATCAATCGCTGACATCTCCGCCAACTGGTCAGCGAAGGTGGTGGTGGCTTCAGAAGAACAGGCGAGTCACCTTGCGCAGCAAACGCCACGGTCTTGTCCAGTGTGACACAACGAATGTTTTCTCTGCTTTCAGAATGACAGAACTAAGATGGCCGCAGTTTATGAGTCCATGGCAGCTACCTTTGTCCGAGATGGGCTGAATTTAGCAGCAATAGTGGCAATCAGGCAATTTTACGGTGGCTTAGACGCCGATCCAGAGCCCTTGTACTATGAGCACTTCCCAACACCCTTGCAGCAGGGAGCTGTTCGTTTAGTCGTCTTCAAGCCTAAACCCAACACCCTTGACCCTGTGCACCAGGATCCTCTTCTCCACCTTGCGCATGAAGCATGCCAGGACATATTAGCATCCGCTCCCTCAGGTATGTACCAAAAGATTTGCCTCAAGTCCTGCCTTCCTGCCAATGATCAAGACCTAGCAAGCCCTTCACTGTGTGTGCCTCAATGCCCAGAGCTGTATCGTGACTTTGAAACCCTCAAACAGTAGTGCAGCCACCTGCGCAGGCCTTTTCCCACACTGACAGCAGTCTTGATCATGTGGCATTGACCACCCGCCAGCCACCCCAGCAGCAATCATGCATGACCCTTGCATGCCATGAATGCAGCAAGCACAGTTGGCAACAAGATACTCTGCAGCAAAGGCTGCCCCAGAAAACCAAACACGAAAGCTGTTGTGCAGGTATGCAGCCGCATGCAAGTCTCTCAGAAAACTATCACCTCACAGTCTTCATGACATCACAGCCAGGTGACCCTCGAGCTGATCCCTTCACCCCAGGGGGTGGTATTGACCCCCTCCATCCGCCGGTGCCCATACCAGCTCCCACCAGCGCTGTGCTGCAGCAAGAGATTGATGTTTGCAGGCAGACAGCTCTCACAGCTGCACCAGCATTTGAGGTGCAATTCTGTGAGCCACCCTTTTCTCAGAAAAGAAACAAAAGAAAAGACTATGCCTTTCGGCGTCAATTTAATGAGAAACCAAGTATTATACTGGGCTGCCCAGTACCCTTTTCTCAGCCTCGAGCAGATCAAGCTGATCCACCCTTCGACCACGCATAACACACACACTGTCACTGTTGTCAAAATCTCCTACATGTCATGTCCGCTGTTGCAACTTCTTGCATCCGCCTTTGAAGATTCTAGCATCTTGCTCACAAGGAGGGCAAGGTGTCCTTCCCCTCTGACTCTGTGTCACCTTGCAGACCGTTCCTACACCTTTGCTGGTTCAATCTTTTGGAGATGTTGAGTGTAATCCAAACAGACGCTGCAGGGGTCTGCTGGCAAGCTTTATGTTACCATGCAGGTGCATAGTGTGGTATTTGCCAACAGCGGCACACTTCTTCTTTGCCTGGTGGACACAACTGGCCAGCTGGCAGGCTTGCGCCAAAAGATAAGAGAGGCTTTTCCAGGTGAGAAACCTGAAGGGTGCCTGCAACTCTTTGCACGGGTTGCAGGCTGCGAAATTGCGGTGTGCCTTAAACAGGATTGTTTGACATCCTCTGCTGTGCTGGAGGTTTTATGTCTGTTGCTAAAGTTGGGCTGTGCATATCATCGGGATTGGAAACCAGGAACCTATTTGAATCAGGGTGGCGCAGCAGTGCTGTGCTCAAGTGTGGTTCTGTAGTCGTGACCTTTGCTCATGGCCTGTCAGCCTGCACCATACACGCACTGGCACACCTAAGGTTGTCTACGCATTGTATATGCTATCTGAGGGTCAAGTGCAATGTTCTGCAATGAGACATCCCACACATGCCAGCAGGCACAAGTATAGCAACATCCAGCAAAGGAAAATCCATCATGCAACTAGCTTCTACTTGCAAGCTATGTCTGTATATATGACATGTCGCTGTAAAGACTTGTTGGTATGATGTGCAATACTAATGCACTCATTGTAATTGTCAAAACTGTCGAATTGGTAGACCTTATAGACAGGCGCAAGACAGACTGCTTTGGAAAGACAACACTTCTCCCGCACGTACCTAGCTCAGCATGAGCTGGAAAGCGAACTTATTATCAATGTTATTATTAACGCACTCAGAAAATGCTGCAGGGGCCTCCAGCAAGCAGAGCAGCATCATGCACATGACCCTTGGGCGAGTGCTGAAGCCGCGGCAGCTGACTGACGCAGAAAGACAGGTCATGCAGCAACGCTGCAGCCATTGGAGCAGCAAATTAAAGGGCACAGTGTTCAAGCCAGAAGTGCTCTGGTGAGACTCTCTATTTGCTTTTTAGCCTTTGATTTCCTGGCTTTCACGCCACAAAACACACCACAAATCAAGTGCAGCAACAGAGGCTTCTGCTTTGCCTGTGCGTTGATGCTGTGCAACTGTGCCCTGGAGTGGAGCCACACACACTGTTAACTGAGTTCTCTCGTTGCCAAGGTGCATGATCAGTTCCAATGCATTGGCACTCAGAGATTGATCAACAAACACCTAGTGGTGCGTACATTGTACTTTACTTCTGCATACATTGTATTTGATCTCTGCTATGCCATGTGTAGTGTTTGTGTCATAAGAGACTGCACTGTTATCTATAGTATCCTCCATTTTACTAAAAATGCCATGTATGCAGGCATGTCCAAGAGCACCAGTTCACAGCAGTTGCTGGTGTATGCGAGCCATTGCCCCTGAGTCAGCCCTAGACTCCTTGTGCAGGCGCATTTTGCTAGGATGCACTGACTAGCAAGTGTTCACTCTGCCACTTTTAAAAACTACTGCCAAAGCAATGAGTAGTAGCATTATTTGGTTCACCTGTCGGATTTAGCATGCCTCAATCAAAGTGCTGGTGCTCATGAGGCACCAAGTGTGTAGCCAATCCATGCACATGGCTGGATTGTCACTGAGCATAGTGTGCACTTGATCACACATCCAATACTGCATCAAATCTGAGATTGTGATCAGCTATGATAGCTCAGCAGTAGCACACGTCAGGGCCCTTGTAATATGAGGAAGCAGAACATTGTAACTTACAGGATTGCAGAGTTATCCCTGTCAACTACAGACAATCCAGGGAATGATAGGGATGTTGCATCAATTATTGGTGAATGCTGCACATAATACATCAAAAGGGGGGATGATCACAGTAGTATCCTGCCAATGGAGCCACATCCGAACTGGCTTCAGAAGTCCGAAACACCCTAAACACAGTTGAATGTGTCAACAACATCAATCTGACTATAGTACGGTACCTAAATACTTGGAAAAAAGCATGAATGTACAGCAACAATGTTGCCAAGGTTCTTGTGTTCATCTGTTGGTCAAATGCTCTACCACGATAACTTCAGCTGGTACTCCCTCATAAGCTCACCGCATTTGCCATGGGATCATACATATGCCGCCATGGCAACTTCTAGCTATCCAAAATGCTGAGATCTGGTGACCCTACTCGGCCCCTCATCCTGTTTGGCTGAGTGGTCATGCCTGTCAAGGGGCTGGCATCAACAGGGGCTCTTGCCCTTCTGGGCCTTTCAACAGAAGGGGTCCTGGTCCTGTCCCCTTGATACAAGGGGTTGCTTGCCAGTCCATCCCTGTTCAGCCACCCTGCATTGGGGTTGGGGCCCCTAGGTTCCGAGCTGGCATTACTAACAGTCCTAGTCAAAGCAGCTGCCCCAACACCTGCTTCAGCTGCAGTGCCAGCTGTCGCGCTGTCATCAAAGGCAGGGTTTGTGGACATCATGCTGTGGCTGCTGCTCATGCTGTCTGACTTCAAATTCTGCTGGAGGGATCCCAGTGATGCAGCATTTGCTCCTGTTACTGCGTAATCAGTGGCAGGATCTCTGTAACCGACTGTATTGTAGTACTGGTCTACATATCGCATTTGCCTCTTGTTGGCGCGGCGGCGGAGGAACCATCTGCAACAGCAAAGGCCTGCACACACACACTCCACAGCTCAGCATGGTGCTTTTTTGTTGTCCCCGGTCGCAAACCTTGATGCGTGATGCTTTGGCGCACACACTGCCAAACATTGTGAGTGGTACAGTTGCATGTAAGATCATCACATTTTGCGTCTGTGGGAGGACCAACAACCGTTTCATCAGGTCCAAGCAGTGATGCAAGAATCCTAGATCAGTGATGCGTGTACTGTTGCCAATGTGAGCATGGACCAGATTCCAGACTAGGCCTGTCTCAGCAATGCAGGCACAGGCAGCTTGACAAGGCAAGGCTTCAGCCAAGTTGTGGAATAGGCACCAGACAGCACCAAAAGGCAAGCTCTGCCCACTGATATGCACATCGAAAGGCAACATCAAAAGGCTGACTTTGCCCAGAAGACTTACTTGCAAGGGCAAGCAGTGCCAGCAGAGCTGCCACCACAATGACTGCAATCGCCCATCCTGGCAGACCCCCCTTGCCTTTGTGGGTACTACCACTCCCACTGTCAGTAGAGGCACCAGCTGCAGTTGTTGGGTCTGTGGTAGCTGCCGGCGTAGCTGCTGTGGTAGCTGCTGGAGTGGCTGCCACAGTAGGGCTTGCAGTCGGGCTTACCTGCACAATTAGCACTGGAGACTTGAATTGGGTGTATGAACGAGAGGAACTGGGATTGAAATGGAGGCTACAGTTGGGATTGGGTCAGAAGCACTTGGCAAAGGCAGTTGGAAACGGCATGACGATCGAGATTCAAATTGTGACATTGCAAGACTGGAGTGTGCGGTGTAGGCATAGGGTTACAGTTGGTGCAAAGGCTGGGGATGAAGTCAGGGTTGAAGGGGATATAGGAACTAGGTTGTACTCGCCGTGGGGATGGGGGTGGGTGTGGGGGTCACAAGTGCTGCCAGGGTTGGAGATAACGTAGGGGTTGGGGTGGGGGTTGGCGCTAGGGTTGCAAGTGGTGTCAAAGTTGGCGTTGGGGTTGGAGTTGGGGTAAGGGTTGGTGCTGGGGTTGCAAGTGGGGTGGATGTGGGGGTCAAAGTTGGAGCTAGGGTAGCCACTGGTGTAGGACTCGCAGTGGCAACTGCAATAGCTGTTACCGTTGGCGTTGGAGTTGGGGTCGGAGTGGCTGTTGCAGCCACAGTTGGGGTTG
>JAABUK010003025.1_pt1 | contig 29030 bp, 44 predicted proteins | sample 5559141 | NCBI WGS metagenome assembly JAABUK01 (sample SAMN10711869, study PRJNA513367) | rock metagenome | isolation source: Antarctica rocks | place: Antarctica: Victoria Land, Pudding Butte nord | collected 2016-01-03
CCCTCCCCCCTGCACAGCTTGCTGGCTGACGGCCGTCACAGCACCTACTGTGAGGCTTATGCTTAAGCTTGCATTCTGACTCATCATGTCACTCATGCATTTGGCCCCTATCTCAAAGGCTGCTTTTCAGTCCCTTGTAGTCTGCTGTTGCTGCTCCAGCGTCATTGCTAGAGGCAAGCCAAAGTTTGGTCTTTTCTGCCCAGTAGCTGTGCCTGTGGTGATTTGCCAAGACACCCTGCTGGCAGTCAGCTTACTTGCCATGACACTGCTGCCTGCTGACTCATTCAGTTTGCAGCAGAATCTGGTGCATCTCTGGATGCATATCTTCCTCAGCCTAGAACATGCTCAAGGCATTGCTCATAGTGCATATAGGGTGCCTTCTGCTCTGCTTTACATGTCTGTATGGTGTTTTGGCTGTCACATGCAATCCACAGTGAGATCACACCCGCTGATTGAGGTGTTGTTTGCTGCAGTGCGCTACCTTAGCTTTGTATTTGCATGCGGCAAGGCATGCGACAAAATAGTTCTGCTGGCCAGAATGGTGGAGAGTGATACATGGATTGGGAAAAGCTCCCGTGTGACCTCTAGAATGCCGTGGCAGTTATGGCAAAACCAGAAAGCTACATCAGCTCCAACTGAGTTGACAAAAGCATCCTGAAAGCATCCTGAAGGGCAACATGCCTTGGCCTGCATGCACACGCTCTGTGCTTCTTACCAATTGTGCTTGACACATCATAGTATGGTGTGTATATATGATATATGTAGAAGATGGGTGTATGTGGAACAGCTTAAGTCAACTCAAGCTTGTCAAGTTTTGCTCTCACGGAAGACTCTAGGTGTTGCACACCTTTGCGCAACATTTGCTGTGACCTCATTGACTGGTCACCAAGCGTTTAAACAGTATGTTCAGCAACCAGCCAATAGACAGCTACATATTGCAGACACACTCTACAACATGATGATTACTCGAGCAAACAAGTTCGAGGGACTGCAAGACCTTGAGTACGTGCCCATGCAGGGCATGTGTCATGCATGAGCGCTTGCAACGTCTTCAGCTTCACTGTGTGCTCTGTACCCTCGCATGCAGGCTGTTGCATGGTAAGTCAGCTGTTGAGCAGAGCAGCGCTGCATGGAGCTTTTGAGCAGTCAGTGCGCAAAAGATCTTTTCCTTGATAGATTGGATCTCAGATATACAAGATCTTTTGCAGGCATATACTTTGGTATGCATCATTGCCCAGCTTGGCTTGCCAGCTTAGCTGTCGAGTTTCAGCAGATGGACAAGATTGTTCCGCAATAACTGCAAGGGCATAGCCAGCATCTGTCAACTAAAACTGTCTTGAAATTGTTACACAACAGGGCAATTTTTTCAGGGTTGATCTGAACAGACACTTGAAGCTGAGCAGCATTCAGAATTGGGCTTTAGACACTGTACTCACATACTTTCACTCCGCTTTTCACTGATAGCTCAAAATCCAACACAGCTACTGATCAAAATCGCTGCACTTTACTGTTTGCACTAGACTGCTTGCACTCTGGTCTCCCTACTGTTTGCATGGTGTACACACACTTGGGCAATTTTAGCAAAATCAAAACCTGCGGCAGTGCTCTATTGATACATCATTATTGGCTTGAAACTGCGTCCTGACTGAGTCATCATCATTGCTGCCATAACACTAGAGTATTCTGACACCATTGATTACACCTTGCAGCCACTGGTTATACACCAACAGCCTCTCTACCACAAAGCCTCATCAGGCAAGGCTGCCACGGCTGCTCTTGCCGTTGCTCTTCTTCTGAGCAGAGTTGCGCACAGCCTCAATCAGGTGCAAGCCAACAGCAAACACCAAGAAGATGCCAGTGACCTGCAGCCCCTTCTCCCCCTGGGTGAAGACTGCACCCAACAGACGCACATGTGAGTCACATCTTCCAAGCATCACATGTGGGTCACCTCAAAAAACGGATCACACAAGGCTCGCATAAGCTTTGGTATAGCCGCTCAGCTCACATTTTACTGCTATCCAGCAACAAGACCAAGCTCATGGTAGACACACACTATCCAACGCCCCACCTCTAAAATGACTTGGTCCATCATGCATCCAGGCCAGCAATGCCAACAGCATGATGCAGCACTATAAGCACTGAAGAGCTCAGTTGTATAGCACAAAGGTATGAATGGTACTAGCAGCCAGCATTTGGTGACACGAGTCACACATTTGGGTGGACACAAAAGGCATGACAGAAGCCAACTCACTGTTCTGGCCGAAGGGGTCTTTCAGGTGGTCGATTGCGTTCTGGATGGGTCCCTTGCCGGTCACCCAGGCCTGCACTGCAAAGCCTCCAACTGCCAGCATTCCCAGCCGGGCATTGCGCACCTGCAGCAATAGAATGTTCTGCTGAATTTCTCGTGATTCGTGCTGTGCCCCAGGTAGAATGCTGTGCATAGGTTTCTGATGTCAAACCATGTTGTGGCCTGAACAAGCGCTCCTTGGGGTGCAACAAATTGGCAGACACGAGACTATAGGCAGGTGTATGCAGAAACGGACAGATGCATGGACCCTCAGCATGAGCCAACGCTTTTGTGTCGAGCCTAGTAAATGCAGCGGCAAAGGGGGACATATGCCTTGATGGACAGCCAAAGACAGTCAGAGATAACTCCTTGTTCGTTTGCATCTGATCTAGACATTCAGTCATCTGCCCGACCAAAGCATGCCTGGTGCTGACTGGCAGACCAAAGCATCAGCCCGACGACATACTGATGCGCAGACAGAGAAAGCACCAGCACCACTTGATGCTATGCCGGTGTGATTGCCATGTGAGAGCAGCACAGTGTACCTCAGCCTGGCGCTTGTAGTCATCTGTCAAGCCAGCAGGGTCGAAGGGAGCCTGTCCAAAGTGACCAGCCTGCAAGCATAACATGCGTCAACACTTGATACACACCTTGACTATGGTAGTCAAGCATGATTGCACATGTGCACATTTGATTGTTACAGCGAAATGCACACAGCTGTACATACACCTCGCGCAACACAAGCAAATATAGGGAAAGCCATGTGCCTGCTATACCGTTGCAAACCAGCATGCAATGCTGGCATGGACACATGTGTGTACGTATGGAAAATGCTGTGCAAGTCTAATTGCGAGGCTGCAGTGCGAGCACTTCGCTACCTTGTCATGCAGTACAATATGACCTAGCTCACCTCACCCTTCTCCTCAAAGTTTTCAAGGCGCTGCTTCTCCAGAAGAGCAAAGGCCAAATGCACTGCCACCACTACTGCTGCATACTGACCAGCAGGCCAGCTGCTCTGCAGGCAATGGTCTCAATTTTCAGTACAAAAGCACACACTGTGATAATGTTGCTGCTGCCAAAGGGGCTGCTGAGATCAGAAGCAGGATTACCGACAAACAGGTTGCACTTCATGCTGACATGCAGATTTGAGAAGCTTACTGTGTTGTATGCCTGCCACCAGGGGCCACGGCCCAGGGCTTCCACAGTCAGGATACCGACCACAGCCAGCATTGCCACACGGCCGTTGTACAACTCACCCTCCAGCTGCAGCATGCATTACTTCAACGCGCTGTACGACGGCTTGGACACTTTCAGCAAAACCAGCAGCCTACCAGCCAGCCGATGCGGCTCTGAGAAGAGTCAGACTCATCGGGAGGATTTCCCCATGTTGCTCCTAGCCTCAAAGGGTCGAAGCCTCGGTCACCGGCTGCAGCAATGTTGCAACAGAGTCGGGTGACGAACTGGCGCGAAGGAAACGAACTGGCGCGAAGGAAACGTTTTGGCAAGCGTTATGGCTGCCGACGCAAACACTTACGCAAGCTCCCGTCCAAGTACTCGGGAGGCTCGAAGTTGTTGAACGGTAGCCTACAAGACAGAAAGCAAACAATTAGCCGCTGTCCAACGTCCAATGCGCTAATCGTGTCGTCGTCAAGAGAATGGCACTGATCGAACTTGAAAGTGCAAGTGATGCAAGCTGCACAGTATGGGGCGCGTGCACCCATTTCGCTCGGGGTGATCAGCCTCGCTGACGGCAAAACGCGCAACCGAGGTTGAAACCTGGCTTACCAGTATCGGCTGCCGATTTCCCACAGCCGCTTTGGTTCATCAAGCACCCAGTTTGGTCCGTCACGACTGCTAGCCCCTTGGCGCACGGTGCGACGAGCCTCAACAGGTCTCTTGTTGAACGAGGTGACGCGAGAGTTGGGTCGCAGGAGACTCTTTGTGGAGCAGGTTGCACTCTTGCAAGCGACACGATCGACCAACGCAGAGGCCATGTCTGCTTGAGACTGACAGGCTGAAAGGCGAACTACAGCTGCAATATCAACAGGTGTTTGACTGAGAATGCTTGAGCATCTGCACAGGATAGGTCAAGATTTATGCACGTCGAGCTTCCGCAATCACGCGAACCAGGATCTTCCAGGATCCGCACTGCAATCTCGTGCCCTATCTGCACGTGCAGCTCTCCACATGCGCCATCCGCCATTGGAAGCGCAGCTGCATGTTGGCGGAAAATTGTCATCGCCTTGCAATTGCGTATCTTATCGCAGATTCGGAAGGACCTTCAGTAGCAAAATGCGTTTAAAATAAACTCTGAACGAGGGATCGTGTGTGAGCGGACCACGCCTGAGTATGCAATGCATTGTTGTTTCGGTGCAATTTTAGCAAAATGCGTTGGCAATCACCAATGGTTTACCCATGCAAGAGAGCGTTCAACGTGCTGGTCGCCAGGGCTGCTGCAGTTGAATATGTTTGTACTCGAAACTATTACAAAACGAAGTACATTGAACATATGTGTAAAGTGCACTAGTGTGTATAGTGCACCAATTAGCAGATGCGTTCTGATTGCTTTGTCTGTGGAATCTATCTACGGTCTTTGGGCCTCACACCAGCAAGCGTTCATTCGTCAGTGTAACAGTCAAGTGCTGAAATCTTGTGACCAAACTTGTAACCAAACTTGCAACCAAACTTGTAACCAGGTGCACTCTTCATCTTCTCTGTGTGCCCGTCTCCACTTTTCAGTGCAAGCGGTGATCGCGATTGCTGGTTGTCTAGAGCATAGAAGTTCCAGCGCGTGTCTGAGACGCAATCACGACCACCTGATACATGATGCAGTACGTGACGTGACTATTAGCACAATGAATGGCATGCCAGCCTTACTTACTGTGCTATTCCCCGTTTTACTCGCTTTTGCATCGATGTTTCACATATACGCTCCTGAGCCGTACATGGTGAGGTAAGCGTTGTCAAGGCCTTTCATATTGACAACCTAACGCTGCTGTTGCAAAGCATATACCATAACCCTGATGCAGGATGAACCGTTTCACGTTCCACAAACACAAAGGTATTGTTCAGGCTTGTTCCGGCAGTGGGATCCAAAGATTACCACATTCCCAGGACTGTACATTTTTGGCACTGCTCACGCTCGCGGACTGCAGCTATTGGGCAGAGTGTGTCTCCCTGATCAATACTTGCCACTGGTACGCTGCATAGCCACAGTCAGCATGGCACGATGCAACATCATGCTCACCTTGGGTATGTAATGTCGCAGCTGCATGCTTGCAGAAAATGCATTGTCCATAGCTCCATTTAAAATCGGCTACTTCATACATCGTGTGCAGCTACTAGTACTGGCAAACTCTGCAACCAAAGTGCCTTAGCCTGTGAGAGTCCCAGCGTGTGCTTGCATTTCTGCGCACAGGTTCAGGGCTGCAACACTACACTCCTGAGAAGCTGCAATTTGCTGCTTGGGGTGATTTGCTTTGTTCTCTTGCGCAATGTATACAAGCTACTTCATCCACTGGCTACCTCTGCTGTCTCCACTGAAATGGTAAGCAGGCGCAAGCGTTCTTCCAACGCATGGTTGCATTAGATCTCTTGCTTGGCATGACATCATCTGTGTCGTGAGTCACCAGCCTATGCATCAGCAGTAGCATGGCAACCTAATGCAAGCCATATGCAGCACATGGACGTTTTGATTTAGTATTGGCATGCTGTTGAACGAATTTCAAAATAATGTTCAATCACAGTATAAAGCCTGCTCAATGGGACATGCACAATGATGAATCCTGTGCGCTGCTCTGGCTGTTGCACCAGAACATCTGAGCTTGGCACTTGGAAAGCACATCACATTGATAGTCTACAAGCTTGTGAAGAAGCACCCTGCTCTTGCAGGCCTGGCTGGTGGTTCTGTTTCCTTTACATTTCTTTTTCCACTTCCTGTACTACACAGATGTGGGCTCCCTCACATTTGTCATGGCTTCATATTTGGTGAGTCCCATCTGCCTGCAGGCGTGACATACAGCCAACAACATGCATAGGCAATGACAACTTGCTTGCAATACCTGCGTTCTGTTGCAAGCTATCAGGAGGTTCCCACTTGCAAACTCTTGAGCTCTGCCGGAGCGTCAACTTTTTCTTATGGTTTCTATTTAGTGCAGTGCTCTGATGGATCTGCATGACTTTGTATTGCATATAGGCACACAGGACTGCACAACCCTCTCGCCACCTCAACGACAAGAGCACCTGTGTTTTTGTCGCGCTTGGTAGTTTTACGACTGTACTATGATAAGGCCTGTTGGGAGATGCCACTACGTATATATGTATAATACTTGGCTTTTCCTTAGACTGATGCCAAAAGGTGTAGTCTTTTCTTTTCTTTTCTACACTGGTTGTGTCTGTTCTGCAGGCATGTTTGAAACACAGATACAAGGTCAGCGCCTTGCTGGCAGGCTGGGCTGTGCTCTTCAGGCAGACAAATGCTGTATGGGTGTGCTTCATCATAGGGGTAAGCCTGCTTCCCTCTCCTGATCCCGCATGCAATCTCCCCTGACATTCAGCAGTATCCAACAGCTGCACAGCTTACTCGACATGAGAATATGCAGATCTGCCTGGCACAATGTAGTATCCTGCCATGCACATGCTGCCACACATGATGCAGACTGGCATCAGCCTGACACAGCTGTAAAGTTGTATGGACACCTGCTCCAGAGCTGATGTCATAAGCCCAAAGGCAAAGGCTGTCATCAGCCAGGTCGTGCAATGTCAGCGTCATGCATGCATCACGTTGATCCGCCCAACTGCTGCTGTGCATGGTCAGTAACCAAGCATTATTTTGAATGTTGCCTACCAGCAAATGATGAGGCACCCTCAGCCCAGTTGCTGTATGCCTAGGCATAACTTGAGCCTCCAGTTTGCAACCTTGCAACGTGAGCCTGCAGATGTCAGTATTGAAGCGTTGCCTCAATGCCAAATCAGACAAGCCAATCCCAGAAGCGCTACCACAGCAGCTCCTGTTTGCCATGGAAAGAGCATGGCATCTGAAGTATGTTCTACTGGCAGACCTTTGGGCCGTGATCCTTGTGCCTCTGATCTTTGCTGCCTTTGTGGTGTGGAATGGGGGCATTGTGCTTGGGGACAAGGCAGCACACACGCCAGTGAAGCACCTCATGCAGCCACTATACTTTGTGCTGTTCACTGCCATAGCCCTGGCGCCCTTTCATTTCAGCCCTGCCAGGTGAGACTCTTGGCCTGCCCTTGTCTATGAACAGCGTTTGATCAGAAGGCAGGTCCTCTATCAATCTTGTGTGTGGCAGCTGTGATACCAACAATGCAGCTTCAGGATGCCAACAACACAGCATGTGCAAAACAGCAACTCATGTAGTTAGCAGCAGGTTGGTCAGGGCCGCTTCTGATGCATTTTGTTCACTACGGCTGGCGCAAAGTTGACATAAGCCTTGACATGGACGCATGATTGAGGACTTACTTGTGCTTTTGGTCTCTCACAAGCTGCAACTTATAGCTGGGTGGTTCCCAACCTTTCTTGCACTGCATGAGCCAGTTGCTATTGTGACAGCCTGGCCTGCATTGAAAGCATGCCAGGACAACGGCTGTGTCAAACACAGACAGTTATGTAGATAACAAGTCACACTGTCCAAGCTCACATGCAACTTACCTTGAATGATGGTCAACTGGCATTGGTCAGGACTGGCCTGAGTGTATTCAGGGTTGTGCAGGCCGCGTGAAGCATTGATGGGTCTGCAACAGGCCTTACAATGGCAGCCAGTCCAGACCAGTGTGAAGCTGTTGAGCATTACCGCCATTCTAGGTCTGCTTGTGAACAAGTTCACAATGGTCCATCCATATCTTGTTGCTGATAACAGGTAAGTTGCCATGAACCTTCCTGTTTCCTCAGGAGCAGCAACATGAATAGACATGACAGAAAGCATGACAGGCTGCACACCATGTCTGGGATGCAAATGTATCATACCTGCAATCACATCTCTCCTTTGCCCTCAACCCTTGCTGGCATGCATGCATGCATTGAATGAGTCATGCATTGATTTGTTCGTTCAATCAGTCAGTCAGTCCGTCATTCATTCATTCATTCATTCTTCATACATTCATGCATTCATGCATTCAACACTTATTCACCCATTCATCTGACTGTTGATCCATGCTGGTCCATGCATTGTGCATCATCCATGCTGGTATATTATAATGTCTCCCTTGAGAGAACCTGAAAGTACAATAAAAGTTGCTTGTGGCCTCACAGTTGCTCTACAAGTCTGAAAACCCATTGTGGCTGCCTGCAGGCACTACACTTTCTACATCTGGAAAGATATCTTTGCAAGGTCTCCAGCGGCCAGATATGCATTGATACCTCTGTATGCGTATTCTGGCTGGAGCATATGGACCAGTGTAACGGCACAGCAGTCCAAGTTGTGTGCACTCCTAATGACCCTGTGCACGGTAGTAACTCTTGTGCCTGCCTGGCTGATTGAGTTCAGGTAGTCTCTTGCACTTTGCATGTGTTGTGTACACAGACAGTGCTTTGGTGATAGTCATGCTGTAGACTTGGCTGAAACCTGAGTGGTTACAGCATCTGTGCATCAACAATGATGGTCCTATATTGCTGAAGTGTGTGCATCTTGGCACCCTCAACAGACCTGAAGCTGTCATTGGCAAAGCAGAACAGTATTGTGTTATGTACAATGCATACTGTGAAGCATGTCAGAGGCACATAGATATCAGTTACAATGCCCTCATGTGTCTGCCTGTATTGTCTCTAGTTGTCTTGAAGATTGACGGCCATCTGATCTGGATATCCTTGCAGGTACTTCACAATTCCATTTGCCATGGTTGCTCTCCATATGCAGCCAGCTTCAGCTTCACAGCTCGGGCTCATCATAGCAGCTTATGCTTTGACAAACGCAGCGACAGTCTACATCTTCCTGTTTAGATCATTCCAATGGCCTGACCACAGCATAGCACGGTTCATCTGGTGACAAGGGGGAGTTTTGATCTTCCTCTTCAGGCTGGCAGTTCGAGCAACAGTCAGTTTTGGTACTGTACAGATGTGCACATGTGCCAACATACTTGCTGTGATAAAGTTGGCGGAGGACAAAGCATGGGACAAGACTTCGCCAATGCAGTCATACACATGCACAATTGTAGCTGTCAGGTCACCCATTCCCCTCGCTGATATTATTTGATATAATATGATCATCCATAAACTTGTAAAATCACCGATTCCCTAAAGATTACATGTATAGCCCTAGAGACCCAATAGTTGTGCCATAATGCAAATGCCCTCCAGCAGTGTTATGGCACCTCCCATAACTAGCGCGATTGTGGCACATGAACCTGCTGCAAGTCTCAAACATGACAGACTTTCAAAATTGGTCCAATGGCATACAGAGCTATATAAGGACTCACTATCGGCACAGAACAGAGCAATTATGTGCAGCCACCACCTGAGCAGGGAGGCTCTGTATTGATCTGCAGGCAATCTGAAATCTGATGTACCACAACACACGGACACACGCATTTCACTTTGACTGCTGCTGCCGCGCTTGTCTCCTCTCCTTCTCAGCCTCAACACTGGCCATCAACTTTTCTCGTTCACTTTCAGGCATCTCCTCCAACCTCTTGGCCATCACTTCTTCCTCGTAATTCTCAAGCTGCTTCACGTATGTCATATCCTGCATGATGCCAACTTGAAGTTCTTTGTGTCAACATTACCCTACCTGGTTGCTTGGACTCATTAGCTTGCTCAATTACAATGGTATGCTCAATGACACATAGCGTGAGCTGATCATGCCATGTGACACAGCTCAATACAGGACAGTACAGTCTTGTGGCAACACAACGCAGCTGACCTTGTTGGCAACCCTGAAGATGTAGGATCCAATCCAGCCAATACACAGTCCAAGTACAACAAACAATTGCACGAAATTGCCAGCAATGCCTGGTGATAAGCCTCCAGCTTGCAGGCCATAGTACATGGCAAATCCGCCTCCAAAAATGCTTACGCCAATGATAAGCACATCTTTGCGAGAGTAGCCAAACTCAGTATTTTTCTGCAAAAACATTGACATACATGATGTTGTGTATTTCTCCATGCTGTTCAAGAACAGGACATGCAACAAAGTGGGGCAAGTGCCAACAAAGTATTTGAGCGGTGTATGCCAGTAGAATGCACAAGGTCTCCTGCAGAGGCCAGTGAAAGGGCAACAGCTGCTGTGTCTCAAGCTACGAGACATACTGGGGGACTGTCACCGCTTTCTGATGAGCAGCAGGTTTGAAGCTTCCTGGTGGGTTGCCTATGCAGAAATTGCTGACGCCGCTGCTCTTTGCCTCCTCTGTGTCTGTGCAGGACTGACTCAGCTGCAGAGGGAACATGCTGATCAGCGCAGAGCGGACGTTCAAGTCATTTGAACGTGCAACGTCGACATACTTGCTGGCGCTTGATGAGACGTGTAAGGCACTTGACGACGCAGACTTCCACAACAAGGTCGCTGGCACCTAGTGACGTGGGCCTGTACTTGAAAGCTGGTCAGTGCGCCCTGCATTGCCCTGACGCGAAGTAATGATACGAACTTATCTCCAAGTGCAACTGCAAGTGCTTCAGGTCTGAAATCCGCACGCTGTTGGTGAATGTTTTGCTACGACACCGTTCACGCATGATCAGAGGGCCTTTTGCAGACACTTGACCTGCAAAACGCCTTTGGCCCCTTTCCCTCCGCAAGCCAGCTCGGGTGCGCTATCAAGTCAACTGTTTCGGAAGCAATGCTGCCGTCTGCAGAAACGTTCGCTACCCCAGGCGCCCGCTTCTGCAGCTGGCAAAGCACTGCCTCGGTTGCGCGCTGTACACAGGTCCAATCACGACTACCGTTCAAGGTGTGTACACAGATCAATTGTCGCTGTCGCCCCGTTCAGGGTCCTCGTCACCCTTGCGCGGCAACCTTACCGTATTTTAGTGTCGCAACTTGCCCGGTGACCGTCGGTTTAACACCTGGCAAAGCTGGTACGGTGCTCTCTGCACATGCCGACCAGTTGTGCACGACCTTCTCACGCCTGTCCGTGACCTACCTTCCGTTGGAAAGCTGCTGACCAGTTCATGGAAAGATAAAACTGCAAGCGGTTCTTTGCGGTGATCATGCCGCATAAGACACAACAGTCAGCTCATCTGTAGAGACACCACTGACAGTTGTAAGTGCAAATTCAGGCAGAAACTTCATTCAGGCGCCACGGACGCAATTATACGTAGCCCGGAGAGATGAATTGCCCACCAACAGACTGGTAGGTATGGAAAGTCGGAAACCCTGCTGCCTGCAGTCTGCTATCAAACTGCACTGCAAAGATGCCAGTTAGCTTCAAGTATCTGGCTGCCTCTGCTCCTGACATGATAGTCACAACTCTGCTTACCATGTAGGCTGATGAGTTCATAGAGGCTGAAGCTGACGCGCCACCTGCTAGTAAAGGGTAATTGCCAGCATTTGCATGAACACCTTCCATTTGCATTGCAGATCACCGAATCTACTCTGCTTTGTCATGGTTAGCCTAGTGCCATCAGGCCACAGCTGCTACTGATTTGCCTCCTCCACTGGCATCATTGCCTGCTCTATCGCTGAGTATCCCATATTACATACTGTGAGCCTATCAGGCTCATCGAAGGGCATGCATCAAACAAAGAAGGCTATCCCACATCTCCCTGTTTGCTTGGTCATGTCGTTGAGGCCAATCTGATGTGTGGACGCCGCACTTGCATCCCCAAAACATGTCAAAGTCTGGCCACTGCCCAGTGTGACAGACCTCTGTGCAAGAAGACTGACTGCATCTGCCTTAGAAGAGCCTGCTGCTGTTTCTGTAGCCAGATGGAGATGAAAAAAGACCACAAAGATGAGCCTAAACAAGAGCAGCTGGAAGAGATGCCGGGCACCCTGCCTCACTTCTCACTAGCCATCCTGCTGTTGTATGGCATGAACACAGGCCTCAGCAAACTCACACATGCTCTGGATATACAATTCCCTAGTGCCCTGATAGGTAATCACCTATCTTTGCCTTGTGTTACTGGTCCAAGCCTTTCCAGACACAGACAGCTCTAGAGATCTATGCCAGACCTCTATGCAATTGGGACAGATGGTCCATATGTCATGAGGAACGTCCGTTGTGGGAGTCATGTACACAGAACTATCGCAAGTTTGTGCTCCTGTGCAGCAGGAAGCCATTGCTGGTCAGACAGGCTTGCATTGATACTGTGTTCAACCCTGGCAAGTGTCTTGTGTCTTACTTGGTGCTCATACTTCTGCCCTTTTGTCTTCACAGCCAAAGCCAAGCACCACCAGCTTGTCCTGTTGTCATTGCTTACAATGCCCATTCAGCCATCACCACAATGGAGCAATGCAGTGTTGTCATCTGTGACAGGAATGTTCACCATCATTTCATCCCTGGCCATCATTGAAAAGGTGTCCCCTGCAAAAGCTGAGAAGCTCGTGAGGTGGTTTGACCCGGCAATCCTGTGGATTCAACGGTGGCTTGGCGCCTTTTATGTGCCTGCTTTGGCTGTTCTGCCCCTCACCATTCAGGGCATCGAAGGTGGGTCTTTACACAAAGCACACTGACAACTGTTGGAGGTGTCGAGTGTTGACGTCAACATCCCACCTGATTTTGTGACTCAACGCTGAAAAGGCACAAGTGGCCTTTGTTGATTGTGCAGTCACACAGCACTGTGCATGTGGCTGGTCGCTGCACCATAGTTGATGAGTAGAAAGCCGATCTGATGCTTTTTCAAGGTTGTGCATTGCTGTCTTGTCAGCTGTTTGATGATTTGGCATTCCCCATGTGCTTGCGCAGTAGCAAAGATTGTTGCTATCATTTGGTTTTGCATATGCTTCCCTCACACTCTGCTTCTTACACGCGAGTTGCCCAAAGCTGCGTTGACCACCTCACGTTATCAACAACAGGTGGGGCGTAATAAGAACAGTAACAATGATGACAGTAGACTGGACGGTGACAATATCCAGGCTAGCAGCATCAATAGCATCAGTATCAAAAACATCTGCACTGAACAAAAAACACGATAGTGTGTGTACCCGTTCCCCATGCTATGCACCGGCCACTGCAAGGATGCCATGCAGGCACATCACTGGCCAAGATGTTTGGTGTGGTTGCCATTGGAATGCCACTCACTCTGCTCTCAACAGCCCAGGTGGCATTCCTGGTACGCAAGTACGTACAGACAGAGATGCTGGACGCCCCCACTGCTGCTGCCTTGCCCCCGTTCGGCAGGATGCACTTCATCACCTGGGGTGTGTGCTGCCTTTGTTGATGCAGCCTGAATTTGCTGTTTTCCCCATTGTTGCTGGCCACACGATGCACTAATTTGATTAGCTTCCAGGTACCTACCATACAGATAAGTTCATAGGTACTTCAGCAAAATGTTTGCCTCCACACATCCTTTTTTAGCTGTACTCATGCACCCACCTGCAGTTGAATGCTGCAAAGCTTGTCCCCTTCTTCCTCTCTTGCGCCCACAAATATGTTGCTGTGTCCATCAACTAGCCAGGCCTGCAGCCTGCAAAGGTCTTGCAACACAAAAGTAAGAATTTGGAATAACCCAGGGCATCAGCTAGAGTTGTCACCTTGATAATATACAGTCAGCTGAGTCCTGTGAGCCTTGCACTCGTTCAAGTCCTGTGAGCCCTACACTCATTTGAGTCCTGTGAGCCCTAAACTCATCTGAGTCCTCTGAGCGCTACACTCAACTGAGTCCTCTGAGCGCTACACTCAACTGAGTCCTCTGAGCGCTACCCTCAACTGAGTCCTCTGAGCGCTACACTCAACTGAGTCCTCTGAGCCCTACACTCATCTGAGTCCTCTGAGCTGAAGAAGCACCTTCTGCGCAGGGGGTGTAGCAGCAGTCTCTGTGGCTCTAGCATGCTTCAACCACGGCTGGGCCATCTACATGACCTTCCCTTGCCTACTAGCTGCCACCCTAGAAGGCACCCTCATAGGCTCCCTCCTTCCAGCACCTGCCAATCGAATACTGCACCCCATCATTGTGACCTGCTTGGTGATCAATGCTGGAGCTGCTGTCTTTGGTCTGGCAACCGGCATGGGCTACCAGCAAACGCTGCAAAGTTACCTGACAAAGGTATGATGATGTTGATACTACATTTGCTGCACTTCATTGTTCTGACCTGCCGGGTGAACAATTTTGTGACTCCTGTGAATGGTTCTGTAACTTGCATTGGCTACTTGTAGATGCTGCATTGCTACCTGACAATGCTGTGCTGCTGCTGCTGCTGCTGCTGCTGCTCACCTTGCCTTCTGCAGCTATCCAAAAGCAACATGTTGCACCTTGTTTCAGCATTTACTTTGTAGCATTGCCTTGCCTTCATCCCACACAGCTTGCCAACCTGACCAAGGCATGCTCAGTTACAACAGGTGCTCTGTCCAACCACGCAGATCCAAGAATGCATGCGACAAAGAATGCAACAAAAAAAATCAACAAACAGAATGCAACAAACAGAATGCAACAAACAGAATGCAACAAAAGCATGCAGCAAAAAGAATGCAACAAAAAGCATGCAGCAGAAAGAATCCCACACAAAGAATTCAACAAAAAAAAAGAATGCACAAAACAAAACACAGGCTTCCAAGTGCTGCAGGGTGCCGGCCTGTATGGCGCCGGCGACTTCCTGATGAGCTTCCTGGGCGTCATCATCCTGTCCTTTGCTTTCAAGATTTTTGACCAGCGGCGTCTGATGGTGCGGCATGCACCTGAGATCCTGGGCTCCTGTCTAGTCTCTGCTGGAGTGTCCATGCTTGGCACTGCTGTCCTTTGCAGACTGGCAGGCCTTGATGCCAGTAGGCCTTCCTCTGCTGGTTTGTATGTGTACTCCCTGTTCACGATTGGCTGCTGTTCTTTGCAGACTGGCGGGCTTTGATCTGAGAAGCCTTCTCTTCATTAGTGTGCATGCGTGTTCCGTTTGCATGTTTGGCACTGCTGTCCTTTACAGACTGGCAACCCCTTGGTCCCAGCAGGCCCTTCTTCACCAGTGTGCATGCATGTTTTCTATGCATGATTGGCACTGCTGTTCTGTGCAGACTGGCACTTCTTGATTCCAGTAGGCCTTCCTCTGCTACTTTGCATCTGTATCCCCTGTTCATGACCAGCACTGCTGTCCTTCAGACTGCTGGGCCTTGATCCAAGAAGGGCTTTTTTCACTAGTGCGCATGCATGTTTCCTGTGCATGATTGGTCCCAGAAGGCCTTCCTCCACTAGTGCCCTGTGCCATGTGCAGGTTTGACAGCAGCGATGATCCCCAGAAGTGTGACCATGGCCCTTGCTCTTCCCATTGCACATCAGCTACATGCCTCTGCCGGCATCACCGCCCTCGGCGTCATGCTCACAGGTCAGTCCTTTGGTGCATTACTTTCCAAACTTTGGTGCACTACTTCCCAGACTTTGATGATACTACTTCCAAAGATCCTGACCAAAAGACTCACCTGCATGAGCAGCTCTGGAGTGGGGGGGTGTGTAGGGGTTACTAAGAGGGGCCAGGGGGGGGAGGCAATTTGGTGGAGATAATGGGTTTGCATGCAACTCAACATACAAAAGCGTGCAGAGACACAAGTCATGTATCTCCCCTGTTGACTTCGCGCTGTCGTCCATGCGTCAGGATGGATTGTGCAAGGCAGACTACACATTAGGCTGTTTGGTGCTCTGAGCCCTTCGCACACACGCCTCATGAGAACAGCGTGCCTGCTATCCTTGGCGCCAGAAATTGTGGTGGCTACCTTGTCATGAGTCTGATCCTGTCAAGCCTGAAAACCTAAATCCAGAATGGGGATGGCACCAAGTGCTCTGGAAAAGATCAGATTACACGTGTTGGTAGTCACCCAAGAAACGCCAAAGGTGAGGTGTACTGTGGGGAAAGGGGGGGGGGGTGGGGGGCGCTTCCCTGTGCAAGGGCTTTGAACTGTGCCTGGCGGTCACCAAAGATCAAAGCAGCAAATCTTTACACTCTGCCACCAACCACCTCTTTCATGCTGTGCAGGGCTGCTTGGTGCCAACTTTGCTCAGATACTGCTGAACGCTGGCAAGTTTGATGACCCAATAGCACGTGGCTTGAGCACATCAGGCGCAGCGCACGGGCTGGGGACTGCAGCCATGGCTGCCACGTAAGCCTCTCAACACTGGCGACGCCTTGTCCTTATCTTGAGATATGCTGTCTTCAGCCCTCAGCTCGTGCGACACAACAGCCCATCCAACTTCAATGACTGCCCTGCTTCTATAAGCATCGCGTGAACTGTGGCAACACAATGTCCTTATCTTGAGATTGTCATGAGCCATGCAGTGTCCTTGCTGTTTAGGAGCTTGGTGATCAAGTGACAGAATCATGCCTTTGGTACTGCTCCTGATGTCTGCCTGATCATGTAGGCCTGGCCGAGGACAGTGAATTGCTCAATACACCACAACATGCAACTGTGTTCTGGCAGCGCTGCTTGCCTCTTGCGTATCTGCTTTGGGTGATGGAACATCTGCATGCCTTCAGAGTCTTGCAACTTTGCAGATTTGTCCTTGACAGTGCATGGTACTGCTCACTTTTGACTCCCATGTACAATGTGGTAAGGCACATGGCATAATGACAACTTGCTGGCGTATGTATCATTCTGTAAAGTGTAAATATTGGCTGCCATGCAGGGAACCTGAAGCTTTGCCCTTCTGTGCCTTGGCATATGCCCTGATTGGTATCATATCGACACTGCTGATAGCCATGCCTGGCACAACTATGTTGCTGATGGCCATTGCTGGACAGACATGACGCTGAGGCCATCTGTACACGTCAGATGTTGTATATGCTGCAATGGGGCTTTGCGTGCAGCGCATACTACAACCAGCCATGCCAGCTTCATCTGAGAGCTGCAGTCTTGTTCGTTAGATTTGAATTTGAGTGTGTACCTTTGTGCACGCAGAAGTATATAGTGCAGAGAAAAGGTTAAGAGACACTGAGAGGTGGTATCAAGATTGGACGACCAGAGTTGCAATGAAAGCCTTCTGAGCTTGCATTGAGTAAAACATGCTGTTTTGTGCTTGTATAATGAGTGGTCAATGTCTCGACACTGTCGGCATCCTGCATCATGTCAGAACCGGTAGCAATGTTATGATTGCTGCCATGCTTAACTATTCCTCCCTTTTCAATGTGTAAGTGCGCACATGCACTGTGCGCAGCTGCAAAGATTGGCAAATGAAAGTGACAATTGTGCCCACATCTCATGTCCGCAGACAAGCTGAATCTGGAGCCTGTTCATAATGTGTGAAGCTGGAGCTCCTGAAGTGCTGACGAAGACCGTCACCGGCAACACTCTTTTGCTGAAACAGTCCGAGAAACTCTGTCAAGAGCACCCGCCATTCAGGTGACATGTAAAGCTCACAAGTCGTTGTGCTGGTTACACAATGCATGACCCACGATGATGCATACCAAATTGTAACATGCCGTCTGGACATTGCATCACCACAGGTAAGACAAGAATGTAAGCAAGGCTATCCCACATGCAGCCCAGCATGCATGCTTTTCCCTTTCCAATCCCAGTGGGCTTGCGCAATTGTATATCCAGATACAATCACAGCTTTGCTGCTATCAAGTCATCTGCGATTGTTCTTTGCTGCCCTTGGATTAAGACATGATACTAATAAAACGGAGATTAAGACATAGGAATCAAATATTCATGAATAGCAAGCATCACCAATATGTGCATGTGACAGCAGTAGGCTCTTGGTAGGAGCTCTAACGGACCTGCTGATCTGCAGCATCAGCAACAAAAGGCAGCCTGGGTGTCTGGCCTGTCAAACAGGATCCCTGCAGTCACAAACAAACACAGTTCAACTGTCCGATTTGCTGATTCTGAGAAGGACACACGCTGTTTGACCAATTTGGCATTAACGCATCGCAGTGCAGGTAGGCTTCATGTCAGTGTCATAGAGACAGCTTTACATTTGCACATGCACATGAGGTAAAACATGGGCAAAAGTGAAGGCTTACTATGCCATAGGCCACACACGCAAAGACAAAGAGCCAGATGGAGTTGTAGAGTGAGATGTATGCTTGAAGCCCAGGGCCGCTGCTAGGTGGCCTGATCAGGTTCTCAAACAGCCCTGGCAATCTGCACACCAAGACATGGACACTTTGTGCATTGTGTTATCAAGGCAAAGTAATTTGAAAGGATACAAGGAGCTAGCCGCCAAACAACTGTAGGTTGGTCAAAATAGGACTGCTCATGACATGTCCAACCAAAGCCCTGGACTCGTTTGAACAGTTCAGCGTCTATACAAGAGAACTCCAGCAGTCAAGGGCAATGAAAGATACGTGCTTTCAACTGCACAACACTGATGGATGCAATCACAAAGGCATGATGCATGATTTGCTTTGAAAGGCTTACATCAGCACTACATCCAGCAAAACTGCCTGCATGGCATTAAATCTGCAGTATCGGCTGAAGTTCTGGTTGTTGATGATCCCAAGGTACACTGCAAAGAAGACTGCAAAGCTGCAAGCAGAGAAGGAAGTCAGTCAGGAATGCCAGACGATGCAGCAAACAAGCAGATTAGCACCTGCAGCGATGAACTTTCTTTTTGACCATTGGCATGGCCCTGCAGCTTACCTAGCAAATGGAACACCAAAGTACAAGCTGACCAAAGGGTTGAGTGGTGCTAATAGCCTCGCAAACTGAGGAAATTGCGCAAAAAAGAATTTGCCTGTCCAAAAGAGCAGAGTCTCAGCCGTGTACCCAGATCGCGAATGGATGTAATTTGTCAGTAGCCTTACCATACCGCAGACCATCACACAGTGGTATCAGATATGGCACAGAAGCAACCACTCTGTCAGCTATGTCAGGTTTCTGATTGTAGGCCTCTGTCCGGACTTGGTGCCGCTGTCGTGTGCTGTTACGGTGAGAGTGTGCAGGCACAGATTTACTTTGGAAGCAGCTGAGCTGCGATCGATTACACCCAGAAAGCCTAGCTGCTGTGACTGTCACTGATCTCGTATGAGTCGACATGCGCAGTGGCTTTCTTATCACTGCCGGACCCAATCCACGAGCTGCGCCGGCAGAGCTGACCAGCGCGGAACCAAGGCATTGGCAGGCCATGACAACTTTCTAAGTGGCTCTGCTGCGCACAAAGTCAATAAGTTTCGCCAAAGCTTCGCGAATCAGCTCGTGGTCTCAGCTTCAGAATCCTGGCATCCTAGTCAAGCCTTGCATGCCTAGCTGACGATGTGCAGCGCCGTGCATAGTCGCCGTCAGTATGCAAGGACGAACACAGCGCGCTGATAAGAAGCAGGATCGGTCTGTCAGGTCAGGAACCGGACCGGTACAGCAGCTGCACAAGAACGCTCAGAACATCACAGGAACTGTACAGAACCTGGAAAGGAAGTTGCACGAGCTTGATGCAGGCAAGGTAGCAGCGTTGCGGTCCTGCTGTGCTTTTCACAAAGATGATTCTGGCCTTTCTCATCACGCTTTTCTGGGCTCACACCAACTTGTTGCAGAGATTGCTGCTGACCTGATAGGCAAGCAGGGGTTCGAGAGCCATCTTGCCACACTCACCCGGAAAAAGGAAGACTTGCAGAAGAAAATAGACGTCAACAAGCAATGGACAGTATGCACCTGCAGCTATTTAGCTTGTTGGTTCCGCTACCAGCCTGTGCAAGCAGGGCTAAGTAGACCTAAACGCTGCAATTGAAAGCTACTTTCTCAAATGTGCTCTCCTTGCAGGACATGTTTGACAAAGATGTTGGCCCCTTCCAACAGAAGTATGTCCATCTTGTAGAGGATATCCACAGTGTCTATGGCACTGCAAAAGAGGTACATAGGCAAATTGCCTCCCTGTGCACAGTCTGGACAATGGCTTGGCTTGTCTTACTTTCACTGATGTGTTGCAGTTTCACGCAAAGGGCATACAGATGCTGATAGATGAGTTCAACTACCATGTTGCCTACAAGCGATGGGACGACACCTTCAATGCCACTCCCTTCAAGCCCAAATAATGACGTTTGCCTGTCAGTGATGTATTGTCCGCCACACTGGCATTTGTTACCCCACTAAGCCTTATCTTCAAGTAGCATGTGCCGCCTCATGTGTCATCCTGTGCTGTTGTGTGATCACACACAACCATGATCAGGCCCAACAAAAGCAAACCTGTAACACCTGTTTGCACTGTGTTCACAGCGCCGTGAACAATGCCCTTCTGGTATTGCATATGACCTATGACGCATGCTGCAGCTGACAGCCATACTGCTCAGTTGATGCATGCTGTATATACTGATTCTGCCACAGGAGCTGGTCAAGCTTGTGAAACAGACTGAACTGCTGCCAGCACTCTGAGTTTGGCAAGACTGCACAAGTCCATCGATAGACATCTGTGCATGTGCTCTACAGTGGTGTGTCTCTTATATTACTTCAAGTGGTCTGCAAGACCATAAAGCATCTGTGTTGGAACCTTTCGAAATTGGCAGACAAATCGCAATGACTTTGTCTTTTGCTTTGCCTGTCATCGGCATCAATCTGCATGCATGCAAGCTGAGAGCATTTTAGGTTTGATGTCATAGGGCAACACAACATGTGCTGCAGCTGTTGATTGTGCACAGAATGTTTAAAGTACGCGGGTTTTTACCTGATGCATATCCAGAAATATTTCTAGTGGCCTGCCAGGACAAAGCTGGGACATGTCAAACTGTACAGCTACTGATAACTCAAGTTTTGGCATTGTGTGCTGCAGTCTGACTTTTCACAGCAGCTGCTGGCAGGATTGATCTTCCTGCTCTGCCTCGATGAACAAAATTGTCATGGCACGTCAGTCCAGACAGATCTTAGATCAGGTGGAGCAGGCTCGCTTGCATACATCTCCTGGAAGCCAAAGTATTGTACACCCAGAAATGAGTTTCGGCCTTTCAATTTGAGGCCTCCTGTGCCCAGAACAGTACTTTGCGAAAGTGCAAAAGATTCCCTGGAACTGCTGCATGTACGCTGCGGGAGCATAAGAGCAATCCCTGGGGCAAGCAGGTGCTGCAGCGTGCAAAAGGTCAACCAGAGGGCACACACAGTACATGATGCCTGAGGCAAGGAAGAAGCTGAAGAAGAGGGTTGGCAACCTGGAGCAGACTTCAGTTCAAATCTATTGAATGAGTGAATGCTGTGAGGACAGCCAACAGCAAAGCGTCTCAGGCGGAAAGCGTCCTTCAGGATGCTACCGCGGAGGCTGGCCGTCTTCTCCAAAGCTTTGAGCAGGTATCTCTTGCTTTCAGAACCTGCTTTTCCCAGTGTTATATGACTTGTTGGCAGCTGTTGCAAGATGTAGTGACTGGCTCTCGACGAGTCGCGATAGGCAGTAGTGGTCGGGTCGAAGCACAGGCAGCCGTAGCGACATAATTGTGGTCTGCGGTGTTTGTAGTGCCGGCAATTTTCACACGCGGATATCCTGTTTACAGTCTGCCTGGTAACACTGCTGCAGGCAAGCAGGCCAGTGATTGAACAGCCTCTTACAATGACATTTGCAGTCTGGCACACATGTTTCTGGTGTGTGCAAGTATACTTGGCTGTAGGGCAATGTCTGCATGACACCATTGTGATCAACTGATTAGGCAGGCAGGCTTTGCTGGCGTAATGGCATCATGCAATGCCTGCATGCCTGAGCAGCTGGTCACAATGTACTTTTTTCACGGCACCATCACCCCAGTACTGCATGCTGGTCTGACAGGCTGCCTTGCATGTTGCTGCAGGAAAGGCAGCTGACTACTGTGAGAGGGAAAGGCAGTTGGCAGAGGGGGTAGCAGCTGCACAGCAGCAGGTGACAAGTCTCCAGGCACTTCTTCAGGGCACCAACAGCAAACAATAAGACTTTGCAGGTATAGGACAAAGCTCAGCTCAGCGGCTTGAATGATACTTCTGCTGGCTTGGTGAACCCAATCTCAGTTCTGCAAGCTAGCTTCCTTGATAGCTAGATAATTGGTGCCAAGGTTGCACTGACTTGCTATGCCTGAAACATAGAGAGCCACGTGATGTATGCAATCATGCAAGACTGCCTTTTCATCAGCTTCTAGGCAGGCTTCTGCTCCTGTTGCAGAGCACTCAACGGCATCAAGTGATGTGTTGCACAGCTAGCATGTCCTTGTCTTGTGCAAATGAGTCTAAGGATGAAAACCAATGCTCTGCCTGACACAATGTCTATAGCACACACATTGCAACACAATCGATGCTATGCACACATGCATGTATCATGCCTGCGTTGAACATGTGCACAAGGCATTTTTCAGGCCAGTGGTTATGGTGGTGTACCATTGCAACTTTGGTCCCTAAGTTGTGTTTTGTGGCGATGACCTCTGCAAATTGTCCAAAAGCGTCTTGCATTGATGCTGCTGACTCTTTGCTGTGAAAGGGTGCTTGAAGTTACAAGGTGCGCAGACCTTGCCAGCCAACAAGCTTCACCAGGCAACAGGCCTTCTGACATGGCACATCAGGCTGTCACCGCTGATGCTGTTCATGATGGCAGCATGAGGGATGGCAAGGTCCCAGCAACCCTCCTGGTGATGCACCACGCTCAGCAGGGCTACCTCTTGAGGCCGGGGGAGGCTCCCAGGCTGGGCAAGGCCCCCAGGCCGGGGTGCTCCATCCAGCAGGTTTGAGTGCTGTGGACAGACTAGGCCGTGAGTACCCCATTGAAGGCCTGGCTGCACCACCAGGTGTGTTCTCTGATGCTGTTCAATTATCTACACTAGTCAGGACTGTCTGTGGATGTTTGCTGTGTCAAAGAGAGCTTTTGTGGTTTGCACCCTCTGCTGTTGATTGCTAGTGCACATAGTTGCTGTTGATGTCACAGGTGTTGCTGCATAATCTGTGTGCTTTCCTGTTTGATTCATCTATGCAGTTGCTGTTCTTGTTGGTCTTGGTTTCATTTCTTGTTTGTCATTGTCATCAGGGATGTGAGCACTGCACCATGCAAAGGTATAGTGCCGCTGTTGTGCCACATGCCCCACAGCAATTCAGCAGCAATCTGCATAGGACCCAAAACTGTGCATGCACGACAGGGAGGCATGCCAGCCTAACCTAGGTACTCCCAAGGCCTGTCTTGCTTCTCCAGATAGCTTGTTCTAAGCCTGCTGGACTAACGAACGTCGTGACTATAAACAAGAATGGAGCGTTTTTGCAGTCAGAGATTCTGCAGTCTGTTGCACCAAGGTGGCTGTGCGACTGTTGCAGTAGCTCTTGCATTTGCTGCGCCATTATGTCTTTCTGCAGTGTGCCATTTACCATCATCTGCAAGGATGCTGCCCATCGGACAGAAGTGTTTTGTTGCTTGCAGGTGATGCCAGTCAGCGTCAGGATTGCCAGGAAAGCATGCAGCAGGCTGACTGCAAGGGCCAGGACTTAGGGGCTGGTGCTGCAGCCACATCAGAGCAAGGTACAGGAGCCAATGAGCCACGTGCTGCCCCTGCTGCTGACTTGGATGATCTGGCAGACTCCAGGAGTTACGCTGTGATAGACTCAGATGTGACTCACCTCAAAGTTGCATTGACATCATTAACAACACATCACATATGTATTTTTTTCTTACTTTCTGTTGCCCAAGCATGGGTGAGTGCAGGGCTAGTGCATCACCCGTGCTGAGCCTAACTGAGCAAGCACAATGCTGTTCCTACAGGGCTATCCAGTGTGTGAGGAAGTTCCTGACTTTACCACAGAAGACCTGATGGAGCTACAAGGATTTGAAATTGAGTATATTGACCCAAGAAGGCAGGCCAGTAAGACAGACCACCCTCTGCATGCAAATGGTAAGCAATTGGAGAAGAACAGCAATGCCAGCCCTAGGCGTCTCTACATTGCCACAGAGCAGTGAATGAACACCTGTGCCTGAAGATGTGTGTACACATGCACTGACATGCCTGTCACATTGTGTTTACCTTGGACATTCAACATGGCTTCTAAGGAGTGCAGCCAAACCCTTGTTTCCTTGAACGTGTTCACAGCATTTGGATGACCTCAGGTGCAGAACTATGGAGAACAAGGACAAGATCAAAACCTATGAGTAGCCAACATGCGCAAGACCAAAAACTGTGCATGCAATACCGATACCAAGTCGTATGCCAGCATGACCTAGGTACCTCAGAGGCCAGTCTTGCTCCTGCAAAAAGCTTGTCTAAGCCTGCTGATGGCATAACATGCAGTGATTGGAAACAAGGATCGAGCGGTCCTGTAGTCAGATCTGCAATGGCTGGCTGTCTGACTATTGCTGTATCTCTTGCATTTGCTGCGCCAGCTTTCTGCAGCGTGTCAATTATCATCCTCTGCAAGGATGCTGGCCATTGGACCAAAATGTTGTATTGCTTGCAGGTGATGCCAGCCAGCGTCAGGATGGTCAGGAAAGCATGCAGCAGGCTGAATGCAAGGGCCAGGCCCAAGGGGCTGACGCTGCAACCACATCAGGTCAAGGTGCAGGAGCCAATCAGCCACAGACTGGCCCTGCTCCTGACTTGGATGATCTGGTAGACTCAAGGGGTTACGCTGCGGTAGATTCAGATGAGAGCACTCACCTCAAAGTTGCATTGACATCGTTAACAACCCATCACATATACACATACATGTGTCTATGACTGTGTTGTTCTGGAGCAACATCTCAACACTTTGGCCTGCATCAAGTTCTTGTTTTCTGTTGCCCGAGCATGGGTGGGCGCAGGGCTGGTGCATCACCTGTACTGAGCCTTACTGAGCAAGCACAATACTGGTCCTACAGGGCTGGCCATTTTGTGAGGACGTTCCTCCATTGACCCCAGAAGAGCTGATGTGGCAAGAAAGAATTGAAGCTGAGTTTCATGCAAGAAGGCAGGCCAAGAAAGCAGAAAAGCGTGCAAATGGTAAGAAATTGAAGAACAACAGCACTCGGCGTCTCTAGACTGCAACAGAGCAGCGCAACAATATCTGTGCCTGAAGATGTGTGTACACATGCACTGACATGTCTGTCACATGGTGTTTACCTTGGACATCAACCATTGGTTCTGAGGAGTGCAGCCAACTCCTTGTTTCCCTTGAACTTGTGATGAACTTGTTCACAGCACTTGGATGACTTCAGGTGCAGAATTCTGGATGACAAGGAGAAGATCACCGCCTTTCGCTAGCATGCAAGCCTAATAGCTTGTGGCAGCATGTAGGATGTGCCTTCAAAGCATGGAGCAGATGAATTTCAAATGTGTATATGATGCGCGGCATGCGCCCTCAAAGCTTTGCATAGATGCAGCTACGTTTGCCCTCTTACCTAGCTTGAAAGGTTCAATGACAATCTCAAAGCCTTCTTGTTTCACAGCAGCTTCATTTTATTGTGGGCCTGCCCTTCAATCCCATCGTGTTACAGTGTGGCAGTGTATTACGGCGTGATGTGGCCCGTCACTGCACATGTGTCTTGTCAGGATACAGCTCTGCAACCAGGCTCATTGTGCTAAAACTTATTCTATGTGCGAGCTTTGGTGTGTGCCTACTAGCACTAAGCCATACCTGTATAAGCGTCACCCTGTAACACCAAGTCCCTGATCATGACCAATTATATAATTATACGTACAGTTAATCAGGTCAGACATTGCATGTTGGCATCTTGTGACACCATGCTTTCACGATCACTCGATGCATAAGTCACTGTTGGAGCAACAAGTGCTCGAAGCCTGCATTGGTAGCAAATTCTGCCATAGGCCTTAGGGAGTGTTCTGATGACTTGAGATGACTGACTGGCACACACAGTTTGAAATGGACAGCTATAATAGTCAGCAACTCTAGACACATATGCTCACATGGAGTAATTGTCAAGTCGGGTGGTAGGCTGGGGATGCTGCGGGCAATGATTGATCTACCAAATGCTCCTGTCAGGAAGGAGTGCTGGTGGCTGTCTCCCAGGTTAACCTGGAAGACAGCCACCAAAATTGTTTTTGGCATGTACAGATTGTATAGTTTAGCAGCAAATCTCCTCCTGCACAAAGTACCGCCACCCCCAGACCTAGGTGACCCCTGTAAAGAGGAGGCCTGTATGCGGTTTACGTCAATGCTTGCAAAAAATGAGGACACGTTTCAGTTAACCCTCATATCAGTGTACATTGCAGGTGCCTATACCATTGTCGAACTTATGGTTTCGGAGCACATCCTCAAATTTGTCCCCTTCTCGTTCAGCTTCTCGCCCGACTACCACAGTTAGCTAGACCCCAACACGTCTGCTGGAGCACATCAGAGTGCTCAGTGGGAGGTCGTGTGGGCGAACCTAATGAAGGCTCTATCTTCTGAAACCTGGCTTTTTGCTGTCGTGCTGAGCATCACATGCTGTTTGCTCGCATTGAGTGTCGGAGGTCTCGCGTCCTGGCTAAGAACGGCATGGATGCTACGGAAACTTCCACGGAGCAAAAGCAACAGAGTGTACGGCGGGCTGCTGGACATGCTGAGTTCCAATCGGCTGCGAGCTGCGCAGAGGATGAACGAGGAGATTGTCGGTGGCTCCGGGGTGTTCTACTTCAACGCTCTGTGGCGCCAAGTAGGTGTAGCATGAGTTGCACGATCTTCAAAAAAAGGACCCCTATGCGCGTTGCACATTCGTCTATCACTAGCGCGGACTCTTCTGCAAACCCCACTGCGCATGCACTGCAGACGGTTGTGGTTTCGGATCCTCACCTCATGGCGCAGCTGCTTCACGACAACAATTTATACAAACCAGCTCGTCCCGATTACATCCACTTTCGACAGGTCAGCACGCATTATCAAGTCTTACCCGCTTGGTGTTTGTTGCTGTTGATAGCTTGCTATCTGCAGAGCCAGCGATGATGTTCCTATCTTTTGTATCGCTCCTTACAATTGACAAGTGTCCAAAATAACATGCTTCTTGCTTTGCAGCTCATGGGCCCTGCAGGGATTGCAGATTTGGTGACTGCACAAAGTGATCCTGGAGATTGGCTTTGGAAGACAGTCAGGAAGGGAGTTGCTCCTGCATTTGCTCCACAAGCCCTCAGGTCAGACTCCCACTTGTGTGTTGTTGCTGCTGTTGCCTTTGTGCAACAGGCTGGTGACTGCCTGAGGTTTATATAGATTACAGCATAAAGGACAGCGTGTTTGATTCGGATCCTCAGGTGCACCCAAACACTCTAGGTGTTCAGTAAGTCATCAAATCATGACATTACCGCATAAAAAATAAAAAAACAGATAATATTGTATAGAACATGATCCTGTGGCCTACGCACAGAGTTTGACAAGCAACGCAGATTCTCTAAAGCTCTTGGGTGAAGATACAACCTGGTGTCAAACTGCTTACATCTCAATCACCATATGGACATCCTGTGAAATGGTCCCCATCAATCTGGAAATGCAGGACTGTGTATCCAAAGCTTGCCCATGTGGGAGGGCAGCTGGTGGATGCCCTGAGGCTACTGGGTGACACGGAACCAGTAGATATGAGCCTGGCCTGTATGTGTGAGACCATTGATGCGCTGGGCTTGACAGGCTTTGACAAGCCTTATCACAACATAGAATGTTTCAAAGAAGGGCAGCCAGCTCATATGCTGAATGTGAGGTCTCCTTTTTGCAGTCACCTGGCTGCAGCTTGTTTGGTCATGACAAAGCACACAATGCGTCAAGATCTATTACTTGTGCCATGCATCTGTGCGTAGCGCTAGGAAACTTGCATGCATCAAAACTTGCCTAGGTCATCCCCCCTCCCCCCAACCCCCCACCCCTGTCCATGATGTAAATGAGACAACATGTCTTGATGCCACAGTTAGTTGCACCGCATAGGGTCTTGCAAGCCATCTTGCATTTGGTCTGCATCAACTGTCACTGCAAGTCATGTTTCAGTAATCTGACGATGAGTGTCACAGAAGCTGTCTACGACTGATGCTTCCTGTGACAGGTAATACGCACAGCCAATGCAGAGGTGGCAAGAGCAATGCAGAACCCACTGTACAAGCTGTGGCAGAAGCTACCAGGACCACCAAGCAAAGGGCAGACTGCCATCACACAGTTCCATGACATGATGAACGATGTGCTGCAAGAGGTGACAAGGCCATGTTCTGCACCTGCATCTTGTGCATGTCTGATGGCGTCAGCTTCATCTACTGTGCTGACCTATTATGACTTGCTGGCCTGCTGTGACTTGCTGACTCCATGAAGTAACCCGGCAGCACTGTCACACACAAGTTCAAAGCAGAATGCACAGGTTGCGCCTGTTTGGCACATGGCTGGCTTCTGCAGTCTGCGCATAGGCCCGGCGCATGGCCTCTGCAACATCAGCAGCAGCAGCAGCAGAGTATGACAGTGTCACATCATGCATGTTTGCTAGCATGAGTGCACCATCCCAGGTGGATTATAAATCCACAACGCTCATGCAAGTGCTGGTTCAGGTGAAGGCCAAGGGTCCTCCATCAGAAGAAGATAGCAGCATTGCTGCGCAGCTGATGCGCCTGCAGGATCCAAAGACAGGGAAACTGCTGGCAGACAAGTACCTGCTGCCTCAAATCAGCGTGCTCTTCTGGGCTGGGTTTGATACCACAGGCAACACCATGGCTTGGACCTTGTTCTGCATCTCACAGCATCCAGAAGTAGGCTCACAGCTTCCAACATTGCCTACTGTTTTTGACTGCCCTGCTTTTGGCATTACCTTCAAGCCCCTTTTCAGCCGCATCCCAATTTCGCCCCCTTTACCTGACCCCCTCCTACATACGCC
>JAABUK010003026.1_pt1 | contig 29026 bp, 28 predicted proteins | sample 5559141 | NCBI WGS metagenome assembly JAABUK01 (sample SAMN10711869, study PRJNA513367) | rock metagenome | isolation source: Antarctica rocks | place: Antarctica: Victoria Land, Pudding Butte nord | collected 2016-01-03
ACATCCAATGCGACATACTGCTCCATGACGGAATCTCCCTGAGGCTGTTGGCCCAGGCTGATCCTATCCAGCCCGGTATCAGGGAAACATCCGCCCCGATTACCCCATGTGGGTAAGTCGCCCGCCGTAGCGACCGCCGAGAGTCTGGCGTAGGCGGGCGACTTATCCACGGCGGTGGTCACCGTGGCGGTGCTGGGTAGCAACCATTACATTCGTTCCGGGACCGGCGCCTGTCTTCTGGTAAGAATGCCGTCGGCCACATCGCCCATCAAGGACGCTGCGCGCCGCGAGGCGGTGGCCTTCGGCCATCCTTGACCGGCGCTGCGTCCGTCGGCCGGCGGATATCAGGTCGGGACGAAGGAACAGGCTCGTTAAGATCAAACCAAGGAACATGCGTTGACGTCCTCAATCATGCCGCCGTCGGGGTTCGGTCCTCCCACGGCGCCCCGCGCTTGACGACGGCGTTTACCTGAACCAGCAGCTTGCGCGCGCATGCGACGATGGCGCTGGTGTGTGATGCTCCGCGCGCGCGGAGCCTCGCGTGCAGGTCCATGAGCGACTTGTTCCAGTGGTGGGCACCCGGAAAGGCCGCTGCAAAAAGCGATCGCCGCAGTCGGCTACGGCCGCCGCCGATGTGCGTTTCGCCTTTCCACTTCCCGCTCTGATGAACAAAAGGCGCCAACCCGGCCAATGATGCCGCCTGCTCGCGGCTGACCTGGCCGAGTTCGGGCATTCGGATGAGCAGGGCAAGGGCCGTGCGCTCGCCCACCGCAGGTACGCTCAACACGAGGTCGAACCGCTCGCCCAAGCCGGTGTGTTTACGAACCGCGATGATCAGACGCTTGATTTCAGCCCGTCGTCGAGTCTGCTCGCGCTTGATGCTCACCATCACGCTGCGTCGGAGCCGTTTGTCGCTGACATGCTCCAGCCTGGTCTTGTATCGCGCGATGTCCTCTTCGATCTGCTCGATGAAGGTGAGATGATCACCGAGAGGTTCGAAGCGTGCATCGGGTGTCATCTTGTCCTGCTCACCCAGTGTGTGAGTGCATGCTGCGATGAGCGCGGCATCGATGCGATCGGTCTTGGCTCGCCTGAGGTGCAGCATCCCGAAAGCCTTGACCTGCACCGGCTGAAGAAGGGTGACGGTGATCCCCTGCCGACGAAGATGGCCCATGACCCCGCGTTCGTATCCGCCGGTCGCCTCGATACCCACGCGCTTGATACCGGCGGCTTCGAGTGTCTCGGCAAGCTGCTTCCAGCCGTTAGCCGTATTCGGCACGTGCACCACGGCGGACTGGCCGTGGATCGCCATGTCGAGCGTACTTTTCGCGGTATCGATCCCCGCCGTAGGCGCTGTAGTTTCAGACATCTTCATTGACCCCGCCTTGTGTGAACGAACCTAAAGTTCCGGCAACCATCCGGGTCCAGTGAGGAGGCTGGCGCGATCAAGCTACTGTAGGAGCCAATCACGGCTCGGGTTGGGTTCGATCCGACGCCAGCCACCCTGCCCGGGCTGCCACCCTGGACAGGGCGCCCCTCGCGGGGCGGGGCAGATATAGGGCGTCTCGGTATCACAAGGGTTGGGTTGCGGACCGCAACTCTGACCCAAGGACCTCCACGATGACCGATGACAAGATCGCCCTTCGCGCGCTGCTGGAGAAGGGCTCCGATACGACGTTCCTGCGCGAGATGATCGGCTTTGCCGCCGAACGCCTCATGCAGCTCGAGACCGACACGCTCTGCGGCGCCGGACCCAGCGAGCGCAGCGCCGACCGGACCAATCAGCGCAACGGCTACCGTGACCGCGACTGGCAGACCCGGGCCGGGACCGTCGAGCTGCGCATCCCGAAGCTGCGCCGGGGCAGCTACTTCCCCGGCTTCCTGGAACCCCGCCGCATGGCCGAGAAGGCCCTGACAGCCGTCATCCAGGAGGCATACATCCAGGGCATCTCCACCCGCTCTGTCGATGACCTTGTGCGGTCCATGGGCATGGACGGCATCAGCAAGAGCCAGGTTTCCCGCCTGTGCGGCGAGATCGACGAGCGCGTGAACGCGTTCCTGGCCCGCCCGATCGAGGGCGACTGGCCGTATCTCTGGCTCGATGCCACCTACGTCAAAGTCCGGCGCGACCATCACATCGTCTCGGTCGCCATCATCGTCGCCGTCGGCGTCAACACCGATGGCAGGCGCGAGGTGCTGGGCATGACCACGGGCCACAGCGAGGCCGAGCCGTTCTGGGTCGAGTTCCTGCGCAGCCTCGCTCATCGTGGACTGCGGGGGACCAAACTTGTCGTCTCGGACGCGCATCCCGGGCTCAAGGCCGCCATCAACAAGGTGCTCGGCGCCACATGGCAACGGTGTCGCGTGCATTTCATGCGCAACGCCCTGGCCTATGCGGGCAAAACCCAGCGCCGCATCGTCTCAGCCTGGGTCGGCACCGCATTCGCCCAAGACGATGCGGCCGCCGCCCGCAAGCAATGGCGCGAGGTCGCCGACCAAGCCCGGCCCCGCGTACCCAAGCTCGCCGCGCTGATGGACGAGGCCGAGGCCGATGTGCTGGCCTACATGGGCTTCCCCCTGCAGCACCGCGCCAAACTGCACAGCACGAACCCGCTGGAACGCCTCAACGGCGAGATCAAGCGACGTAGCGAGGTGGTCGGGATCTTCCCCAACGAGGCCGCGGTCACCCGACTGATCGGGGCGCTGCTGCTGGAGCAAAACGATGAATGGGCCGTCCAGCGCGCCCGCTACATGAGCCTGGAAACCATCGCCCCATTGAGCGATGATCCCGCCGTCAGCTTGCCGCCCCTGGCAGCCTGACCGAGCAGACAACCCTGCTCAGCAGCGCGGTTCCTACACCACGCGCTGGGGCACGATCCGAAACGGCGCAGCCGGTGGAGCGCAGCCGACGAGCCCGGCCCGCAGGGCGACGCCCCTATCTCCGCTTCAGCGCACGTGCTCGACCAGGAGCGTACCGGACGGGAGAGGGCGCAATAGCTCGGATTCCGGCCGCGCCAGGTCCAGCCAGGCCCACCAATCCGTCCGTTCCAGCACCACCATTTGCCGGTTATGGATGGGTGCTACGTCCGGCCCAGGCTCGGTGGTGAGCAGGGTGAACGTCTCCGGCCCGTCGCCCTGGGCTGGTCGCCATAGCCCGGCGAAGCAGAACCAGTCCTCCCCAGACTTGGTGAACCGCCACTTCGATTTCGGCGACTTCGTCCCGGTGAACTCGAAGAAATGGGAAGCAGGAACAAGGCACCGCCCCGTGGTGAAGCGGCGGCCATCGGACCGGAAGTTGATGACGGGCCCTGCCTTGGGCCGTCCTGGCGGAAAGCCCCAGCGCAGCTGCGCCAGTTCCACGCCGTCGTCGTGCCGGCGGATGATCGGTGCGATTTCGGTGGGCCAGATGTCGTCGCGGGGTTCCAGGTTCGGTGCCGCGTGCGGGTGGAGCAGCGGCAGGCGTATCTGGCTGAACTCTTCCACGTAGGCGCTGTAGGGAATGCGGTTGCCGAAGTCATTGCACATCTTTGGTTGCCCTACGTCCGTTCAGCTTTGAGTTCCAGAGCCTATACCTGGGCTCGCGTAAGCGCCCGGCAGCCCTGCTCCTGGAGGAGGGCCGGCACAACGGGTGTGCTTTTCGGTGGCGACCTCTTGGGCGGCGCCGCCGCCGCAACCTCCGTTCAGGGGTCGAAGGGGTCGTAGACGTGCAGCACGCTCTCCGCTTCGCCGTCGAACTCGGCCGTGGGCATCGCGCCGAAGCCGCCTTCGGATCGGAACAGGGTGACGCAGCCATCAGCGAGGTGGCGAGGCTCCAAGCGAACTCCTGGGCGAGAGGGAGGTTGTTCGACATGCTGTGCGGCTCCTGTCTCGGAGCGAGGACCGCCCCCGCTCGACAGGCGCCCGAAATGTCCAGCCCGGGGCCACGGTCACCGCAGAGGCGTAGCCGCCGCGGCAGCACATCGTGCGGACCCCTCGCGGGTTGACCGGAAAGGCTTCGGGCTGGACCAAGGATCAGCGCCAGTGAGCGGGGTGGCCCTCGCGTCAGGAACCGCGTCCCGTGCCGATTGCCGCCTTGCTCAGATGTTCTGGGCATGAAGGAGACGAGGCGGGAAGGCTTGGGGGCTTACGCCCCCGTCCCCTTGCGGTAGTCGAGCAGCGGGATGCCGAGCTTGCGGGCCTTGTCGGCCAGGTTGTCGGAGATGCCGGAGCCGGGGAACACCACCACTCCGATGGGCAGGACGTCGAGCAGCTGGTCGTTGCGTTTGAACGGAGCCGCGCTCTTGTGCCGGGCGAAGTCGGGCTTGAAGGCGACTTGCGGAACCTTGCGGTTATCGGCCCAGCAGGCGGCGATGCGTTCCGCGCCCTTCGGCGATCCCCCGTGCAGCAGCACCATCCCTTGGTGCTTGGCATGCACCCGGTCGAGCGCCGCCCAGATCGCCCCGTGGTCGTTGCACTCGTAGCCGCCGGCAAAGGCCACCTTGGGGCCGGGTGGGAGAAAAAGCTCGGTTTCGGCCCGGCGCTTGGCCTGGAGGAAGTCGCGGCTGTCGATCATCGCCGAGGTGAGTGCCTTGTGGTTCACCATCGACCCGGCCCGCGGCCGCCAGGCGGAGCCGGTGTGCGTCTCGAAGTGCTCGGCGGCCTGGTCGCGCATCACCTCGAAGGCGTTGCGGCGCTCGATGAGGGTTGTGCCCTCGGCCAGCAACCGCTCCAACTCGACGGATCTCCGAGCCGTCCTGGTCCTTCTGGCTCCGCTTCTGCGCCTGCTCGTTGCTGTCCAGTTCGCGTTCCACCCGGTCGGCGGCGCGGTGGAACAGGTTGACGGTGGACCAGAGCAGGTTTTCGAGGTCGGGCTCCATGCGCGTGTCGGTGAGGGCGGACACCAGGGCGTCGAAGATGTCGGCCAGCGCCGTCCCGACCTGGTGCTCGTCGGGCATGGGCCTGGTGTCGGGTTCGTCCTGGAAGGGGCGGTGGCCGTAGAGCTGGAGTTCGCTGAGGAGCGAGGCGGTCGAGGACTCGGCGTGGTGCGGCTCGCGGTCGGTGTTGGGGTGGTTGGTCATCGTGGTCTTGCCTCCGGCTTGCGGCCGCGCCCATCGCGGCCTTCGCAGGCGTCGAAGACCGGGGGCGGTCCGGGCCAGCTGTCCCAGGCGCGCCTGGTGAACCAGGTGTCCACGCCCGGGCTCGATGCCGATTGCGCGGATATGCTCCAGGCGTTCGATCAGGCCGAGCATGGCGGTCGGCTTGGCAGCCTCCGGCATCTGCCGCAACCAGGTCAGCCAACTCTGGCCGGTGTCCTCCCGGCGCTGCGTCAGCGCGTTGAGCCGGTGCCGCTGCTGGGCCGAGAGGCCGTTGGTCAGACGGTGCTGCACCTCGCGGCGGGCTTGATGGCGGAGTTCGGCACATAGCCGCTCGAGCCCGGCGGGCGACGGGACAAGGATACGGCGCTGCCGGCATGTCTCCATCACCAGCTCGGCCAGATGGGCAAACCGGTCATCCTCGATCGCCTGTGGCAGGAGGGTGCGCATCAAGTCGGCGGCCGCATGACGGCCGAACGGGCGTAGCCCGATCTGCTCCTGGCACTCGACAGCGTGGCGCTGGCGGTTTCGCTCCGCGGCGAGATACGTGTCCATCGCGTCCGGCAGGACACCGATCTGCTCGGCGACAAACTCTAGCAGGACTGCCGGCGGCTGCTCACCCTGGCGCAGAGCACGGCCGGGATGGCGCAAGTAGCAAAGCATGAGCGCATGGCCGAGGCGATTGTGGTCGCCGCGGCAGCGCTGGTTCACCGCGAGGTCAGCGGCGGAAAGCGTGAAATGCCGCACCAGCTCTCGCTGCTCGGTCGGCGGATCGAACAGCTCCGCAATCTGTATCTCGCTCAATCGCTGCCGTCGCGCCACTCACGCCCCCCCCTGTTCCTTGCGGCCGGCAGACCAGCCGATCCGGGCCAGGGAGTCGATCAGCGTGCTACGCTTGATGCCGAAGGTGCGGCAGACCGCGGCCTTGGTGGCGCCACTTTCGAGCGCCGCCGTCACCGCGCCCAGCTTCTCGGCATCGATGGTGATGGGACGGCCGCCCCGGCGCCCGCGGCTGCGCGCCGCGGCGAGCCCGGCTTGCACCCGCTCCTGGATCAGCGACCGCTCGAACTGTGCGAGCGCGCCGAAGATGTGGAAGAGGAACTCCCCTTGGGGCGTGGTGGTGTCCATCTGCTCGGTCAGCGACCGGAAGCCGATGCCGCGCTGCTTGAGGTCGGTCACCGTGGTCAGGAGGTGAGGCAACGATCGGCCGAGCCGGTCCAGCTTCCAGACCGCCAGACAGTCGCCGGGCTTGAGGAACGCCAGGACCTTGGCCAGCCCGGTTCGATCGCCGCGGCTACCACTGGCGCGGTCCTCGAACAGGTGGCGCTCATCAACACCCGCGCCAAGCAACGCGTCACGCTGCAGGTCCATCACCTGGCGGTCGCCGTCCGTGGAGACGCGCATGTAGCCGACCAGCATGGCGGAAAACCTTACCCAACAGGTTCCCGCACACTGCCTCATTCCGACACGGTTTGTCGTATGTATTCTGGGCGGGTAAACGGCCCTGCCGAGGCACCGCGGCGGCTATGTCGGAAATCAGGTGTTTGCCGTCATTCGCTCAACGCACCGAAACCAGGCGAAATTACCCGAATGCCTGATCTGTCTGGCTCGCCCGACCCCGGTGTTTCGGCTTTGTCCGCTTATGCGTACCAGGTGGGCCGTTCGTTAGTTCTGGCCACAATGGATCCCCGAGCAGGCGGCGTCGTTCAGCCATCGGTCGAGCGGGTGCGCATCATCGCCACGCAAGATGCCGCGAAACCGCATGGCGAGCTGACGCATGGTGGTAAATTCTCCAGACGCCGCCTTCAGCAGCTCGACCTTGGCGTCCTGAGTTGCGGTCAACAGTCCGCGCGGCTTGATGCAGAGTGCGGCCGCCACGATCGGCGGAACAGCATGCGCCAAGGAAACCTGGCAGTCTGCAACAGGCTCGTGCTGTGGAAGGTTGACCATGGCCCGGTCGGCGCCGAAAATCGCAATGGCAAAGCCCCCGATTCCTCCCGCTGCTTCGGCATTACCACGACCACGTTTTACAACTCCGTCAGCGGGGATCGCTCGCGCAAAGCGGCCGGTGCTCTACTTAAACAAGCACTACAACCGCTGTGGCGGCCACGAATTCGGCCTCAGCAAGCCGCCAGTGCCGCTTCCGTTCGTAGTACCGCTCGAGAAACGGCCCCTGGGGCAGAGCGCAAAAGTTCAGTGCGGGATTTTGGTGCGGATTGTTGCCGTTGTCAGAGATCGTCCTGCAGTCGACTTCGATCATGTGGGCGAGGGTTTGTGCCGAAGAGCTGTTCGGGTGTGTCGACCAGAATAGAGTGGCGCACCGCGGGATCATCTACCCAGTCCAGCAGCAGATCGAACAGCCCAGCGGCATCGGGAGCGGGCTGGCCATGCACCTGGGTCAGAAAGGTGTGCGGCCAGTCGCTGCCCCATATCAGCCGCTCCGGCGCATGCCTGGCGAAGGCTCGGGCCAGAGGACCCGACGCTGCGTAGGGCATCGCACCCATTGCCCCGCCGGCATAGGGGGCCGACAGCTTGAGCCAGACCCGCCCGCCGTCGATCAGCCGCAGCAGCGCATGCACGGCCGGGTCGTCGGGCGCGACCGGGCCGAAGTTGCCGATATGGTCCACCACGACTCTGCCCGGAAGCCGGGCAATCTCGTCGAAGCGGTCGAGCAGCGTGTTCCCGCGGATTTGCAGGTTGATTAGCCAGCCAAATGCGGAAACCCGGGTGGCCAGGGCCGCCGCCTCGTTCCAGGCGACCACTCCGCCAGGCGTCATCAGGAACCGCGCCGCGCACACCCCGCCGTCCGACAGGCGCCGCAACTCTGCATCGGTGACTGCCGCGCCCACCATGCCGACTCCACGAGCCCCTGGGCCGAGCTGCGTTATGGCATCCAGCAGGCAGGCATGATCGGTCCCATGTGTCGACGACTGAACAATCAGCACCTTCTCCAGGCCTAACCGGCGCTGGACGGCCTGGTAGTCGCGGGCCGTCGCGACCGGGGGTTGGTAAACCGGCTGCTCCACGAGCGGAAACCGCGGGTCGATGATATGGATGTGTGTGTCCCAAGCGCCGGCAGGCGCCTGTAGCCGCGGCGCACTGGGCCCGGTCAGCTCGACATCCACTTGTTCCAGCGGTCGAGCGTCCGGCTGCGGTTCTCGCTGACCCAGGCCGGGTCCATTTGGATGATCTTCGCCAGCGTCTCGGGCGTGGTGATCAAGTCGCGCCGTTCCTCGGGCGTCAGCAGTGCGGCGGCCTGCGGGTTGGGCGTGGTGTAGCCCATCTCCCTCGAGAAAGCGGCCCCCAGTTCCGGCTGCGAGAGGTAGAACTCGATGAAGGCCCGGGCCGCATTCGGGTGCGGGCAATCCCTCAGGATGGCCCAGGCGCCGAAATCGGCTAGCGTGTCCTCATAGCTCCAGGCCAGGGGGATGCCTGACCGGCGGGCCGCGAAGGCTCGGCCGCACCACATGAGCGAGAGGGCGATGTCGTCGTTGCGCCACATCGCTTGGCTCTGATCGCCGGTGCGCCACCAGACAGCGACGTGCGGACGAATTTCATCGAGCTTGCGGAAGGCCCGGTCCAGGTCGAGCGGAAACAGCTTGTCGCGCGGCGCCCCGTCGGCGATCAAGGCCGAGATGATAGTGGCAAAGGGGCCGCCGCTGTTGGACAGCGCGCGCCGTCCGGGGAAGCCTTTCACGTCCCAAAAATCGGCCCAAGTGCTCGGCTTCCGCCCGGGGAAGGCTGTGGTGTCGTAGGCCAGCACCTGGGCACCGATGAGGTAGAGCGCGCCGTAACGCCCGCACGTACCCGGCAGGCTGCTGGCGACGCTGGGGATCGCCCCGCAGTCGCCAAGATCGACCAGCAGTCGCGAGAGGTTCGGCAGCTCCGTCATCTGCGGCGAGATGATGTCCCACTCGACACGCCCGGCTTGCTGCATCGCGGCCGCCTTGGCCTGCATCTCGCTGTCCGAGGCGGCTACGGGCACCACGCGCACGCCGGTCGCCTTCGTGAACGGGTCGAAGAAGTTGCGCTTCAGCGCTGCCTCGAACACGCCGCCGGTGGTGCGGATGACCACGGTGTCTTCGAGCTTCGCCTGCGCGAAGCCCGGCCTGGTGCCGGTTGCAGCGGCTGCCGCCGCTGCCGCCAGGATGGTGCGCCGTGTGGGGTGCATGGTGTGCCTCCTGCGGATGCTCAGGCCGCGAGCCAGGACTGGAAGCGGTTGAGCACCGCCGAACGGTGGGCAGCAAGCCAGGCATAGTCGGTGCGGACGACCGCCGCGAGCTTTTGCGGGCTGGAGAGCAAATCGTCCTTGTCGGCGGGATCCAGCAACGCGCCGGCGGCGGCGTTGGATGTGGTGTAGCCCATCTCATGCGCGAAGCGGGCATGGTTGTCCGGATTGGTCATGTAGAAGTCGATGTACGCGCGGGCGGCATTCGGGTGCGGCGCGCCCTTCAGGATCGCCCAGGCGCCGAAATCCGCGACGGCCTGGTTGTAGGTGTAGGCGATCGGCTCGCCCCGGCGCTTGGCGGCATAGGCGGTGCCGCCGAACATGAGGGACATGGCGATGTCGTCCTGCGTCCACATCTTCACGCTCTGGTCGCCGGTCTTCCACCAGACCGCGACATCGGCCTTGATGGTGTCCAGCTTGCGGAAGGCGCGGTCCAGGTCCATCGGGAACAACTGCTCGCGCGGAACGCCATCCGCCAGCAGAGCCATGACCAGCGTGGCCCAGGGGCTGCCGGTGTTCGGCAAGGCGCGGCGGCCGGGGAACGTCTTGGTGTCGAAGAAGTCCGCCCAACTCTGCGGCTGGCGTCCCTTGATGATCTGGGTATTCCAGGTCAGCGGTTGGGCGCCCGTGAGGTACAGCACGCCGTAACGACCGCAGGAGCCGGCCACGCCGTCCTTCGCCACGTTCGGCATGGACGTGCAGTCGCCGAGGTCTTCGAGGTATTGCGAGATCTGGCTCAGCTCGTCGTATTGCGGAGAGATGATGTCCCACTCCACCGCGCCGGCCGCCTGCATGGCCGCGGACTTGGCCATCATGTCGCCATAGGAGGCGGCGAAGGGGATCACCCGCACGCCGGTTGCCTTGGTGAACGGGTCGAAGAAGTTGCGTTTCAGCGCCGCCTCGAACGCGCCCCCGGTGGTGCGGATCAGCAGCGTCTGTTCCAGCGGGCCGGCAGCCTTGGCCATAAAGGGCCGCATGCCAACCGCTGTGGTGGCAAGGACGATGTCACGGCGTGTGATGGTCATACTGCAACTCCTTAGCGGGATGTATGGGTCGACCAGGCGCGTTCCGCGGCGTCGCGCAGCTTGTAGCTGGCGCCGACGGCCGGCAGGAACCAGGGCGTCCCGGTGTAGCCGGGCTGGGTGGGAAAGGGCAGGCCGTCATGGCCGCATTGCGGATCATTGCCGAACATGAGCTTCTGCGCCATCTGGCGGCCGAGGTAGCTCATCAGCGCGACGCCGTTGCCTTGGCAGCCCGTCGCGAACAGAACCCCGTCCTTCTGGCCCATATGTGGCAGGCGGTCGAAGGTGAAGCCCACCAGCCCCTTCCAGGTATGCGTTACCCGGACATCCCGTAGCTGCGGCCACAGCAGGCACATCTGCCGGTGCACGGTCGCCGTCACCGACTGCTCATCGATCTCCGAGCGGTGCCAGGGCCGCGCGTTGAAGATCACCCGCCGCCCGTCCGGCGTCAGCCGATAGGCGAAGATGGAGCGCTGCGTGTCCGCCCCCATCCGGTCCCGCGGCAGCAGGCTGTGCGCCAGTTCACGCGGCATCTCCTCCGTCGCGATCAGATAGGCCACCACGGGGATGACCCGGCGCCGCAGATACGGGCTCAGCGCCTTGCTGAACCGGCCCACATAGGCGTTGGCCGCCGAGATCACGTGCTGTGTGCGGATGGTGCCGCGGCTGGTCCGCACCGTCATGGCGCCGGGCTCACCACTTACCGTGTCGACAACGGCGTCGCCGAACACCTGGGCCCCCGACGCCCGGCACAGGTTCAGCATGGCATCATACAACTTGGCGGGATGCACGCTTGCGGATTCCTCCACCACCAGGCCGCCATGGTAGTAGTCGGTGGCGATCTCGCTGCGCTGCTCGGCCCGCGGCACCATGTGGGCATGGTAGCCGTAGGCGCGCTCCAGGTCGTCGCGCCTTGCCTTCAAGCGCTCGTACCAGGTGCGGCTGTGCGCGCCGAAGAACCGGCCGGTGTGGGCGTAGTCGACGTCGAGCGCCTCGTCGCGGATCAGATCCTTGATGAAGCCGAACGACTCGAATGCGGTCCGGCGTAGCGCTTCGGCGCGCTCGGGTCCGACAAGGCGGTCGGTCTTGGGCGAAAGCTTCAGCCCGCCGCTCAGCATGCCGTGGTTGCGCGTGCTGGCGCCAGAGCCGGGGTCGCCCGCGTCCAGCACGGCGACACTGCGCCCGGCCTGCGCCAGGGTGCGTGCGGCCGACAGCCCGCAATAGCCCGCACCGACCACGACCACGTCGGCCTGGTCCGGTAGCGCGTCCGCAGCCGGCCGCGGCGGGGCTGCGTCCCACCAATAGGGTCGGGGCTGCCAGTCGGGGTGAAAGGGGTGCCCGGTCACGCCTAGCTCGCCAGCCACCGGTTCCAGCGGTCCAGCGTCGCGGCGCGGTTCGCCTCGACCCAGGCCCCATCGATACGAGCCAGTTGGGCCAGCATCGCGGGGCTGGAGACCAGCTCCGTTCGCTCCGCGGGGCCGAGCAGGTCGAGCCCGGCGCGGTTGGTGGTGACATACCCCATTTCGCGCGCGAAAGCGGCGTGACGCTCCGGGCCGGTCATGAAGAAGTCGATGAAGGCCATCGCCGCTTTCGGGTGCGGCGCGCCCTTCAGCACCGCCCAGGAGCCGAAATCGGCGGCGGCCTGGTTGTAGGTCCAATCCAGGCTGACCCCGGACCGCTTCGCCCCATAGGCCGTGCCGCTCCATAGCGGGCAGAGCTGCACCTCGCCGGAGCGCATGATGTCGATCGACTGCGCGCCCGTCTTCCACCACACGTCGATGTGCGGTTTGATCTCGTCAAGCTTGCGGAACGCACGGTCGAGGTCGAGCGGGAACAGCGCGCCGGGTGCCACGCCGTCGGCCATCAGCGCGAACAGCAGCGTGTTGTTCCAGGGATTGCCATAGCTGGGCAGGGCGCGGCGGCCCGGGAAGCGCTTGATGTCCCAGAAGTCCGCCCAGCTCCCGGGTGGCGGACGGTCCTTGAAGGCCGCCGGAACCCATCCGAGCACCACGCCACCCGTCAGATACTGCACGCCGTAGCGGCCGCAAATGCCCGGCACGCCCTGCTGCGCCACCTGCGGTAGGGCGGCGCAGTCACCGAGGTCCACCAGCAGCGGCGCGAGCCGGCCCAGCTCGTAGAACTGCGGGGAGATCAGGTCCCACTCCACCCGTCCGGCGGCGGCCATGGCGGTGGATTTGCTGACCATGTCGCCGTAGGAGGTAGCGACGGGAATCACCCGCGTGCCCGTCGCCTGCGTGAATGGGTCGAAGAAGCTGCGCTTCAGCGCCGCCTCGAACGCGCCGCCAGTGGTGCGGATGACGACCGTGTCCTCCAGCTTGTCCTGCGCGCGGGCCGGGGTGGCGAGCAGGCCAAGCCCGCCTGCAATCAGGGTCCGCCGTCCGAGCCGGAATGGGTCCATAAGCCGTCTCCCCCTGGTCAGTGGCGCAGCGCCAGCGTCCGGTCCAGCCGATCCCGCAACGCGTAGTAGCGCCCGAGCATCGGCAGGAACCAAGGCCGCCCACGGTAAAAGGGCGGGCTAGGCGCCGCCAGTCCGTCGAAGCCGCAGGGCCGGTTCTGCCGGCCCGCGATCTTGAGCCCGATCTGCCGCCCCAGATAGGACATGCGCACCACGCCGCTGCCGTTGCAGCCCGCCACGAAGTGTAGCCCGTCCGTGCTGCCCATGTGCGGCACGTGGTCGAAGGTGAAGGCGATCATCCCCTTCCACGTATGCGTCAGCCGCACGCCGCGCAGATCCGGCCAGACTTTGCAGGCGTGGGCGTGCAGGGTGGGGGCGGCGTTCTGCTCAGCGCCGCCGCGCCAGTCCGCCCGGGCCGCGAAGATGATGCGGCGGCCCCCGGGGGCAAGGCGGTAGGCGTAGATGGCGCGCTTGGTGTCGCCCCCCGACCGGTTCGTCGGCATTAAGGCGGCGGCCATGTCCGCCGGCATTTCCTCGGTGGCCATCATCCAGGCGGTGACGGGCACCAGACCACGGCGGATGCCGGGCGAAAGGCCGCCAGTATAGGCGTTGGTGGCGACCACGACCTGGTCCGCAAGCACGGTGCCCCGGGCGGTTTCCAGGCGGTAGCCGCCGGGCACGCGGGTGATGGCGCTGACCGCCGCCTTGCCGCGGATTTGCACTCCCGCCGCTTCCGCCAGGCGGCGCATCTCGCGATACAGCTTGGCGGGATGCAGCGAGCCCGCCTCCTCCGTTACGGTGCCGCCGAAGTAGAAGTCGCTGCCGATCTCCGCCCGCTGCGCCTCGCGCGGGATGGCGTGGATCGTCATCCCGAGGCTTGCCCGTTGTTCCACGGCGCGGTCCAGCAACATGCGGTAGGCGTCGGGGCTGTGCGCGCCCATGAAGCGGCCGCGCTGGGCGTAGTCGACGTCGAGCGCCTGGTCCTGGATCAGGGTGCGGAGAAAGTCCCAGCCGAGGACCGCATCCTCCTTGATCGCCGCCGCCCGCTCCGGCCCGACTTGTTTCTCCAGCTGCGCGGGAATGCGGCCGACGCCGCCGACGTGGCCGTGGTTGCGGGTGGCCGCGCCGTACCCGGGGTCCTCTGCGTCGAGCACGAGGGCGCCGATCCCGTTCTCCGCCAATGCGAGCCCGGCCATGACGCCGCAATAGCCGGCGCCCACGATCGCCACGTCAGTGCGCGCCGGCAGGTCGCCATCCGCCGGCTCGGGCGGCGCGTCGTCCCACCAGTAGGGGCGTGCCTGCCACTCCGGGGCCAGCACGCCAATCGTGCGAGGGGAAGCGGCCATCGAATGGTCCTGCCGTGACAAGGGAAGGATATTACCCAGAATTGGATAGGTCACCAGGGCAATTCTGCATTTGGACGGTTGCCAGCCCGGCAGGCGCCCGTAAGATGGGACACTATCCCCAAGGGATCGGAGCAAGGTTTGAGCAGCGGCCTGGCGGTGGGCATCGAGGGCGTGTGGCGCCGCTACGGGCCGGTGACGGCGGTCGCCGACGTGTCGCTGCTTGTGGAACCCGGCACCTTCGTCTCCCTGCTGGGTCCCTCAGGCTCGGGCAAGACCACGCTGCTGATGATGCTGGCGGGGTTCGAGCAGCCGGATGCCGGCCGTCTGACCGTCGGCGATCGCGACATCACCCGCGTCGCCCCGAACAAGCGCGGCATCGCCATGGTGTTCCAGCGCTACGCCCTGTTCCCGCACATGACGGTGGCCGAGAACATCGCCTTCCCGCTGCGCACCCGCGGCATGGGCCGGGCGGAGCGGGAGGAGCGGATACGCGGCGCGCTGGCGATGGTGAAGCTGGATGAATACGCCGCCCGCAAGCCCGCGGAACTGTCGGGCGGGCAGCAACAGCGCGTCGCCCTGGCGCGCGCCATCGTGTTCGACCCGCCGGTGATCCTGATGGACGAGCCGCTGGGCGCGCTCGACAAAAAGCTCCGCCAGCACATGCAGGTCGAGCTGAAGCAGCTCCAGCGCCGCCTGGGCGCCACCCTCATCTATGTGACGCACGACCAGGAGGAGGCGCTGACCATGTCGGACCAGGTGGCCGTCATGGACAAGGGGAGGATGGTGCAGCTGGGCACGCCGCGCGAGCTGTACGACCGGCCGGCCAACGCCTTCGTGGCCGACTTCATCGGCGAGATGAACCTGCTGCCCGGCACGGCCGGAACCGCCCAGGGCGCCACGTGCGAGGTCCTACTGGCAGGCGGCACCGGCGCGGGCACGGCATCCGCGCCGCTGGCGCCCGGCGCTGCCATCCGGCTCGCGGTCCGGCCCGAGCACGTCGTGCTCGCTGCCGCCGGGCCGGATGGGCCCAGGCTGCGTGGGCGGTTGGTGCAGGCCGTGTTCAATGGCGCAACTACGATGCTGCTGGCGGAGCTTCCGGACGGGACCATCCTGCGCGCCAACGTCGGCACCCGCTCCGTCCTCACCGAGCTGGAACCCGGTGCCGAGGTGGCGGCGACGTGGCGGGCTGAGGAGGCGATCGTCTTTCCCGCCGGGCCCGGATGAACGGGGCCCGCCCGCCCGCCCAAGCCGGCGGCAGCGCGGCGTTCCGCGGGCAACTCGCCCTGCCGCTCACGCTGCTGCTGATTGCGCCGCTTGTGCTGCTGCTGGCCTGGGCCTTCTTTCTGCCGATCGGGCGGCTGTTGCTGACGAGCGTGACGCTACCGTCCCCGGGGCTGCACAACTATCAACGGCTGGTTTCCGAGCCGCTGTTCCTGCAGGTTATGCTCCGCACGATCTGGATCGCGGTGGGCTGCACCGTGGCGGCGCTACTGCTGGGCTACCCGGTCGCGGCGCTGATGGCGCGGCCGGGACGGGTGTGGCCCAAGGTGGTGGCGGCGTGTGTGCTGGTGCCGATGTGGACCTCGGCCCTGGTGCGGTCCTACGCGTGGATCGCGCTGATCGGCCGGCGCGGCATCGTCAACACGGCACTGATGGACACGGGGTTCATCGAGCGGCCGCTGACGATGCTGTACACGTCGGGTGCCGTGCTGGTCGGCATGACGCATATTCTGCTGCCGTTCATGGTGCTGCCGATCTTCTCGGCGCTGCGGAGCCTGCCGGCCGATCTGCCGAACGCGGCGGCAAACCTGGGGGCGGGGCGCGTGCGGACCTTCCTGACCGTCGTGCTGCCGCTCAGCCTGCCGGGCGTGTTCGCCGGGTGCCTGCTGGTGTTCGTCATGTCGCTGGGCTTCTACATCACGCCGGCGCTGCTGGGCGGTCCCCGCACGCTGATGATTGCGACGCTGATCAGCCAGCAGGCGACCGAGCTGCTGGACTGGCCCTTCGCCGGCGCGATCTCGACGGTGCTGCTGCTGCTGTCGCTGGGCACCACGGTCGCCTTCAAGCGCGTGCTTCGGCTGGACCGCGTGGTGGCCCATGACTAGCGCCGTCCGCACTCTCGGCCTCGTGGTGCTCGTATTCCTGATGCTGCCGACGCTCATCATCGTACCGATGTCGCTCAGCCCGGAGAACGTGCTGCATTTCCCGCCGCCGGGCCTGTCGCTGCGTTGGTACCGGGCCTTCTTCACCGACCCGGATTGGGTCGCGGCGACGCTGTTCTCGGTCCAGATCGCGGTGTTGACGACGGTGGCGAGCGTGGCGGTGGGCACGGCGGCCGCGATGGCGCTGGTGCGGGGGCGTTTGCCAGGGCGGTCCGTGATCGAGGCGCTGCTGCTGTCGCCGCTGATCGTGCCGCATATCGTGGTGGCGATCGCCGTATATCTGCAATTCGCGCCGCTTGGGCTGACAGGCACCGTGCCCGGCTTCGTGCTGATCCACACGGCGCTGGCGGTGCCCTATGTGGTGCTGGTCGTCTCGGCTGGGTTGCAGCGGCTGCCGCCCTCGCTGGAGCTGGCGGGCCTCAACCTCGGTGCGTCGCGGCTGACGTGCTTCCGCCGGATTACCCTGCCACTGATCCTGCCAGCGGTGCTGGCGGGCGGGGTGTTCGCCTTCCTGGCCTCGTTCGACGAGACGATCGTGTCGTTCTTTATTTCGGGCACCGAGCACAAGACGGTCACGCGCAAGATGTTCGAGGACATCGAGTTCAATCTCTCGCCGGTGATCGCCGCGGCGTCCACGGTGTTCATCGCCGTGACGCTGCTGCTGATGGTGCTGGCCAACGCGTCGAAGCCCGGTGCGAAGGCGGGGAAGGAAGCGACATGACGACGGGGATTTTCGCCGAGGGGTTCCGCTTGGCGCCGCTCTGGCTTGACGAGGCGCCGCTGCTGCCGGCCGACGAGCCGCTACCCGCGCGCGTTGACGTAGCGATCGTCGGCAGCGGCTATTGCGGCCTGTGCGCCGCGCGCGTGCTGGCGCAGTCCGGCGCGTCCGTGCTGGTGCTGGACGCCGGCGACCCCGGCGCGGGCGCCAGTACCCGCAACCACGGCCATATCGGCGGCGGCGGCAAGCTGCCGCCGAAGCTGGACGCGCTGGTCGGGCCCGACCGGGCGGCGATCATCCGGGAAGATGCCGTCGCGTCTGTCGACTTCGTCCGCGCGCTGATTCACGACGAGGCGCTCGAGGTAGACTATGCCCAGCGCGGGCGCTTCATCGCCGCCCACAGCCCCGGCGCCTTTAAAGCGCTGCAGGCGCGGGCCGAGATGATGCGCAGCGGCTTGAAGCTGACCGTCGATGTGGTCCCGCGGGAGCGCCAGCACGAGGAGATCGGCAGCGACTTCTACCATGGCGGTATCACGGTGGCCGAGGCGGGCGGGCTGCAGCCGGCTAAGCTGCACCGCGCGATGCGGCGACTAGCGGAGGAGGCGGGCGCTTCGATCCGCGGCAAGGCGCGGGTCAAGACCATCGCGCGGGCGGATGGCGGCTTCGTCTTGCAGACCGCGCGCGGGACCGTCCGCGCGGATCAGGTCGTGGTGGCCACCAACGCCTACACTGGATCCGCGACCCCCTTCGTGCAGCGGCGGATCGTGCCGGTCACAGCCTACATGATAGCGACCGAGCCGATGCCGGACGACCTGGCGCACAGCATCCTGCCGCGCAACCGCACCGGCGGGGACACCAAGCGCGCGCTTTATGCGTTCCGCCGCACCCCGGACGGGCGGCGCGTGGTGTTCGCGGGCCGGGCCAAGTTCCGCGACATCGAGGAGCGGCGGGCGGCGGCGATCTTGCACGGCTTCATGGTCGAGGTCTGGCCGCAGATGCGCGACGTGCGGCTGACGCATTGCTGGAAGGGGTTCGTGGGCTTCACCTTCGACTTCCTGCCGCACATGGGCGAGACGGACGGGCTGCACTACGCCGCGGGATGCCAAGGCGCCGGGGTTGCGACGATGAGCTACCTTGGCCACCAGATCGGCCTCAAGATCCTGCGGCGGCAGAACCGGCCCTGCGGGCTGGACAGCGCCGACTTCCCCACGCTGCCGCTTTATCGCGGCCGGCCCTGGTTCCTGCCGGCTGTCGGCGCTTGGTACAAGTTCCGCGACCGCCTGGACCGAACATTGTCACTTTAGGAGGCAGGCATGGCGGCGCGACTGGGGATCGAGGGCCTATTCTCCGTGACGGTCACGCCGTTCGATGCCGATGGTGCGCTCGATTTGGGCGCCTTCTCCACCATCCTGCGCTGGCATATCGCCCAGGGCTCGGCCGGCCTCGCCATCGCCGCGGATAACGGGGAGGCCTCGCTACTGACCCTCACCGAGCGGCAGGCCATGGCCGAGACTGCCGTGCGCGTCGCGGATGGGCGCCTGCCGGTGATCATGGGCACGATGGGCACCCACGCCTTCACCGCCGCTGACACAATCAAGATGGCTGAGGTGGCCGCCGCCGCCGGGGTGACCGCCCTGCTGATCAGCCCGGCGCCATACAACGGCCAGGCCACGCGCGCCGAGCTGGTCAGGCGCTTTCGCGACATCCACCGCGCCGTGCCGCTGCCAGTCATCGCCTACAATAACCCCCGCCATTTTGGCGTAGGCATCGAGGGCGACACGCTGCAGCAACTGATGGACGAGGTGGACGTGGCCGGGGTGAAGCAGTCCTCGCGCGACTTCCGCGAAGTGTCCTATGCCATCGAGCGGTTTGGAGACCGCGTCAGCATGATGATCGGCTGCGCCTGGTTCATCATGCCTGGCCTGTCGATGGGTGCTGCCGGGGTGCTTTCGACCGGGGTGGACCTGCTCGGCGGCGGCTCCGCCCGGTTGCTGGAGCTGGCGCGCGGCCCGGCTTGCGCGGAGCGGACTCGGCTGCATTTGGCCATGAGCCGGGCTTATAGCTTCTTACTGGAGACGGGCACGGCTCCAGCCGCGCTGAAGGCACTGCTGGGCATGCTCGGCCTCCCCTCCGGCAATCCGCGCCTGCCGGTGCTGCCGCTGGATGCCGAGAACGCTGCGCGGCTGCGCACGCTGTTCACCGAATTGGGCGTGCTGCACGCCGGCCGGGAAGCGCGGCTGGGTGCCTGAACCCGAAGCGAAGCGGCTGGAGCGGCGGGCCGAGCTGTAGACCCACGCTGGGCTTGCACATCCCGGTGCCGTATCCTGTGAACCTCGTCCCACAGGAGCCGCCCCATGCAGACCTGTTTCCCTCGCAGCTTCTGCCGCCCTGCTCGGACCTGGTCCTGGGCAGCGTGACGGCTGCGCGTCGGGACGTGGTGCAGCGCACCCCGCTGCTTGCGGAGAAGGTTGCCAACATCGTCCGGCAAGAAATAGCGGGCGGGACCTACGCAGCGGGCGACCGGCTGCCGACCGAGCGCGAAATGTCGGAACATTATGGTGTCAGCCGAGCCATCGTGCGGGAGGCGCTGGGCCGACTGAAGCATGACGGAATGGTCGTTTCGCGCCAGGGCTCCGGCGTGTTCGTCGCCGACGGCACGGAGCCGACGCTGCGGCTGCACGTGGTCCCGTCGGATGCGGAGGATCTGCGGGCCGTGGTCGAGCTATTGAGCGCGATCCGCTCGGCCGCTTCCGCCCATGCCGCCAAACGGCGCACCCCGGCGCAACTGGCAGCGATCACACGCTGGTATAGGGCGATCGGCCGCGCCATCCGGGACGGCCAGCCCGGCGAGGAGGAGGACATCGCGTTCCACCGCGCCATCATCGACGCGGCTGGCAGCCCATTGTTCAACCAAATCCTCGACTTTCTGGACGGCCGGATGCGCCACTTCGTCGCCACCGCCCGCAGCAACTCCCGCGACCGAGGCCTGACCGAACAGGTTCAGGAGGAGCACCGCGTCATGCTCGAAGCGATCGCGGCCGGCGACCCGGACGCCGCACGCATCGCGGCCGAGCAGCATCTGGCGAATGCCCTCAAGCGGCTCGGCTTGTCGGAGGAACGCCGGCCGGCCCGGGCCGGCAAGGCCCGAGCGGGCTGAGCGGCGCGCCGGTCGAATCAGATGGCTACCGCCGTGGTGATCGGCGCTGGCGTGGTAGGCATTGCGGTTGCAAGCTGGCTCCAGCAAGACGGGCACCAAGTCGTCATTGTCGACCCCGAGCCACCCGGGTCTGGTGCCTCCTCGGGCAACGCCGGGTGCTTCAGTCCAGGGTCGATCGTGCCGATCTCTGGCCCGGGCGTGTTGCGGCAGGTCCCCCGCTGGCTCATTCACCCGGCCGGGCCGCTCGCAATACGCCTCCGCCACCTGCCTTCGGCGGCAACTTGGTTGTGGCGGTTCCTTCGCGCTGGCACCGCTTCAGGCGTGGAGCACCAGGCGGCAGCCTTGGCCCAATTGCTAGCGCCCGCGCAGGCGTGTCTTGCCGCAATGCTGCGAGACGCCGGCGCGGAAGGCCTGGTGCGCCACCAGGGCTCGCTGATTGCCTATCACACCAGCGCCGGTTGGGACGCGGCGCAGCCTGGCCTCGCCCTGCGCCGCCGCAACGGCATCGAATGGACAGAGCTGGGCCCAGACGAGTTGCGCCGTTTCGACCCGGCGCTCTCGCCCCGCCTTCATCGAGGGGTATTCCTTCCTGGCAATTTCCACACCATCGACCCGCAGGCACTCGTGCGCCGGCTGGCCGCCGCTGTCATTGGCCGTGGCGGGCGCATCCTTGCGGCGCGTGCGACTGATTTCACACTGCAGGGGGAGCGGTTGCGCGCTGTTGAGACGAGCGAAGGTCCGGTCGCTGCCGAGGTCGCGGTGCTCGCCGCTGGCGCGCATTCCGGTGCATTGGCAAGAGCGTTGGGTGACCGGGTCCCACTCGAGAGCGAGCGGGGCTACCACCTCGACTTGGTGGCACCCGGTGTCATGCCGCTTGTGCCGACGCTGTCGGCCGAAGGCCGTTTCGTTGTAACGCCCATGGCTGGCCGGACCCGCCTGACAGGAGTGGTCGAACTGGCGGGTCTGCGGGCGGTTCCGGACTGGCGGCGCGCCCATGCCCTGCTTCCCTTGGCACGCACCCTTTTCCCGGGACTGCCGATGGGCGGTGGCGAGGTCTGGATGGGCCACCGTCCGAGTACGCCGGATTCCCTGCCGGTCATCGGACGGTCCCGCCGTTCGCCCGACGTGTTCCACGCGTTCGGCCACGGCCACCTTGGGCTGACCGGCGCGCCTAGCACCGGGCGGATGGTCGCCGACCTTGTCGCAGGCCGCGTGCCCTTTATGAATCCTAGCCCCTTTGCCCCGTCGCGCTTTTCACGCGCGTCCTGGCCGTCCGACGAGTGAGCTGGGCTCGAGGTAGCGCGTTGAGTGATGCGGACGGTCTGCCTCGGCGTGGATCGGGTCTCGTCCCATTGCGAGAGGCTGGCGTGCCTGTCCTGGCGTCATGCCGAAACTGCCGCGGAACGCAGCGCCGAACGCAGCCTGTCCGGCGAAGCCAGCGACCGCCGCGGCACGGGCCGGGGTGACCCCGGTGGACAGGGCGCCCAATGCCTCCGCCATGCGGGCCTGTTGCCGCCATTGGCTGAAGCTGAGGCCGGTTTCGGCCCGGAACAGCCGGGCCAGAGTCCGGCTGGATGCACCTGCGAGGTCGGCCAGTTCTTCAAGGCGCCGTAGATCGGCCGGGTTGGCGCGCAGGACAGCGAAGGCCCGCAGTAGCTGGGGGTCGCGCGGGGTGGACAAACCCAGCGGCAGGGCGGTGGGGCGGGCGACCTCGTCGAGCGCCCACGTGACCGTGGACAGCGTGTTCACGCCCTATGCCTGGCTGGATTACGGCGACGCCATCTCGTTCCAGCTCCACCCAGAATTCCCGCCGGGGTTCGGTAAGGCGCTGGTCGAGCACAGGCGCGACAAGTATGGCGGCGGGGCCGATGCCGCCGCAGCGTCCTACCAAGGTTCCAACGCTGGCCGCGGGGCGGCGCCTGGGTCAGGCCGAAGCTGGGCAGGCCGGGTGCGATGACGCAACAGCGGGTGGCGAGGTGCGGTGTGAGATCCCGGAACATGTGGCTGGTGCTGGGATGGCCGTTCAGCAACAGGATCCCGGCGCATCGGTTTCACCAGCTTTGCAATGGAACACGTCGAAGGATCCGACTGCGAGAGTCCTTTATGTTGTTTCATCCAATATCTCGTTCGGGTGCCGCTCTATAGTGGGAGTTGTCGTGGCAACCCCAGTATCGGCCCGCCGGCAGCGACGATGCCTATGGCGAGGACCAGTCCAGCAAGGCTTCCCGGTGGGAAAACAGACGGAAGGTTGGGTGACACAAAGACGATGGCGCAGCACGGCGCAGACGAACCCTGCACCGCCGAAAGTAATCCCGGAAAACCTTTTCCGTTGCGGCTCGGGGCACCCTGCGCTACCGTCGTATAGCAAACGAGGAAATGTAATGGCGCCCGCCAAAAGGGACGCGGCCAGGAGTGCCCCAGCGGACAATTCGGGACGTTGCGCGCTGGGCGAACGTAAGCATCGGCACTGCATCGAAGGCACTCAACGATCGTGGCCAACTGACGGACGACACGCGTGCCCGGGTAAGGGCAGCCGCGACCAGACTTCAGTTCCGCCCCAATGACTTGGCGCACAGCCTGCACCGGGGGCGCAGCTACACGGTCGGCCTGATCAGCAGCGATCGCTTTGGACGGTTCAGCATGCCGCTCCTCGAAGGCATTGAGGACGCGCTCGATCCCGCCCGTGTCGCGGCATTCGTATGCAAGCCGACCGACGACCCCGTTCACGAGAGCCGGCATATCGAGGCGCTGCTGAGTAAGCGCGTGGACGGTATTATCGTCACATCGCGTCGCACCGATCCGCGCATCCCGCTGGACCTGCGCGGCAGCACCATCCCGGTCGTGTATGCGTACGCACGCACAACCAGCGTTGAGGCCTCTTGCGTTTTGCCCGACGACGAGGGGGGCGGCTTCTTGGCCGGGCAACATCTGGCGGCGCTGGGCCGTGCAAGGATCGCCCACATTACCGGACCGGAGCGGTTTGCCGCCGTGCAGGACCGACGGCGGGGATTGTGCCGGGCGTTGCAGGCATGCGGGCGCACCCTGGACCCGAACTTAGATCTGTCGGGACCATGGAGCGAGGCCTGGGGCCGGGAGGCAGTCGGTCGCGTACTGGCGTCCGGGACACCGTTCGATGCGGTATTCTGCGGCAGCGACCAGATTGCCCGGGGCGTCGCCGACGCATTGCGCGAAAGCGGCGTGGCGGTTCCGCGGGATGTAGCCCTCGTAGGTTACGACAACTGGGACATCATCGCGGCCGCCACACGCCCGCAACTCACCACCATCGATCCTTGTCTCGAAGACCTGGGCCGCACGGCGGCGCTGCGCCTGCTCGGCATGATCGAGAGTGCCGAGCAGGCGGCGGGCACCGTCCACATTCCATGCCGCCTGATCGTGCGTGACTCGTGCGGCCAGGACCATCACCAAGCGGCCGAGAAAGCCGCATAAGAGGGAGTGAGCAAATGAGAACCACGAGGTGGATTGCGGCCGGGGCAATGCTGCTGGCCTTTGCGCATGGTGCCACTGCTGCGGAATTGTCGATGTGGGCGCGCAGCAGCACCGAGGCGTATTCGACGGCGATGGTGAAGGCGTACAACGAGACGCATCCCGACAAGATCGTCCTGAACCTGATCCCTAACGAGCAGTTCGTGGCCAAGGTCGGCACCGCCATCGCGGGCGGTGCACCGCCGGACCTGATGTCGATCGACCTGATCTACGTGCCCACCTTTGCACGGGGCGAGCAACTCGCCGATATCACCGCTCAGGCCAAGGCGCTGCCGTTCTTCGACGCGCTCAGCAAGTCCCACCTCCGGCTCTCGACGTTCGAGGGCAAGCTGTTCGCGGTGCCGTACAGCGCGGAAGCCTCGTTCCTGATGTACGACAAGGCGCTGTTCCGCCGCGCCGGGTTGGATCCGGAGGCGCCGCCCCGGAGCTGGGCGGAAATCCGCGAGGCCGCGGGCAAGATCGCAGCACTCGGCAACGGCACCTATGGCTACTACTTTCCAGGAAATACGTCTGGGAACAACGTGTTCACCTTCTTGCCGCTGATCTGGGCGGCGGGCGGCGACATAATCAGCCCGGATGGTTCGAAAGCGACTCTGACCAGCCCGGCCGTGGCAGCGGCGCTCGATCACATGCGGGCGCTCTGGGCCGCCAAGGCTATCCCGCCCTCCGCCCGGAACGATGGCGCCGAGAACATCATCGCCACCCCCGCCAGCGGCAAGGTGGGCATGTGGGCCGGCGGCGCCTTCACCGTGACGGGCATCCGCCGTCTCAATCCTGGCATGGAGATCGGCGCCACTTTCATCCCGGGCGAAACGCCGGGCCAATGGTCGTCCTTTGCGGGCGGCGACGCCATTGCCATCCCGCGCGGCAGCAAGCAGCCGCGCATCGCCTGGGATTTCATCCAGTGGACCTTCTCGCCCGAGGTGCAAGTGGGCGTGCTGGCCCGCAACAACGCCCTGCCGGTGCGCACGGATCTGGCCAAGAACGAGTATAGCGAGCGCAACCCGCTGTATCTGGTCGCGGCGCGTGCGATGGCGGAGGGACGCACACCGTACAGCTTCGTTTACAACGACCTGCTGAACAGCCCGCAGGGACCGTTCTTGCGCATGCTGCAGCGTGCGGTGTTCGATGGCGACGTGCCGGGCGCCGTGGCCGAAGCGCAGAAGCGTTTTCAGCAGATCATTGATACCGGGAACTGATGGGCCCGTAATCCATGCGGCGGCGGGGCCTGCTGGGATGGGTGTTCGTGGCGCCGGCGCTCGGCCTGACTGGCATCTTCTTCCTGTGGCCGCTTGCGATGGTGGGCTGGATTTCGGCCCATAACTGGCCGCTGATCGGGCGGCCTCGGTGGATCGGCTGGCGCAACTACCTGGCGGCGTTCGACGACGATATCTTCCTCGGCGCCATCCGCTTCACCCTGGCCTATGCGGCGCTGATCACACCGGTGCTGTTCGTGGTGGCGTTCGGCCTGGCGCTGCTGGCCAACAGCGAGCGCCGAGGCGCCGCCCTGTTCCGCACCATCTGGTTCCTGCCCACCTCCATCGGTATCAGCACCGCCAGCGTGCTGTGGGTCTGGATGCTGAACGGCGACGTGGGGGTGTTTACGTCCATCCTGAACGCGCTGGGCCTGGCCGACGGCCCCGTGCCGTACCTCGACACCCAAGCCGCCGCCAGCACGGCCGCCTCCAGCATGGTGGTCTGGAAGACCGCGGGCTTCACCATGATTCTGCTGCTGGTGGGGCTGCAGGCCATTCCGCGCGAGCTGCACGAGGCCGCCCGTATCGATGGCGCCAGCGCCTGGCAAGATTTTCGCCACATCACCCTGCCGCTGATGCGCCGCAGCTTGAAGCTGGCGCTGGTGCTGTCGGTCACCGGCTCGCTGCTGGTGTTCGACCCGTTCTACGTGATCACCCGCGGTGGCCCGCAGAACGGCACCATCAGCATCGTCTACTGGATCTACAACAGCGCCTTCGTCTCGTTCCGGGTCGGCTACGCCGCGGCGCTGGCGATCCTGCTGCTGGCCATGGTGCTGGCGGTGAACCTTGTGCAACTCGTGCTGCTGCGGGACCGCGACCAGGAATGAGCGCCGCCACACTTCCCGTGCGGGGGCGCCTACGCGCTACCTGGTTGCCCAGCCCCCCTGCCGCGGCCCTGTGCTACTACGTGGTGGCCGGCGCCATCACCTTGTGCTTCCTGTTTCCGGTCGCTTGGGTGGCGCTGTCGTCCTTCACGTCTGGCCCGGCGACGGGGTGGCTGTCGGCCGGGTTCTCGCTGCAGAACTACGCGACGCTGACGCAAGCCGGGTCAGGCCTGTGGCGGTATTTGTGGAACAGCCTGGCGGTGGCGCTCGGCAGCGCGCTGGGGGTGGCTGCCGTCTCCATCCTCGCGGCCTATGGCTTCTCCCGCTTCCGGTTCGCCGGGCGCCGGCTGGTCTACATCGTGACGCTGGTCGCCATCATGGTTCCGTTCCAAACCGTGCTGACCCCCTTGTTCATCGTGCTGCGGCTGCTCGGCTTGCAGAACTCGCTGCTGGGGCTGGCCCTGGTCTACACCACCTTCCATCTGCCGCTCGGCATTATGATCATGCTCGCGGCCTTCGAGGCAGTGCCCCGCGCACTCGATGAGGCGGCGATGATCGATGGCGCGCATGCCGCCACCCTGCTGCTGCGCGTGCTGCTGCCGCTGGTGGCGCCCAGCGTGGTCACCGTGGTGCTTATCAACTTCATCTCCAGTTGGAACGAGTTCCTCGCGGCGCTGATCCTGATGACGGACCAGGCTAACTACACCATGCCCGTGATGCTGGTGACGATCTCGTTCGGCTATCTCGGCGCGGTCGATTGGGGCGCCCTGCAGGCAGGCACGGTGGTCACGATGCTGCCCTGCCTGGCGCTGACGGTCGCGTTCCAGCGCTACTACGTGCAGGGGCTTTTGGCAGGTTCAACGAAGGGCTAGGGACGGCATGATGCAGGACACGCTGAGGGAATTGGCGCCGGGCAAGATCATCCCGCGCGGGTGGCTGCGGGACCAGCTTCTGTTGCAGGCCGCTGGCCTCACTGGACAACTCGAGGAGATCTGGCCGGATGTCGGCCCCGAAAGCGGCTGGCTGGGCGGCGCCGGCGAGTGTTGGGAGCGCGGGCCCTACTACCTGGACGGCCTGGTGCCGCTGGCCCACGTGCTCGACGACGACGGCCTGAAGGCCAAGGCCGCCAAATGGATCGAATGGATGCTCGCCAGCCAGCGGCCGGACGGCTGGTTCGGCCCGGCGGGCAACGACGACTGGTGGACCCGCATGGTGGCGTTAAAGGTGCTGATGCAGCACGCGGACGCCACTGGCGATGCGCGCGTGGCGCCATTCATGCAGCGCTACTTCGCCTATCAGGCGGCCGAGCTGGACGGCCGCCCCTTCCGCAAATGGGCCATCGCACGCGGACAGGAGAACATCCTGGCCATCCTTTGGCTGCACGATCGCGCCCCCGACCCCGGACTGCTGGCCTTGGCCGCCAAGCTGGTGAAGGAAACGGTGGACTGGGGCGGCTATCTCGCGGACCGGATCGTGGAGATTCCGGCGGCGCGGTTCAGCCATCTGACGCACGTGGTCAACGTGGCGATGGGCCTCAAGCTGCCGGCCTACCGCGAACGGCTCGAGGACACGTCCCAGCGCGAGACGCTGGACCGCGCCTTCGCCAACCTGGACCGGTTCCACGGCCAGGCGACCGGCATGTTCTCGGGCGACGAGTGGCTGGCCGGCAACCTTCCGAACCACGGCGTGGAGCTGTGCGCCGTGGTGGAGCTGATGTACTCGCTTGAGATCTTGGCGCGGACCTACGGCTCCGGCGTGTTTGGTGACCGGCTCGAACGGGTGGCTTACAACGCGCTTGCGGCGACGATGACGGCCGACGTCACGGCGCACCAATACCACCAGCAGCCGAACCAGGTGCTGGCGACCATCGCCCGGCGCGATTGGACCTATAGCAGCGAGGCGCCGAACATCTTCGGGCTGCAGCCCCACTTCGGCTGTTGCACTGCCAACCTGCATCAGGGTTGGCCGAAGCTGGCGGCGAGCCTGTGGGCCGAGGACGAAGCGGGTGGGCTCGCGGTGCTCGCCTACGCGCCATGCACCGTGCAGGGGCGCGACCTGACGATCGAGGTGAGCACGCACTACCCCTTCGGCGAGAGCGTTGCCATCGAAGTGCTGCGCGCGGACGGGGGCGAGCGGCGGATCGCGCTGCGCATTCCTGCCTGGTGCAAGGATCCGACACTGCATGTTGCGGGCGACCCTGTCCCGGTCGAGCCTGTGGACGGGATCGCCGCGATCTGGCGGGCATGGCGCGCCGGCGACACGATCATCCTGCACCTCCCCATGAAGGTGCGGGTCGAGCAGCGGGCGAATGGTGCAATCAGCTTGCAGACCGGCCCGCTCACGCTCGCCTACTGCCCGGGCGAGATCTGGCACGCCATCCCAGATACGCCCGGCCTCGGCGACTGGGAGGTCACGCCGCGCGGGAGCTGGAACTTCGGGCTGGAGGTAGAAGCCGGCGCCACCGAACTTCCGCTCGCGGTGGACCGCCGGCCGCCGTCGGCCCAGCCGTTCTCGCTTGCCGCATCTCCCCTGCGCGTCGCCACCCGCGGCCGGTTCATCCCAAGCTGGAAACTACACCACAACTCGGCCGCGCCGCCCCCGCCGAGCCCGGTGACCACCAATCAGACACCCCGCCCGATCACTCTGGTGCCCTACGGCTGCGCACGGCTGCGGGTGTGCGAGTTCCCCAGGCTGGACCCGGTGGAGTTCACCGGAGAAGTCTTCGACTGACCGTGCCGTCCTCGATAGGAGCCGCAACGAGGATCGATGCCGTCGTTTTCACACAAATCAGGGTGCGGGTGTGGCACGTGAGGACACTGGTCGTCGATCTAGTGCAGACTGCACCTCGCCCAACAGCCTCGTGTCCCGCACATCCCGGTGGTCGTGACGACGAAATCAACCGGAGCCGGCTCGGGAAGCCGCTGATCCAAATACCGTCTTTAGGGCGGCCGCAACACGGGACAATCCGTCTTCGGCCGCCTCCGTACCGGCCCAGAAAAAGAATCCGTGGGGCCAGCCAGCGTATTCTACAAGCTCCGCTGCAACCCCGGCTTGTTGAAGCCGCGCCGCATATTGGCGGCCCTCATCACAAAGCGGGTCCAGGTCGGTCGTAATGACCAGCGCGGGCGGGAGATTCGCAAGTGTGGATGCGCGCAGGGGCGAGGCGCGGACATCCACTGCCTCGTCCGGGCTGGACAGGTAATTTTCGACGAACCAGCGCATCTTATACCAGGACTCGCTGATCAGAACCCATGTGCCCACTTGCGCAGCCCGAGCGACATGATGGTCCAAGGCTGGGCGGCGAGCTTGTTCCAGGCATCA
>JAABUK010003027.1_pt1 | contig 29024 bp, 31 predicted proteins | sample 5559141 | NCBI WGS metagenome assembly JAABUK01 (sample SAMN10711869, study PRJNA513367) | rock metagenome | isolation source: Antarctica rocks | place: Antarctica: Victoria Land, Pudding Butte nord | collected 2016-01-03
TGAGAGGGTTGGGGTGAGGGGGTCTTCAAGCGCAGAGTTCGGCCATCATGCGGGTGTTCCGTCAGCACCGTCCGCGCATCGCTCCGCAGCCAAGACCCCCTCACCCCAACCCTCTCCCGAAGGGAGAGGGAGCAGGACGGCACCTGCGTTTTCGACAAGGCATCCCCAATTCCTCCCAGGATCGCGTCATGAAGGCCGCGGCCTTTGCCTGGGCGCCGCCGGGCAGCCTGCCTGACGCCATCCGCCTGTTGCAGCCTGACGACGCCCGCGCCCTGGCCGGCGGCCAGTCGCTCGGCCCGATGCTGAACCTGCGCGCCGCCCGGCCCGGCGCCGTGGTCCCGCTGGCCGCCCTGCCGGAGCTGCACGGGGTGGAGGACGCCGCTGACGCCCTGACGCTCGGCGCCGCCACCACCCATGCCGCCATCGCCGATGGGCGAACACCGGATATCCAAATCGCCGGGCAACCGGTGCTGGCGCGCATCGCCGGCGGCATCGCCTACCGTGCCGTCCGCACCCGCGGCACCATCGGCGGCAGCCTGTGCCACGCCGACCCGGCGGCGGACTGGCTGGTCACGCTCACTGCCCTGCGCGCCGTCGTGCTGACGACGGAGCGTGCCGTGCCGCTGGACCGCTTCGTGACCGGCCCGTTCCGCACGGTGCTGGCGCCGGGCGAGGTCGTGCGCGCCATACGCATCCCGCGCCCGGCACCGAACGCGCGCTGGGGCTACCATAAACTCTGCCGAAAGCCCGGCGAGTTCGCCCACGCCATGTCCGCCTGCCTCCTGGGCACGACCAGCCGCATCGTGATCGGCGCCCTCGGTGGGCCACCCGCCGTGCTGGCCGGGCCGGACACGGCGGAGGCGGCGCTGGCATTCCTTGACCCGGTGGACCGGCACTTGCAGCTCGTCGCGATGCGCCGCGCCCTGGCGGCGGCCGGCCCATGACGGCGGTTTCCCTGTCCGTCAACGGACGCCCCGTTACGGCGGAGGTCGAGCCGCGGACCCACCTCGCGGACTTCCTGCGCGACCACCTGCTGCTGACCGGCACCCATACCGGCTGCGAGCATGGCGTCTGCGGCGCCTGCACCATCCTCATTAACGACGCCCCAGCCCGCGCCTGCATCCACTTCGCCGCCGGGTGCGGCGGCGCCGAGGTGCGGACCATTGAGGGCCTACGGGATGACGCGGTCATGGCCCGCCTGCGCCACGCCTTCTCGGCGGAGCACGCTTTGCAGTGCGGCTACTGCACCCCGGGGATGCTGGTGACGGCGCGGGACATCGTGCAGCGCCTGCCGGATGCGGACGACGACCTGATCCGGCTGGAGCTTGCGGGCAACCTGTGCCGCTGCACCGGCTACAACGGCATTGTCCGCGCGATCCGGCGCGTGCTGGACGAGCGGCTGGACATCGCCCGGCCCGCGCCGGTCCCAGTGCCCGTCGCGAGTTTTGGCCGGGTTCACGGGGCAGACGTCGCGCCGACCGCGCCGGTGTCCGAAGGGCTGGATCAGCGCCTCGCGTTCCCCCAGCCGGCCGGGCGGGTGTGGGAGGCGTTGCATGACCCGGCGCTGATCGCCGCCTGTGTTCCCGGCGCGCAGTTGGATGCGGCCACGCCGGGCAGCATCCAGGGAGCGATGCTGGTGGCACTCGGTCCCGTCCGCGCCCGCTTCGGCGGAACCGCCTCCATCACCTATGACGAAGCTACCCGCAGCGGCGCCGTTCAGGGCACCGGCCAGGACCAGGCCAGCGGCACCCGGCTGAACGCCTCCGCACGGTTCCAGGTGGTTTCGGACGGGGAAGATGCCTGCGTGCTGGTCGTGACGGTCGAGTACGGCTTGCGCGGCGCGCTGGCGCAGTTGGCACGCGGGCGCGTGGTGGACCTGCTGGCCGGGGAGGTCGCGGCGATGTTCGCGCGCAACCTGGCGGTCCGGCTGGCGGGCGGCGTCGTGGCCAAGGCCGGGCCGCTGTCCGGGGGACGGCTGGTGCTGCGTATGGTGCTGGCGTGGGTGCGCCAAATGGCGGGTATGTACAAGGGTTAGGCAGAACGCCGGCAGGCTGCCCAGCGGCAAGGCAGTCATCAGCATACTGACGGAACGCCGCGCGGCGTCATGGCCCCACAGCCTGGCAAAAGAACCGTCAGACATCGAAAAGCAAGCGGCTCCCTGCTCCCTCTCCCTCCGGGAGAGGGTTGGGGTGAGGGGGTCTTGGCTGCGGAGTGGTGCGCTGCAGGGACAGCAGGGACGAGCTTATGCGGACAAGTAGGATGCTGAAGACCCCCTCACCCCAGCCCTCTCCCGGAGGGAGAGGGAGCAGAAACTGCTCGGCTACATGCGGCAGCCCTGCCCTGGCATAGTCCTTGCTGACCTGACGGCCATGTCATCGCCGACCGTCCTGCAAGACCGTTTCGGCTTTGCCGCGCCTGCGCTGGACACGCCGGCCCCGCCCTTCGTCGCCTCGGTGCTCGCCCGGCGGACGCAGCGCCGCTACACGGATCGCTCGGTGCCGCAGCCCCTCGTGGACCTGCTATGCATGGCCGCCCTATCCGCCTCCTCGAAATCCGACTACCAGCAGGCCAGCATCCTGCAGGTCCAAGACCTGGAGAAGCGCGCCGCCCTGGCCGCCCCGTTCCCCGCCATGCCCTGGATCGGCTACGCCCCGGCATTCCTGGTCTTCCTCGGCGACACCCGCCGGATGCAGCGCCTGGGCGAGCTGCGCGGCCATCCCACACCCAACACGGGGCTGGAGGGCTTCTTCAACGCCACCGTGGACGCCGCGCTGGCGCTGCAAACCTGCATCCTGTCCGCCGAAAGCGCCGGCCTGGGCACCTGTCCGATCAGCGTGCTGCGCAACCAGGCGCCCCTGGTCGGCGATGTGCTGGGTTTGCCGGACGGAGTGTTCCCCGTCGCCGGGCTATGCCTGGGTTGGCCGTCGGATGCCGGGCACGCCAGCATGCGCCTGCCGCCCGCAGTCACCGTGCACCGGGACCGCTACGACGATACCGCGATGCCAGACGCCATCGCCGCCTATGACGCCGAGCGCGAGGCCCGCAACCCTACCCCGCCCGGCAAGCAGCGCGCCCTGGAGCGATTCGGCATTGCGGCCCAGTATGGCTGGTCCGAGGACAAGGCCCGCCAGTCCGCCCAAGGCGAGGGCGCGGCCTTCCCGCCCTGGCTGCGCGCCCGCGGCTTCACGTTTGACTAAGGCTTGGCGACTGACGCCTGGAACCGGAGGGAACAGCCCATGGACACGACACGACGCGGCTTGCTGACGACGGGCGCTGCCGGCGCCTTGCTGCTGACCGGCGCCGGGCTGGCGGGCCGGGCAGCGGCCGCGACGCTTGCGGAGATCAAGGCCCGCGGCAACATGATTGTTGCCACCGAGGACGACTTCAAGCCGTTCGAGTTCATCCAGGACGGCAAGCCCACCGGCTACGACACCGAGCTGCTGGAGCTGATGCGCAAGACCGTCCCGTTCCCCATCAAGCAGGAAACGATCCCCTGGACCGGCCTGCTGCCCGGCGTTGGCAGCGGCAAGTACGACGCCGCCGTCACCGCCGCGCTGATCACCGCCGAGCGCGAGAAGTTTCTCGACTTCTGCAGCCCCATCGCGGAGTCCACCGACTTCTATGTCAAGAAGAAGGGCAACGCCGCCATCACGTCGGTGAAGGACCTGGCTGGTAAGAAGTGCGGCGTCCAGGCCGGCAGCGCCATGCTGTCCTCGCTGCCGGAGCTGGAGGAGATGCTGCATGCCACCGGCGGCAAGATGGGGGAGGTGGTGCAGTATGTGTCCTACCCCGAGGCCTACCAGGACCTGGCCATCGGCCGCACGGACTACGTGGTCAACACGCAGATCAACCTGCAAAGCTTGGTGAACGACAAGCCCGGCGTGTTCGAGCTGGGCCAGGCCGTGTCCAAGAAGATCTACATCGCCTGGGCCGTGAAGAAGGGCAACACCGACGTGAAGGACCTGCTCGACAGTTTCCTGCTCGGCGCGCGCAAGTCCGGCGAGATGGCGCGGCTGCAGCAGAAGTGGTTCGGCCTGACCTTCGACATGCCGGAGCATTGGACGACCGCCTGACCCCCAGCCTGGCATGACGGGTAGCCTGGCATGACGGGCGCCGATTGGCTCGCGCTGTTGCGGGGGGCAGCCTTCACCGTGCTGTTCTCCGTGGCAGCGGCGTTGATCGGCGTGCCGGCCGGGCTGGGTCTGGCGCTGGTACGTTGGGCACGGGTGCCGGTGCTGTCGCCCGTCGTGGCGCTGGTTGTCAGTGTATTGCGGGCCGCGCCGGCAGTGACGCTGGCACTGCTGGTGTTCTTCGCCCTGCCGAGGACTGGGCTGTCGCTCGATCCCGTGCCGGCGGGCATCGTCACGCTGACCCTGTCCACGGCGGCGTTCAACTGCGAGATCTGGCGGGCGTCGCTGCTGGCCTTGCCCCGGGACCAGGTTGATGCCGCGCTGGCAATGGGGATGCGCCGGGGCGTGCGATTCCGCCGCATCGTGCTGCCGCAGGTCGCCCGCGCCGCGCTGCCGGCCCTGGTGAGCGAGCTGACGCTGCTGGTCAAGGTCAGCCCGGCCGTCGCCGTGCTGGGCGTCGTGGACATTACCCGCGCCGCGGTCCGCATCGGCGCGCAAACCTACGAGCCGCTGCCTCCGTTCATGGCGGCGCTGGTGATCTACAGCCTGATCGTGTTCCTGTTCGTGCGGCTGCAGCGCGTCGTCGAACGGCGGTATGCGTGATCGAGGAGTTCGCAGTCGTCTGGCAGCAGCGCGCGTTGCTGCTGGACGGGTTCCTGACGACGCTGCTGATCTCCGCCCTGGCCTCCGCCGCGGCGCTGGCATTGGGAGCAGTGCTGTCCACCGGGCTGATGTCGCGGCGTCCGCCGGTGGCCTGGGCGGCGCGGGGGCTGGTGGACGCGATGCGCTGCGTGCCGTTCCTGCTGTTCGCCTACCTGATCTACTACGGCCTGCCGTCCCTGGGGGTGCAACTGGGCAACTGGACCTCCGGCCTGCTGGCGCTCGTGGTCTATCATATGGCCTACATGGCGGAGCTGCTGCGTGGTGCGTGGCTGGGCCTGCCGGCGGAGACCATCGAGGCCGGGCGGGCTTTCGGCTTCCACGGGTTCGGGCTGTTCCGCCGGGTCATCCTGCCGCCGGTGGTGTTCGCGGCGCTGCCGACGCTTGGCAACCAGGTGATCCAGGTGGTCAAGGACAGCGCCTTCCTGACCATCATCGCCGTGCAGGAGCTAACGCACGCGGCGACGGCGATCCAGGCGACGTACTACGTCCCCTTCGCCTCCTTCATCGCCGCCGTCGGCCTGTACTGGCTGCTGTGCTTGGCAGTAGAGGGCGGCGTCGGCCTGGTGGGCCGGCGGGCAGCGGTCATGCGATGACAGAAACGGTCCTCCGCATCCGCGGGCTGGGCAAGGAGTTCGGCGCCAACACCGTGCTGGACGGCATAGACCTCGACGTGGGCCGGGGCGAGACGGTCTGCGTGCTCGGCCCGTCCGGCTCCGGCAAGTCCACGCTGCTGCGCTGCATCAATTGGCTGGAGCGTCCGGACCGCGGCCAGGTCCATCTCGGCGGCGTCCAGGTCGGCCTGCGGCCCGGCGGCAACGTCGCCATGTCCGACCGGGAGCTGGCCCATCTCCGCACCCGGGTCGGCATGGTGTTCCAGCATTTCGCCCTGTGGCCGCACATGACTGTGGTGCAGAACATCACCGAGGCCCCGCTGCACGCCCAGCGCCGCCCGCGGGCAGAGGTGCTGGGGGAGGCGGAGGCGCTGCTCGCCAAGGTCGGCCTGCAGGACAAGCGTGACGCCTACCCGGCCCGGCTGTCCGGCGGCCAGAAGCAGCGCGTCGGCATCGTGCGCGCCCTGATGATGCGGCCGGAGCTGCTGCTGTTCGACGAGCCGACCAGTGCGCTCGACCCCGAGTTGGTGGGGGAGGTCCTGGCCGTCATGCAAGGCCTGGCTCGGGAGGGCATGACGATGGTGGTGGTCACGCACGAGATGGCCTTCGCCCGCGACGCCGCGACCCGCGTCGTGTTCATGGATGGTGGCCGCATTGTCGAGACGGCGGACCCGCACAGCTTTTTCACCGCCCCGCGGACTGAACGCGCACAGCAGTTCCTTCAGCGTTACGCCGGGCCATCGCACCAGGAGCGCCCAGGATGACCGGCCCTATCTTCCACATGATCCCCGACGCGCCCAAGCCAGTGGCGCCCTATAGCCACATCGTCGAGCGCGACGGCTGGCTGTTCGTCACCGGACAGCTTGCCACCGACCCCGGCGACGACTCGCTGCCCCTGCCGGAGGGGATCGAGGCGCAGACGCGCAAGGTGATGGACAACCTGCAACGCGCCCTGCGCGGCGCCGGGGCAAGCCTGGCGGACGTGGTGTGCGTGCGGGTGTTCCTGACGCAGTTCGAGCGGGACTATGCGGCGATGAACGCGCTGTATGCGAGCTACTTCCCACCTGACCGGCTGCCGGCGCGGACGACGGTGGGTGTCACCGGGCTGGCGCGGGGTGGGATCGTGGAGATTGACATGATTGCTCGACGATAGGCGCCCAACCCTCGGCAACCCGCCGGAACCGCGGCGTGCTGAACGCCCCCACCACGGGCATCTCCTCCGGCCAACCCGTCCGCCATGCCTCTCCCTGGATCATCGCGACGGCCATGCCCACCGGCGTGATCCCGGCCGCTCGCAGCAGCGCCAGCCCGGCCTGGGCGGAACTGCCGGTGCTGATCACGTCGTCCACCAGCAGCACGCGCCGTCCCTGCAGCCGGGGCAGCAGCCGTGGCTCCAGCCACATGCGCCGGGCGGCATTTGCCCCCGCCGCGGGGGAGGTGATGGAGGCGAGCGGCGCCGAAAGCGCGTCGTCATACCAGCGCTTGCGCGTCGTGGACGGCGCCACCCAGCCGGCATGGCCCAGCGCCCGCGCCACGGCGGCGCCGACCGTGTGCCCTAGGGTCGGCAGACCCACCACGACCTCGGCCCGCAAGGGTGCCGCCGCCGCGGCGGTCCAAGCGGCAAGCTGGTCCAGCACCGCGAAAGACGCCTGGTTGGCGATCAGCCCGGCCACCGCCACGTCGCCGAAGTCCCGCAACGGCAACACCAGCCGCCGCCCATCCGGCATGGCGGCCGGGTAGCTGCTGGTCCAGGCGGCCTGCTCTGGCCCAGCGTCCGCGAACTCTTGCCAGTATTCCATGTCTGCCCCTCATGGCCCGGCTGGCGCGTGGCTGGTATGGGAGCCGCCATGCCCGATGATCACGCGCCGACTGCTTACGACCTCGCCGTCCGGCCCGGCTTCCTGATCCGCCGGCTGCACCAAATCCACGTGGCGCTGTTCATCGAGGAGTGCGGCGCCTTCGACGTGACGCCCGTGCAGTACAGCATCATGACCGCCGTGCAGGCGCATCCCGGGCTGGACCAGGCGCGGCTGGGCGAGGAAGTCGGCGTGGACCGCGCGACCCTGGCCAACGTGGTGGGCCGGCTGGAGCGGCGCGGATTGCTGCAGCGCCGGGCCAGCCCGGACGACCGGCGGCTGCGGCTGGTGGAGATGACAGCAATTGGGACCGATCTGCTGGACCGGATGGACGCGCCAGCTCGGCGCGCGCATACCCGCACGGTGGCGGCGCTCGCACCAGCGGAGCGGCGCGCCTTCACGCAGGCGCTGGCGCTTCTCGTGCAGCAGGGCAACGCGCATGGCCGGGCCCTGCTACGGCTGGGATGAAGGCGAGGTCCGTCGCAGCACATGGCGCCTTTTGCCCGGACGTGACCCGGCTTCCTGCTCCCTCTCCCTCCGGGAGAGGGTCGGGGTGAGGGGGTCTTGTGCGGGCAGGAAAGAACTAGTGCGCCACCAGACTGCGCCCTCTCGTCGGCAGGCGCAGCGCCCGAAGACCCCTTCACCCCGACCCTCTCCCGAAGCGAGAAGGAGCAGGCAAGCGTCTTCTGGCGAGCGGCGCTGATGTTGTTCCGGGCTACGCCGCCACACGCATCGGCTGCGGCACCAGCGGACTGCTGACATCATGCCGCCGGCCCGTGCGGAGCGAGAAGGCCGGCACGATCATCTCGGACGCCGTCATCTTTACGCCGCTGTTGTCCGCCAGCTCGAACCGGCCCGGCAGCATGTCCAGCACCGTCACATCCGCCTCCCGGCCCACCTGCAAGCTGCCGATCTCCTGTTCCAGCCGCAGCATCTTGGCCGGGTTGCTGGTCACGGTCGCGAGGACCTGCGGCAGCGTCATGCCCAGCGCCAGCAGCTTGGTCATCGCATTGGTCAGGTTGAACGGCGCCACGCCGAAGAACGGGTTGGCCGCACGCTGCTCGCCGTCCTTCGCCGCCTCCGGCACCCGCACGTTGTAGCCGTGCATGTCCGCGCCCAGCGTGTGCGGCACGATCCCTGCGGCCAGCACCTTGCGCGCCATGTCGAACGAGAAGTGGGAGCCATGGCCCACGTCCACCGTCACCCCGCGCTCCAGCGCCGCCCAAACCACCGGGTGAACCTCGCCGGTCTCGGCGGATATGAAGCCGCCGGGATGGCGGGTGAACGGGTGGGCCAGCACGTCGCCCGCATCCATCAGCGGCACCAGCTCGCGCACGACCTCGTCGGGGTCAATGGTCACGCCGTCCTTGGCGGGCCAAAGCTGGCCCAGGTGGATATACAGCGGCAACCCGGCGCCCCGAGCAATCTGCTTACCGATCTTGATGACCTCCAGGCCCCAGCGCGATGCGCCGCCGATCTCCGCATGGGCCTTGATCCCACGCACCAGGTCCGGGTTCTCCCGCGCGGCGCGTACGGTGTGCTCCACGTTCAGTTGCCCCGGCCCGTACAGGTCGGGATAAAGGTGCCCCTCCAGCCCGCCGACCAAATAGGCGGAGATGAAGCACAGCACCCGCGTCTTCGCCGGTTCGGCGATGAAGGCCCGGAAGCCGGGGATGGTCATGCAGCTCGGTCCGCCCTGGTCCACGACGGTGGTGACGCCGCTGTCCACGCCGACCATGTCCGCATTCAGGCCAAACTTGCCGGTGACGTGCTGGTAAACGTGCCCATGCGTGTCAATCAGCCCGGCCGTCACGACCTTGCCGGACACGTCCGCCACCTCCCGTGCGGCCTCTGTCGGCAGCGTCGGCTCGATGGCGGCAATGCGGCCGTCCCGGATACCGACGTCCGCCACGCCGTCGCGCCCAGTCGCGGGGTCCACCACCCGGCCGCCGCGTAGGATCATGTCCAATCCTGATGTCATGCGCGCCTCTTGCCTGCTTGCGTATGGAAGCCGTCAGTATGCTGACGGCTTTGGCCTGGTGCAAGAAATATGGCTGGCCGTCAGGCCACGTTCACCCAAACGCGGCCATCCTCCACGCGCACTGGGTAGGTCCGCAGGTCCGGGCATTCGGGGCCGCGGGTCTTGCGACCGGTCGGTATGTGGAACTGCCCCTGGTGGCGCGGACAGTTGACTAGATCGCCTTCCAGACCGCCCTGGCTGAGCCAGGCGGCGTGATGCGGGCACACGGCAGCCGTCGCGTACGCTGTGCCTGCGATGTCGTACAGCAGTATGGCTGTGCCCTCGGCTTCGATCTCCATGAGGCGCTGCCGGGCAAGTCCGGCGGAAGAAGCGGCGTCCACCCACCTAGAGGTCATCGTGTCTCGCTGCGTCTGAGAATCGTCTGTGCGTCCGTCACCGGCCCAAGTGGCCGCATAGGGTGCGCGCGTTGGAAACGGCGCCGAACACGCCGCCTTGCATCTTGATCATCCTCACCGCGGCGTCGTGGTTGCTGCGGTCCGTGGCGCCGCAGCAGTCTTCGAGCATCACGCACTCGAACCCGCGGTCGTTCGCCTCGCGCATGGTGGTGTGAACGCAGACGTCCGTCGTGATGCCGGTGAGCACCAAGTTGCGGATGCCCCGGGTGTGCAGGACAAGCTTCAGGTCGGTGGCGTAGAACGCGCCCTTGCCGGGCTTGTCGATCACGGCCTCGCCGGGCAGCGGGGCCAGCTCGGGGATGATCTCCCACCCTGGCTCGCCGCGGACCAGGATGCGCCCGCACGGCCCTTCGTCGCCGATGCCGGCACCGATCTGGCGGGACCGCCACCGTTTGTTGGCCGGCAGGTCCGACAGGTCCGGGCGGTGCCCCTCGCGGGTGTGGATGATGGGGAAGCCGGCGGCACGCATGGCGTCCAGGACGCGGCGGATCGGCTCGACCGGCGCACGTGTGAGCGACAGGTCGTATCCCATGCGGTCAACGTAGCCGCCCGGCCCGCAAAAGTCGGTTTGCATGTCTATGATGACCAACGCCGTCGTCCCGGGCGCAAGCGAGCCGTCATACGGCCAGGGATAGGGGGCGGCGGAGATGGTCGGCAAGGCTTTGCCTTTCTGGGGCGTAGGGTGATGTCCAGGGCTGGCGGGCGTTCAGCTTGCCGCGTGGTCCATGCTGGCGGCAAGCCGGTCGGGCACGGTGCCGGTGACGGCATGGGCGTCCAGCATGTGGGCGCCGACGGCATGAGGGTCCGCGCCGGCCGCTGGCGCCTCGTGCACGATCCGGCCGCCGCGCATCACCACGATGCGGTCGGCTAGCTCCAGAATCTCGTCTAGGTCCTCGCTGACCAGCAAAATCGCGCAGCCGGCGTTGCGGGCCTCCATCAGCCGCGCCCGCACCTCCGCGACCGCCTTCACGTCCAGGCCGAAGCACGGGTTGGCGACGACCAGCAGCGCGACCGTCCCGTCCAGCTCGCGCGCCAGCACGCAGCGCTGCACGTTGCCGCCGGACAGCACGCCGATCGGCGCATCCGCCGACGCCGCGCGCACGCCGTAGCCCGCGATCATGCGCGCGGCCCGGCGGCGCATCCCGCCTGGGTCCAGCCAGCGCCGGCGTCGGCCCTTCGCGCCATTGCCGTCCTCGATCCGGTCGAACGACCGCAGGTTCAGGTTGTCCACCACCGACATGCCCGGTACGCATCCATTGCGCAGCGGCTCCTCCGGGATGATGCGGACATGCAAGTCCTGCGATTGCCGCCGCGACGCGATGTATGGGACGCCCTCCACGGTGACTGCGCCGCCGCCGGGACGTTGCCCGCCCAGCACCTCCAGCAGTTCCCGCTGCCCGTTGCCCGACACTCCGGCCACGCCGACGACCTCATGCGCCCGCACCTCCAGGCTTGCGATGTCCAGGGCCGTTTGGCCGAGGCTGCCCGGCGTGCGCAAGCTGCGGACCTGCAGGCGCACCGCGGCCCCGGCGGCGCCCCGCCGCTCCGGACGCATGGGGGCATGAGGCTCGCCGATCATCATGGCGGTCAGCTCGCCGCGGCTCAGCCCGGACGTGGCGCCGCGCCCGGCCAGCCGGCCCCGGCGCAATACCGTCACCTCGTCGGTGAAGCGCATCACGTCGGGCAGCTTGTGAGTGATGATGACCACCGTCGCCGTGCCGGCGTGCGCCAGGCCCTGCATCAGGCTCAGCATCTCGTCCGCCTCGTGCGGCGTCAGCACGGACGTCGGCTCGTCCAGCACCAGCAGGCGCCGTTGCAGGTAAAGCTGCTTCAGGATCTCGGTCTTCTGCCGCTCGCCCGCCGACAGCGTGCCTACGGGCGCGTCCAGCCGGACCTGGAACGGCATCCGGCTCATGAACCCGTCCAGCGCGGCCCGTTCCCGCGCCCAGTTGATCACCGCCGGCACCTGGCCGCGCGCGATGACCAAGTTCTCGGCGACCGTCATGGACGGCACCAGCGTGAAATGCTGATAGACCATGCCCAGCCCGAGCGCGTCCGCATCCGCCGGGCGGGCGATGGCGGCCTCCCGGCCATCCACCAGGAAGCTGCCGGCGTCGGCGCGGTAGTAGCCCATCAGGCACTTGACCAGGGTGGACTTGCCGGCTCCGTTCTCGCCCAGCAGGCCGTGCACCGTGCCCGGACGGACCTTCATGCTGATGTCCGACAGCGCGGCGAAGGAGCCGAAGCGCTTGCCGATGCCCACAGCCTCGATGCCCACGGCCGTCAAGGCAAGGCCGTCCAAAGCTTGCCGGACAGGCCGCCGTCATGCGATCGCGGGAAAGGGTCCGAAGCGGTCACTCCGCCGCCTTCAGCAGCCTCCGCGGCGGCGGCAGGCCGCAGCCGGTGCCGTCCGTCACCTTCACGTCGGCCTCCCACGGCACGCGGTAACGCCCGGCTATCAGGTCATGCATGTAGGTGTAGGGGCAGTCCGTCGCCCCGCCCGCCACGGCGGAGTAGCCTCGGTGGCCCAGCTGGTAGATGTTGTTCTCGACGCCCCAGCCGGCCCGGGCCTCGCGCACCAGGTCCGGGCGGACCTCGGCGGTGATGATCTCGTCCGCGCGCCCGCTGGTCCCATGGGCGATGACGGCGCCGTCGAAGTTGCAGACCATCGCCTCGCCCATGGAGTCGAACGTCCCGTCGCTGCCGCACATGCACACGCTGGCGGTGACCATCAGGTTGCAGAAGGCGTTGCCCTGGTTCGTGAAGCGCCAGGACTCGCGGATGGGCGCGGTGTAGCCGGCAGTGCGCAGCATGACCTCTGCGCCGCGGTAGGCGGCCTCGCGCGCCATCTCGGGAAACATGCCGTCGTGGCAGATGATGAGCGCCAGCTTGACGCCGCGCGGACCTTCGATGACGGGAATGCCGAGGTCCCCAGGTTCCCACGGCTCGACAGGGACCCAGGGGTGCATCTTGCGGTAGTATAGCCTGATCTCGCCGGTGTCGGACACGATGATGCCGCTGTTCCAGGGCATGCCGCCGGGGTTGCGCTCCATGATGCTGAAGCAGCCCCAGACCTTGTTGTCCACGCAGGCCTGGCGCATGGCGGCGACCTCGGGGCCGTCCAGGTCGCATGTCACCTCGTCGCGCACGTCCATGGACAGGCCGTGCAGCGCGTATTCCGGGAACACCACCAGGTCGAGCGAGGCCATGTTGCGCCGCGCCTTGGCCACCATGGCGGCGATGCGGGCGGCCTGGCGGGTGACGTCGGCGCGGGTCTCGATGGTGGGCAGCGCGAGCTGCACCAGGCCGAGCACGAGCCCGGCCGGCGATGGGTTGAGGCCGCCTAGTCCGTTCATGTTCTCTCTCCCTAACGCGCTATGGACAACTCGCCCGGCATTCCGCGCACTGCCCGGCCCGGACGCACGGTGGCGGCCAGCACGCCCAATGTCAGCACGAACGGCGCGGCGTAGAACAGGTAGTAGTAGCCCGTGACGCCCACGGTCTGCAGCGACGGCCCAAGCGCCCCTGCCGCGCCGAACAGCAGGGATGCGCCAAGGCAGCCTACGGGGTTCCAGCGCGCGAACACCACCAGCGCCACCGCCATCAGCCCCTGGCCGGACGACAGGCTTTCGTTCCAGCTTCCGGGATAGACCAGGCTCAGGAACGCCCCGCCGACGCCGGCGAGCGCGCTGCCGGCCATGGTCGCGAGCAGCCGGGTGCGGTTGATGCCGAGGCCGAGCGCCCGCGCCGCGTCCGCACTGTCGCCGACGATGCGCAGCCACAGGCCGGTCCGGGTGTCGCGAAACATCCATGCCATGCCGAACGCCGCTGCCACGCCCAGCAGGAACAGGGGGCTGATGGTCAGCGCGCTCTGCACCTGCGGCACGGACGACCAGGTGCCGAACGGAATGCCCGGCAGGCCCGGCGCGCTCGGCTGCACATACGGTTTGCCGAAGAAGAACGCGATCCCGTCCCCGGCCATCAGGATGGCGATGCCCATGGCCACGTCGTTGACCCGGGTCAGCGCGCACAGCAGCCCGTGCAGACTGCCCAGCAACGCCCCGGCGCCGGCCGCAGCGAGCACGCCCAGCCACGGGCTGCCGGTCAGATAGGAGGCGGCATAGGCAACCATCGCGCCCAGCACCAGGACGCCCTCGTTGCCCAGGTTGATGCGCCCGGCGCGCTCGGTCAGGCACTCGCCCAGGCTCACGAACAGGAACGGCGTGGACACGCGCAGCGCACCGGCCAGCATGGCAACCAGCACGGTTTCGGCGCCCGTCATGCGGTGCCGCGCGGCTGGAACCAGCTTATGCGCCCGTATAGGGTCCCGCTGGTCAGGATGGAGATGAAGATCATCCCCTGCAGCACCAGCACCGTCGCGTCCGGCAGGGCCATGCGCCGCTGCAGCAGCCCGCCCGCGGCGCCGATGCCGCCGAGCAGCACGGCCATGGGGAGGATGGCGAGCGCGTTGTGCCGGGCCAGCAGGGAAATCAGGATGCCGGCGTAGCCGTATCCCGCCACCAGCGACGCATTGGCGCGGCCATGTACGGCGGCGACCTCGACCATGCCCGCCAGCCCCGCCATCGCCCCGCCCAGCGCGCAGGCGCCCACCATCAGCCGCGCCACCGGCAAACCCTGCAACTGCGCGGCGCGCACGTTGCCGCCGGTCACGCGGGCGGCGAAGCCCAGGGTGGTGCGCGTGACCAGCACCCAGCACAGCACGCACGCCACCGCGCCGATGAGGATGCCTGGATGCACGTCCAGCCCGGGCAGGGCCGGCAGGGTAGCGGCCGCAGCGAGGGCGTGGGTCGAGGGCTTGTTCAGGCTGGCCGGGTCGCGCAGCGGCCCCTCGACAAGCTGGTTGAAGACCGCGATGGCGATGTAGGCCATCACCAGGCTCGTGACGGTCTCGTTGATCCCGCGCCGCGCCCGCAGCAGGCCGACGATGCCGAGCCATGCCGCGCCTGCCCCTGCGCCCGCCACGGCCATGGCAAGCTGCACGAGGGGCGCCGGCACGCCATTGAGCACGACCCCCGCCCAGGCCGCGCACAGCCCGCCAAGCACCAGCGCGCCCTCGCCGCCGATCACGAGCAGGCCAAGCTGCGCCGGCACCGCCACGCAGAGCGCGGTCAGCAGCAGCGGCGCGGCGCGGCTGAGCGTGTTGCGCCACGAAAACCAACTGCCGAACGCGCCGGTCCAGACCAGCCGGAAGAAGTCCGCCGGGGAACGTCCGAGCGCGAGCAGGAAAACGCAGAACAGCCCTGCGGCACCCAGGATGGCCAGCAGCGGCACCAGCCCGGCTTCCAGCGCCTGCCGCAGCCGGTAGCTGCGGTCGGCGGCGGCCCGGGGCGCCGCGGCGGCGGCCAATGTCCCCGTCGTGCTCAGACGAGCGAGCCTTTCACGCCATCCACCAGCCAGTTCATGGACTCGATCTCGATGGCCGTCTCCGGATAGGCGGCGCCGGCGGCGATGACCTGCTTGCCGTTGTTGTCCGTCATCGGACCCTTGAACACCGCGAAGCCGCCCTTCATGATCTCCGCCTTCGCCGCGTCGGCCCGCTGCCGCGCGGCGGCGCTGACTGCCGGGCCATAGGCGGACATCTTGACGAAGCCGTCCGCCAGTCCGCCGCGGGTGAAGTTCGGCAGCGTCTCGCCGGCCTGCATCTTCGTGGCATACATTTTGTACACCTCCGCCCAATTCCACTCGGCGCCCGTGAGGTAGCCCTTGGGCGCCAGGGGGGCCTGGTTCGCGTGGTAGCCGCAGGTGTATGCGCCGCGGCCCTCGGCGGTCTGCACCACCACCTTCGGCCCGTCCACATGGCAGGTGATGACGTCTGCGCCGCCGTCAATCAACGCGTTGGTGGCTTCTGCCTCCTTTACGGGCATTGACCAATCGCCGGTGAACACGACGGCCGTGGTGATGGACGGGTCAACCGAGCGTGCGCCGAGCGTGAAGCTGTTGATGTTGATCAGCACCTGCGGGACTGGCTTGGCGGCGACGAAGCCAAGCTTCTTGGTCTTGGTGGCGTGCGCCGCGACGATGCCGTTGAGATACTGTCCCATGCCGATGTAGCCGAAATACGAGCCGGCGTTCATCGGGTGCTTGGCCTTGTCCCACAGGCCGCCGCAGTGCCGAAGCTGCACGCCAGGCTCCTGCGCCGCCACCCGAAGCACGTAGGGGTCGAAGTAGCCGAAGCTGGTGGGGAACAGCAGCGAGGCGCCGTCGAGTTTTATCATGCTCTGCATGGACTTCACGACGTCGTCGGTCTCGGCGACGCGCTCCTCCTCCAGGATCGTGATGCCGGGCATGGACCTGATGGCGGCGGCGCCCTCGGCATGGGCCTGGTTGTAGCCGTAGTCGTCCCGCGGGCCGACATAGATGAAGCCGACCGTGACCGGCTTCGGTGCCGCATGAGCAGGACGCACGCGCCCCGACGCCAGCAGCGCAGCACCGATTCCCAGGCCGCCTACGACGCGGCGGCGGGTCGGGACAAAGCCATGGGTCATTGCAGCCTCCCTGAAAGTCGCAGCGGGCCATGCAGTCCGCGTGCCAGGCCGGACCATGCGCGGACGCCCTTGTTGCTGTTCAGGGTTGCGTGACCCACAGGCCGCTGATGAGCAGGCATAATGCCTAACAGCACCAACGGCAGGCTTTGCTTGACGCCGTAGCAGGCAAGGCCTCCCACTAACCCGGATGGCGGTCCCGCAACGGGCTGCCACCCGCAACTGCAAGGCAGGGACACCAATGGACGGCAGCGGTAGGCGCGGTTTAGACCTGCAGGGATTGCGGGCCGCCTATGCCGACGGGAGCGCCACGCCAGCGGGGGTGATGGCTGACGTGCTGGGGCGCATCGCCGCTGCCGGGGACGACGCAGTCTGGATCAGCCGCTTCCCCGACGACATGCTGCTGGCACAAGCACAGGGCCTGGCGGACCCTGCTGCGCCGCTCTACGGCCTGCCCTTCGCCGTGAAGGACAATATTGATGTCGCGGGCGTGCCCACCACGGCCGGGTGTCAGGCCTATGCCTATACGCCGGACCGCCATGCGCCCGTGGTGCAGCGGCTGGTGGACGCAGGCGCCATACCGGTGGGCAAAACCAACCTGGACCAGTTCGCGACGGGGCTTGTCGGCGTGCGGTCCCCCTTCGGCATACCGCGCAACCCGTTCGACCCTGCGATGCCGCCCGGAGGGTCCAGTTCAGGCTCGGCCGTTGCGGTCGCGTCGGGGCTGGTCTCCTTCGCATTGGGAACGGACACGGCCGGGTCGGGCCGGGTGCCCGCCGGATTCAACAACTTGGTGGGATTGAAGCCGACGCGGGGCTGGCTGAGCACCACCGGCGTGGTGCCGGCCTGCCGGTCGCTGGATTGCGTGTCGGTGTTCGCGCTCACCGTCCCGGACGCGCTGGCGGTGGCGCAAATCGCCGGCGGTTTTGACCCGGCGGACCCCTACTCCCGGCACCCAACCCCGGCGGGGCTGGCCGGCTTCCGTTTCGGCGTGCCCCTGCAGCCCGAGTTCTTCGGCGACCGGGAGGCGGAGGCGGCCTATGCCGCGGCAGTCCGCCGGGCAGAGGGCCTGGGCGGCACGGCAGTGCCGTTCGACTATGCACCGTTCGCCGAAGTCGCGGCCCTGCTATACGGCCCCTGGGCCGCCGAGCGCTCGGCGGCGGTCGGGCACATGCTCGCACATGGGGACGCCATACATCCCGTGACCCGGGCGATCCTGGAGTCGGGCCAGGCCGTCACAGGCGCTGCGCTGTTCCAGGCACAGCACCGCCTGGCCGAGTTGCGCCGCCAGACGGCGCCGCTATGGCAGGCGCTGGACCTGCTGTTGCTGCCGACGACGGGAACGGCCTACAGCCTGCACGAGATCGCTGGCGAGCCGATCCAGTGCAACAGCGACCTGGGACACTATACCAACTTCACCAACCTGCTCGACCTTGCGGCCATCGCAGTGCCGTCCGGGTTCTACGCGGACGGTTTCCCGCTGGGCGTCACCCTGGTCGGCCCGGCCTGGAGCGATGCGGCGCTGGCTGGAATCGCGCAACGCCTGCATGAGGCCGCCGGGCTGCCGCTGGGCGCCACGGGGCAACGGCCGGGATGGACCGAGATCGCGGTGTTCGGCGCGCACCTGGCGGGCCAGCCGCTCAATCCTGCCCTAGTCGCGCTGGGCGGCCGGCTGGTGCGCCCGTGCCGCACGGCCCCGGAATACCGGATGTTGGCGCTGCCCGGCGCCGTGCGGCGTCCGGCGCTGGCCCGCGGCGGCAGCGGCGCGTTGGAGGGGGAGGTTTGGGCGCTCCCGTCCACTCAGCTTGCCGGTTTCTTAAGCAGCATCGCCCCGCCGCTCGGCTTGGGCACGGTACAGCTTGAGGACGGTCCGGTGCTGGGGTTCATCGCCGAAGCCGATGCAGCCGGCCCCGATATCACGGCCTATGGCGGCTGGCGGGCCTGGCTCGCCAGCCGGGAGCAATGATTGCATTCGATGCTGGTGACAACGAGGAGCTGCTGTTTCTAGGCCAAATGCGACACGGTCGCGGTCGTGTGGCATTTGGCTGGATTGGGATTGAGGCGCCCGCATCCCTGGTGCGTGCGACACGGCTGTGCTGGCCGGGCGAGAGATGGCTTATCCAACCAGGTCGAACCTCGCGGGCAACGCCTCGAAGGCGCCGTGGCGGCGGACGGTCTGGGCTGCTGCACGCTGTGCCGCGGCAATGGCGTCCTGCGGCTCCAGTCCCCGGGCCAGTGCCGATGCCAGCACGCCGCAGAACGCGTCACCGGCGCCGGTGCTGTCCACCGGTTGCGAAGCCGAGGCCGGGGAGTGGCCACCTGGCACGGCTACGCATCCCCCTGCACCCAACGTCACCACCGCAAGCCGCGGCCCCAGTGCGGCCAAGCCGGCGGCGGCCTCGTCTCCCTGCTGGCCGGTGATCTCCCTGGCTTCGACAGCGTTGGCGACCACGCCCCAGCACTCCGCCAGGACCGGCTGCACCGGCCAGCGCAGAGGGGCGGTGTTCAGCAGCACCCGCGCCCCACCCAGCCGGCCCATGCGGGCGGCGGCGACCGTCGCAGCCTGGCTCAGGTTGCCTTGCAGCAGCAGGACATCGCCGGGCCAGCATCCCGCGGCAAAGCCTTCGGCCTCCCCAACCGGCAGCGCGTCGGCGCAGGCGCCGGAGGTGACGATGCAGTTCTCGCTGTCGGCTGCCACCAGGAGCACGGAAACGTCGGTGGGCGGGCCGGGGCGGGGCAGGCACAGCGCCGCGAATGGCTCGGCCTGCAACCGGTCCTCCACATACCGGCCGTCGCCGTCGCCGCCGAGAGGCGCGCAGAACTGCACCTCCATCCCGGTACGCGCGGCCATGACCGCCTGGTTCAGCCCCTTGCCGCCCGGCGCGCGCCGCAGGGCGCCTCCCACAAGCGTTTCGCCGGGCTGCGGCAGACGGCGAACGGGGATGGACAGGTCAATGCCGGCGTTGCCGAGCACCAGGACCCGTCCGTACGGAGGGAGCATGGCCGACTGCACCACGCTGCCGTGCATCCCTGCAACCCGGGTTGACCTGCACGCGCCCGCCCATGACACTTCCGCCATGCCGCCGCGGACCCTTCGATGCGCACCTTCGCCGGACGCCTGATCGCGCTGGTCCCGGAGACGCAGTATCGGGACGCCGTGTTCCGCCTGCATGACGCAAGGATATCCTGACCATGGCTCGCAAGCGCATCCTGCTGGCCGGCGAAAGCTGGGTCAGCGCCGCGACGCACTACAAGGGGTTCGACGCCTTCGGCTCCGTCACCTACCATCGCGGAGCCGACGGCTTCATCGCGGCGCTGCGGGACCTGCCGTTCGACATCGTGCACATGCCGGCGCACGTGGCGCAGGCGGACTTCCCGTCCACGATGGAGGCCCTGCGCGAGTACGACGCCGTGCTGCTGAGCGACATCGGCGCCAACACGCTGCTGCTGCATCCGGAAGTCTGGCTGCACTCCCGCCCCTTCCCGAACCGCCTGCGCCTGCTGGGGGACTGGGTGGCAGAGGGCGGCGGCATGGGCATGATCGGCGGCTACCTGAGCTTCCAGGGCATCAACGCCAGCGCCCGGTTCCGCGCGACGCCGGTCGAGCCGGCGCTGCCGGTCACGATCCACCCCTGGGACGACCGGATCGAGGTCCCGGAGGGCTTCCGCGCCGCGCCGTCGGCCGTGGAGCATCCGCTGCTGGCCGGCGTTCCGGGAGTCTGGCCGGTCATGCTGGGCCTGAACGAGGTGGTGGCGAAGTCCGGCGCCACCGTGCTCGCATCCGGTCCGGACGGGCATCCGTTGCTGGTGTCCGGCACCCATGGCGCGGGGCGCACCCTGGCCTGGACCACCGACATCGGCCCGCACTGGCTGCCGGACGCCGCGCTGGCCTGGCCCGGATTCGTGCCGCTGTGGCGCAACCTGCTGGGCTGGCTCTCGGGGTAATGCCAAGCCGGAGCCATCCTGGCCTTCGGGTTCGGCTTGGGTGACCGCCTCACGGTCTGCCACGTTTGGCCCGGCATGGCAGGCGAGGTGGTGCTGACACAATCCTTGACGCAATGGCCGGCGGACCCTGACAGTGTGGGTTCAATGCGTCGGGGAGTTGCGGTTATGGCGATCTCGGTGGGGCGGCGTGCTGCGGCGGCGGGTTTGGCAGCGGCGGCGGCAGGGCTGGCGGGCAGGGCGCGCGCGCAGCAGCAGCCAACCTTCGCGCTCGTGCAGATCAACCAGCAGGCGCTGTTCTTCAACCAGATGAATGCGGGCGCCACCCAGGCGGCGCAGCGCGCCGGGGCGAAGCTGGTCATCTTCAACAGCAACGACCGTCCACAGGCGCAGAACGACGCCATCGAAACCTACATCCAGCAGAAGGTGGCAGGCATCATCGTCTGCGCCATAGACGTGAACGGGGTGGTGCCTGCCGTGCAGGCCGCCGCTGCCGCCGGCATCCCGGTGGTGGCCGTGGATGCCATCCTGCCAGCCGGGCCGCAGAAGGCGCAGATCGGCGTGGACAATGCCAAGGCCGGCGCAATGCTGGGCGAAGCGTTCCTGGCGCACGTCAAGTCGGCGATGGGCGGGCACGCGACCCTGGGTGTGGTCGGCGCGCTCAACAGCTTCATCCAGAACGTCCGGCGGAAGGGGTTCGAGGACGTGGTCAAGGCCGATCCGTCCGTGCGGATGGCCGGCGTGGTGGATGGCCGCAACGTGCAGGACAGCGCCCTCTCGGCGGCCGAGCAGCTCATCACTGCCAATCCCAGCCTGAACGCGATCTATGCGACCGGGGAGCCGGCCCTACTGGGCGCCGTGGCTGCCGTGCAGAGCCAGAACAAGCAGGACAGCATCAAGGTGTTCGGCTGGGACCTGACGGCGCAGGCCATAGCCGGCATTGACGCGGGCTTCGTGGTCGCGGTGATCCAGCAGGACCCGGCGGCGATGGGCGCCGCCGCGGTGGACGCGCTGGTCAAGCTGCATGGCGGCGGCACGGTGCAGCCGCAGATCGCGGTGCCTGTCACCATCGTCACCAAGGCGAATGTCGAGCCATACCGCGCCGTCTTCCGCTAGCGCGGCCATGCCAGCGCCGCTGGTCGAACTGCGCGGCATACGCAAGTCCTATGGCTCCATCGAGGCGCTGCGCGGCGTGGACCTGGACCTGCATGCCGGCGAGTGCCTGGGCCTGGTCGGCGACAACGCGGCCGGCAAGAGTACGCTGACCAAGGTGCTGGCCGGCACCGTCATCCCCGACGCCGGCAGCATCAGCCTGGACGGGCGGCTGCTGCCCTTCGCCGGCCCGGCTGCTGCGCGGCGGCTGGGGATCGAGATGGTCTATCAGGATCTCGCCCTGTGCGACTCGGTGGACGTGGCCGGCAACCTGTTCCTCGGTCGCGAGGTCACGCGTCGCGGCCTGTTGGACGAGAATGCGATGCGGGCGCAGGCGCGCGCGATGCTGGACCGGCTGGGCATACGCATCCCGCGCCTGTCGGCGCCGGTCGCCGGGCTGTTGGGCGGGCAACGCCAAAGCATCGCCATCGCCCGCGCGGCGGCGTTCGGCCCGCGGGTGCTCATCATGGACGAGCCGACATCCGCACTGGCCGTCGGCGAGGTCGAGGCGGTGCTGGCGCTCATCAATAGGGTCAAGGCCGGGGGCGTCGCGGTCGTACTCATCACTCACCGGCTGCAGGACCTGTTCCGCGTGTGCGACCGCCTGGCGGTGATGTACGAGGGCCGCAAGGCCGCCGAGCGCACGACCCGCGGGACGGGACTGGAGGAGCTGGTGCGGCTCATCATGGGCGAGGGTGTGGCGGCTTGAGCGAGGCATCGCCTCGGGACGCCCGGCATTGGGGCGACTGGGCGGCTGGTCACGCCCAGGTCCTGTCCATCGCACTGTTCCTGCTGCTGGCCTGCGCGCTGTTCGGGCTGGGGACCGAGGCGTTCCTCAGCGAGGGCAACCTGCTCAACCTGCTGCGGCAGTCCGCGCCGATGCTGATCGTAGCGGTGGCCATGACCTTCGTGATCACCACCGGCGGCATAGACCTGTCGGTTGGGTCCACCGTCGCGCTGACCAATGCCCTGGTCGCGCTGGTGCTGGCGGCAGGGGTGCCCTGGCCGCTGGCTGCGGCCGGCATCCTGCTGGCGGGCGCCGGCATCGGCGCCGTGCAGGGCTGGTTCGTGGCGGTGCAGGGCATCCCGTCCTTCATCGTGACGCTGGCCGGGCTGTCGGCGCTGCGTGGCGCGGCGCTGCTGCTGACGCAGGGCTACTCCATCCCGATCGCGCCCGGCGCCTTCACGGCGATCGGGCGCGGCTGGCTGCTCGGTGTGCCGGTGCCGGCGTTGCTGGCGCTGCTGGCGGCGGCGGTGGGCTTTGTCGTGCTGCGCAGGACCCGATATGGCCGCCAGGTCACGGCCACGGGCGCCAACACGGAGGCTGCGCGCCGGGTCGGGATGCCGGTGCGGCGGGTCATCGGCTCGGTGTATGCCGTATCGGGCGCCGCGTCGGCGCTGGCCGGGCTGGTCATCGCCGCTCGGCTTGGTTCCGGCTCGTCCAATGCGGCTGTTGGGTTCGAACTGGATGTGATCGCCGCCGTGGTGCTGGGCGGCACCTCGCTCACCGGCGGGCGCGGCTCGGTCCTGGGCACCGTGCTCGGGGCGCTGACTATCGCGGTCATCGGCAACGGGCTGATCCTGGCGCACGTGTCGCCGTTCTTCACCCAAATTCTGACCGGGGCGATCATCCTGCTGGCCGTTTGGCTCAACACCCGGCTGTTCAACCGCGCGCCTCGCAGGGGCTAGGAGCGACATCATGCTAGCTGAGGCGCACGTCCGCTCGGGCCAGGTGATGACCGTGCTGGGTCCGGTTCCGTCCGGGCATCTCGGCCCCACGCTGATGCACGAGCACCTGCTGAACGACTGCCGCTGCTGGTGGCACCGCCCGGAGCAACCGGACCGGCAGCACCTCGCCACCGCCCGCGTATCCACGTCCATCCTGGGCGAGCTGCGGATGGACCCCTTCGTGTGCCTGGACAACTGTTCGCTGGACGACGAGGCCGCCGCCGTGGAGGAGCTGCGGCCCGCCGCGGCGCTCGGCTGCTGCACCGTCGTGGACCCGACCTGCCGCGGCATCGGCCGCGATCCGGCGGCCCTGGTCCGCATCGCGCGCGAGACGGGGCTAAATATCGTCATGGGCGCCGGCTACTACCTGCAAGCCTCCCACCCTCCGGAGTTCGCATCGCTGTCGGTGCAGGACATCTGCGATGAGATCGTGCGCGAGGCCGTGGACGGCATCGAGGGCGTCCGGATCGGCATCGTCGGCGAAATCGGCGTGTCGGCGGACTTCACGCTGGCGGAGCAACGCTCGCTGCGCGGCGCGGCGCGGGCGGCGGCGCGCACCGGGCTGCCGCTGATGGTCCATCTTCCCGGCTGGTTCCGCCACGGCCACCGCGTGCTGGACATGACGGAGGCGGAGGGCGCCGACCCCGCTCATACCGTGCTGTGCCACATGAACCCGTCCGGCGCCGATACGGAGTATCAGCACAGCCTGGCCCGGCGCGGCGCTTTCCTGGAGTATGACATGGTCGGCATGGACTACTGGTATGCCGACCAGGGCGTGCAGTGCCCGTCCGACGAGGAGAATGCCAAGGCAATTGCCGGGCTGGCGGAGGCCGGACACGTCGGCCAGGTGTTGCTGTCGCAAGACGTGTTCCTGAAGATGATGCTGACCCGGCACGGCGGCTTCGGATACGCCTATGTCCAACGGCACTTCTTGCCGCGGCTTGGCCGGATGGGCTTGAGCCAGGCGGAGCTGGACAGGCTGATGACCGCAAATCCGCGCCGGGTGTTCGACGCAGCCGCCTGACCCTGGCGGTCCCCGGGACCTGGCGCGGCCTGGCAGCGATGCCAACCAAAGGAAGAAGCATGGCCTCTCAGCATCCCATTCCGTCCCGCGCGGCCACCTGCTTCCCTGGCGGATCATGGCAGCGCAAGGCGCCCTCCGAACTGGGCATTGATCCGGCCGGGCTGGATGAGGCGGTCCGCTTCGCCATCGCGAGCGAGACCAAGGCGCGAACTCGCGGGCAAGGTCCTCTGGCGAGCGTCCGGCACGGACCAACTCGACCATTTGACGGCGGAACTCAGGTGAATACGGCGGGTGACTCTTGGGCATAGGGGAACACCTCGGACGAAAGCGTCAGGGTGTCCACCAAGGCGGCTCTCCCGCACTTTGCGTGGAGCCATCCCACCAGCGTCGGTTACCAAGTGACTGATCCGAAGATGGAATCAGCACTTGCCTACCTGGCCGTATATGACACGCTGGCCGAAGCCAGCTGGTGCAAATTCCGCTTAGGCTTTCAAAGAGTTATCCGTTCCAGGCGGCCTCCTGCCTCCACGCAAAGTGCGGGAGAGCCACCAAGGCAGGGCAATCCCAATCCACGCTCCACTTGCGACCGCCCGAAAGCAGACTCAGGCATGCGGAATGGACGGCAGTCTGACGGCTGTTCTCTGGTCACATCCGGCAACCAGTCTACTTATAGTTCGGCTACACAATGCCTGGGGCGAGCATGAACACTGCGCCGCCGAGGGAATAGTGAGAGAAGATGACTGACACGCCGCTCTGCCGGTTCCGGTCCACGCGATGATTGCGCAGTACCTCGTCCTTGCGATCATCCTCGCCGTTACTCTCAATCATCGAAACCGCGCGGTCCGGGCAATCGGGACGCTCATCGCTGCGCTCGGCCTGGCCATGATGGTAGCCTCCATCGTGCTGGCGGATCTCGATGGGACGTTTGCCGCGGTTCCGATAACGGCCTCGCTGTTCGAACGCGCCAAGCCGATCGTTCTGAACATCCAGGCCATCGTGGCCAGCCTTGGGACCGGCTTCCTGATCTGGGCCGCCTGGCGCCAAAGCAGGCGCAGCGTCGTATCCGAGGTCCTGCTGCGCAATACCGAGAGCCGGTTTGGCCTCGTCTCGCGCTACGCCCACTGGGCAACCGCGACATTGATCCTCGCACTCGTCCCGATGGGCATCTTCATGTCGGTCCTGCCGGAGACTTCGAGGGATCGCGCTATGTTCGTGTCCGTCCACCAGACCGTCGGCATCGCAGTGCTCGTCCTCGTCGTCGCCCGCCTCGCCTGGCTCGTGGCCAGCCGGCCTCCCTCGCCGCCCCCATCGCTCAAACCTTGGGAACGTCGCATCGCTATCCCCACCCATGCCGGCCTGTATGCACTGATCCTGACCATGCCGATCACCGGCCTGCTGCTCAACCGAGCGAACAGGGCGGACCTGTCGTTCTTTGGCTGGCCCCTCCCGCGGCTGGCCGGGGCTGACACAGCGCCGCTGTGGGACCAGTTGCACAACTGGATCCTGCCGGCGCTGTTCGCCGTGGCACTGTTCGCCCACGTCGGCGCTGTCCTGAAGCACCACTTCCTGGACGGTCGAACTGCCGATGTCCGGCGGATGCTGCGATGAGCGCGCCGACCGCCATCATTACCGGCGCTTCGTCGGGGGTCGGCCTGCACGCTACCAAGGCACTGACCGACCGCGGCTGGCACGTGGTGATGGCGTGTCGAAACCTCGAGAAGGCGTGCGCCGCTGCGTCCAGCCTGCATATTGCGGCCGAGCGGACGACGCTGCTGCCGATCGATCTCGGAGCGCAGGACAGCGTGCGCCGGTTCGCCGCTGTCTTCCGTGACACCGGCCTGCCACTCGATGCACTGGTCTGCAACGCGGCGGTCTATTTACCGCTGCTCAAGCAGCCCGCCCGATCGCCCGAAGGCTACGAGATGAGCGTCGCCACCAACCATCTCGGTCACTTCCTGCTGTGCGGCCTGCTGCTCGATGCATTGCGGCGCGTGGTGCGCCAGCCGGCCCGCTTGATCACATTGGGAACCGTGACCGCCAATTCGGAGGAGTTCGGCGGCAAGGTGCCGATCCCGGCGCCGGCCGATCTCGGTGACCTGCAGGGGCTGGAGGCCGGTTTCAAAGCGCCGGTCGCGATGATTGACGGCAATGCTTTCAAGGCCGGCAAGGCGTACAAGGACAGCAAGCTCTGCAACATGATCATCAGCCGGGAGCTGCATCGCCGCGAGCACGACAGCAGCGGGATCATCTTCAACAGCCTCTATCCCGGCTGCGTGGCCGACACCGGCTTGTTCCGCGACGCGCCCAGGCTGTTCCAGCGGGTGTTTCCTTGGTTCCAGAAGAACATCACCAAAGGCTATGTGAGCCAGGCACTCGCAGGGGAGCGGGTGGCGGATGTCGTCGCCGAACCGGCGTTCGGCCGATCGGGCGTGCATTGGAGCTGGGGCAACCGTCAACACGCCGGCAGCACGGCCTTTGCCCAGCCATTGTCGGCCAAGGCCAACGACGGAGCCCGCGCCGCCCGCTTGTGGGAGCTGAGCGAGGCGCTCACGCTCGGCGCCGGATGAGATGCCATAACCGCCGCCTGGGCTGCCGATGAACCCGGCATGGGTTCGGCCAATCATCATTGCCGGCGGCGTTGTGATCCTGTTGGCGCTGAACGCGCGCGAGTTCGCGGGCAAGCGACGCGCCCTGGCGAGCGAACACAAGGCGATACCGAGCAACGACCTCTTGGTCCGTCTCGCGCGGGCTCAGGCGGTCCAGGCGCTGACCAGCGAGCAACTGCTGCACATGATCCACACCATGCTCGCTGCCATCCTGGTGGCGCTGCTGTGGCGCTGAAGGGCCTCTGGCGATGAAGGTTATCCTGTTCGGATCGACCGGCGGCATCGGCCGCGCGGCCATAGCGGCTCTTTTGGCAGCCGGGCACGCGGTCACGGCGTTCGCGCGCGACGCGTCTGCGCTGGCCGACATGCGGGCGGTTCGGACCGTCCAGGGCGACGCCATGATCGCGGCCGACGTCGCCGCTGCGGTATCCGGTCAGGACGCCGTCGTCGTCAGCCTCGGTAATTCGCAGAACCCGTTTGCCATGTTGCTCGGCGCCCGCCGCACGACACCGCCCGATGTCTGTGAGGTCGGTACGCGCAATATCGTTGCCGCCATGACGGAGGCCTCCATCAAACGCCTGGTCGTGGTGACCGCGTTCGGCATCGGCAGGGCGAGCGATTTGCCGTTCGCCTTCAAGGTGTTCTACCGCACAGTGCTGCGCGAGCACATGGCGGACAAGGAGAAGCAGGAGGTTGTAGTCAGGGCGTCCACCCTTGATTGGACGCTGGTGCAGCCGGTCGGCCTGACCGACGCCAAGCCGACTGGCGACTGGCTCGCCGACACCAACGGCAGCATCCGCCGCCAGCAGGTCAGTCGCGCCGACGTTGCCGCCTTCATCGTGAGCCTGCTCGAAAGGGGCGACTACCTGCGCGAGACCGTGGCGCTCTCCGGGTAGGTCTCTGGCACCGCATGCATGCTCGGAGGTAGCGATCATGAATAGTGGTGGGCAAAGTCGATTGTCTGGGCTCGGCAGCAACACCTCGCCAATACAAACCCATCTTCGAACCGTTCCCGAGACCGTCCATGTTTGGATAACTCACCGCAAAGAACCCGGACCAAAGCCACAAACCCGCCGCCATAATGAAACGCTTGACCCGCTCGCGCGTCCCTCCTCCATGACCGAAGATCCCCGAACGAGCGCCCCAACCAGCTTTCCGAACGAGCCGCATCAACCACGGCCAGGCCTCGAGGCCGACATGCTAACCAAGCCGGACCACGGCGAGGAGAGCTACGTCGGCAAAGGTCTGCTGACCGGCCTGGGAACGCTGATCACCGGCGGCGACAGCGGGATTGGCCGCGCTGTCGCGATAGCCTATGCCCGCGAAGGCGCGGACGTCGCAATCTCCTACCTGCCGGACGAGCAAGCGGACGCGGACGAAACCCGGCACTGGGTGGAAGACGCTGGGCGGCGATGCCTGCTGTTGCCAGGCGACATCCGCGACCCGGCCTGGTGCCAGGCGCTGATCGAAAAGACCATGGAGGCGTTTGGCCGGCTAGACGTGCTGGTCAACAATGCCGCCGCCCAAACCACAAACGAGAGCCTGGCTGACATCGCTGTCGCCGATGTCGAGGGGGCATTTCGGGCCAATGTCTTCGCGCCGATCTGGCTCGCCCAGGCCGCAGTCCGGCACATGAAGCCCGGCGCTTCCATCATCAACACGACAAGCGTGCAGGCCAAGGTCGCAAGTAAGGGAATGATCGTCTACTCGGCCACCAAAGGCGCGCTCGCGAGCCTCACGATCGGGTTGTCGAACCTCCTTGCCCCCGAAGGGATCCGGGTGAATTGCGTCGCGCCCGGGCCGGTCTGGACCCCGATCCAGCCGATCGCGAAGTCGCCGGAAGAATTGGCAACGCTGGGACAGAAGACCCCGCTAGGCCGTGCCGGGCAGCCAGCCGAGCTGGCAGGTGCCTACGTCCTCCTTGCCGCACGAGAGGGCAGCTACATTTCCGGCGCGCTGATCCCGGTCACCGGTGGCATGCCGATGCTGTAATGGATGTCCGCTTCCACGAACTTCTCGCTCCGAGGCGGACCGTCCGATTTCGTGAAGAGTTTCGGACGCCGAAGGCGTACGGAAGAGAGGTGATCGGGAGAATTCGGACAGCGTATTGCCTCATCTAGGAATGCTGCCGAGCCGCGACCCGATTGCCTCACCAGAATGCTCCCGTAGCACCACCGCGGCATCCAGCGCCAACTCGCTCTGACGCTTGCCGTCGATGCGCTCTCTTTGCTCCGTCACGTAACGCTGTCCGTAAGCGTCTGGTGATGGCCGTCTTGTTGGCCTGAGACTGATTTGGTCTGCTCTTGGCGTTCAGGGCGTCGGGGGCATGATGACGGGTGTGGCAGCCACAGTGGCAGCTTCGGAGCTTCGGGT
>JAABUK010003028.1_pt1 | contig 29013 bp, 40 predicted proteins | sample 5559141 | NCBI WGS metagenome assembly JAABUK01 (sample SAMN10711869, study PRJNA513367) | rock metagenome | isolation source: Antarctica rocks | place: Antarctica: Victoria Land, Pudding Butte nord | collected 2016-01-03
ACCCATGTCAATCTTATTCTGAGACAAATTTAGCCTTTTCAGAAGACGCCACTTGTTCAATGTGGTCAGCTGCTGCAGAGTGCTGCGCGTGAGCTTGCTGTTGCTGAGATCAAGATCCTCAAGATGTAGCAGATCAACCTCAAGCAGCTGAGACATGGTGATGCTGCTCAGCCGCAACCCTGACATGCTCAGGTGTTTAAGACAAGGCCAGTGGACCTGCTGCAGAACTGGAAAAGGAGAACCACCGGACAGCAGCACTGAACGCCTGCTGCCAGAATCATCTGTCAGCGTTAAACTCTGCAAGCACGCCCAACCACCCTTGACAATGAGTGGAACGTCTGTCCAGTCAGCCACCACTAGATCTGCTGTCTCATGCATATGCTTGCGAAATGCCCGATTGACGGTCAAGAGTATTTGTCTTGCATCTGATGACATTGTCTCGAACATGCTTGCTTGGATTTATGTGTAGCATGTCTGTTAGTGTGAGCGGTGCTGAAGCTGATCCATCTTCATGGCTTTCTGTCTGTCTGCCTGTTGATCTGACCATGGCTGATGTTGACAGCTCGAGCTCTTTTGTAGCTCCTAAGGAGGCACAACTCAAATCGTAAGCAGTGAGACTGGACAGTATAGAGTCTGTGTGAGCCAGGTGCACAGTCACTGAACGTTGCTACCTTAGTCTGAGCTGTACGCTGAGGACGCTTACTACTACTGGTCGCGGCAGACGAGCAGCGTCTGTAAAGTGTGACTGAGTGCTCCTGCAAAGAAGCAAGTCAGGTAAGAATGGCGCCCGTTAGATCAGCCTCTCGCAGCACAAGTTGCATCTGAGTACTGATAACTGATAGTTGGCTGCGGTGCAGGATGAATTGTGCGTCTTCTGCATAACAAAGACTACCTGAAAGTCAGAAACAGTGGGTGGAAGTATGCGTGATCTTCGTGCAAGGGGGGAACCAAGGATGTGACAGGCTCGAACGGACAACCTTATTGATGAAGATCTAGGCAGACTAATGGTACGTAGCAGTCGAAATGTTCATCACAATGGAGCTGAGCGCCGCTCGTCACGGAAAACAAGCATTCTAGCCTGACCCATTTTCTTATGTAGAGTCTTAAACTCACCAAATGTGGTTTCGGAGCATTCCCTGATTACATCATGGTGACCTTTTGGCTGGACCAGCTGCACCCTTTGTCAAAACAAAGAAAGCAGAGTGGAAGAAAGCTGCAGCATCTATACTTGTTACCCTTGTGACATGCCTCGACACCACAGCGCAATTCCAGTAGTCGCAATTGCCTGACAGGTATGGTCAGCCATTCAAACAGTGTTTGTGGTCTATCAAGTGGCTCGCTGGCAATTTGCTCAATTGTGTGGCAAGCAGAAAAAGTCAAAACCTGTCCTAGCACCATGTTGCCAGCATGTATCAAAGAGGTTTCATGCACACTTTGTCACACAGCATAGTATGGCGAGATATGCCATCTCACATCAAAGGCGCAGCTACAGGTGCAAGGGCTTAGGGCACACTTGCATGCTAGCCTGGTAAAGGTGCACATTTTATGTCAACAAGCAGTACTGACAGTGTTTAAAATCTGGGTTGAAGCGTCTGCCCAGTGAATGCAGGGTCAGCGTCTGTACGGCCAGCGCTACTTTGCAACAGATCAGCAGGTCAACTGTTCCAGATGTAAATTGGCGATGACCAGTCAAGGTCTGTAGCCTGATCATAGCTGTAGATGCTTTTGTGACAGAACAAAGCAATGGTTGCACACGTCAGTCTGCGTGTTGGCTGAAAACCCATGTCCCATTTCCATTTGCTGTTTTGCTTGTTCTGTCATATGTCACAGTCAGCTTATCAATTGTGCCTTGCCCACTGAACATGAACCTTCGCCCCGCTTTTGACTGCAGCACATGGCACAATCAAGAGCGGAGGTGGTGGAGAAAGTGCAGTGGAGCAACATGCAATTTGAGATTTGATTGCAGTGATGTATGCCCTTCACATTACTGCTTCCTGCATGACCAGGAGCAGCAGCAGCAGTAGCAGCAAACAACAGCAACATGCCCAGACGCGCTGACAAGCAAAAGCATAGATTGATGAACGCAGCTGCAGTAACTTGAGCAGATGAAGGTCAGGGATGCTGACTGCAGCACAAGTCACAATGTCAGCCAGTCAGATGCTCACCTTCCCAAACACTCTCAACATCTCATCTCTGTCCAGGTTGACGACTACCAACTCGCCAGGCTCTGGCATTTCACCTGGCTCTTGCTTGCCAGCAGAGTGCGACCTTGGGCAGCCATCAAACACCTTGTTGAAAACCCCAGGCTCCACGCAGGTTGTGAACTTCACTTCCAGAATGCCTCCCCACTGAATGCCTGCAACATTCCTGTCCTGCGCTCAAAAGCTGCAGGCGCAGGCAGAAAGGATGAACTGTAAGGAACAGCAGCAGCAATGGTGTGTGCCAAGCAATGTGTCCAAGTAGAGGTGCTTACAGCTCTTCATCTGATCGCTTGCAGCCTTCAGGAAGGATGATGCCTGGGTCTTTGCCACCTTGCGTTGTGGAGTCTGTAGCTCATCTTCAGGAGCTGCTCTCTTCCTGCATGCATTTGACCTTTTTGCTGCAAAAACTGCATGCAGGCATGAGATTCCTCAAGAGTAGTGCTTGCATGCCTGGGCAGCCCAGTATAATACTGGGGTTCTCACTAAGCTGACACTGAAAGGGGTGATCTTTTCTTTTCTTTCTGGTGCTTGTATGGCAGACCTACCTGCCATTTGTTTGTGTCAGCACACCATTGTCTGCGGCACCGCTTAGAACAGGTCTTTGGGCCAAGGTCTCTTGTAGATTTTTGACCTTCTTTTTTAGGAATGTGATGATGACATCTTTTGCTGCAGCATCACACAGAGCTGTATCAGCCAAGACGCGTGAGCATGCCTCAAGCACAGCAGAGAAAGAAGTCAAGATGCTAACCTGACAGCTCCTCAGACTGCGCTTGACAAATGTGGGTCAACTCCGCTATGCTTTGGCTGTTGCATGCGGGCTTGTGTATTGCCGTCACGGCTTGCGGCAGTAAATCGTCCTCGATCCAGACAGGATCCGCCATACTGAGGGTATCACAAACAGAGCTGGCTAGCAGGAGAGCAAGTCCTCTTGCCAGGCAATTCAATCACAGCTTTGTCGATCAGACGCTCGATAACCGCAGACGCTACGCTACAGTGCAAACATTGGGTTTGAAACATGCATGCAATTTTGACTTTCAGTATTTCAATTCAATTCAATTCAATCAATCAATCAATTTACATTTTGTGTATTTGACCTCGTGCACGTGGTGGGTTGACTCATTGGATGAATGCAGTCAAAAGCTGCACACAACTGATCATCATCTTGACATCAGCAATTTGGCGACATGTCTGTACAGCCTTCGGATCCATGCAGTGGTCCGACCCTCCTTGCTGAATCGACAGAGTCAAAATTAACTGCCAGTACAATGGCTTCATGTGTCTTTATGAGTACAATGGCTCTATTGGCCATAACAATCAAAACAATTCATAGGTCGATATGCAACAGCAAGCATGTTCATCAAGGATTCCATTACTGAATTGGGGAATACTTGAACTGTGGAAGCACACAACACAGGCTAATTCCACGCACTGTGGCACAGATTTGCTGTGCTATATATAGCATATACAGAAGACTCTACCGCATCAGGCTAACAGGCTGCAAGAACGCCAATCCCAGCCGTTGCGAGCAGCATAAATCAGTCCTCGTCCATCAAAATTACAGGAGGCAGATCTCGAGGATCTTCAACTACATTCTTTCCTACTCGTGACTGTACTTCCATTGCAGCTACTCCAGATTCCTTTTCACCTCTTGACCTGAAACAAAACAGGATCCTGAATGACTGTGCAAAGCAATCGCATGCTGCATGACAAAGCTTGCCCTGACCTCAGCAATACGATCCTGATCATCTGTTGCAAACATGCATACAGTATCTGACTGACAAAATGTGAAGTGCAGGAACAAAAGTGTCAAAGTATGATAGAATGTGGTCAGAAGCTGCATCATGAGACTTGTGGACTTGCTCGCACTCCAATACAGCAGCATGCAGACCCAAAACTCAACAACTAGGTGTGAGCTCACCATTATGTCATCAGGCAGTAGATGTGTGCATTACAATGCTTTGCCAGCATATGACAAGAATCGATCGACTCTGAGCAGCAAAGCAAAGCGCAAGCTGCACAGATCCAGCTGAGGAAAGTGTGTACCTTGAGGCATCAAGCTCGCGAGTGATCTCAGGAGACACTTGATAGTGGTACTGCACTTTGATCAGCTTCCTCAGTGCTTCCTTGTCCTCCTTACGGATCTCATGCTTATACCTACATGGGCATCATGCAACCATCAAACATGAGATCCTTAGCATTGTGACGTGCTAAGCCATGCACTTGCACCAGTGCAAACTAAACGCTGCTGCAGGTGTCCATGATGTCGTAAGTCATCCGAATGAGCATCTCAATATAGCATCCCAGCAGAGCAGGTAAAGCGCACAGCTCAATTGACACGAGCTATAAATATGTCCCCTAGCATGAGGACCATAATCAGAGCATGCCAGGCCTGCATGACTCACCTCTGTACAAAGCAGAGCAAGGACTGGTGCCACACAACCGGCAGCATGCGCTCTTCCCGCTGGAACTGCGTGAAGTGGTCCACCAGACCATCAATCTGCAAACGTCATATTCGAATCTTGGGCATGCTTTGCATCTTCACGCAGCAACATGGGGAACCAGAAAGGGCACAAGGTCTGCTCTGCAGCCACCTTCTACAGACTGTCACACTGCAAAGCTTCCGCACTGCACTATCAGACAACAGACCTGATGATGGGCATTAGGGATGAGTGGTCATGAGAACAGAGGCAGAGGCAAAGGCTGGAGCAGGCCAAAGGCAAGGGCTGGAGCAGGGCAGGTCAAGGGCAGGGCAGGGCAGGGCAGGGTGGGCAACAGCAGCACAAGCACAAGACAGGATCCTCACCACTCTGTAGGGCAGGGCGTACTTCTTGTCCAGCAGGACTCTGATGAAGAAGCTGTTGGTGCCAGAGTATGCCATGTCAGCAATGCGCAGCAAGGCTGCAGCTGAGTGCAGCACCGGCAGAGAGACTCGCTTCAGCACACTGCTCACAATGACTGCCTCTCTCAAGTTGCAGTCCCCAGACTGGCACAACGGCAGCAACAAACCCTGTGAAGTACAGTGCAACAGTCAGCAAACAGCGTAGCATGGAAGTCACAGAAACAATGTACTGTATGGGCCGCACTCAGATGAAAGCCAGATTGAGAGTCTTTTGCTACATTCCATATGACACCAACAGCATCCTGGTCGACCCCCACAGCATCCTCGTTGACCCCCACAGCAGCCCCAATGGCTGCAAATCTAACACAAATGAACATGGACAATATCAATGACGCTGCATTGAAAGGCAATGCATGCAGGCAGGAGGCTCACCTTGAAGAAGGCATCTGGCTTGTAGGTGGCCTTTTTCATAGCTTGAAACAAGGCAAAATGACACCGCTTGTTGTCTTCTACGTCCTGCCGTACCTTGGGCAGCAGCACCAGCGCAAGGAACCTCTGAGCCTGCAGATGGAACAGAGCAAAAAGTGACATTCAGCTTCACCAGGCAAAGTTCTATGCTGCCCTCGTTGCACACTGAAAAGTGCAAGCGTGACCATGAAGCAAGATGTATTGGTGCACTGAACAGCACACAGCGCTGGGCTGCCGCCTCAGGAGGCTTCCATTATAATCGCTGAATAGCGCAAACTTCTCTTGTCTTTGTTCTTTGGGATCAGCACACGTCCTAGATTGTGCTGCAATATGTTCAAAATGTCTTTCGCATGTACGCGTGCAGCACCATACATGCATCCACCAACAAAAAGCAAATGCGGCTGCGCAGCAGGCAATGCTGCTTGTACTGCTGAAGCCATTGGCTAAGCTGTACAGACGTTGACAGCTTTCAACAGTTTTAATGCTGTAAGACGAGCTGTACGTAGACTGCCTCACTGGTGATACATGCCAATTTTCAAAGCAGACATTTGCCCTTTTTGGCACCAAACTTGGCAATGAACAGGGGGCGGCCATGACAAACTTCAAATATGACTCTCACCATTTTGGCATTGAGGTTGGAGATGAACAGGCGTGTGGCTTGATACACAGCGTGAGGGCTCCATTTCTCTGGGTCTGTCAGGAACAAGATCTCCTCCCAGTTTTGCAGGTTGGGAATGACTTTGAAGGCCTTGGGAACCTTGCCAGCTGTAAATCTGCTCATGATCTTGCCTACTGCTTGGTAGACTTCCACCACTTTGGGGTCTAGCCCTTGAGGAATGATAGCAGCTCCATCTAGCCTGTCACACAACACCCCATGTCAATATCAGCAAGATGCATCCAGAGACTTTGGGCATGGTCACTGCTGTTGGGAAGCATCACGCTGTACATCTGTATTTGCATTGTGTTACATGTAGCCCTAATAGCCTAATAGATTTGTGGTTTGCCAAGCCTGAAAACGGGCTGAATCAAGCCACAGACCATGTCTGTGTCGCCTGTGTGATTCACGGCAAGAATGCTGTGCAGCATGGAAGGTAGAACGGTCAGAAGTGTGCTTACCTCACCCTAAAGGGAGACACAGATGCAATGACTGACTGAACAATGAAAGAAATTCCTGCTGGATGCATATCTACACAGCACACAAACACGAGATGGCGGCATCCAACAATGTTTTTTCAAGCACTTTTGCTACAAAAAGACAATTTGGGAGTCACACTATGATGGCCAATGTAGAGCTTGTTCATGATAGCCCCAGATAGAGAGCGAGGGCTGCCAATCTATACAAGATTCAGTTAGTCTAGCGAGTCTGCCATTCAGTAAGGCCAGATCAAATAGCCTGGCCCTCTGTACACATTAGACCGCTGCTGTGCATGATCAATTTGTACCATCATGCACGAGCTTTGGAACATCAGCAAATGGTGCTTGCAAGCAACAATGCTAAGACACAAACAAATGCCTAGAAACTCTGAGACTAGTGGTCTAAAGCATGCTGGCTCAGAGGGCACTTCTGCTTTGCACAAGAACAACACAGCCAAGGCTGCTGAACCAGATGTGTGCTCTTTGACCAAGATTATACATTCTAGCCTTCAGAGCTCTGTACCCTTGAGATCGCTATTCACTCTTGACTCAGACCTACACAGTCTTGACTCACAATGGTTTGCCTGAACCTGGTTGCAGTGGTGCACATTAAGAGTTTGCCTGAACCTTGTGACAGTGATGCATGATGCCTGATGAGTGGATGCAGTGCAGAGGTGCATACCCCGAGGTGGAGGCTTGCCCTTGGGCGCGCTCCTTGTCCTGGATCTTCTGCAGAATGATGTCCGCCAAAGTGCGCTGCTGAAAGCCATTTGCACGAGGGGCCTGCATGCACACAGTCAAAAGTGAGACCAGGCAAATAGGCAATGCCTGAACTCTGGTTGGATGACAGTGATCTGCAGGCAGAGACTCAGGTGCATTTGTTTGTGACGGCAAATGTATTGGCGGTGCAAAGCAGTTTTGCAGAATGTGGAGTGCTCCACATGAGCTGTCCGCACCCAGCTTACTCTGCTTACAATACATGATTGATCAATGCATTGCATGGCACTGTATGCCAACATTGCTTGTACTTGTTTTAGACATGTGTTTTGCTGCAATGATGTGTACCTCTTGCCACCGCAAGCACCCATTTCAGCGTTGATAATATCTCACAGTGCTAATGAAAACTGCCCAGCTATGTGTCATCTCTGATAACACAAGACAGGCTGGCTTGAAATAGAGCTGTGAGGGCACCGTCAATGCTGATATGGCTTGTTGACATGGCTTAATGATACCCTCACTGTGCTTGAGCGGCTGGCTTGCGATCATGGCACACGCATCATAGCACAGCAACGCAGCTCTGCCTGCTCATGTCAGAACCCCGCGTCAGATAGCGCTGTGGGCTCAATGTAGCAGATAAGCTTACCATGAAAGCAGCAAGCGCTTGCTCATCATCAGGTGAAACCTCTACTTCATCTGTGTCAAAGGCGTCCAAGTCACTGTATTGGTCAAAGTCCTCACCGTCGTCACTGTCGCTGTCAACTGCTGTGGAAGCTGCTTGATGACCTGCCTGCAACAACCCAGAGTGAGCACCAAGACTGCCCCGAGGAGACAAAGACAAATATGCCAAGGACGCGTGAGTAAGTAACTTTCTTGCAGCATATGCTGTGCTTGCTGCGACCCACACACGGGAATGTTGTATGATCACCAAGCTGTTGCACGATGGTACAGCTCTGCAAGGCAGCATCAATCATTTGCAGATGCAGCAAACAGACAAACGCCGTTCGCATCACATAGTTGTTGCAATTCACAAGGCTTGATAGAGTTGAGCATGTATACAAGCATGCATGTGTGCGTTTGACATGTTCGAAGACTGTTGTTCTGTTGTCAATCAGCACACCTGTGAAATGGCACCCTCTGGCATGTCCTCAGCATCCAATTCATCCTGCTGCGCCCTTGCTTCACGCATAACCTTGTGACTGAGAGCTTCAGACAGCGACTGCATAGACACAGCCTATTTGGTTGACATCACGGACGCATACACAATGGCGACTGCACAAGAAACTGCAACGATATTTTGCAAGGTTCCAGACTCAAAGAGAGCAGGTGCTACATCAAAAGTGCGCAGCAGCTACCTCTTCATTGTCTGCAGCCTCGTCCGCTGCTGCTGCGGCTGCTGCCTTTCGTCGCTTTGCAGGCCTGGTCTTTGTCTACATATGCATTGAGTTTAGTACCTTTGGATGTTGACACACGCACTAGTGGGCCGGAGGCAGTCTGGACTTGCTTCGCTTACCCTCACGCCATAAGTTTCTGGCGCCTCAAGCGTTTCCTCCAACGAACGTTTGTGGTGCTCGATGCCACGTTTGACCTTCTTCTTTTTTATGCCACCCATTATGCAGCGCAACCGAGTCGCGGTATCAGGAAGAGCAGAAGAGCGTAGTCAACGTCCGCCGGTAGGCGTTTCCCTAAATTGACCTAAATAGGTTCCGGAGAACTTGCATCGACAAATTGTCCATTTAGTATCCCATGATTAAGCCATGGCATCGTGTTTGCACCAGGACATCAAGTGAACACGAACTGCAGCGAGTGCAGTTGCTGCATTGCGGTGGCATGGTGCATATCGACACAATTTTGCAGCGAGTGTCTTCGAGAATACTCGGAAGGACCGTACCGAAAACAGATCGCTTAAAGTTTGTTTGGAGACTTCCACTACGCGAGAATTTCCCTTCGCTGTATTCCCCCGAGAGCAAGACACAGAAGCAACGAGATGTGCAACATATGCTGTTTGCTCTAGAGCCATCAGATGACACACCAGAGTTGAAAGACAGATCCTATGAAGCTGTTTTTATGCACCGGCCCTTTGACTTGCACGTTCGGTCGTTCCCCAACTCCTACATACTCTGGTCTCACGATGACTTCGACAATAACATGACAGTGGGATTCAATCCCGCGCTTGCCGCTGATTTACAGCTTCTGGACCCTCTGCAAGAGGTGTATTGGACAAACAGAAAGGGAACTGAAAGACGCATAGGTATGGTCGGAAGTCTAGATCACCCTCAGCCTTATGGAAAGTACCGGCACCATGTGGAACATCTCTTTGACGGCTCAGATGCAAGCAAAGCTCATGGCGTGCCTCACATCAGGACTGTGGCTGTCATGGGTGCATTCAACCCTGATTTATTGCAGCGCATGAAGTCAGAACACAATGTGGATCTATATATCACTGGGCAAGTCAGACAAGCAGCAATACAGGTTGCGAAGGATCTCAACATCGCAGTCATTGCAGTTGGACATCAGAGATGTGAAGCCTATGGTCTGCAAGCTCTAGTTACAAGTTTTAGGCAACATCCAGATGACTCTTCGGACTCTGAAGCTATGAAAGACCTTGACATAGACATCCTCCTTTCCAACAAGCTAACATCTGCTTAACAATGTCAGTACATCTACCATGCTGTGGTTCAGATGCAGGCAGGTTTTCTGCTCTGCTGTGAGATGGCATCAGTCATGCCCATGTTCAGATGAATGAGAGGGCTTGGTGTTGTGTTGCTCAGTGACAATTGTGTGTCAGTGAACCTCAGTTGAATAGCCTTTCTTGTTTTATATTTATTGTCTATGACACATGAAAGCGTTGTAGCATGCAGTTGTGCAGAAGACCTTTATGCAGATGTGCCCTTCTTGCTGGCTGAAGCACTTGTGCGGATATTATGCTTGAGCTGAGCATGCAGTGCAGAAGATTTTATCACTGAGTCAATGTTATAAATGATCTTCTCAAAATCCTAGCAAAATCCTTTACTGAGGCGCTGTGGCTCCCTTGTAGCTGCCAAGACTACAACTTCTCCCGCTAGCCTAGCGCTGAGTACACGGCAATGCACCTCACTTCTGATGCTTTCCATCATGCCTTGTCTGTTGATGTCCTCAGAGTCAGATGTAAGCGCTGAGCCACAGCATAGCTACTCTACCTTTAAACATTGTATTTAGTGGTAATCCATGAGAGCGCATGCCCTGTGCTGTGAAACTAGTTGATAGCGAAGGCATCTGCCAGCTAGAAGATGCCATTTTGCGACAGCCCTGCAGGGGCTGCACAAGCCTGGATTATCTGAACTGTTGGCATTTGCAAGACTTAAGAATGCCTCTCACACATGCTGTAAACTGGCATACTGGGGTTGCATAGCTGCTGGTCATATAAAGCAACAGCGGGTCATAACGCAAGTGAAGCAAATGCAAGCTAATGGCCAAGGTACCAGTCCTACCGCTTACATCATCTAAGAAGGAGCAGCCTCCATGCATGGAGCTAAGGTGGAAGGCAGGGATGCCTCTAAGTAACTGAGCCTCCTTAAAGCCTTTCACCCCTGCCCTGCTCTCCTATATCTTTATTTTCCTCTTTCCTTCCACCTCTTGTGCATCGTTCGTGAAGCCCTTGCAAGGAGTTTTCAGCTCCCTGATGCATAGAGGACTGTACCATGGCTGACACAGAGCTATCAGAGACTCAAGGCAACATCACCAATCAACAGAGACTAAGTTGCAAGAAGCACTACCTGCAAGTGCTGTTGTAAAAAATCCTGAATGTGTGTTGCCCGGATCAAATCTCCAAATCTGGGACACTTGCCAACTACTTCACGTTGCAACCTATTAGGCAGTATTAATGCGCAATCAGTGCAAATACAGCATCAAATCTGCGTCATAATCGTAAAGCTGACAGTATGGCAATAGCACTGTCGTCTGACGGTGTGAACACCTTCTGCGCAATTGGCAGAGGGATGGAACGGTTTGCGACCTGATATGCATGTACCTGTGCAATATTGAGTAATCATTGTTTGACTAAAATGTCAGGCAGAAGAATTTTGCATAAACCCGGGACAGCATTTGGACAGATACCCCAGAGGATATGCAGACAATGCCAACTTCGTGAGCCTTGATGGCAGCCAGAACTATCTGAAACCATCTGTCAAGATGAGCACACTCTGTGCACATAACAAATGCAGCCTGCGACACATGTCCACTGCCTTGCGACCTATGCCTCTATAGTCCGCTGTAGTCACTGCGAAGCATGTCCATTGGCCAACTCTCAACTTTGAGGTGCAGCAGGCCCTCAATCTGTTGTCTCTGGCAAACTAGAGTGGACTGTGCGCAGATGTAAGATGAGCCGCTCCCCAAGCTTCAATTCATCTTGACTCAACACAAGGTTGGCGTCTTGAGGAACATGCTGATGTGCAGCCTGCAGCAAGACACGCATTGGCTCTCACTTGCATGCACAATGGTTGTACAAGCACCAGCAATACAAGCACCAGCTGTATAAGCAGCAGTTGATGACCATGTTGTATGCTTCAAGCACAGCAGTTAGGCGTGCTGTGTAGAAACATACCTGAAAGATCAGTTGATTATGTTGATAAAGGCTCTGCAGATTTGCCAAGACGCCTTGCAAGGCCTGCTTCAGGCTCTGATCTTGCTTCTGCTTCTTCACTTGCTCAACCAGCAAGTCAGCAAAGTAGTTCTGCAAAGCAGCAGCTCAATGAGACTCTGAATATGGCATTTGCCTATGCCTGGCTCTACAAATTCACAACAATGCTGTGCATGGCTTGCTATTTAACCTGCAGACGGTACATCAAGCATCTCAATTCAGCACTTCAATCCTTAAATGAATTGAGCCAGACGCCATGCACAGACCTTGCATACCTATATCTTCACAGACCTGGCATACGTTCACATCTGATGTCAAACAGCATGCAGCTTCCATACCTCAAGCTGGGGCGGGCATGTAGCAGACGTGAACCAATGCAAGTTGCCCAGGGTCATGAATAGTGTTATACACCTCTCAACTGCCTCCAACGCCAGAGTATGCCTCTGCACACAAACACAACAGCACTCAGTTCAGCCTCCAATGTTAATGTATGCCTCTGTGCACAATCATGTTAGGAGTAAACCGTATGTACAGTGCTGGTGTGTGCCTGTGCACATAAAAGCACATCAGTACAATTTTGGAATGCATGCTGTTGTCAGAAGCTGCAAGGCTGTGACATTGCTGCCGATGTCTGGCTCTGTATCACAAGGCAAATATAACGGCTCATACACGACTGGGAATGTACATCTACCATTCATAAACAGTCAAGAGTGCCAGCCCCGTGCAAGCATGGCAGAAGCAGGGCAGAAAATTGCAATGTGATACAAAGATACGCAAACATGGTGTCAAACACGCTGGATCTTTGCTTGAGCTGATCCAAAAAGCAGATTCCACAGCCAGCGCTCAGATGATGCGCATTGCTCAAGAGCAACTGCAGCAAGGGTCCTAGCAAGACAATTCAAGCAAGATTCTCATCACTCACAAATGAGCCAGGGTCCTTATGTGGACGTGCCAAGGGCATGTGCATAGCAAGAAGAAGCACAGCCACGCAGACTTGGTACTCACAAATGAGCCAGGGTCTTTGTTTGGGCGCACCAAGTGCAGGTTTACAGCAAGAAGATAAGCAGACTTGGTACTCACAAATGAGCCAGGGTCTTTGTCTGGACGTGCCAAGTGCAGGTTCATAGCCAGTGCCTTGATGATGTTGGCTTTCCTGAGAGCCTCTACTGAAAGGCTGCTGAGCAGAAGGTAGGTGGCATCATTCACTGTGTCCTTGCTGTGCAGCTCAAAAGCCTCCTGCCCTGCTGACACATGCATACAATTAGTAGCCTACAGTCTAGAGTATGGAGCCAATTGTGACTCAGCAGACATGCAAGCACAGGCGTTGGTGATGTGCAACAGATCCAAGCTGGCAGGAGTTTGGCTTGACACAGAGCCTAATGTCGCGGTGTTGGTAGTCTAGGCCAAATGAAAACAAGTGCTGATCTGTAATGATGCTGGATAGGGCTGTCAAGAAGGGCTGTCAAGAAGGAAGTTTGGCAGACAGGTTTTGCGCTGGATGCCTGATTGCCAAGATTGGCTTGTCAAGCTCAGATAAAGCTGTCAGTTTGCTTTGTAGAGTGTGGTTTGCTCGAGATTATGATGCAAGGCTTCTGACTTACAGGCACATTCACACCTCGTCACAAGAGCAAACAGGCATGTGTGCTTATCCAAGCTGCTCTTAGGCTCCCCACATGCAGTGGGTGCATCTCCTTACAAGCACACAAAGGTAGATGGACAGACAGTCAGGCAGATTGTGGACCAACATACACAATGGAAAGGACACCTTTTGGCAGTCATAAGCGAACCACCTTCTGAGTATGATCACGACTGACTCAAAATTAGCAAACTCACGAGAAACAGCAGTGACAGACTCAACAGCAGCGCCACAGCAAACAGCAGTGCCACAGCAACCAGCAGTGCCACAGCGGCAGACTTGACAGCTGTGACGGAGTCAACAGCAGTGACAGACTTGACAGCAGCAAACAGCAGTGACACACTTAACAGCAGTGACACATTAAATAGCAAAGGTACATACAGTAGCAGTGACATAGGAAACAGCACAATTAGCAGTGCTACCTGCTAGCCAGGCAGATGCAAAGTCTTGTGGGGATTGTGAGAGGGCATGCGCCATGGGGGCCGCCAGGCTGTCCATGGCCCTCTGCCTGAAGTTGGAGTCGTCTGTTAACACCTCCGCCATGTGGAGGCTGTTGAGCTGCATCTGGCCCTCCCCTGTGAACTCCACTGCCACTGTACTCACCTTGGGCCTCTGCAAAGCCAAGCCTGCAGGCACACCATTGCAGAGACTGCTTCTCGTGCCACAAGATGCTGGCATGTGGGTAAGCCATGTGTCAGCACTTTGTCATGCACCGAATATGGAGATGCACTGTTGGTGGCATGAAACTGAGCCATGTATCAGTGTTGCTGCCCCCACTGCATCCACCTTGGGCCTCTGCAAAGCCTAGCCTGCAGGCACACCAGGCAGAGAACACTTCTTATGGACGGAACTTTGCATACGATCGTAACCTGAAATATGACTGTCGATCGTTCAAATTTGTTCTTACATTGTGCTGACTGGTGTGGCAGTTGTGCATTGACAACACAGAGCAGCTGCATGTTGCTGCGTCACACACAATGTCTTTTCTGCATTCAGATGAACTTTCAACATTGGTCTTCAGATGCATGCCCCAAGCCTCAATACTTGCAAGAAAGCTTGCCGGTTGTCCCACATAAGACCTTGACGTATAATTTAGCACTCACAGAGCAGGCTCACCAGCATAGCCCAGGATATTGTCCACACACTGATCTAGTAGTTCTGAGGTGGCCAAGTGACCGGCTGCCTGGTCAAGAAAGCCTGTGGCTTCGTAGTCACTGAAGCACAGCATCAGGGCCATGGCTCTAGCTGACAGCAGCTCTGCTGCACCTGCCATACAGACAGACATCAATCAATCATTCATTCATTGAACACACGTCCCCCGTATATGAGATAGGCATCAAGCAGGCAAGCAAGCAAGCAATCAATCAAGTAATCAATCAACCAACCAACCAACCGACCGACCGACCAATCAATCAATCAATCAATCAATCAATCAATCAATCAATCAATCAATCAATCAATCAGTCAACCAGTCAGTCAGTCAGTCAATCAATCATCCATTCATTGCTTATGTACATGTCTTCCAGTACAGTTAAGAGCATACACTCCTGAGTAGCTCATGACACTGGGAGACCACACTATCTGTGTTTCCAGCTGAAGATAATTGTCTGTGTGGCATGTCCTCAAACAGGGAAGCCACATAAACATCAACCTTCAGCTGGAAACACAGACAGTCTGGTCTTCCCAGTGTCATGGCAAAACCTCTCATCAAGCGTCGGCGCTTGAATTTGCCTGTGCAAGTCCTTGGTCTCATGCAAAACATCAATCAGATGAAGCAGAAGAAGCTTACAGACTGTACATCCTGTTACACTTCATTGCAACACTAGAGCCTGATCTGGCTATCATGCTTTGATTGGCTGCTGTGCTTGATGTCTGGGGCACAACGTTCTCATTCAGCCCCATTTGGGTTTCAGCGGTGTACAAGTGCATGAGCACTCAATACACACATCGCTTGGTGACCCAGAATGTAGGCAATGCATGTAAAGCAGCATGCAGAGGGTTGAGGGTCTCAAACCCATAAGCCACCTTGAGCAGCTGCAGTGCTATGGGTGTCTGTGCCGGGGAGGATGGGCAGGCAGGTTAACCCCTGTTGCTTGAAGGGGGGAGGTGCCAGGGGAAGGCTGTGAAGGTCCAACCCAGCAGCAATGAGGCGGAGGGGTGCAGCAAAAGGCTTGTGATGAATAACCAGCCTGCAGCAGCGTCCTGATGTCATATATCATATAATCAATTGCTGAGAAAAATGGAATATTTCGTTTTTTTATAATAAAACAACAAACCAAACTTGTATACAGGCAATAGTAATATACAAAGCCATGGCTGCATCAGCAACATCAGCCATCTTTTGACACGCATTGTTGAAAGGTTACATGGTTTGCAAACACCTATTGTGGTATGCTACAATTTGCTTTGATGATGACGATGTGGATGATGACAAGCCAATGTGCTTCTTAAAGCCAATGTGCTTTTAAACTTTTCAGGAATACAGTTTACATGCACAAAGCATATTGCACAGCATGGTGCGGGTGTTATAGCATGCATGCAACGGCAAAGCGGGTATCTGATCCACGTTTCTTGCTAGTTGAGTTTGAAAGATTATTCCAAAACTTTTGCCAGTCTTGATGACTTCAATTATCACATTTGTGTTTCAGCTCTTGTCTCTGCAGATCACTAGCATTGAGTGTGGCGTGGGCAACAATGCAGACGCAGGCCGTGTTGCAGCAGCCCTCAAGACCACAGCATCACTTAAAAGCCATTGCTGTACACTAACAGCAACAGCAGGACCTCATACAGGAAGCTACTAAGGGCTGTTTGTACCTGACCTTAGGGGAAGACAGTTAATTCATTCACGGATGCATGAGTTCATCAGACTTGCCTGTAATGCATCAAGCTTGCCTGTGATACATCAAACCTGCCTGTAATACATCAAGCTTGCCTGTAATACATCAAACTTGCCTGTGATACATGATACTTGCCTGTAATAGAAGAGAGGTGTGGCAGTGAGCTCTGCCAGGACTTGCATGGTGACTCCAGCATGGTAGGACAGCATGTACAGGTCCAAGCTGGTGTTGCCTGACACCAGCGCTGACCGTACCTGTGCTGCAGGCACGACTAGGCTTCAGACTATGACGCTGTGACAATATTAATAACAAAAACAACAATAACAACAACAATAACAGCAATGATACTGATAACGGTAATGATAATGACGACGATAACAATAAAATACCAGTAGTATAATACGAGTAACACATTACCACTAAGTAGCGTTGATATACTACTGATGACAACAACAACAGTATCAACAGCAGTAGTAGTAACGATAACAATCATGGATACTGCAATGTTGATGCTTTCTGGCTCATGAGCTAGGTATGTGCAGGGCAAGTCTTGTCCCTCCATACTCGTATACTGGTGACATTTGCAGAAGTCTTTACATATTGCTGGGCATTACACATACCGTGCAGCTAGACTCAAGTGAGCTTTTGTTGTTGCTTGCAGCTCGTGTCATAATGACAACAGCGCCTTAAGCAAACTGCACCTCTGCTGCTTTCTTCATCTGTATGATTGTCATTGTCATCATGCAGAAGAAGAAACTGAAGCAGATCACATCCAGTTTAGTAATAAAGACAATGATAACATTAACAATCATACCAGCACCAATATGTTACCACCCATACCTTTTACACGCTCCTGACTGATCTTCATTGCAGCTTGTCTTATGATGATGACAACACCATGCAGCAAAGAGGCACTTCTGTCGTTCTTCTTGGGTGCATATGTTTAAGACATCGTGCTTGCAAGACACAGAAGTAGAAAACAAAGTTGGTGAGATCAAGTACAGTACAAGCATACATTCATGACCAGATACAGCACTAACTGGTTTCTACACATGACTGTCAGCAATTGCATGACTCACCATGTTGATGACAACAGCGACAGCATCAAAGATAGCATCCAGGAAGATGGGGGAAGCTGCCTGCTTGAAGAGCTCCATGCACAAGAAATGTAGCTCCACATCAGCAACTGCAGCAGCTGGTTGGAAGGCATACAGAACAGCATTCAAAGCTGCAGGCACCATGGCCGCTCTGTCCAGACACTCCTGCAATAGTAACACACATGCATAAGGTCAGACAGGAAGTGCAGTTCCACAGCAGCAACAGCTGCAGCTGGTTGGAAGGCATAAAGAACAGCATTCAAAGCTGCAGGCACCATGGCCGCTCTGTCCAGACACTCCTGCAACAGTCACGTAGCGTAGTGACATAGTAATGTACGAGCATAAGGTAAGAGGGCTCCACAAGGACCTTGCCAGACCCTGGGCTAGGTTGCCTGGAGAGCAGATCTTCAGACATGCAAGCTGGAAGGCGTTCGCTTTTTCTGACGTTCTAGCAACACCAAAGTTTACTCACAAAGCATTGAGATTCTGTTCAAGCACATTGTGTGGTTGCTTCTGCAGCAAGGTGTCCAAAGTCGCTGAAAGACATGTTGCGCTGTTGACTTGTCATGATTGTGTGTGAATCCGCCAACAAGCAAACATGTCTGGAGCCACATGAAGGCAAGCTGCTGGAAGCTGCCATGCCTTGAACAGCCTTGTCACTCAAACCAGCACGATCAAGACAAAAGTGGACAGCCGCTTTCAGACTTTGAGACTCTGACCTGAGCTCTGTCTGGATCAACAGCAGCTGCATTGCTGTGCTGTGCTTCGGGTCCGGCAAGGCACGACAGGGCCATGTTTGCTAAATCTAGAACACGCTCATGAAAGGTGGAGTCCTATGCAGCAGTCATCAGCTATCTAGGGGGCCTCAGATTCTCGCACGGTGTTGATGCAGAATGCTTTGGCGCACTTCTCAGGGCGCATTACATGCTAGCCGGCAATGATATGCAAAGTGCTGGCTGCAGCATCTGGCTGACCCTGTCAAGCAATTGCACATATGCTCGACATGCATGACAACACTGAGCAGTATTGCACATGCTGGACTATGCCCTGATGCCCCGATGGACAGGGCAACAGATGCAGTACATGAAAATAGTGGTCGTTTCAGCCTTGCAGCATCATGGGAGCAGGCCCTGAGAAGTGCAAGGGAGACAGAGGTTTCTGCAACGCAGACTGAGGGCAGCACAAGCATACTTGTGTGAGAGTGTTACTGAAGTTTGACGTGAAATCCAACATGGAGTGTATAGCAAGCGGGGCAAAGTATGTTCTGGATGCAGAGACAGCTGACCTGATTGATGGCTGCAGAGACCTCTTTGATGACAGCTGAAAGGCCACACAGATTGCCCAACAGGGTGAGACCCTGCGTGAGGTACCCCCAGATACTGGTGTGGCTCAGCTTGTGGGGTGTCAGCTCTGCTTGCCAGCTACCTTCACCTGAAGCACAATGGTGCCCCTGTGTGCTCTCAACATGGCAGTTCTGCACATGCGCAAGTCGATACATGTGAGCAGTCTGGTGTGTGTGTGTGCCTGCTGGCATTGCAGTCGACTGCAGAGTGGCCTGTTTTGTGTCAGATCAGCAGTGCATGAGCTTTTGCACATGATGAGAATTTGGGTGACAGCGTGCCGGACTTTGCAGTCAAAAATGAGAGCATCAGGAAATGTAAGCACATGCCTTCTAAAGGGCATGTGTACCATGCTCTGCAGACAGACAGACAGACAGACTGTCACCTGCCCCTTGAGGCTGCTGTGCCAGCAAACAAGCTATGAGGTGGACAGGAAGGGCTTTCATCAGATCCACAACCCCCATCTGCAACCCACAGATGACGATGTTTGACACAATAGAATTCCTTCCTGTATTGCCAGATGCCGAATAAGATTAACTGTCATTCAAGTAAATACCTTGGAATCAGTTTGGCCAGGGTAAACTCCCTGAATGACAATACGCCACTCATACTCAACCTTTGTTGTGGCTTTGCGCAGGGCAGGCGTTGCAAGTGTGTGTAACCTGTCCACAGCCAAGTGGATGTCCAGCACCTGCACACAAACGCTGTGTCATGCTGAATATGATGGAACGCAACTTCTGGCTGTGTGCAAAGTGTTAGTCCCACCTGTTCTTGTTGCTTGACTGCATAGTCCCTGCGGAATTTGTGAATCTGCAGGAAGTAACTCGATAAAGAAAGGGTTCTGATAATGCAGGGATATGCACAGCCATGATGTTTGCATATTTGATTGTCACCTGGCGCTCAGACGGTCCCGACATGGGCACAACTGCGTGCAGGCAAACAGGGATCAACGCTTAGGCCCTAGGCATCCCTGGAAGTGCCAGAAGCTCACGCAGACCATGATCGATCCCCTGACTTGAGTAACTGCAAACATTTCTCGAAAGAAAGTGTCGATGCGCATCAAAGCGCATGCGCACGATGCGGCATCGAGCAATGTCACTGCCACTGTGCGGTGGAATGAAACAATGCCATGGTCAAACGCGGCGATATTTGCTAAAGTGATGAAGTGCTAACGCGCGCTGCATGCAGACGATCGATTTGGACGCGCAAAGCACAGGCTGGTCACATGTTGACTCATGATTGTTGACCATGACTCATTCATGCAGCAGCAGGCATATACATAATCTGTTGATCAAATGTTGCACTAGATTACATTCAGGCAGACTTCACATGCGCGATAGGCAAATGGAACAGGCCTGACACACCGTGAGTTACAGGCCTAGGAGGAGACTTGAGCTGCAAGTCAAATCAACAGAGTGACTAACAAGAGGGCATCACACACATTGGCACGCTTTCCTTCTGCCAACAGTGAGCTCATCAATGTGTAAACACAAGCCAGCTGCAACTCTAACACACACCCCTAATGATGATCACACAGTACGAACAATGCTGACCGCTATACCAAATGTCAGGTGCTTCTAGCAAGCGTGTCAGATTGCTTGCTGTAGGATGTGCGCTGAGCCACAGAACGCTTCTTAGCTCGAGGTTCCTCTGACAATCAGCTGTGCTTGCTGGTTGCTGAATTGTCACTCCAGCAGGACTGACACCATTCTTGTCAATGTCAAAGTCAGCTGCAACATCAGGACAAACATTTTTGAAAGAAGTGCACTCACACAGATTCTGCCCAAAACAGCAAGGGCATCCTGATACCTTCTTGCCAGAAGTTCGGCTGTATGGGTGAGCCTGCCAGCTGTGTACCTTGCCTTCTGGACACTCGTGGCAATGCCACCAAATGAATTTGCTGCTTTGCAACATTGTGTTGCCAGGAAAGTTACCATTGTCTTGGTTTCTTTCACAATCCCACTGCTCCAGCAAGACATGCTTTGCAATTGGAAATGTAGGGTGCTTCTGCCTAGTGCCATACCGCAAATTAGACGCGTCTGGTTTTTTGCCGCGATTTGCCTTTGCACAACTGGGGCACCCTGCGGCGTGTCTTCATCAAGACCGAAGTCTGCAATTCGTGCAAGCAAACGCTGCATTTCCAATAGGCTCTCATGCGGCTGCACACAGTTACTTTGTCTGGAGATATTGGATGGATGACCATGACCAGCAAAGTCTTACAGTGTAACGCCAGCTAACGCTTGCAGCCTGAGTTTCGCACGACACACACAGACTACAGCCATACATATCCTTCACAGCTCTCAACGCCCCTGCTTGGACTTTGTGCCGAAGACTGTGAGGTAGAATGCGCCAACGTCTTTGTTGACACACGAAGACCGTTGCAGACTGCACAGTCAGCGCTTGACCTTCCTGGAAGACCAGACGCTGAGGATGCTCAACAGCCCAACAACACTAAGTCTCGACAAATTTTCCCCCAAATTCTGACACACAGGGCAGATCATGGCTGTTGCCGGCGTTTTCAATATACACCCGGACAATCTGAGGTTAGGAGCCGTAAGGGCAAGAGGCTCTCCTGGTGTGACGCTGTATGAAGCAGATCTCCAGTTGGGATCGCGATGGACCAAGGTGTGCTTGGCAAGACAACAGGAGTTCGAGATTGCGGTGTGCAAACAATAGTCATCGACCGGGGTTCTGCAGGTGATGGTGAAACGGCTGCAGACAAGTGATGTATCCAGTGCAGCAGAAAACACTTTTCTTGAGGAGATCCAAATGCTGCAGCTGGCATCAGCTACTTGCCAGCGAACATGCCGCATGCTAGGCTGTTGCAAATTAGATGGCGACGCATGCATCGTCATGAGTCTTTACCCCAAGTCAGCAGCCAAGCGTCTGTCTGAAACAGAGGGTTCGTTCTCGGTGCAACCAGAAGTGCATCGCGTTACACATGAATGTGGTGACACTCTACATCAGTTACATGTGCCCAACTTTTACCCATTGTTGCCGTTGAATGTACAAACACACGGGGGGATGCCCTGCTCTGCTAGACATCTGCTGCTAGACAACTGCTGCTAGACATCTGCTAGACAAGCTGCGCATCCCATCCCAAGCTGCTAGACATAGCAAATACATCTGATGCGGTGCAGGCTGTTTGCAATTGCAAGAGGTGATGGCAATTGCAACCGAGGTGTTGGAGGGATTGGGTCAGCTGCACGACCTGCACATTCTTCACCTGGACGCCAAACCTGGGAATGTCCTGCTGGATGACTATGGCCACGCCTACCTTGCAGACTTTGGCATCTCTCGTACTCTGAGGACGCTTGAATCCTGTACAGCCCTGACTCACAGCAAAGGCACTCCTCATTACATGTACGTACTGCATGACTGACATTGAAATGGCTGCAGATGGTTGATGTGATAACTGCCTGAAGTGTGCCTTGATAAACGCCATGCATGCATGTGGTTGTGTACTGTCATCTGGCATACTCTCAAGTGCAATGTTTTGGCTTGTCGAAGGTCTGTTTTACAAGGGTATAATAATGCAATTGTGTGATGCTTGCTGTGGATATTGAAGTGTTGTTTCTGTGCACACAGGGCTCCAGAACAGGTGGATAAAGAATTTGGCCTCAGAGGCAGCCACACAGATGTTTGGGGGTTTGGCACCAGCATGTTGCATCTTGCCACAGGCCATCTCCCATATGAGGGTCTCAGTGCTATGCAAATGGTGTCTGCCATGTCCAAGAGACGCATGCCTGAGATGCCCAATAGTCTACCAGACTGGTTGCAGCAGGCGCTCAAGCAGTGCCTCAGCTTTGACAGTGCTGCTCGTCCTTCTGTTTCAAGGCTGCTTGAAGTAGATTGAAATTCAAGCATTGCCAGGTTGAACAGGCGGCGCTGTGTGCGCTCTTGCAGAGTCTGGTATCACAAGCATGCATGCTCTCAGTATTGCAGCACTGCAACTGATGACTCAAGTCTTGCTGGACTGCGCTGTAGCAAGTAAGGCACCACCAAAATCAAAAAAGTAATTGCACAGACTTGCATATGATCGTTTCAAAGCGCGAAATCCTTTCCCAATTTGGAAACAACAGGTGTTCCAGTGGTCGTAGGTGTTCAAGGGCCAGCATGGGCAATTGAGCCAGGGACAGAGCAATCAGCGGCATAGCTGGACTGTTGATGCAAAAGGCGGTCAGAAAGGCAGCTTGGATGCAGTGCACGTCTTAGCTACCGCTGGAGACACTGCTTCTAAAGCCCAACCTGTCCAGGTAGCACCTGGAAGTAGTAGTCATTGCAATGGCTTTTCGAGGTTTGATACTGCCTACAACAAAAGAGTCTGGGTTGCAGCTGTGGCAATCATTGTCCGGAACAAAGCATGTTGTAGGCCCATGGTTTTGTCAGAACCCTTGTTTGTCAGAGTCTGTGGCAACAATGACTTGTGAGTTTAGCATGATGCAAAGTTGTATGACCTGCTGCCATGCAATATGATGTGCAGTCATCATTCACAAAAAATCCCTCAGCTGCACTAGTCATCACCCTGCAATGCTTTGACATACCACAGATGCACTGGCTGTTGGTAAATTCCAAACCCGTAATCATGATGCATGGCCAGCACTTGTTGTTGCACAATGTTCAAGATTACGTATACAAAATATTCAGCTGCACGCCTGTGTTTTCTTCTAGGCACATAGTGGTACGAGTGGAGACGACGATTTCCTCGCTAAAGGAACCAAACCCCCTCAAGACATTACTGTAAAGTTTCTCCACAGCCAGAAGCCTGATTTGCAGCAATGCGCATGCAAATCAGTTACGAGAATGTATCACCCACATGATAACCCAGATTGGTACACAAAATCAGTGCAGTATCAGTTCCGAAGTGAACTACAGGCATGCCATGAAGCCATCCTAGCAGCAGGTGCGATTGCTATCTTCACGCATAGCATTCCACATGTATGCGCAGATAAAAGACGTACAGTTGCATCAATGTCTATAAGAAAGAGTTTCCTGTCAAGCGAATAACAACCTGATTATCTTGCCTAATGCAGCCCCTCCAGACATTGCACGTCAGCAGGAATATGGTGATCAAGCAAGCATCATAAGCCGGTTCCCATTGTCTAAGCTGGCTTTTGACCAGCTTCTCAAAATGCAGTTCTAAGCCATTGTCGATTTCTTAGTGTACCAACCTGGACTATTAGCAGATTGGCATATGAATCAGCTTGACATGGCAAGATGCAACACAACAACATCATAGCTGAAATATGTGACCAATTGCACTTCAGTCAAGCATATGTGTTGTTCACCCTATGCATGTCCTTGTGTACTGTTCATCCAAGCATTGCAATGATTGTTTGAGCCTGTACTGCGTTTCACCCAAGTCGTTGAGATAATCAACATGTATTGTCTATATAGCTGTGCACGTGGTAGTCTTGGTCATGGTAGTGCGTCCGGGTGCTGGTCATGACCAAACACACTCAACATCTGAATGAATGTGTGACGTGTCAGGTGCGCTCCCTGTTGGTAGGCCTCTTAGACCTGCAGTCACCGCAACAGACCAGATGTGCTTTGCAGCTTCTGGCAGACCTGGTTGATGGAAACAGCGAGGCGGCTGTGGTTGTGATGTCATCAGGTGCAAAGCTGTTTGTGAAAGCCTGCTGCAAGCAACTCCCTCTTGACAGACTCTTGATCAATAAGTCATGCACCCAAACACATGTATGTCGAACCTTTTGACAAGTTTTCAAGTGTTGCAGATGACACATGCCACAGATGTGCAGCATAGCTGCTGATGTCTTCAATTAGAACTGCTGCGCGGCACCATCCTGCAGTTGATTAATGCTGACACAAGTACTTTAATTCTGGTTCTGCTGATTTCTTCATGTGTGCCTCTTGCAGCCGCAACTGAAGTCTGGTGTAAGATGTGGCTGAAAGTGTGTTTCACTGCTGCCACAGGTGCCTTGCCTTTTGTCATGGCTCAACTTGACCTCATGTACATCACTTACAAAAAGGATTTCCTGGCAAAGCTGGCAAAGACCAGCGAGGCATGCAGAGATGCAATCATTAGAGGAGGTAGTGTTTGATGTACTGTTGCGCCATCACTACTAAACCAGATATTGAAATAAATGTGGCTTACTCAGGTGTTTAATTATAAATGACTTGTCAAGCTTGACACAAAATCAGATTTCCTTTAGTGCTGCTCTTACAGAAGCAAATGTTCAGTTGAAAGCTCAGCCAACCTCAACATTGCTTGGACTACATCAGCAGCATTCTGTCTTAGGACACAATGTATTTCATAACATCATCTTTGACTTGAACTTAACTTGCCAATTGCATTTAAGTTTGCATCTTATTAGTCAACTTGCCTTGCACTGAGGAAGTAGTGAGTAGCAACCCTTTTGCTGGGGCTGTAGCTATTGTTGTGGCGCTCTTCAATGACATGGATGAGTACTGCCCTCATGAATGTAACGACCCATGGCCAGGATTTGTGCATATGATCCAATCACTAGCATGCGGCAGCCAGGCTCACAAAGATGCAATCGTTAGATCAGGTGACACGGTGCATGCTTTTGACAATGTTGCTGTCATGTCATTTACACTGAAGTGTTTTGAACAACTTGCAACTGGCGCAAAGTTTGCATCTCAAATGATTATCACTTTGAGCAGTGTTGGTGTGTTCAACAATGTGACCTTGTCAATGTTATCTCGCGCTCATTGCCGCAATGTTGGCTAGATGTTCCTACAACCACTTTCCCTTGATAGCCTGATGGATGACCAACTTGTGGCATTGGCATCAAGGCTGCATGCATTGTGTCTTTTTGCACGCATGTGTGTAACTGTTGAGTTGCCAAGTTGTTAACAATGCTGATTGGCTACAGAGTGGTATTCATGCTATGATCTGTGTGGTGACAGGTGCTGTGATTCCGCTAATGGAGTATTTCAGAACCCTTCTTGATTACGGTTTTGCGATTGGCTAGATGGCGAAATGGGTGAGCTTCTGAAGGTCTTGCAGCTTCTAGCTCACGGCAGTCAAGCCAAGCATGCATTTCGTGCAGCAGGTAGTGACTGCTCCATGGCTGGCCCCCCTTCTCAAACGTACACATAAGCTGTCTTGCAATAACTTGTTGGGACACTTTCGTCGATCTTGTTTTGGCAAATAGCATGATTTTGACACAATCATAATATGTTTGGGTCTCAGCCATGACTCTACGTCAAGCTTCATGCTCACAGCAGTGTTCATGCTCATATGGGTTAAGGGCTAAGGCTCTGTTGTACACCATGCGTGCTTTGAACGTGGGTGCGACAGGCTAACGGAATGTGCAAGCTTAAGCCCTGCAGATTTGCGTGCCTGTACAACACAGCTCAAATAGTGGTGCTTGCACTTGTTGTGTCACACAAGGCACATACAAGCAGGGTCAGTTTGCACTTACCTTACGTCTCACAGGGCAGCACTTTGCAGTCCTGTGAATTTATGGCAAGAGTCTACATGCTTGCATTCTTGAAAGGCATGGAAGGCTCAGAGTAGCCGTTGTTGGCGCGACAGGTGCTCTGGAACCCTTGCAATTGCTTTTGGCGAACCCAGGCAAACACAAGACGGCTGTCGCCAGCTTGATTGCTGCCTTGACATCAACAGACAGAGATAGCTGATCAGCAACAATGTAGACATGTACAGCCTTCTGCAAAGGAGAACAGTAAGTGATGTACACGCATAGTATACAATGCCTTCAAATGTTGCAGATCACACTGCAGCAGTGTAGCCTTGTTAGCATGAGATACATGTTGATGCTGGCAGCCCATTTGCCAACATATACCCATTCAGTATTGTCAGGACTGTCTTGAGTGGTATGAGGTGTTGTACTAGCAAGTGTACAATTGCATTTTTGAAAAGTGCAATGCTGCAATCTGTTCAATCTGTTGCCTTGTTCAATGACAGCTTCATGTGTATGCAAGTGCAGTGCGCAAAAGCACTACTCAGGGCATGGCAGACCAGACTGCGTTCTCTGTAGGCTAATGCCTATGTTGTCATACTGCACATCCTTATAAAGCTTGCCTTGTTCCTCACATCAGGCATGTCAGTCAAATGTGCCATGATTGGCTGATGGCAGGTATCATGAAGCTTGACCCACACATGCTGCTGCATGCAGCAGCTCCACTGGAGCAGTAAAGTAGCAATAGCAAGGAGCCTAGTTGGGGCTTGCAAGATGCAGCCAGACAAGCCTTTTGCAACTTGACACAAGGCAACAGATTGAGTTGCTGGATTTGTCGACCTAAAGGCCTGGCTGTAGTACACAAAGTTGGCAGTCGATCACTTCGACACTCTGAGCTTCCGTTGCTGTCATTGCATTACATACTATATAGCCAATTGGCAAGTGCAAGGTTTTTTGGCCCACTCTGCCGCAACTTTAAACACTATGACATGGCTGGGTGTCTCCTCAGTGTGTGCAGCTTACAGCTGCATCAGCATGCTGACCTAGGATGTCAAAACTCAAATCACAGGGAAGACTGTCAGACGTGCAGTCAACTCAACACGCTGTATCTACAAATCCACAGCAACAAAACCTTTTTGACAAGGTAATTTGTGAATGTCAGCTCAACACGCAATCAGTATCTACACTGAGCAAAACAGCATCAACCCCACCATTGCTGGTTGTTGCGAATGACGTCTGGTAAGGACTGCCACAACATTTTTGACTTGTCTTCACTCTCTGATCTGAACACCAAATCTGGTGCGTTTGGCAGCTCATAAGATGTACTCTGAGCCATGAATGCATCTCTGTAATGACAGTGGGCAGGAATCCTCAGCAGCTCAACACAATTGCAGTCTGCATCAAGATATTGTGGACCAGATACAACTGCATTTGCGAAGCAGAAGACCAGGCTGGTGTTGACTGGCCAAGGCACATAGACCGAGCTGCAATCACTGGTACACTTGCTGTTGCATTTGCTGGTGCATTTCACGCTGCCTGCTCTCAAGGGCGAATTGAAAAGGCCCTGGTCTGTCCACACCAGGCAGCCCTGTACAACAAAACATCTACTGAAGGAGACAGCTATATGACTTACTGGGCTTTATCAGTAATGATGACAAAGCTCACCAAGGACCTTTCTCAACCATTTCATCCAAGAATCATGATTTGCAAGTGCTTAGGTCCAGTCCAGATCCGTCAATGACTGTGAAGCAATGTGCACATGCTCTGTGTAATTGCGATCGAAGGGAAGCGTTATTACCGATATAGTCAATGCGCCATACTGCATGTGGCCTCCAATATAGCATGAACTCGCTACCTTGTCCATTGATGGATACTTGAATGCAAAATGCAGTCTCTCAAACAGCAGGCGAACAACAAGAGGTAAGCAACAAGGGGCATTGCACATGCAAGGCATGATATGCTTGCAGGACTTGACAGGCAGCCTGTGTCTCCTCTCATGCTCAAGATCAGCAGCAGATCAACAGCAGAATGTTCTCAACCTTACCTTGGTATGCCTTCTTCTATTTATCCACAGCTCACAAGCTTCAGCTCTGGCCGTCTGGACTAGGTCACAAAGCTTAGGTTGCATCATTCCGGCGGGATGGTAGTTATGCTCTGGTCTGTCTACAACCACAGCAGCAGAACTTGTGTCTGGCTGCCGCAAATCCAGATCTCCTCGAGCGTCAAAGCATATCCTGCGCATGCACAACAGCTGTCAGGTGCAGTCAAGGCCGTGTCAGACATGGTACAACATGGTACAACATGGGTAACATGGTACAACATGGTACGGTATGTACATGGGTAACATGGTACATGGTACAGCATGGTACAACATGGTACATGGTACAACATGGTACATGGTACAAACAATGCAACAGGATGTGGCCATTTGAAGCAGGTTTTACACTTGACAAGTGCTTTTGGAGTTGACAATATGCATTGCCAGCCAGACCAAACTTTGCAGTGATACCTTGAGGTTGATGCATGTTTGCATGAGAAAACATACCATGACTTGAGTAGCAGCTCAAGATCTTCGCCAGCCCTTCCAGCAAAATTGAAACAATGTGATGCACATGTGTTGCAGCATGTCTGCATGGTCACAAGCAACAAATGCAAGGCAACGTGGAGCATGCAACTGATGGTGAGTCAGTGTGCTTGCCTCACAAGATGTGCCCCTCGGT
>JAABUK010003029.1_pt1 | contig 29004 bp, 28 predicted proteins | sample 5559141 | NCBI WGS metagenome assembly JAABUK01 (sample SAMN10711869, study PRJNA513367) | rock metagenome | isolation source: Antarctica rocks | place: Antarctica: Victoria Land, Pudding Butte nord | collected 2016-01-03
AGCATCTGGCGACGGCAGCGGCTCTAAATCTGTTGCGTGTAGTGGTTCATTTACAAGGGATGCCGCTTGCGCGAACACGGGTTTCACGCTTTGCCCGGCGGGCGGCCTGATTTCGCCAACAGTATCCACTCCTTTGTGGAACATAGTCTTTTGTGGAACATAGTCCTGAAACTCAGATTGAGGCTACACTCCCCCACCCCACCTCCTGACATCGATCTACTCTCTCGGCGGTGTTCCTTTTCACAACCCGCAAATTATAAAGGTATTGTTTCGCGTTTGGCGGTTCCCTTCACTGGGAATAACAGCATTCAAATCATCGAAAGGAAGTAATATACGATGGCTGACAAGGATGCTATGGACCGAGGCAATCAAGCCACCCCAGGAAAAGATCATTACACAAATCCCATCTTTGGCACTGACGGTGAGGGAAATGACGTTACAGTTGCTACGGGTCGTGATGGAACCTCAAAGGAAGGCCACACTCTTATCTCTGATGAGCACAAAAGCGATGCTGAATTCAGAGGTGAACATGGAGACCGTGGGCACGACCACTATGATGGCAAAGGTGGAGGAACCGTTCGCGAGCAATACAATGGCGAAGGATCGTAATCTAAACCACAACATCTAGCCTGAGAAATAGTATTCTTTTTCTATGGACAAGAATCTGAGGGATTTGGCGGAAGCACTCACTCACTTAATTGGCGACACCACTGACAAGGAAGAACTAAATAAGCTGGACTCGGTTGCTGACATCTTGGCTCCCCTCTTCGATCCGCCAATTGGAAACGACATCTGGTTGTATGTGGGACTTCAGCGCGACGCAAACATTGAGATGGCTAACAATTATCAGGAGGATATTCTAAAAATGTTGCGATTGCACCCTGAAGGTGCGACCGAATGGAAACAAATTTGATTGGAGGCCACAGGGCCTCCTTTTTCATGTTTCATGAGGCGGTTTCGCCGTCCCAGGACCCAGTAATTTCAATAGGTTACGGTGGTCCTATTTGTCAAGACAGTCAATCGGCCTCTTTTAAGGTGGGTTATGTCTCCTTGCTATCCTTTGTTCTCATGGGTCGTCTTTAGTCGGTCAGGTTCGGCATGAACGCCGCAGGAGCCAAGTTTCCCAGCGCCTGATAAGGACACTCCTGATTGTAGAAGCACAGGTACGAAGACAGGCCCCCACCCCGCTTCCTGAGAATGATCTATTCTCGCGCCGGTATCCCTCTTGCCGTTCCACAATCAACGGCTCAACAATACAGGGAGCAATGGGTTTCGAGACGCTTTAGAGGCAGTTCCTGTGTTAGCAAACGCAGGATCAAATAGAAGCACCATTATCAACTGCTTTATTGACTTCTTTCGCTGCCGCTCTAACCTAATATTTCGACGTCAAATCTTTTTGGATTGAGATGCCTGTCCCAGTCCCAAAATTCCAGTACGCCCTTTCCAGCAAAAAACTGCCGGAACCGTACCAGTCGTTGTCCTTGGCTGTCGAATTTCTTCAATGATAAACCTATTTTCTGTAGCTTTCCGCGTTCCGTTTCTTCCTGTGTCAGAAAACTCGTGAAGGCATCTGGCTGGCTCTGCGGAATTAAAGACAGCATCTCCTCCAAATAAGCCTCATACTCGGTGCGGAAGGCTTCCGCATGACTGATGCGCGCCTGCTGTTTGATTGCCTGTTGCGAGCGTACCTGCTTGTCCTGATCCCGCTGTTGCGCCGCCTCAAATCCTTTGGGCGGACCATACTCGCGGCGGATCGCGTCATGAAGGTACGCTCCCCTGCCGTTTCGATAGATAAACTCCGTGCGTGCGGCCAGAGCGTCTAAGTATGGCATATATGCATTCAGGTGCAGCCAGCAAATATCAGGTTTCTCCTCGGCAAGCTTCTGCGCCGCAGCCCGCCCTACTCCCTGTGCAACTAGCTCCGTGACGAGTTTGTCTTCTGGCCCAAGGCTAACAGTCAGATCAGACTGAAGACCAGCGCTGGCAACGTTTTCCGAGACCGGAGGGGCTTGGGCTTCGGAAAACGCCAGCGGGAGCGTCTTGGGGCGTTCAGAGGCCTTTGATAGCCTCTGCACGGCCCGATTGCCCCCCCCTGTAAACGCTCGGTACTCCGCAGCGGCATTGGGGCCAGGCGTGTAGTACATGGTCCAGTCAGGCATACCCTCAGCATCCGTTATTGCTTCGTACTCAATCTTGGCTATGTATCCAGAGCGCAGGTGCGGCAGGTGGACTTTATACATCTGCTTCTTGATGTGGTCCCAATCCAAATAGCGCGACTGGGTGGAAAGCAGACAGTATTCGGCATACGAAAGCTTGGCACGAGGATTGTTGTGCCGAAGCGCTGCGTAGATTTGGTAACTTACCACCTCGTAGAAGCGCTGGGAGGCTGGCGGCAGAGATTTAAGGTATTCGTAATCAAGTGGACGCACCACGGCCTGTGTCAGAACGTCGCGGTAAATATCTCCCAGAATCAGGTAGACGGCATCGGCCTTTCGCCCATCCGGCAAACCCTCACCTGTGAAAATGATGCTATAGCGAGAGAAAGCGGCCTCCAAATTGCGCTCCGATTGGCCGGTACCACTACTCCTGAAATCCTTTGTTTTATAGGTGATCTTGGCGTTGATGAACGCGCTGGCATTTTGCAGAAGTGCGCGCTTTACAGACTGCAAGCTTTCGCCACCTTCGCTGTTACCTAACTCCCGACAAATATCACGAAGACTGCCAAGTTTGATCAGCTTGCCAAGTTCTCCCCCACCCCGTTCCAGCGCTTCCTCAATTCGGCGATTCACGATGATGGTGTCAATTTTGTAGGCCAATGGGCCGGGCTGTCCATACTTGCTGTTGTAGGAGACTTCCCATACTAATACTGTGGCATTGTCCAATCCGGTTTTTTGGATGTCAATTGTGATATCGCCTTTTTTAGCGAGGCGATGAATTGGGTACCGAGACAGTGCTGTTTCGGTACGAATAGCAATTAGGACGTCTAGGTTAGTTGGTTCTTCGGGCAACGGCATGGACACTTTCATGGCAGCGCTTCAGCAACAACAACTGAACCGCTCTGTTGTTGTTCTTGTCTAATACAGTCGAGAAGAGTCGGGCTAGCAAAGTTGCGTAAAATTAGGATTTCCCCCGATGGGAATGTGAACCTCCTATGCAATGTTGGGTCTCCCGAAAGTACGCAGGTCGTCTCTTCAAACTACGCAATGCGTCTCCCTAAACTACGCGGATTGTCTCCCTAATCTACGCAGCATTTGCATCTTCGTCTCTCCAATGTACGCAGTACAGACTCATTGTTGCTGGATAGTTCACGACTAATCGTAAAAACACAAATAAGTGCTTAATGAAATACGATTAATCGTATTTAATCCCTCTCATATGACCCATCTGGAAAATGCTGCTCCAGAAGCTGGCGTACTTCATCTGCAATTTTAATCTCGCGTTGGGCGCAGTAAATCTTGATGCGGCGATGCAGATTGGCTGACACGTCAATAGTCAGCCGCTTCATCGTTTCACCTTGCGGTGCTTCTTCCTGCTGGGCAGTTAATGGGGTGGGGCGGGCGTTGACCCATTCGTCGGCAGTTGCCGTCTGCGGCTTGGCGGCAAAGGGAACTTTCTTCATGCTGCTAACTCCGATACTTCAGAAACAAGAGCTTCAATTTCCTGACTGGCAAGGCTGTGAAGATCAGTTTCTAAAACAGTCTGGCCTTGAGTCGCGCTTTCAGCGAAACTAACTCGCTGACAAACTTGCGCTTTCAACACAGGGAGGTGATACTCGGCCAATGCTTCAGCTACATCACGTCCTATAGCTGTATTTACGATTTTACGATTAATTACAAATGCGCTTTTTAGATTTTCATTGAAGGAAACTGCCTCAGCAAGCAAATCCACAATCTCCTTGGCTGCCCAGACATCATATGGCGATGGCTGGACGGGTATCAAGACAACGTCACTCGCAAGAATCGCAGATCGAGCGACCTCGTATACACGGGGTGGGCCGTCAATCACTACCATTTGGTAGTCAACTGCGAGGATGGGAATTTCACGGTGCAAGCTCGCTTTAGGCAGCCCGATGACGGGAAATAGTGGGGTGCCAATGCGGCTGGCTGACCAATCTAGTGCGCTTCCTTGAGGGTCAGCATCCACCAACAAAACCCGGTTTCCCTGTTGAGCAAAAGCCGTAGCGATATGTACGGCAAGCGTTGTTTTGCCTACGCCACCCTTCTGGTTGAGAATTGATACAATCATACGGTTTCCATCTTTCAGGTTTTGTGTTTTCCAAGAAATACGCTTTTACGATTTTACTTTAATCAGTTTCGACAACTTGAACTTGGATTCCTCTTTTGAAGTGATGCTAAAAAATTTGTAGCAATAAGTCATAAGCCCTTGGAACGATGATTGAGACACGCCTCGTAAATAGCGTCCTATCGCTGGGAGTGCATTATATCTCGCTCTGCTGATCAGCAGACACTGTTAGGGGGACAAAAGCTCACCGCTTTTGGCTTTGTTCGGCATTTGCCTTTTCCCAGCCGTTTGTTCTGATCACTAACGGGTTTTCAACCAATGGCTTGTTCTTATAAAAACCGTGCCTGCGTGAGTTATCCACAGGTTTATCCACATTTTTATGTGGCTCTTTGTTTATTTTGTTCTCGGTTTCTTTTGTTGTATGCGATTTTGCGTGTACGCTTTTCGGGATACTTTTCCTCATACTTCTCAGGACTGGGCTTTCCGTGGCTTGGCTTTTCGCAGATTTGGCCTCAACGGGTCCCGAAGCTAGTCCCAGACGGTAGTAGAGCCTGCCCAGATGACGCCGCCGCTCGCTGGGCGTTCTCAGAGGCTTCCCCGTCCGGTCCTGAAACCTCGATCAGACCGGCTTGTACCAGCGCCTCCACAGCCTGGGCCACCGCCCCGCTTCCCCGCCCCGTGCGGCCCATGAGCTGGCTCTGGGTCAGCCAGTCCCGCTCCTTGCGCTGAGATATGTGGGGGCCTTCCTGCCAGCCCCGCGTCTGGCGCACGACCACCAGCAGCACTCGAAGCTCCGTATCCCGAAGCGTGGGCATTACCCGGTCCAGCAGCGCGTTAGGGACAGGCGTCGTAGCAGAAAGCAAAGTGTTAGAGAGCAAAGTGTTAGAAAGCAATTTCTGCTGATCTTCGGCGCTATTTCCCCGTCCTGATAATAATGATTGGTCCATAAGCTGGGGTGAAAGTTACTTGGGTGAGGTTACGGTAAATGGCTCGCTGGCGCATCTGCTTCTGTCAAACTTTCTTGTTCTGTCAAACTCGCCTGTTCTTCTGAGCTTTCTTGTTCTGCCAAGTTCGCCTGTGCTGCCAGGTTTGCTTGCCGGACGGCCACGGGAGCCTCATAATTGTTCTCAATGGCCGCCATGAGGTAGCGGGCCGGGTTCTTGGCTCCTCGGTGCGGCATCCAGTCCAGCTGGCGGCTTACCACGTCCAGGTCAAAGCGGCCTAGCACGTCCATCGCCTGGGCTTTGGTCATGCCCTGTTCGGAGAGCCTTTCATACAGCCTCTGCTTCTGCCCAGCTACTTCCGGCGGGTCGTCCTCAAAGGCGGGTGGTCCCCAGCCCATACGGCGGGCGATGTCCGCCTCCACCTCAGCGCGGGGGGCAGCGTACCGGGCGCGGCTGTGGGCGACCAGCGCCTCCCTGCCCGCCCGAGGCTCAAGTAGGGCCTGCGGTACGGTCACAGTGGCCTCCTGCGGCCCCTGGCGGGCTTGCAGCAAGCTTGTGGCGGGAAGATAGGCATCCAGTCCACTCGGGCGTGTCAGCTCCCTCACGAGCGGCTGACCCTGCCACGGGCGGCGCGTCAGGCAAAGCATTCGGGCACGGGCCTTTGTTTGGGAAGCGTTCATGGCCTCCGCCAGTTCGGGCAGGGTGGGGTGGATGCGTCCGTTGGGGGTGAGGAAGGTTAGCATCAGGACAAGGTCGCGCATCTCCTCGGCGGGCAAAGCGGCCCACAGCCCCGAGGTGCGGAGGGCGGGTGTGAGCCGCAGGTGGGCGGCAGGGCGAAACGTGCCGCCGGTCCCCTGGCCTTCGCGCAAGTGTTCCACCACAAACGGGAAGTCGCTGTCATCTAGTTTGTCACGCAGATTGTTGTCATCTAGTTCGTCAGGCAGATTGTCAGGCATCTTGCCGGGTTGGTCTTCCTGCACGATGGAGTGGGAATGACTTGTGGAACGAGAATGCGTAAAGTAATAGGAATGCGTCATGGGCTTCTTGTGACTGGATTAGAAACTGGATGTCGGAGGCTGAATGTCAAAGCCGGTGCTGCCGCGCACCCAAAGTTGCTGGCACCGCCTGGCACGGTATCCTGACACTGTGCATCGGCCTGTCTGACGGGACCTCCTCTGAGGACCCTCATTTGAGGGGAACTTCATTTGAGGGAACCATCATCAGGCGTCGGGTGGCCGCAGAGCGCCGTGTCGGCCATGCTTATTTATAGGCCATGTCTGGCTGTGCATTCCCTCTGCGTCGGCACAGCTCGGGGCCGCGTTGCCATCGACGACCTGATCCCTGATGGGACAGGCTCGCGGTGGGCGCGGCGCTTTGCGTGTCTTCTAGTTTTGCGTGTCATCCTTTTCTTTAACCTCCACTTCAATCTTCATATTTATTTTGTGTGGCTTTTGTTTGTGTGGCCTGCGGCTGTGCGACTTGTGGCTGTGCTGCGGCAAGCCAGACGAGCGGGATGTCGCCTCCCAGCCGGGTGAGCACCCGCTCCAGGCGGCTGCGGTCGCTGAAGCGCAACAGGGGCCAGTCCAGGTCCGTCAGAGCATGGTGTAGGACGCGGGCGAGGCTGACGCAGAGGACGGCCTGGGCATGCACCTGAGAATGCACACGCGCTGCACCGGGCAGAGCGAGGGTGGGGGTGATGGGCATAGGGGCGGCGGGATTATCTGGGAGGGCGGGATTGTTCAGGGTGTTCCAGCGGTTTCGGCTCATAGGATGTAGAATTAAAATGCAGAGCTAAAAGTTGAAGTCGAACAATAAGCCATTCTGCTATTAGCCCTGGCGGAGCAGGTCGAACAGAAGCAGCAGGAGCGGCAGAAGCAGCACGCCGAAGACGGCCTCCTCCTCGGGGGAGCCGGTGGTCAGGCGCAGGTCTTTCGGCAGCAAGTGCCAGCGGCCAGGCCTCGGATACAAAATTGGCACACCGCTCTTAGTGCTGGCGTCCCCCAGCAGGTGGGAGAGCATCCCCAGGGCGAGAGCCAGTGCCGGTTGCCAGCCCAGCCACAGAAGGGTCGGCAGGCCCAGCCAGAGCCACAGCAGCGTGATCCCCGCCAGCGAGTGCAGCGGCCCCCGGTGTCCAAGTTGACGAGACAGGACATGGGCGGGCAGCCGGAAGGGCTGGTAGCGTCCGCCCAGGCGCAAGTACTTGATAGTGGAGTGGGTAGCATCGAGATCAGGCAGCAGCGCTCCCAGTGCGGCAGCCCCCACGAGGAGGCCGGGACTGCTGCCAGTGGTGGAAGTCAGCGAGCCGACTGCTCCGGGGACCGCCTGCATCAGCCAAAGGGTATCGACGCCCAGCGCAATATGGCTCGGCCCCGTCACTGTCCTCCCCCATTTCGGTGGTTCTGGTCATCTTGGCGGTCCTGGTCACCACTGTCAGTTGGGTCGTTATCGTTTCTGCCCCTGCGCCTTCTGCCCGGCCCTGTGCTGGGAGTAAGAGGATCGAAGAGAATGGGGCCGACGGCAATGGACAGATGGAGCACACGGGTTTGCGTTGGCTTGGATGAAGAAGCTGTAGGTGTGCATGATTTGGGCTGGTGCGACTGGCTCTGAAAAGGGTCAGCTTGCGAAGAATGCCTGCCGCCTACCTGCGTCCCTGTCGCTCTTTCCGCCTGATGATTTGCCACCTTCGCTTTACTATTTGCCGCCTTCCCCAGCTTGCTGAAGAACTCGGGGTCAATCCGCCAGCCGCCGTCCGGCCCTTGCCGCACGCCCAGCTTGTGTTGTAGAAGCAGGGCTCCAAGCCTCTCGCCGTCGATCAGGGTGATGGGGGCAAGCGGTGACGCCTCCGCCGCCGCCTGAGCAACCGGGGAGAAGCGGGACGTGGTAAGGATTAGGCCCCGGCCCGCACCCGCCCGCAGGCAGCAGCCGCGCAGCTCATCGACAGTGCGCTGCTGGACGGCCAACTGGTCGAACTGCTTGACCTGAACTAGGCATCTGGCGCGGTGGTGAGTATGGGAATTGAATGTGGTATGGGCCTGGCTCAGTCCACGGGTCAGTTCACTCGGCGCGGGCAGGTTCGCCTCCATGTCCCAGCCGCCGGAGCGGTTCCTGCCGACAAAGCCCTCACGTCCCATCGGGCGCACACTTGCCCCGCCCTGACATTCGAGCAGCCGGGCGACAACTTGCAGGAACGACCCGTAGGGCAGGGCGAGCAGGTGCGCTCGCAGCAGTCTTTGGAGGGTGGGATCATGGAGGCTCGGATCGAGATCAATGTCTTGGGGATTAAAGCTTTGCGTCTCAAATTGAGAGCGGAAGTCGTCTGCTGATGTGGCGTGGGGCATGGCGTCGGTTAACGGGAGAATTTGAATGGAAGAGTTCAGCAAGTGGATTGGATGACTGGTCTATTCATCTTCGGAGCTTATTGATTTTCTGATCTCATTGATTTTCTGGGGCAAGCGACCAGTCTCCGGGACGGGCATTTAGCCATTCCACCCGGCGTCGCCCGTGGCCATCAAAGGCGGCTTCGGGGAAGCAGCCCCGACAGCCGCTCAAAAGGCAGCCGGAGCGCTCAGGGTAGCGTCCATCCGGGGAGAACAAGTCGCGGGGCAACAGCGGCCTGCCCAGGTGGCTAGAGAGGGCATCGGTAATGGACTGAACCAGGGCGTGGGAAGGGCTGGTTTGTCCGTTGATGAGGCGGCTGATGGTAGAGCGGGAGACGCCGACATCGGCGGCGAGGCGAGCACGTCCCTGGAAGCTGTAGCGGCTGGCGTGGATCATGACGACGTGGACGCGGTTGTGGAGCCTGGGCCGTGGCCTGCGTTCAGCCGTCGTGCGGAGCTGATGATCGTTGGCCTGATGATTGCAAGCCTGATGGTCAGGGCTAGGTTCCTTCCTCAGGGGTTCTTTTGTTGTGGGTTCTTTGAGCATCGGCTTTTGGGGCATTGCTTGCGCTTAGATGTTAAATCTTAGGTGAGTAAGTGCAGCCATCGTGCCAAACATAAACCGAACACGCAACCGCCGTTGCGCGGCAGCAGCCGACCCCATCTTTGTTGCGGTGACCACACCGGGCGTGCTTATGGTCAAAGATGTGGCAGTCTTGGTGGATGTTCCCGTTTCCTCCCTCACGCCCACAAATCATGCCGTGCCCGTCTGACGTGCGGGACTTACCCTCTACTTTGAATCACTTGCAACCTGGCTCGAATCCGCTAGATTCGAACCGGCCCATTAACATAGCCGTGCCCGCCGAGCCGCCGGCGGCGCTAGACCCACTGTTGACAGTCTCCCCTTTGCCGGTTATTGCCCCGTTGCCGGATGATCCTATCTATTTCTCTCATATACTGGCCCGCTTTTCCCCTCTGCTGGACCAGATGGGCCTCACCCCGGAGCAACGCTCCACTTTCCTGTCCGATTTATCCCAACTTGCGGCCTCGGCTTTGGATGACTACCTGGCTAATAAGTAGCTGGGTTCTAAGCTGATTTCTGACCGGCACACTAAAAAATGTACTCCATGCTAGAAAACGTATTTCATTGCCGCCTTTTATCGCCGTGGTCTTCTATTGCTCTTGAGTGGCCTGATCTCAGGGCCTGAGACATTGCCAGGGCCTGAGACATTGCCAGGGTCTGAGACATTGCCAGGGTCTGAGACATTGCCAGGGCCTAAAACATTGACCGCGAAAATCGCATAACCGTTCACCTAACAATCACTCGCCTAACAATCACTCGATTAACTATCCATAAAAATCAGCGTAACCAAATACTCATGCCCCGTACTGCCTCCAAACCGCGCCGTCTTCCAAAGAAAACACTCAAGAAAACACTCATCTCCGCTCAGAACGAGGCTGCCACTCAGAACCGAGTCGCTGTTTCCCCGCCTGCCTGCGTCATCTACTGCCGTGTTAGCTCCGCCAAGCAGCTACGCGAAGGTGACGGTCTGCGGGGCCAGGAGCGCCGCTGCCGTGAGTATGCCCAGGGCAAGGGATATGAGGTGTTGCGCGTCTTCCACGAGGAGGGTCTGACGGGAAGCCTCTTGAACCGGCGGGCCATGGATGAATTGCTGACTTTCCTCAAGGAGCGCAGCAAAAAACGCCCCAGTAAAAGCTGTGACGGGGAGACCGTAGTCGTCATCGAGGACCTCAAACGCTTTGCCCGCGATGTTTCCGTTCACTTCAGCCTCAAGCTCGCCCTGGATGCCTGTGGGGGGCGGTTAGAAAGTCCTCTGTTTCGCTTTGAGAATACGCCCGAAGGCCGCTTCATTGAGACGATTGTGGCGGCACAAGCAGAGTTGGAGCGTAACCAGAACAAGCGGCAGGTCAAGAGCCGGATGCTCTCGCGGCTGGAAGCGGGGTATTGGGTGTTCGCGCCCCCGCCTGGCTACCGCTATACTCGTGACCCCGTGCATAAGCAGGTACTGGCTCCCGACAGTCGTGCGCCGCTGGTATGCGAGGCGCTGGAGGGGTTTGCTGCGGGGCGCTTTTCAGGGCCGGCTGACGTGGTACGTTTTCTGCTGCAAGCGGGGTTCTTTGGGCCGGATGTGCGGCCCGCCTCCCGTCACCAGAACGTGGCAGGACGGATGCTGCGCCAGGCGCTGTACGCCGGGGTTGTAGGGTACAAGCCGTGGGGCGTGACGGCGCGGGAAAGCCATCACCCGGCCCTGATTTCTTGGGAGACGCACCGGCGCATTCTGGAACGGCTGGACGGAGATCACCGGTCCTACAGCCGCCGAGAGGGGGTGCATGAGGACTTCGTGCTGCGCGGTCTGATCGCCTGTGCCTGCTGCGGCCATCCGCTGACAGCCAGTTGGAGCCGAGGTGAGAGTCGTCGCTATCCCTATTACCACTGCCACATCCGGGCCTGTGCTGAGTACGGCAAGAGCATTCCCAGGGACAACTTGGAGGGAGCGTTTCATGTACTGCTCCGAGGTTTGGAAACGCCGGAGCCAGTGCTGGAAATAATGGGCACACTCCTGATGGACCACGCCCGTCTGCGACTGGTGCGACGGGAGGCAAGGCGTGCAGAAGCGGTTGGCACGCTAAAGAAAGTGAGCATGCAGATCAACGCACTGGCAGAGCGGATCGCGGACACAAGCAGCGGAGCCGTTGTTGCCGCTCTAGAGCGCCGGATCGAGGTCTTGGAGGCAGAGCGGGTTGGCCTGGCACGTCAGGCGGACCCGTCTGCACAGGACCATCTAGCACAGGACGATCTGGCGCAGGCGGCGGTTGGTGTTGGAACGGCGTTCCTGGCGGTGCGGGAGACGCTTAAAAGCCCCTTCCAGAGCTGGGAGCGGGGCGACAGCACGCGGCGGCATTTGCTGGGGCGTCTGGTCTTTGATGGTCTGCCGACGTATAGTCGCAAAGAAGGTTTTGGAACGGTTAGTTTGTCGCTCCCATACCTGGTTTCTCAGGCTCTCATGGGGGCTGAGTCACGTTTGGTGGACCAAGCGGGCAAAAAGCCGAACAACGCGCACGCAACAGTAGACTTACAATGCTTACAAATTGATTGGGAGGAGCTTTGCCGATGTCTCATCCGATTTTCCCAAGCTCTGTCGCCATCTCAATATGGGGCCGAAACTTGACCTTCCCCCGTTGTATGTACCACGGGCGATGTGAGTGTTCGGGCTGATCAGCTCATGCAGGCATATTCCACGCAGCTTGTCCGTTTTAATTCCATGCTGCTTTGATTAAAAGGCGGCCCGTGTGGGGGCCAGGGACGACGTGTGGGACTATGAGAGTTTCAATTCCAGCTTGGTTCGATTAAAGGTCTGCCGTGGCCGCAGGGGCGGGGCCTGGCAACATCGCGCGTTTCAATTCCAGCTTGGTTCGATTAAAGGGCGTCTTTCGCCCGCCCGTAGGGGTCATCGACGCTCTGGTGTTTCAATTCCAGCTTGGTTCGATTAAAGGGGGATTGCCCGTTCGCGCTGTCAACACCCGCCTCGTGCGCTGCGTTTCAATTCCAGCTTGGTTCGATTAAAGGCGTCGTAAACCTGCCTGCCACGCAGGAACTTTGCAAGGTTTCAATTCCAGCTTGGTTCGATTAAAGGAAGGAGGGTTGCCGCGAAGTATTACACGCCCCACCGTACGTTTCAATTCCAGCTTGGTTCGATTAAAGGGAAGACCTGTTTCGCCAGTATTCGCTCGCCTTTCAGGTTTCAATTCCAGCTTGGTTCGATTAAAGGCCTTCTCAAAACCCGCGCCACCCTGCTACCTCGATGCGTTTCAATTCCAGCTTGGTTCGATTAAAGGACGGGAGGGCGGGGGGCGGGGCGAGACGGGCGAGGAGACAAGGAAGGCTGACTGTTCTCCCGCAGAGACTTGATCCACATATCAGGGCTTTTGCCAAGAAAGGGTTTCAATTCCAGCTTGGTTCGATTAAAGGTCCCCAGCCTTTGCTGCCTCATCTTTCGCGGCCTGCACTTGTTTCAATTCCAGCTTGGTTCGATTAAAGGGAGCATGGGAGACAGTCCGGTATCCTGGCTATACTTGGTTTCAATTCCAGCTTGGTTCGATTAAAGGAAAAGACCTTCATCACGCACGTCAAGGTAGACGCGGACGGGTTTCAATTCCAGCTTGGTTCGATTAAAGGACGGCTTTGCCGCTGGCGGTAATGACGCCGAGGACGGTCCCGGGTTTCAATTCCAGCTTGGTTCGATTAAAGGTCGTTCACCTTCTCCGGCGCAGGAACGGCTTCGGTCAAGTTTCAATTCCAGCTTGGTTCGATTAAAGGACACACGCCCGAGTTTTGGGAGGCGCTCATTGCTTTGGGGTTTCAATTCCAGCTTGGTTCGATTAAAGGGGCATTGTCAGCCACGGCACGACAACCGGGACCTCTACGTTTCAATTCCAGCTTGGTTCGATTAAAGGCCCCTCGGCCTCGGCGGCCACCCGTGCGTCAAAAAGGTTTCAATTCCAGCCTGGTTCGATTAAAGGGAGAAATTTCGTTTGCCCTGCGTACTGTCCCTGTCGTGTTTCAATTCCAGCCTGGTTCGATTAAAGGCTGCTCGCTATTGCCGCGCACGCACTCTACGACTTTGACCGTTTCAATTCCAGCCTGGTTCGATTAAAGGCCGTGTTGACCTTGCGTTTCAAGCCTTCTTTCGTCGGTTTCAATTCCAGCCTGGTTCGATTAAAGGGCGGCCCGCTGCTCTGCCCCGCTCTCCGTCGTGACCAGTTTCAATTCCAGCCTGGTTCGATTAAAGGAGTTCTCTATCACGTCGTTAAGCGCGTCGGAGAGGGCAGTTTCAATTCCAGCCTGGTTCGATTAAAGGTTTTCACCTGCGTGGAAGGCAACAGCAACACAGACGGATCGGTTTCAATTCCAGCCTGGTTCGATTAAAGGAAATCACCTGTGCCCATTGCGGCATCACAGTTTATGCCAGTTTCAATTCCAGCCTGGTTCGATTAAAGGCAAATCCTGCTTCAAGCGAAGCCCAGCGGCTGCGGAGGTTTCAATTCCAGCCTGGTTCGATTAAAGGCTTCGTCACTGCGTCCAGAGCTTCCAGCAGGTTGAGTTTCAATTCCAGCCTGGTTCGATTAAAGGTCTACAACACGTTTACCGAGTTCGGCGTCAACCAGACCAGTTTCAATTCCAGCCTGGTTCGATTAAAGGGGCACGCGGAGCTGCGACGCCCGCCCGTCCACGAACTCGGGTTTCAATTCCAGCCTGGTTCGATTAAAGGACGCTCGGTGGCGGTGGACTCAACCACATTGTTAATTCGTTTCAATTCCAGCCTGGTTCGATTAAAGGTGGCGGCCCGGATGCCCATCCAGACCGGCAGGAGCATGGAGTTTCAATTCCAGCCTGGTTCGATTAAAGGCTGATAGGTGAACAGGTTCATGCTGGGCATTCCTCCTTCAGTTTCAATTCCAGCCTGGTTCGATTAAAGGTTGTTCAACTGTTCGCGCTTCCACGCCTCGCGCATTTGTTTCAATTCCAGCCTGGTTCGATTAAAGGGTGTGTAAATACTTACCTCGTTGCCGCATTCACAGGTTTCAATTCCAGCCTGGTTCGATTAAAGGTTTTGCAGTGCGGCGGTTGTCAACTTTGTCGGCCACGTTTCAATTCCAGCCTGGTTCGATTAAAGGCTTTAGCATGATGAAACGAGGCTTAACATGATTATTGGTGTTTCAATTCCAGCCTGGTTCGATTAAAGGCCGTACCCGTATTGTCAAATATCTGCCAGCCATTGAAAGTTTCAATTCCAGCCTGGTTCGATTAAAGGTGACTTTTGCCCTGACGTTGTGTCTGGTCGAACGCGTTTCAATTCCAGCCTGGTTCGATTAAAGGCTTGGGCGGTCTCCCCGGAAGGCCGGGCCTTTGGCATCTGCGTTTCAATTCCAGCCTGGTTCGATTAAAGGCTTTGCCGACCCCGACCATGAGCGGCTCTCCGGCATCACCAGTTTCAATTCCAGCCTGGTTCGATTAAAGGACATTCAGGCAGGCATGAAAGTTCTTCGCGCCCTGCCTGGTTTCAATTCCAGCCTGGTTCGATTAAAGGAGACGTGGAGCGAAATCCAGTGGGAGGCGTTCAATAAGTTTCAATTCCAGCCTGGTTCGATTAAAGGCGCAGCCCGCCTGGTGGAGCGTGGCATCTGTGCACTTTTCGGTTTCAATTCCAGCCTGGTTCGATTAAAGGGCGGGCTTCCACCCCGCTGATGTGCTTGATGCTGACGTTTCAATTCCAGCCTGGTTCGATTAAAGGGCGACGTTCCGCGCCCAGGCGGCCCCGCTGTATCGTCCGAGTTTCAATTCCAGCCTGGTTCGATTAAAGGAAGAGTGCCCAGGCGTACACCGACAAGCTGAAAACCATGTTTCAATTCCAGCCTGGTTCGTTTCAATTCCAGCCTGGTTCGATTAAAGGCAGAAGATCACGGAGGTACGACAATGACCATCACAGTTTCCTTGTTTCAATTCCAGCCTGGTTCGATTAAAGGCAGGTCGTAGCGCTGGGCCTCGTAATAGTAGGTGTGTCGTTTCAATTCCAGCCTGGTTCGATTAAAGGGCAGTTCTGCGACCGGGCGTATGCGTTCCCCGTCGGGTTTCAATTCCAGCCTGGTTCGATTAAAGGGTGAGCTGGCTGGTCTTCGTCGCCTGCTCGATGGGTTTCAATTCCAGCCTGGTTCGATTAAAGGCGCCCATCAGCCGTAGCTCTTTCTTGATTATCTCCAGTTTCAATTCCAGCCTGGTTCGATTAAAGGGGACGCCCGCAGCCGAACAAACATGACAGGCGTAAGAGTTTCAATTCCAGCCTGGTTCGATTAAAGGCGAGACCATCGAAGACACCCTGGAAGCCTTTGGCTCGAGTTTCAATTCCAGCCTGGTTCGATTAAAGGGACCGGGCCACGCCTGCCGAGCGCAAGCAGGTCCAGGGTTTCAATTCCAGCCTGGTTCGATTAAAGGACCAGGAAGCAAATACTATGCCTATCAAAGTAGAGAGTTTCAATTCCAGCCTGGTTCGATTAAAGGGCGCGTTACTTCGGCCTGGAATCGGTCGGTCCCCTGGACCTCTGTTTCAATTCCAGCCTGGTTCGATTAAAGGCGGAGCTTTGAAGCACGATGAATGCACCCAAAGAATAGTTTCAATTCCAGCCTGGTTCGATTAAAGGTACTTCGGCCTGGAATCGGTCGGTCCCCTGGACCTCTGTTTCAATTCCAGCCTGGTTCGATTAAAGGGCTAAACAACTATCGCGGCCCGGTGAAGCACGTGCCGTTTCAATTCCAGCCTGGTTCGATTAAAGGTTTAGGATGTTCCAGCGCACGTCGCCGGGCGTGGTGTCCACGTTTCAATTCCAGCCTGGTTCGATTAAAGGGGCTTCGTGCTGCGTCCAGGCCAGGGCGAAGATGCCGAGTTTCAATTCCAGCCTGGTTCGATTAAAGGGCCACATCTTGTGACTGTTATGCCCGGCGGGGCAAGGACTGGTGAAGGCGGAAGGCGAACAGAAAAATTATGGCATAGAAATGGCCGGTTTGGGGCGAAAACACGCGAAAAGAGTCGTCGGCCTCTCCTGTGAGACAGGGCTACCGGAGGCCGACGACGCAAGTTTAGAGGAAATAATGGGTGGTAGGCTGGCTGAAATGAGAGAGGCTGGGATGCCGGAAGACACGGCTTCTTGAAAAATACTGCCTAGAAAATGCTGCTAACAGGCAGCTTTTCGCGGCCCAGGATTTGACGGTCTACCCACTTGGCATCCCGCAGCACCCAGAGAAGCACCGAGTCTTCATCATCGACCAGGATTTTGTTCAAGCCCACTTTCATCGCGGCAAGCTTTGATTCTGGTAGATCGCCCTCAAACACGGAATTCTGAATGCGGGGCAGGTAGCGGCGCATGAACTTGCAGACCTTGCCGACACGCTTTTCAGCAACATCATACACTAAGATCACATACATAGGACAGCCTCTTTTCTACTTGGTATTCCAGTTTCTACCACCAGGCGCGGAACGCACGGTAAGTCTCCACCCCGGTCAGGTGACGGATCAGCTTGTAGCATTCCAGCCGGATTAGGTGGCGGTACGAGACTGAGCGGCCCAGGCGGCGGTGCTTGATGGTTGTTTTCAGGCGGTCTTCCAGAGCATTGACAAAGAGTTTTTTGCCGACGTCGTTTAGAAAGCAGCCGTCCAAGCTGCGGTCAAAATGACTGTCTTTAAGCTGCCCGGTGTTGATCAGGCGGAAGATAGCGCGGTCCACGATCAGTGGCTTGAAAATCTCTGACAGGTCCAGTGCCAGAGAAAAGCGACGCGCTCCCGGCTCGTGCAGGTAGGAAATCGTCGGCGTGAGCTGCGTTCGGTACAGCTCGCCGAGGCAGACGGTATACAGGTGCGAGTTGCCAAACGAAATCAGCGCATTGACCTCGTTGTCGGGGGGACGGCGCACGCGGCGCTCAAAGGTCCAGCCCTCGCGCAGAATATGCCGCCATGCCTGGTAGTACCGCTCGCGCATTTTGCCTTCCAGCCCGCGCACGACATTGATGTCCGTTTGCCCTTCCACCAGGTCGGACAGGCCTCCGATCACATCGCCCAGCATCGCCAGCGGCTGCGAAGCCTCGTCCCAGACAACCGCCGCGACCAGAGGATCGGGTTCGTCCAGAGTGAGCGCGTCCAGGGCCATCAGCGCACTGTCCACGACTGCCTCGATTTCGGTGTCGATGGGGATGCCGCTTTGCTCCGGCGTAGCCAGGCCGATTTCCCCCGCAGGCTCCCGCTCCTCCACGGCCCCTGCTTTGCGCTTGGCGTAATAGGCGACGTTCCGCAGCAGCGAATGAGCCGCCCCGCGCACCAGTTCTCGTGCCAGTTTCATGCGGCGCTCGTTGTCGGCGTAGTGGCTGACTTGCTGCACCAGCAGATAGCCGGAGTGCAGGTATTCGCGGGGGTAATAACTGCCCGCATAGAAGCCGAAATAGTTGAAGACGTGCAGCGTGATCTTCTTCTGCGACAGGAAGTTCAGCAGCTTCGTGTTCAGGTCCACCTCGCCGTACAGATACAGGCTCTCTACATCTTCAATCGGCACCGGCCTCTTTTCGCCTGCTTCATTTTCAATGTAAAGCGTATTGGCCTCGCGCTTGACGCGGCCATTGGACAGGACATAGTAGTTTTTCATAGTGATTAGTCATAATCGCTTTCCATGTCAGCCCCAGCACAGGTCCTGGTAGGAACACTTCTTGCAGATCGTCATCGGCGCGGCCACCGGCGGCGGGGTTGGCAGCTCGCGTGTGGCCTGAACGCCTTCAATCACCTGTGCTACCTCGGCTTCCAATTCAGGCGTCAGCACGACCTCCTGCCGCCGCCGCTCATTGGGATAGTCGATCATGCCGGTGGTCTCGATGCCCTTCTCGTGTTTGAGATAGTACAGGTAGTAGAGAAGCTGAAAGAGCGACGCCCGCTCCCCGCCTTTGCTTTTCTTGACTTCATGGACCACGCCGCCGTCGGTGAAGTCCAGCCGCAGCAGATCATCAATGAGAACATCCTTGCGGGCCTTGTCCGGGTAGCGTTCCTCATGCAGCACCTGCCCCAGCGCCACATTCTCCGCCCCCACGCCGCCGGAGACGTGCTCCTGCTCCACCCCATGCGAGTACCACCACAGCTTGCGCGGACACAGCACATAATAATGCACCTCCGTCCCCCCAATCCGCAAGTCTTTCAGCGAAACTGCGTTCAGCGAAATTGCGTTCAGTGAAGTGTCAGGCATCTTCGTCCTCCGGGTCTTCAAAGCACAAGCCGAGATCAGGCTTATAATAGTCTGGTCTAACGATCCATCCCTTTTCTGTGTCGTCGTCTCCAATGAGGAAAGTTACTTGATCCTCCTCAATCTTTCCACTAGTTACAGCTTTGTCATGTTCGTAAGCGTGACACTGAATGCCATGTTCAATCTGAAACGCACGAAACTTACGCCAACTCAAAAAACTCTGATTTGCTTCCTCTGCAAAGCAACTTGTCTCATAATTAACGTAAACCATTCTCTGCAAAGGAATATCCCGGCAGGTCCAATCTTTCGTCTGGTCTGCTTCCTCAACAACCTGTTCCCCCGGCTGTATCAGCCAGTTCATACCGACCATTTCCAGCAACCTCCGTTGGTTTTCACGAGCGTGTGATGCTGTCTCCGGTACTTCGGGATAGACTGTGTTGACTAATCGCACAAAGTCTGCCGCACAGTAGTCGCCGTTTTGTAATAGCTCCTCCGTTTTGGTGAGCGCAGGGGCAGGAACCCAGCCTGTCCCGGAAACATACGAGCCATAAGGGGCGGGGTAAAGGAAAGATTCGCCTTCTTTAGAGAGCTTATGAGGAAACAGCAGATGCAACTGCATTTCATCGCCAGACTGGGGAAAGCGTGCCAGTCGACCAACCCGTTGAACAAGCCGGTCTAAAGGGCAAAGTTCCGACAGCATATAATCCGCGCTGATATTGACGGAAAGTTCGCCTATTTGGGTCAGGATCGCCACGCCGCACTGGTTTCCTGCTTCCCAAGCCTCTTTGCCGAGCATTCCCCGAAGTTTTTCCTCGATAGCGATTTTGTCTGGTTCTATGAAGCGGCTATGATAAAGAACAACATCATCCGGCGATGCTCCGTTGCGAAGAAACCACTGGTAATACCGCTGTGCCCGCTGCACTGTGTTGGCATAAATGATGGTCGGCTTCCCTTCCAGTGCAGGCCGGAGCAAAGGCTCAACATCAGAAGGCTTGATAACCGGCGTCTCGCACCGCGCGAGATGACAGCGGACTCGGTGACTCTCCGAAGTATCTTCATAGATTTTCGGCGCATCGTAAATACTGCGAAATGATTCGGGTAGGGTGGCGCTCATGATTAAAACGGGCACGTCTAAGAGGCGCAAAGTGTGTAACAGGACAGCCACGCTTGCCTGCGTAAAAGCATCATAGAAATCCGCTTCGTCAATAACGACGCAGGAGTGCGCGAGATTGAAAAAAATGGAGTGATGTTCTTCGCGGGTTCCGGTCAGGCAAATACATAGGTGATCAACCGTTGTAACGGTGATCGGCGTTTCCAGCAGTCGGGCCATATCCTGTTCAGACCTGACTAGCTCTTTCGCTTCATCAGAATTCTCTTGCGCCTGCTGAGACCGTTGATACCAGGCTGTTGAATGGTACAGCCCTTTCTGACTCATGCTGACGGGGTCGCTGATTGACAATGAATTTGCCGTGAAGCGCGTCGGCATGGCAATGACAAGGCGGTCCGCCCGCCCCTGTTCAACTTGATGTCTGGCCCAGAGCAAAGCCGCGTCAGTTTTACCTGCGCCGGTTGGAGCGCGAAGCAATGCCACCGGCTCATCCCAAAGTTCGCTGATAATGTTCTGAACGCCGCGTCGCTCCCATTCTTTTGGGAAATTGTAGACAAAAGGCTTGAACTCTGCCAATAGCTTTTCTTGTTCTGCCGCGCTTGCCCGATGGTCACACATTTGCAGCAGAGAGCGGGGTCCGGCATACTCATAACGCCGTAGGATTGCCTTGTCAAAATCGCTGCCGAAATCGCTGGCGTACTCGATTTCATCGGACAGACTGACGAATAGTTTCCAGAGAGGCGCGAATTCGCCTTTGACATCTTCCAGCCAGCGTTTTCGGTGGCGTACACTCAGTTTTCCGTGATGTGCGACAACAGCGGCTTGAACGACTTTGGGAACGTCCGGGTCGTGTTCGAGCATACGCGCCAGGGAGGCGATCTCGTGGCGAATGCCTGAGTGCATCAGGTTGGTTCCAGACGGCTCTTTGCCGATACGCCCGCCGTCCGCCCACTTTTTCCACTTTTTGAAGTCTGCCACACATGGTTCCTGCCAGGCACGATGCTTCTTTCCAGCATCATGCCACTGAATGGCTTTTAATGTCAAAGCCATGAGATCATTCCCGCTGGTTCGGCCTGCATACTTGTGGAGAACGAAGCCGCGTGTCGGCAGAATATGCTGGCGGAACTGCTCTCGCAGATGATTGGTGTGATCTACAAGAGTAATGCCATTGGATTTTGCAAGCGCCACAGTTGGGGGTGTCATTTTGCCTTCTCGAATTCTTCCGTTGTCACGATGTTGCCATCCCCTCCCGCAGGATCGTACAGGGGGTTCGCATCCAAAAACGCCAGTGCCTTTTCATAGGCTTCTGCGACAGAATCTCCCTCGGAGCTGGTATCGTCGCCGTAGAACCAAACGGCTTCCCGCTTTTCCAATTCGGCCAGCAGATTCTTTTGCTCTGCCTCACTTGCCGTCGTGAAGTAGCGGCTTGCCTTGCGTGATAGGCGCGTATCAAAAACAATCAGCACTTTCTGCGGCTCTCCACTTGTGGCGTTTCGAGCGTTGTTGGCGTATTCCGTCAGCACCCCCGTGGACTCAAGCGCCAGAGAAACACGGCGTTTTCGCTCGGCCTCTGGCACATGCTTGACATATTCAGTCTTGACGTGCATTTCTTTTTCGTAAGAACAGCGGCGGCGAATGCTCACCGCACCGACATCCACAAAGAAGTTCATCACCATATCATCGCTCTGGCTGAACTCGCGTGTCGCCAGAGCTTGACTTCGCTTGCTTTTGCCTTTCTTTTCTTCGTCCGTCAGCTTTTCATATTCTTCTTGAGAGACAACGTTCGGGTTTTGGGTCAAGCGAATCAGCAGGTCGCGTCCGACTTCGCTTGGTTGCAAAGCAACCGCCGGGGTTGCCGTCAGCGGCGCGGTCCGACGCCCGCTATAGCTGCCCTTATTGGTATCCAGGAAACCGCCCAAATCGGCCCGAATGTCGCGCTCGACAACCGTTGTCACCCCATCCCCGTTCGAGATGTATGTGTCTTTTTCGTCGGGGCTGTCTCGGTTCAGGCGGTCAATCGCAGAAAAAAGCGCATGACGCTGTTTCTGACCGGAAATATAAACCCGGCCATCAGGCCGCTGCTTAATGGAGGACGCATTGCCCAGAATCTTTTCACCGCCGTTTGCGATGTGATCGCTCATTGGCGCAATCAGAGTCACCAAAATACCTTTGATAATCATTCTTCGGTTTCCTTTTCTGTAAGATCGCTGTCGTCATCTGTGTTCGTATCTGAAGGGATCAGAGCGGGTGTTTTTGCTGTACGCAAGCGCAGATAAGCAATAAGAAGATGCTGTGCTGCCTTGAACGAGATTTCCCCAGAAGCGGCATCATCAAAGAAAGCGGTGGCTTCCGCCGGGGCATCTGCTTGGAGAAGTCTGCCAGCACGGGTCGAAACGCGGTGAAGCATATCCTCCGGCGAGTCGGCGCTCATAATGGCGCTTTCAAACTCCACCAGAACTTTGGCTTTGGCTTTTCGCACTGACTGCATCCGGTTTTGCCCGCTTTTATCCGTATCATCTTCCGCCACAAAATAGGCCGTCCGGTTAATCCATTGCCCAAGAGCGCGGGCAGATTCGACAGTTGAACGTGGTATTTTTTCGCTTTGCATGAAATAGACCTCCAAGAGAAGATTGAACGAAGGCGCATACTCCGCCCGTGTTGCTAGAAAATCACGGAATGCCGGTGCATCAAATCGCTGCAAGAACCGGCTTGTAGCGAAGTAAAAATGACGAACGAGCGGCAAGTCCGTTCGAAGATATGGCTCCTCGTAAACAGAGTAAGGCCGGGCCTCGCGATAGAAATCGCTGAGAATGGTCTGCAAACTACCTGATTTCGCCAAATCAACAACGTGATGGTCAAACGATACCTGTGAGACGCCATCGTAGCTGACTAGATAAAAAGGCTTGTTTTTCAGCGCATCCAAAACAGCCAGCGTTTCTTTTTTGTCCGTTTCACCTGCCCGGCTTGCCCAATACCCCATTGCCGCCAGCAAACCTACCGCTCCGAAAGCGTCATCGCGGGGAGCATTCGGATAGTTTCCGTCGTGCATTGGCGGGCGTTTGAAATTGCCGCTTTTGGCAGGCTTGCCTTTCAAGCGGTCATTGCCTTCCCCCTGAAACCTGTGAAAAACACGAACAAACTCAATCAGGTCAGTCACGTCCAGATCAGGGATGATTGCGGTGTTAATGATTGTGGTTTTGCTGCCCTTTAGTTGTGCCGCAGGTTTTTCGGAGGCGACGGTAGCGATTGCGGTGCAGGCGGCCTCGAAAAGTGTGCCTTTTATATTTTTCTTATCAGATTTTCCATTATTGATTTCTCCAGCAATCGGCGCAATTGACCGCTTCAAACTCATTATCCGGGTAAGCGGTACTTTGGCGTTCCTGAGATCAGTCAAGACCTCCTCCACATCTGCAAATGTCCCTTTGACCTGCCGGTCAGAAGCAATAATCGAAGGGTAGAGATATTTCCCATGAGCGGCAAGGCTGCCTGACACCAAGCCGGGGTCAGAACGCAGCCGTTCGAGTGAAATTCCACTAAATTGTAGAATTTCTTCACTCAGCGGATTGCCTGAAGTCTCCATACGAAAAGAGTTCAGTCCGCTTTCCAGCGCACGCGCTAATGCTTCTCGCAGTTCTGCCTCAGTCAAATCCGAAAATGGTTTGCGGCTGGCGTAAAAAGCCAAAGCCACTGCAAGGCCATAGCGAGCGTAAGGATGAGCCAGACTTTCGGCAGTAGGAAGCGGCAGCGCAGGTGTTATTGGCGTCACACTGAGATCAAAATCCAGTTGGGTCATTTTTTGCCTCTGCTTTTTCTGCTTCTGCTTTTCCTGCCGAGGAAAAAATGCGCCAAGTCGCTTCCACCCAGCCGTCATTGCTGCCCAGATAAAGTGGAGCCGCCGGGTCTTCAAACGCTGCGTCCAGCATGGATGCAATCGCCTCCGAAGTTTCGACGCGAAACTGGTAAGCGGCAGACGGAACAATATACTCTCGGGGCGTCGGTGTCACATAGTAGCGCGGGAAGAAGGGGCGCACCACCGAGAGATTGATTTTATCTCCCGTCTGGAATGTGCTGAAAGCATCTTCGTCACGAATCCCGCTACTGTCCGTGACCGAAACTCGCTTTTCCGCAACTGCGTTCACGAGTGGAATGAGTCTCGCGTCATGCTCCCGGCTCCCTCCAAAAAATTCCAAGCCTTCCGTCCGCAAATGCTGCGACCAATAATCGTCATATCGCAATACCGCGTCCGGCACAGCAGTCAGGCCCAGACTAAAACGCAGGTGAAATTGCAAAACGCTTTTAAATCCAACGCCTGAGGCTTCTGCTGTCCTGCCGTGCTTTTTCTGCAAATTTTTGATGATTTCATTGCGATCTTTCTCAGAAAAGTGCCAGCCCAGCGCGTTCTCCAACAAACCATAAAGCATCTCGTTTGTGGGAGATGACTGGCTTCGGTAATACTTACCAGGCATTTTTGCTACCATTGAGAGTGGGGCAAGAGCATCAACAGTCAAAATTGAAATTTTGTTAAAAATTGGCATTTCCGATAACAAAGAAATGTTAGTCATTATTACTTATTCTCTCTTACTTCATCTCCACCATGCCGAAGCCGCCCGCGTTTTTTTCGCCGAAGCCTGCTTCATAGCCTACTCGCAGTAGTTCTGCGGAACCGGAAGCGTGGAAGGGGGCGAATGCAGCGCGGATTTGGATTGTCTTGTAAGCGATCAATTTCGTACCGCCCCTGCTACGCTCCAGGTATGCTGGGTCAAAGGTGAGGTGTAAGCGGTCATCGGCGGGCGGGCCGCCGTGCAATATAGCGTGCTTGCGGAGCAGGTTGGCCTGAATAGCCGCCGAAAACGCCTCGCCGTCACCGGGGGTCAGGTAGCGCGTGCCGCCGCCCGGCAGCGGCAGGGCGGCGACAATCGGAGACAGACAGGTGAAAGGAGCCGTTTCCGCCAAATCTGCAAACAGGGGCGGCGGCAGCGTCTGGATTTGAGTGATTGGAAACGTGGCAGACCCGACGCTGAGAACGGCTTCAGCCAGCAAGCCCGTGGCGCAGTGGGTCAGAAACTCGGGAACCGGCGAAGCGATCTGCCACACAAGGGGGCCGGGCGCGAAACGAAGCTGATCCCCCTCCACCCGGTGCCGTCCGCGCAGCCAGGAGAAGACGAACAGCTTGAAGCGCCTGGCACTCTCCTCTGCCCCATATCCGGTTCCGTGCAGGAAGCGGGCGTACTCAGCATTGGAGGCGGTCAGAAGGCCGTAAATCGCCGCCGTCAGGTGATGCTGGTAGTTCAGTGGGATTACTGCCCCGTGCGGATTGTCCAGTTGAATACGTAATCTCATATCTGTAACCTCAAAGTCGTAACCTTAAATCCCTAACCTCAAGGGCACTGCCTTTCATGGAGAGTATGACCGAAGGCCAGTGACATGGTGCTGTCACTGTAACTCAGCGGGGAAATTAGTTTTCGGAAAGTGAGCCGGAATTATTTTCACACCCATCAATTATTTTCACACCCGTCTTCTTCACAACCGTCTTTTTCGTAGCGAGCCGCGATGGCCTGAACTTCCGCCGCCATTTGCGCTCGAAGTTCTGGTCCGCCTTTGACCAGAACGTGCCGCCGCCACGACAGAAGCTCGACGACCAGCCCCTCCGTTCCCTGCGCCCTCCCTGTCATCTGCACGGAGCCGTCTGGCAGAGACGAAAGCCGCAGTGTCTTCGGCCATTGTCGGTCCAGGGCATAAGCTGCCACGCAGGCATCGAAGATCACTTCCACGGTGACAGCCGCTTCACCACGCAATCCGCCGAGAATACCATCCACCGCTTGAAACGCCTCCCATTCCTGTTCACGTCGGTCAAATCGCGCTGTGGTGAAGCGTATCTGTATAATTTTATCCAGTGCGAAGGTGCGGATGGCCTGCCGCGTGTGGCACCAGCCATGCAGCTCCCAGTTCTGGCCGCTGCGAAGGGCGACTTCATAGGGATCAACCCGTCGCCAGGTCAGTTGTTTGCTGCTGCGGCTCTGGTAATAGAGTTCGAGGGATTGCCTGGAGCGGGCCGCTTCCATGAGCGGCGTGAGCGGAGCCTGGGAATAATCGCGTGAGAGTGGGCCAGCTTGAAGAATTTCTGTGGCCTGAGATAGATCGTGCTGGAGGACAGACGGAAGCTGGGACGCCGCTTTGTCCAGGGCTGCCAGCACGGCGTCTTTGAGGGGAAACCCCGGTGCAGTCAGAAGGCTGCGTGCCAGAGCGAGAGCAAGTGACTCCTCGGCAGTAAAGCTGATGGGCGGGCTGAAAGGAAGCGTGCTGCTCCCCCCAGGTTCCAGCACATTAGATTCCAGCACATTAGATTCCAGCACATTAGATTCCAGCACGTAGGTTTTCAGGGCACGTTCGTAAGTCAGCGGCAGGTGCAGATAAACTTGGAGCAGTTCAATATCACGCTGAATCGTGCGGAGGTTGCAGTCAAATTCTTCCGCCAGCCCTTTGCGGCCAATTTTCTCCATTGGCTGGCGTTGCCGCAAACGCGCTACAATTTTGAGCAGACGGGTGACGCGGGTGACATCCGAGCGAAGATGAGCCGGAAGCATAGATACAGGGAGCGCAGATACAGGGAGCGCAGATTCAGGGAGCATAGATGCTTGTTCACCATTTGCGCGAATGTTCCTTCCTGCCGCAGAAAATGCGGTCAGCCACGCTCGGAGTGATAGGCGGCGGGCCATGCCGCGAGGTCGGCTAGAAGAGCCGAATAAGCGTCTGGGATACTGCCGCCCTTTGTTTGGATACTACTGCCCTTTGTTTGGACACTGCTCTCCCTCGATGAATTGCCCACAGGAAAATCGTCATCCTGCGAAAAACCCTCCCCGATGTTAAAGAAATATTGGCGCTGGCAAAGACAAAAGCAGAGTAAGAAACTAGCTGATCTTAGGCGCAAAGGACGCTAAATAAGACACTCTGGCGGAGAGATTTGAGAGCCGAGCCGGTCTACAAAATACGAGGGAGATGTTGCTGGATCGCATCCCAAATTGCGCTACTCGGCTTCCACTGACGTTATGAGGGAATGCTTTTTCCACTTCCTCCCCCGTTCCCTCTTCCTCCCCCGCCTCGCTTTAGTGTGCTGTATGCGGACCCGCCGTGGCGTCTTCAGGGCGGCGTGATGATGCCCTATCCAACCATGACGACGCGGGACATCTGTGCCCTGCCCGTGAAGAATATCGCTGCCTCAGACTGCCTGCTGTTTCTGTGGACGGTTCCATCCCACCTCCCCGACGCCCTGGCCGTCATCCGTGCCTGGGGCTTCACTTACCGGACCGTGGCCTTCACCTGGGTCAAGCGCACCCCGAAAGACACCGGCTACTTTCTAGGGCGCGGCTACTGGACCCACTCCAATGCCGAGCCGTGCCTGCTGGCAACCAGAGGCCACCCAAAGCGCGTCGGCACGGGCGTCCCCAGTCTGATCGTGTCGCCCCGGCGGGAGCATTCCAGAAAGCCCGACGAGGCACGGGAGCGGATCGTGCGGATCGCCGGGGATGTGTCCCGTGCAGAATTGTTTGCCCGGCAGAAGATCAGTGGGTGGAGCGCCTGGGGCAACGAGGTCGCCTGCGACTTCATTCTCTGACTGTCCGTGGTCCATGCGGCTCGCTATAATTGTCGGTGGTCCGTGCGGCTCGCTTCCTCTGCGTAGCGGAAGAGGGGGGTGATCTCGTTGAGCCAGTAATCGGCCTCCATCCGCTGCTCCGGGGTGGCCTCCGGGGGGAGGGTGACCACGAACATGGAATGGTTGCGCTCGCGGCCAGCGAGCCTCTCGCGTCGGATGGCGATCTCGATGCCCGCGTTCTGTCGCACCAGATCCACTACCGAGTTGATGATAGCAGCGGCGCTCCGTTCGGGAAGGTCATCCCGCGCTGCGTTGTTGGTTTCTCTACTCTCGGGCGCTGTGTCTTTAGTCTCTGAGTTCATGGAGGAAAAGTTATATCTCGGCATAGTTGGACTATACAAGAACGTGGCCCCGCTGTCAATACTTGCATACAAGTCGGCAGATCAAATATAGCTCAAATCAAGATTAAACATAGATCAAATCGTGTTCCTGCTCTCACTTATGATTGCCGACGTCGCTGTGATCCTTGATCCGGTCTGCGAAGTCGCGCCGGTCGAAGAGGTAGGTGCGCCCCTTCTTGACGAAGTCGACCTGGCCACGCTCAGCCCATTTTTGCAGGGTGATCATCGGGACGCCGATCAGGACAGAGAGTTCTGCCGTGGAAAGAATGCGGGTTTCCAGCAGACGGCGGGTGGGGGTGTTCATAACCTCAGAGTTATCCAGCCAAGACCTTATTGAGCCAAGACTTTATGCACCGGCTTTCACTGTGGGCCTGCGATCTTTGGCCCTTAATCCGGTTCGCGTCTGTGCTCCTATGTTCTGTGTTTCTATCTTCTGTACGGGATGCGTTCTATGATGATCGGCTCTACGGCGGGAGAAGTCGTCCAGTGTCCGCTCCAGCCAGCGGCGCACGGGCTGCTGGGTGAAGGCGTTGATGACCAGCGCAATAGACGTGGCTGCAAAAGCACGCTCCCCCGCATCCCCCAGCGGCAGCAGGCGGGCCAGGAATGAGAGCGCCAGGCTGTACAGCTCCAGCATCAGGGTGATCAGGCCCGCGTAGATGAAAGCCGCCCGGATGATGAGGCGCAGGGAGAACAGGTGGGCGGCGAACACGGCGTATCCCATCGCCAGCAGGAACAGAATGGTGGAGAGCGGCCCGGCATCGATGAAGCGGAAGTCCCCTAGGCCGTAAGGCAGCAGGATGTCGGCGACAATGCCGATGATGGCGGTGGCGAGGATGCCGGAACCAACCAGTCGCAGCTGCGGGCGTGTTCTGGCTGTGGCGGTGGGCAGGGAGCGGAAGGCAAGAAGAACAGCCCCGGCGAGGTAAGCGACCACATGGATGGCGTAGAAAGCGAACAGTGGCCCGTAGACGGTGCTGTGCTGACTGCTGAGGACGGTCTCTGCGCGGTCAATCAGGGACGTGAAAAGCGTGAGGGCAATCAGGAGCGCCGCTTCTAACCAGATCACGGCCTTGAACATCAGCTTCTTTGCGGCAAGTTCCGCGACGAACAGGAAGCTTGCGGTTGCCACCAGAGCAGCAGCGGCGAAGTTGGCCCGCCCCACGAGAAGGAGCAAATGCCCGGCGGGGAGCCTACCGTAGACAAAGAGCGTGCCGACCCAGCCCAGCAGCGCCAGAGCGAGCACGGCGTAATAGGCGTTGAGGCGAGAGCTGGGACTGCGGAAAAAGACGTAGAGGGCGGATCCCAAGAGCGAGGTCAGGCAGAGAAGGTAGAGCGAAGCGGTGAAGAGTGTCATGCCAAGAAAATGATCATACTATGTGGTAGGTCATATTACAAAAAGCGTCATGCGATAACTGTCTCACAGCGGTTGCCGTGGTGCAACACGGAAGGCGGCAGCGCAGCGGGCGGTATAGTTACTGATTTCTCATACGGCAGGCTCATCAGGCCGACGATCCCTCGGTAAGACGGGGCGTGCGTGGCCCGGATC
>JAABUK010003030.1_pt1 | contig 29001 bp, 2 predicted proteins | sample 5559141 | NCBI WGS metagenome assembly JAABUK01 (sample SAMN10711869, study PRJNA513367) | rock metagenome | isolation source: Antarctica rocks | place: Antarctica: Victoria Land, Pudding Butte nord | collected 2016-01-03
TACTATTTATAGAATCTTAGCTATAATTATTAGCCCTATATAATCAGTCAATCTTAAAGATCTATATAAAAATAGTCTAAATATAGATTTTAAGCTTAATATTAAAGATATTTATAGAATTTAAAAAAATAGTTATATTAAGATTCACTAGCGCTTTCTTATAATACTACTTTTAATATACTAGCTAAAATATTCAGTCTACTATAACTGATTTAAGTTCTTTTTACATTTTTGATTTTGATGTTCCTTCTATTAAGGCTGCACGAAATTTTATTAAGCTATTAAATTTAAAAGCGTAATACAATTATTTCAGTGACACAGAAAATATTAGTAATAAGAGTACTATTTAATTATTCTGACGATAGTTTATATAGCATTATAAATATTATTCTAATATTTAGTTAATTCTTTCAATTTATTTATTTATTTGCGGGTGATAAGTATTAAGAATTGTCAAGACTAGTTATAACAAGATTCAGATATCAGAGAATTGTGAATAGAAATTACTGTTCTCATATAAAAGAGTTAAGAGTAAAATGCAATTGATAATATAAGTTAACTACGAAAGAAGAATAGAATTATGGAACTATGAGATGTAACGTTATTTATATACTTAAGAGGAATTATTGCTCACAACTGCTCACTCGTGAGTCTGAATAAGTACTGACTGATTGCTTATAACTGCTCACTCGTGAGTCTGAATAAGCACTGACTTAACGTCAAGTCTTAAATCACGTGATCCGATTAATCTTCTCGTTTTAAAAGATTTCGTAATATTATCTCTCTTTTAGCTAGTCTTCGTTTCAAAGATTAAGAGCTAGAATCAAGAGCTTCTGTAAGAGAAGTTCTTCATCGTTCTTTCTTCTCATTATAGTCATCTATTAAGTGAATAAGTCTTCTTTCTATTATCGTCAGACTTTAATGAAGAGAATGCTAAAGCTGAATTCTTTTATTAAGATGCTCTGCTCTAATTATACTCTTGCGAATATTCTGTATATCTTTTCTGCGTAATTTCTTAAATACTCTAAATGCATTTATCGCGATCGTTATTATAATGAAAACTTTTCTGACGACGACTTTAATAAGCTGAATTGAGAGAAGAAGAAATTACAGCTAACTCTTCGCATTTCTTACGAAAGATCTTTAAAGAAGGCTGTAAAGATTGTGAATCTTCAGAAATAAATTAAGTCTCTAAAAAAGGCGCGGGAGATTATAATATCTTAGAAGATTAAATCTCTGAATGAGCTTAATTAGAAAGAGAAATATTTAGGGGAGAGAGAATTATTAGTTAGTGCGGAGTTGAATATCACTTTTAACGAGACGCAGCTAATTATCTTCTTTAGTTCTTCTCACGTTAAGAGTTCCGGCGATGATAATTCTTAAGAGTTGCGGGATTGAGATTTGTTTTCGATTTTTATATATTTTCTGATATATTATATTCTAATCATTTTATTAAATAATAAGTTTTATCTTTAATCTCTTAATTATTCAGCACTTATTTTACTTTATACTTCTAATTCTAATTATTTAAATGAATTGAAGTCTATTTAGTGTTCTTTAATATAGATTCTAGAAGAGAAATATTGAATATAGAATGAATTCTTATAATATTTGAAAGTTTAAGTTTATAGATTAACTTATTTAAGACTTTCTAAATTAAGTAGAGATCGAGTTTTATGTGATTTAATTTTATATTAAGTCTTTTAATTTTGATGTTTCGGCGAAGCAGATATATTAAGTTCTTCTCTTTGAGATTTAATTCGTTAATTCTCTTAGAGTTATAATAGATTCTAAATCTTTAACTAATAAACTTAAGATCTTTTATCAATTCTTGATATAAACTGATTAATAGTTATATACTGATAACTGATTTTTGTGTAAGTTGTTTCACTTCTCTTAATTGTCTATATAAAATAAGTTTATATCCGTAATTTGTGTAAAATAATAATACTTTAATTACTGTCGATACACTATTATACACAAACTGCGTTAATAATAAAAGTACTATTCAATTATTCTGACGATAGTTTACATAATATTATAAATATTATTTCAGTATTTAATTAATTCTTTCAGTTTATTTATTTATCTGTGGGTGATAGACGATTAATAGCTTATATTTAATTTCAAACTGATTTATTAATGATTTTTAAAATTTAGAAGTGAATAGTTTATCTTAATCAAAGAGAATTTCCGCTAATATATTATGATTTGCGAATATTATTCGCAAAAACGTGTAGATTAGATTCTTCGCATTAAACGTTTTTAAATAATTGATGAAGTATATATATTTTATTAGTTTATTAATAATAATTAAAATATTATTATAGCTGACATTTATTATTGAATCTTTAAACAAAAGTAATTTAATGATAAAGTTTAACGTTATAGATTTTCAAGCTTCTTCTAATATCTTTGATAACTGCATCTTCTCATATAATTTATATCGGAAGTGCTTTATTTTCTAATAGATATTATAGTTAATAATTCATTATTAAACTGCTTTATTTATTTTAGAAAAATAATAGAATCTGAAAATTTGTTTTAGAGTTTTTTCTATTTCTTAATGCTTATAAAAGGTCTTCTCATAATATTATCGAAGGATCATTTCTTTTACTTAATTTATAACGTATATTAGTTCTTTATATAAGATCAGCCCGCTGTCTTATTTTTAAAAGACTGAATATTTTTCAGGATTTTTTTGAATTTCGCGGGATAAATAATTATTTAAGTATAATCTAATAATTCGACGTTTCTAATCTTAATTAGAGATTCGAAATGTTAAAGTAATTATAACGTGATTATATATTATAAACTCGTTTAAGTTCTCACGTAAGACTGATTATAGAGCGGGTTTAATATCTCGAGCGTAATCTGCTTAATAGTTTAAAGCATTGACTTTAACATTATTATTTTCTTTTTAATAGAATATCTTAAAGTTGTATATTAATAACAGCTCAGACTATTATATTTAACGTCTATTTAATATCTTAATAATGATGAAGTATAACAGATTTTTATGATCTGTGTAGACTTCTATAAAATACTTAAATCCTTTTAAGTATACTTATTATTTATCGAACGCGGTAATTATGATTAGAAGTTCTTTATTATAAATCTCGTAATTAAGTTCCGCAGGAATCATTTTTCTAGAATAGAAGATGACGAACCTCAATCGTTCTTTGTTATTAGATTGACTTATATATATATTAATAATATAGTTTAATATATTCGTTTTAAGTATAATCTATCTTTTAAAGTTAAATATTGCGAGAATAAAGATTATTATAAATTTCTATTTCAGCTTCTGAAACAAAGACTCTACTTCTATTTCTTAGATAAAGAATACTTTCTTTCTAGTCATTTATATTAATGAGACGGTTATTTTTAAGTAATTCGTAATAAATCTTTAATAGAAGTTGATGAATTTGAGAAATGATTGTAATTTCTTTACTGATGTAGATTGCGGCTATTTAAGTATAATTGTAATCTTAAATTTGTTTATCTAAATCTTTATAATTATTAAAATAAATCTAAGAAACTTAATACTTTACTTATAAAACTCACATTTCTTAATCTTCACTAACAGATTTTTTGTCTGAAGAGCGCGAAGCATCTTTCAAATATATTTAATATATTGTTCTTTAATTTCAGAGTATATAAGAATATTATTAAGATAAGTGATATAGAACTGATCTAAATATTTTTTAAGAATATTATTTACTAGAGATTAAAAGAAGATTGAGACGTTTATCAATTTAAATGATATGATTAGATACTCGTAATAATTATAATGAGTTCGGAATACTATTTTCTATTTCTCTTCTTTTTTCATTCTTATCAGATTATACGCTCTCTGTAAATCAAACATTATAAATCACTTAGCTTTATAAATATAATTATGTAATTTAGAGATGAGAGATAATGCATAACAATTTTTTATGATTATGTTATTTAGTTATTAATAATTAATATATAGATATATTTCTTCATTTAACTTTAAAACGAATAGAACTGAATATTCTGTAAATGAAGTTGAGAATTAAATAAATCCTTTCTTTTAATTCTTATTAAGATATTCTTATAGAATCTTAAGTTCTTTCTTAGAAAGAGAATAAATAGATTTGTACGTAAGTTTCTTATTAGATTTTAACGAAATCTTGTGATCTTAAAATTAATATTTAGATAACGCAGATGCGCTTTTATTCTTAATAAATAAATGTTTAGATTTATTATATTTAGATGAATACTTAAAAGATTTCTCTATTATCTTTATTAAGTATCTGTTGTCAGATTTTATTCATATTATCTTAGTAAATAATATTATCACTATAATTGTTTCGCAGGCGTAATTAAGAAAGCTGATAGTTCGTTATTTCTAACTTACTTTCAAATTGTGAGTTTCCAATTATGAAATTCTCAGAATAATATTGTATTTGATTTTCATAATATTTAATATCACTCTTTCGATATATTATTATATGGCTAGATTGAGCGAATAAATCTCTATCTTAATCCACTCTTGATTTTGCTTTATAGAGCTTCTATCTATTAATATTAAGCGATAGAATTTATTCTTCTTTCGAGTTAATAAACGTGAGCGAGTTACGTACGCTAAAGAAGCGTAGTTTCCGATAACTTTAAAATCTATTATAATCTTAACTTTTTATTGTTTAATATTCTCTTATAAGATTATATATCGTGTATAATTAATAATAATTATTATTAATTTTTGAGACTCGAGATTAGATTCTTTATTAAATCTCGAATGTAAAGAATCTTCTTGTTTTTTAACTTTTCGAATTAGTAGTTTCGAAAATGAGTATGTTCTTTCTTTATGAAATAATAATTGAGATTATTATATAGGAAGTATGCGTATAACTTATAAGAGATGCGATACTCTCTATTATAAATCACTCTTATTATCTTTAATTCTTTGAGTTCTCTAATTTACATTATACTTACGCTTTATATTTCTTTAAGATAAGCGGGAGTATTAATCTTATATAAGTTAACTGCTTCTCGAATATTATTATATTAATAATAATAAATTTATTTCTAACTTTAATTTGAATAGTTTTCTGTGTAATATATTCTTAATTATAATTTCAACTTGATTCTTTAAGATATCTTTTCGGGCGCATATATCTTGTGTTAATATTGAGATTTCAACTTATAATCTTTATTTATATATAATATTAACTCTCAAAACTTAATAATTATTTCTATATAATTCTTATTATATTTGAGATTGCTTAATACTCGCTTCTAAAGTACTTTAAAGATAACGCTTAATAATTATCTCATCTTCTTCTATTTAAGTTTCTTAAGATATTATTTTAAATTATTCTTATCTAATCTGTAAATAACGCATTAATTGTCATAATAAATAGTTCAGAATAAGTAGATGTGAGATGATTCTGTGAATTTTTAATCGCGAATTTATTTAAGCGATTTAATAACTGTTTTTAACACCGATATTTTAATATTAGCGCAGCTGATATCTTATATATTATCTGATTTATTTATCTTTTATTTCGCCGATTCTTTCAAGATCGCGTGCAACTGTTATTTATTAAGATAATTATTAACTCAATATTCAGATTTCTTATAATAGAGATATAAGTTCTTTTTTATTCACTTCTCTCGCTAAATTAAAGAGAGTTTATCTTAATTAGATTTCTTTTTAAACTTTCTCTGATTTATAATATTTAAATTTATTTCTCGGAAGTATCGAACTTATTTAAATTAATATTCTTTCTTTTGATACTTACTTAAAATAAACATTTAAGTGCGTTTTTATTCTTTTTCTATCTATCTTTCGTATAAACAATTATTTATCTTAATAAATATATTAACTAAACTCTTTAATTTATCTAATCTCTTAATTTAAGTCAGCTCGTTCTTAATCGAATTCTTTAGTTCTAGATAATATTTTATTATAAGTGCTGCATCATCTCACTCAATTTATAATATAATCTGTTAGAACTTAAATACATACTCTATTACTGAGTCTATCTATCGAAGTTTCTGAACTTCTTATTTAATAGTTCATTCTTTATTTACTTCTTTATACACTTGTCTGATACACTTCTTAAAATAAGAATAGTTGACGAAGATTCTTTTTATTTTCTCTTTCTTATCTTTGATCGGCTTTTCTAAGTAATCTATTAGATGAGATTCGAACTAATTAAAGACTTCATTTCTGAGATAAGTGACTGCGAATATTATCTTAATTTCGGCTGTTCTTAATCTCTAAATATTAAATTGAATATATATATTAACTTAAGTTAAGAAGATCTAAAGTTTCTTTCTATTTTTATAAAACGTGTTAGAGATATTAACTTTTAAGAAAACATGATTTGTGTTAGCGATTTCTTCTTAAGATTATTCTTATTTAGAGTGTGATATATTTGTCTTAATGATTTCTATTGTAATAAAGTGACTGATATTTGATGATAAGTAGTTAAAGTGCTAAGAACTATCAAGACTAGCTATAATAAGATTCAGATATTAAGGGATTATGAATAGAAATTACTGTTCTTATATAGAAGAGTTAAGAGTAGAATGCAATTAATAATATAAGTTAATTATAAAAGAAGAATAAAATTATAAAATTATGAAATATAGCGTTATTTATATATTTAAGAAGAATTGTTGCTCATAACTGCTCACTCGTGAGTCTGAGTGAGCACTGATTGATTGCTCACGACTGCTCACTCGTGAGTTTGGGTGAGCACTGACTTAACGTCAAGTCTTAAGTCACGTGACCCGGCTAATCTTTCCGTTCCGAAAGATTCCGTAACAATAAGCTGTAGATAGCTTATATTTAATTCCGAGTTAATCTATTAATAACTTTCAGAATTTAAAAGTGAATAGTTTGTTTTAATTAGAGATAATCTTTACTAATATATTATGATTTGCGAATATTATTCGTAAAAATATATAGATTAAGTCTTCGGTATTTAATACTTCTATATAATTAATGAAGTAGACATACTTTATTAATCTATTAATAATAATTAAAATGCTATTATAACCGACTTTAGTTATTAGATCCTTAGATAATAATAGCTTAATAATAAAGTCTAATATAATAGATTTCCATGCTCTCTTAAATTATTTTAGAGATTACATCTTTCTATATAATTTATATCAAGAGTGTTTAATCTTTCAATAAGTATCACAGTTAATAATTCACTACCGAACTACTTTATTTATTTCTGAAAAATAATAGAATCTGAAAATGTGTTTTAGAATCTTCTCTATTTCTTAATATTTATAAGACGTTTTCTTATAATATTATTAAATGATTATTTTCTTTGCTTTATTTATAATATATATCAGTTCTTTATATAAGATCAGCCCGCTGTCTTGTTTTTAGAAGACTGAATATTTTTCTGAATTCTTTCGAATTTCGCGAGATAAATAATCATTTAAATATGATCTAATAATTCGATCTTTCTAATCTTAATCAGAGATCTAGAATGTTAAAGCGATTATAATGTGATTATATATTATAGATTCGTTCTTATTCTCACGTAAGATTAACTGTAGCGCGGATTTAATATCTCGGGCGTGATCTGCTCGATAACTTAAAGCGTCTGTTTTAGCGTTATTATTTTCTTTTTAATAGAAAATTTTGAAATTATAGATTAATAGTAGCTCAGACTATCATATCTAACATCTATTTAACATCTTAGTAGTGATAAAGTATTCCTTGTGTTACTGAATCTGTGATTCTTCTCTTAGAGATTTAGCATTATCGCGCTTTAATGTTAAAATTTTGCTGCAGTCTTGACGTGAAAATTATTAAAAATTGATTTTTTGATGTTTCTTACGTCAAGACTGCAGCAAAATTTTAATATTAAAGCGCGGCAACGCTAAATCTTTAAGGAAAGAATCACAGATTCAGTGACACAAGAAATAATAGATTTTTATGATCTGTATATACTTCTATAAAATACTTAGATTCTTCTAAGTATACTCGCTATTTACTAAACACGATAATTATAACTAGAAGTTTCTTATTATAAATCTCGTAATTAAATTTCGTTAGAATTATCTTTCTAGAATAGAAGATAATAAGTCTTAATCATTCTTCGTTATCAGATTAACTTATGCATATACTAATAATATAGTTTAATATATTCATCTTAAGCATGATTTATCTCTCAGAATTAAATATTATAAGAATAGAAGCTGTTATAAATTTCTGTTTCAGCTTCTAGAATAAAGACTCTACTTCTATTCTTTAGATAAAGAATACTTTCTTTCGAGTCATTTATATTAATGAAGCGATCATCTTTAAGTAACCCGTAATAAATCTTTAATAGAAGTTGATAAATCTAAGAAATAATTATAATTTCTTTACCGATATAGATTATAACTATCTCAGTATAATCATTATCTTAGATTTATCTATTTAGATCCTCATAACTATTAAGATAAATCTAAGAAACTTAACACTTTACTTATAAAACTTATATTTCTTAATCTTTACTAATAGATTTTTTATCTAAAGAGCTTAAAGCATCTTCTAAACATGTTTAATATATTGTTTCTTGATTTCCGAGTATATAAGAATGTTGTTTAAGTAGATGATATAGAACTAATTAAGATATTCCCTCAGAATATTATTTACTAGAGATTAAAAAAAGGCGGGAGCATTTATTAATCTAAAGAGTATGATTAGATACTCATAATAATTATAATAAGTTTGGAATACAGTTTTTCATTTCTCTCTCTTCTTTATTCTTACTAGATTGTACACTTCTTATAAATTAAGTATAATGAATTATTTTATCTTATGAATATGATTATATAGCTCTGAGATTAATAATAATGCGTACTGATTTTTTATTATAATGTTATTTAGTTACTAATAGTTAATATATAGGCGCATTTCATTATTAAGTTTTAAAATAAACAGAACTGAGTATTCTGTAGATGAAGTTAAAGATTAAATAAATCTCTTCTTCTAATTCTTATTAAGATACTCCTGTAGAATCTTAAGTTTCTTCTCAGAAAGAGAATAGATAGATTCGTAGATAGATTTCTTATCAGATTCTAAAGAAATCTTATGATCTTAGAATTAGTACTCAGATAATATTAATGCGCTTTTATTCTTAATAAATAAATGTTTAAATTCATTATATTTCGGCGGATACTCAGGAAAACTCTCTATTATTTCTGCTAGACATCTATTATCAGGTTTTACTCATACTACTTTTATAAACAATATTATAATCGTGTTTACTTTATAATTATAATTAGAAAAGCTAATAATTCATTATTTCTAACTAATTACTAGATTATAAGTTTTTAGTTATGAAATGTTCAGAATAATATTATACTTGATTTCTATAATATTTAATACTACTTATTCTGTATATTACTAAATATCAAGTTTTAGTAGGTAAGTTTCTACTTTAACTCACTCTTAATCTTATCTGATTAGACTCTCATCCGCTAATATTAACTAATAGGATTTATCTTTTCTTTATATAAACAGGCGAGATTAAGTCACATATATTAGAGAGATATAATTTCTAGTAACTCCGGAATTAATTATAATCTTAATCTAACATTATTCTATCCGAGCCTATATAATTAGATATCGTGCGTAACTAATATTAGTTATCATTATTTTCTGAGATCTAGAAGTAGATTCTTTATTATATCTTAAACTTAAAAAGTCTTCTTATTTTTTAACTCTTCTAATCTAAAGTTTTTGAAATGAGTATATTCTTCTTTTATGAAATGATATTTTAGTTTATTATATAGAAAGTGTGCGTATAACTTGTGAGAAGTATGATATTCTTTATTATAGATCACTCTTATTACTTCTAATTTCTGAGATTCTTAAATCTATATTATACTTACGCTTTATATTTCTTTAAGATAAGCGGGAGTATTAATCTTATATAAATTAATCACTTCTTAAAGATTATTATCTTAGTAATAATGAATTTATTCTTAATTCTGATCTGAATATTCTTCTATATAATATATTCTTAATTATAATTTTAACTTAACTCTTTACAATATTTTTTCAGACATATATACTTTATATTAGTATTAGAACTCCAACTTACAGTTCGTATCTATATATAATATTATTTTCTAGAACTTAATAATTATTTTCACGTAATTCTTATTATACTTAAGATTATTTGATACTTATTTCTGAAATACTTTAAAAATAGCACTTAATAACTATTAAGCTTTCTTCTATCTAAGTTTCTTAGAATATTATTCCGAGCTGTTCTTATCTAATCTATAAATAACGTATTAATCATTATAATAAGCAGTCTAGAATATATAAATATAAGATAATTCTGTAAGTTTTTAATCGCGAATCTACTCAGACAGTTTAATAACTGATTCTGATACTAATATAATATCAGCACAGCTGATATTCTATATATTATTTAGTTTTCCTATTATCTATTCTTCTAGTTTATCTAAGATAGCGTGTAGCTGTTACTTATTTAGGTAATTATTAGCTTAATATCTAGGCTTTCCGTAATAGAGACACAAATTCTTTTTCATTCTCTCTTCTTATTAAGTCGGAGAGATTTTGTTTTAATTAGATTTCTTTCTAAATCTTTTATAATTTATAGCATCTAAATTTATTTCTCGAGAATAATAGACTTATTTCGCTTAATATTTGTCTTTCTAATATTTATTAGAAATAAAGATTTAAGAGTGTTCTTATTCTTTTTCCATTTATCTTTCGTATAAATAATTATCTATTTTAATAAATATACTAATTAGACTCTTTAGTTTATCTGATCTCTTAACTTAAGTCAGTTTATTCTTAACTAAGTCTTTTAGTCCTAGATAATATTTTATTATAAGCGTTATATTATCTTATTTAATTCTTAATATGATTTATTAAAACTTAAACGCATACTCTATTATTAAGTCTATCTATTAGAGTTTCTAAACTTTTCTTTCAGCGATCTGTTCTTTATCTACTTCTTTATACATCCGTTTAATACACTCTTCAAAATAAGAATAGTTAATAAAGACTCTTTTTATTTTCACTTTCTTATCTTTAATTATCTTCTTTAAATAATTTATTAGATATGATTTAAACTAATTAAAGACTTTATCTTAAAGATATATAACTATAAATATTATTTTAACTTTAGCTGTTCTCAGCTTTTAAGTATTAAATTAAATATATATATTAACTTAAGTTAAGAAGACTCAAAGTTTCTTTTTATCTTCATAAAATATATCAGAAATATTAACTTTTAAGAAGATGTAGTTTATATTAATAATCTCTTCTTAAGATTATTCTTATTTAAAATATGATATGTTTACTTTAGTGAGACTTCTTATAATAAGATGACTGATATTCAATAATAGATAATTAAAGTATTAAAAACTGTTAAGACTAGCTATAATAAGATTTAGATATTAGAAGATTATAAATAGGAATTACTATTCTTATAAAGAAGAGTTAAAGGTAGATTATAATTAATAATATAAGTTAATTATAAGAGAAGAATAAGATTATGAAACTATAAAATAAATAATTATTTATATAATTATTACTAGTAGGTTGTATATAGTACTTCTAAGTGCTCTTCTTAAGCACTCTTAAATACTTACTTTTAAGTGCTCTTCTTAAGTACTCTTAAGCACTTCTCTTAATGTTTATTTCTAGTTATTCTAATTAGATGTATCTTTCTAAGTCAGATCTCTGTAATTCTGAGAGATGTTCTACCTGCGGGACTTACTATCTTAGCTGTCTGTCAGACTTCGGTAGTTAGAGTTAAGTTCGTCGGTGACTGATCTGTAGCTATAATAATAGTGAAACGCTTAACGCACATTTATCTTTATTAGAAACTTCGCTTCAGTAAGCTGTTTTAATATCTCATTAATTCTAAATATTGAATATTTATTCTTCTTTATAAGAGTATTTAGATCTTAATAATTCACGTAAAATCGAAGTTCTCTATTCGATTTTCGAATTAATAGAATCGGGGATGTAAATAATATATTACTTAATTTAATAAATCTCTTCTTAAGATTCTTCTCGATATATCTCTTAATCATATTAAGCTTCGCAGAATTCATATATTAATAAGACTGTCTTTTAAACAGTTTAATACTCTTCTACAATTCTATTTAATAATTATATTAATCTTAATGCGGAAGAAGAGTGTTCGAAGTCTTTTTCGAAAAGATATAAGTATATTCACGAAACTCAGACGGAATTATCTCTCATGAATTCTTCTCGATCTTCTTATTATTCTTTCTCTACTTCTCAATATTCTCAAGAATAATTATAATAATTTCCGCTTCAGATTTCTTAGTCAGCTCTTTAAAAGCTGCTAAACTCATTATCTTAATATTCTTTAAATTAGAAGAGATTAAGCTTCTTAAATTTATATTATCTCTTTATTTTTAAGATCTTCGAGACTTCATTCTTTTCTTTATAGAAGACTTAGTTAAGAATGAGATTAATCTTAAATCGATCTTTATCTCTTTACACTTTAGAATTTTAATAGAAGATTGTTTTATCTTCTATTTTAATCTATTTAAATCTGAATATATATGCTTAGAGTTGTTCTTATATGTTTAATTATAATTAAATATATTCTTTTCTATTCAAAAATAATTAGAGTTATTTATATCTAACTCATTTCCATTTTTCGATATTTCGTTATATCGCACGTACAACGAAATAGTTGAATTTTTACTATTATATTAATAATATCTCGACTTGAAATTTATAATGTCGATAATGGGATTGAATATATAATCATGTAATCTTGTTCACTTCTTTCTTAAAATAATAAAATATATTATCTGAATTATATAAAAGATCTGCGACATTTATTAATGTCTTATAATTATTATAAATATATAAATCGCCTGCGTTATAATAGAATGCTTTCTTTCTACAAAATTCATTAATAAAATCTTCTTAATTAGATTCACTAATCCGATTTGCAGTCTTTTATATAGATTCTTAGTTAGTTAATAGTTTATTACTATTATAAGTCGACAGTCAGTATTTATTAATATAAATATATTTAGAGAATTCGTTTTTTCTTCGCTTAATAAGATATTTATTAGAAACGAAGACTCTATTCAGTCTCTAAATATTACAGAGATGATCGCAGATAATATTCTTAATTAACGCTTCTATCTAAGTTTCTTCATAATTATTTCTACGCTCGCAGATCTATTCACAGCGTCTTTATAATAAACTGCTCTTTTTCTAATTTCTTCGAAATATTGAAGTCTTCTTTTTTAATAACTATTGAGCTTAAGTAGTTTCTGATTATATATTCTAATTATTAATATTTATAATATCTGAACTCTTCTCAATCAACTTTCGATATATAGATAAATACTGTCTTCGTAAGCTGAGTTTTATCTTCTAGCTTTTCGGTCGATCTTCTCTTTTAAGATTCTAAATCTGTTTGAATAGATTAAAAATCTTTTATATATCATTCTATTTTTCGCAAATTTAATTTCAGAAATTGCAAATTCTTCATAATCTTCTTAATAATTATATATCTCTTTAAGATTATAATTAACTTTAAATTATTAAATATCTTTAATCTAATATCTCTAATTTAATTCTTCTCTGAGATATTCGTCTCTATAATATATCGAAAGAATTCTTCAAGAAAATTAAGTAAATTCTTATTTAATTAACGCAGATAATAATAGCTATCTCGCGCAGTATCTCTTTGAAAGAAATCTTCAAACTAATTTAATAGTATTTATAACAAACTCTTAATTATGATTATCTGAAATATCTTTAAATATGACTTTAATAGATTACTAATCTCTTTCTTAATTCTCGATCTTATATAGATTATATAATCTATTTTCGTGAAATATCGATCTTTATTTATAAGCAACTTCAACTTTAATACTGATAATCATATCGCGAACTACTAAGAAGTTTCTATCTTAAAAGTATCTGAATTTAATAGCTTCTCGCTCTTATTATATTAATCACTCGCCTGCATATTAAAGACTGCTTCTAGCGTTTCTCAAACACTTTTCGCACTATTCTAATGTAATAAAGAAGCTGTAGATATTATAGATCTCGCTAACAGATTCTTTATTAATATTTTCTTATCTTTTAGCATTTTCATTAAAATCTAATTCTTCTGAATTAGTTATTTCTGTTCAGTTATTTAGATATCTCTTTCTTTCTATTAATAATTCTGTAACTCATAAATTATTTAATAATTTTCTATTATCTTATTAATCTCTTTATTATAAGTCTTAATCATCTCATTATATAAATTATAGAATTTCTCAAATGTGCGCAGTATATTACTCACGTTATTTTATATTCTCGCAATAAACTCTATTACTTTTCAATTCTTAAAAAAATCATCATCTCTTAAATTATTTCTATCTCAACATTTTTTATTTATAAAGAAGATCGTTATTAATCTATATTTAAATCATTCTATAATACAGAATTAGGCTGCGTAATGATTCAGTCTCAACTCAAATGATCCGATCAGATCTGATTCTTGATTCGATTCGATCCCAAATATGGAGGGATCAAAGACCGGCCGGTCCGGTCTTAAATGGGCTGGGATTAAACCGGATCAGATCAAATCAATTAAGAGTTTGTTAAGAGAAAATGGATTATTAAGAGTTCGGATAAATGTTAAGAATTCGAATATATCTTGATATTATTCTATTTATAATTAATCTCTTTAAAATCTATTTATTTTAATTATTGTTCTAACTCTATATTTTCTAGATTATAATAAATATCAACTACTTTCTTCTACTTATTATATGTGCTAATTTAAAGTTCTTAATATCAGTAATTCCTCTTAATCTTATATATGAAGAATTAGTAAACTGTAATAATAATTATTAACTCTCATTAAACTTCTGCTCATCTTCAATCTTATTATTCTTATTAATAAAGTCTGTTAAATTAGAATTTATCTTATTATCTTTTATTTTCTTCTTCTTTTTCTCTTCTTCTAGCTCAGATATTGCTTAAACGTGTTAAAATTTCTCACGCATATTAAAACAATTACTATATATTAGCATTATTAATGCTCGAATAGTGCTAAATTAAAGATTATATTATCGATATAAGTAGATATCGCGAGTCTGATTGAAAAGTCGTTCAACTTTAATATTAGCAGCTGAAATTATTAAATAGTCTCGCGCGATTAATATTAGAATAGATTATATTCGTTTAACTCGTTTTTAATATTTAAGAATATCTTATAAATCAAGATTAAAGATTGTAAAGATTATTAATCAATTATTATATTAATTATTATATTAATACTTATTATATAAATCTATTAGATATTATAATATTTCTTCTTCTTCTAAAGAAGAAGCTACTCTGCGTTTCTTTTTTAATAAGATTTTTAAATCTAACGCTTTTTGTTTTTAAAAAGAAATTAAGCTTTATTAATAAGATAATGAAGTAGAGAATATTATAGAGACTGTTATGAAAGAGCTGAAGAATAATTATAAAGAGAAAAGATCTGTTAATATAAACTGATAAGAATTTGATATACATAAGTATTTCTGAAAGATATCTCTTAAGATCTGATAATAAATCTTATGCTAAAGAAAGTTATTAATAATTGTATTAATATTTGTTCTAAGAATTATACTTATTTAATTATCTGCGTTATTATATCGTTAATTATTATTATTAAATATGTTAAGTTTATACTTAGAAGTTAAGATAATAGCTATCTTATAGATATTCTTAAGATTGTCTTTAATATCACTGTAATATTATTGAAGCTTCGACTTTTCATTATTTAATACTATTTATAATATAATCTTCTAAAGTAATCACTTTCGCTGTAACTTAGATATCTATTTATCAAGATAATTAAATAGTTTCTTATAGATCTGAAAGACTTTCTGAATTATTAATCTATTATCTATACTTTCTATAATATTAATAAATAGATAAAAAGAATATAATAATTTAATTAAATAGTCGACATGTTTTTATTTCTTAGAAATAAGATCTTCTATTCTTTGTTTACTTAAAATAAAGATCTTGATTAGATCTTTAAAACTTCGAGCTCGCATAAATATTTAATATATTGAATTCCATCTTATAATAATATCTTATATTAAATTAAGAGATTATCGATAATCATTCTAAATATTTACAAATCTCTTACATTATTGTGCATTTATATTGATGTAAATAGTAAGATCTCGAATTTATAAATAAGATTAGAACAAAAATTAATACAATTTAATAATTAGAATAATAAATTTTTTTTTTAAAGTTTATAATATATCATTCTGTTTATAAGTATTAGAATATCTCTCATATTAAGTGAAATCATTATTTCACTTTATAATGATTTTGTTATTTTGTGATTTGATTTTAATATATATAATAATATTCTTCAAAGTTAGTTAAATAATATATAAAAGATAAGATACTTGTGATAAAGTATTAAGTTCTTCTCTTAAAATATTCAAAGTATTAATAAGATACTTTACAAGCTTATTATTATTAGCTGCATTATTACTTATCATTATTAGAACTCGCTCTTTAGCAATATTATATTACTTAAGAGTATTAAGTAATGTTTAAGTTAAATTAGTTTTACTATACTTACTCTAAAGATATTTAAAGTTAAGAAGAACTTTAATATATTTTCAGTCAGTATTAATGAAATATCTATTATAATATTAACTATAATATTAATTATTATTCTAATTATATAATCTTATTCAGTAATAATTATAAAGATAAGCTTATTTAAGCTTTATTAATAATTAAGTGCTATTAATATTATTGCGTTTAATGAAATTCAGTTAAGAATTGATTTATAAGCTTTCTCAGTCTATTACTTTAAAGAGTTTCGAAGTTAATAAGAAGCAAGTATTTTAGATGAAATAATTATATAAGATATCATGCGAATTTATTTCTTAAATTTAATATACTCTACTGAATGAAATGATAATTATAAAGTTGCAATCATTTTAATAGTTTATTGATCAAATAATGCTTGATCAAATTCTTGAATATTAATTAATATTGTCTTTTTTAATTTCTGAAAATAATAAGCTTTATTCTAATAATTATTATAATTATAAAGAAAATATCTCTTTTCTTCGAAGAAATATATTAATATTTTGCTTACTCAATCTCTTAGCTTATTTTTTACATTCTTCAGTCTGAAGATGTTGAGTAAGAATAGAAGTTCTAGTATCTTTAATATGAGAATATACTAGAATTGCTTCATATCTCTTATATTAAATTACTGATAATTTATTGCTAAGTAATATATATAACTGTAAATACTTCTAAATAGAAGCCTTTAATTTAGTAATATTAAATTAAATCTATAACTCAGAATGCTCTTTCCGTTAGAATATAATAGCTTATTACTAATCTTATTCTATTAAGTAAGCTTTATTAAAGAGAATATACTTATTCTTATAATACTTTAAATCATGAGTTTAAGAAAAGATATAAGAAGAAGATAAAGATCTAATATTAGTCTCACTAATATTAAATTCTTGAGAAGTACTTAAAGATAAATCTTGTAATATAAGTTGTATTGATAATTATAATAATCAGCTCAGAGTTCTATAAGAGATTTAGAAAGACTACTTATTAAATACTTAAATAATTATAAATAATAATATTTAAAATATAGTAAATTTAGTATTAATATTAGTTTTATCATAATTATAATAATAAATTAAAATATATCTAAAAATCTCATAATTTTATTATTATAATAATAAAAGGGAATGATTATTAATATTAAGTAATTTTAATTACATTAATTATACTAATTATTGTATTAATTAATACTGAATTGTTTTAATAAGCTTTAGCTTATTAAAAATCTGATTTCTGCTTAGAGATTCATCTAAAATAGATGATTCTAAATAAGATTATTTAGATTCTTCTTATAAATATAAGTCTTCATTCACTCTTATAAAGTCTTTTTAACAGTCAGCATTTCTAGAATCTTTTAATGATTGGCTTTCTAATCCGGACGAACTTTAAATCTATGCTTGACATAATAAATCTTATTATTAAATCATCACTTAATAAGCTTAAAAAGATCAACTCATATCTTATTCTATATAGCTTACACATAATATAAGAGATCTCGAATTTTCTTATTGAAAAATAGATAAGGTTTATAATGATTTACTAGAAATTTGTTAATATCTATATTATCATAATCATTATTATAATTCAATGAACTTGTCTTTTAACTACTCAATTCAATAATTATTAATATTAATTGGAAATTAATATTTTATATTATCAGTCTTCATTCTTTTCTTAAAGTAAAAGATTGAATCTAAAGATATTAATATTGTCTCAATTTTCAAAAGCTGATTGATTTGATTATGAAATTTATACTTAAATAGCTTAAAGCTAAAGTTGTTAATTATATTCTTAATAAGAAGACTAATCATCTTAATATAATAATTAGTATAATAACTTCAGATCTATATATCTTTTTCGGGCTTGAGCTATATTTATAGCAATCTTAACTTCTTCAGTAATAAGAACGCGCTTTATATTATTATTAAAGACTTGATTGTCTTTAATAATATAATCTTGAATAATAGTAAGAAGATTAATATTCTAATTATAATCTTCTTCTTTAAAATTGTTTTTTATAAGTTTCTTTGCATTATATTTATTAATATTAGTTTAATAGATATTATTATTAATATCATTAAAGTCTGAATTCTCATACTTAATAATATATTTCTTCTCTTCTTCTTAAATGCGATTTAATAATATCTTTATTTCATTTTTAATTATCTTTTCACTTCATTCTATATTAATTCTATTTGAGATTAATACAAATATTAATATAAATAGATTAGATATCTTATCGCTTTATTTATAAGTTCTGAAGTTCTATTATAAGACGAGCATTCTACTCTTCTTTACTTATATACTTCTATTCACTTTACTATTATAATTTCTTCTTCAATTTTAATCTTACTTTGCTATTAATAGTATTGACTATATATATTAATCTTTTATTAAAGCTTATAGCTTCATATCTCTAACGCATCTTTTTAATATTTAAGTTTATTAAGTAGCTTTTAATAGACTTTCGTTTCTTATCACAATTATTATTAAAAGATCGATCAGTCTTTTGATTATATATTATAGCTCTTTAATATATCAGCTACTATAGAATTTTATAGATTATAAATACTTACTACAGATCTGCTTTAATATCTTAAGATATAAATAATGTTTTTAACTTAATATTAATCTTACTTTTCATATCTGAAGATTATATTTCAGAGCTATAATAATGATTAATATAAAAAAATTAGTATCACTCTCGAAATATTAATATATCTATCAGAATTTTATTAAAAGATTGGAAGAGAGTGAAGAGTAAGTAATAGAGAATGACTTAACTCTTATTTTATAATTGATGTAAACTGATGATTATAATAAAGATTAGTATAAAGTGTTTTCTATTTAATATGAGTATTCTCTTATATTATTAATATTTCTGTTATCTTTATAAATTCTATAGAATGAGAATTGAAAATATTTATTATCTTAGCATCACTCTTTTTAAGATTAATAGAATTTTTAATATTATCTTAATTTTCTATTATTTTATATTATTTTAATATTAGAACTCTAACTTTTTCATCTCTTAGTATAAAGATATTATGTACATATCTTAATAGAAGTATGAGATATACTAATTATTATATTAATCAGTAATATTTAAAGTTGAAAAGTTGATAAATATTTATATTATAAGAGAATAATGAAAAAGTAGTAAGATATATATTAGCTAATCTGCGTTAAGACTTTTTTATTTACTTTTTTCAAAAATTTACTGTTTTTTATATTAAGACTTTAATAAATACTTAATATATCTTATTAAATCTTTTATTTTACTTTTTCTATTTATATTCCACCCACTTTTTCTTCTATAATATAACTTTATTCAGTTGTTATACTGACTTTGATAAGTCTTTTTTACTTATAATAATGATTAATACAATTAATATCTTGATCTATTATTTAGAATTCATTAATCTTCATACTTTCATATTTATCTTCTGAATTAAAAGTAAAAAAATAATGAAAATTTCACTTTACTTATATTCTATTTATCTTTTATACTAATTATTATTATAATACTGACTTGTTTTAATAATAATTATCTTGATATTATAGAATCACAGTTTATCACTTCTTAAAGTTAGAGATGATAAACGCAGATAATAAAGTTTAAATAAGTTAATAAATATCTTTAATTTATAATATTAAATAAATATAGCTTCTTAATTTTAGAATAATAACTGATACTGAAAACAATTATAAGAAGAAATCATACTTTAAGAAAGATAAGATAATAGCGAGAGAAAGACTTACCGCTATTACTGCAAAATAATTTAGAAAGATAGATATTAAAGCTTCAGATTCTAAGAAGAGTATTATTAGAAAGTTAAATAATAGAAGAGATCTTAAATCCCGCGTTAAAAAAGTTATTAGAAAGATTTTAAAGATAGATAATAAAAAGACTGTAAACTTTTTAAGAACTTATTATGTAAAGTTAAAAAGTAAGTTATAATAATAATTAGTACAATATAAAAATATATTAATAACTATTTAGTGAAAGTATTAAGAGAGATTAAACGTTATTAAAAAAGTAATAAGCTACTTATTTCCAAAGCACTATTTTAAAGATTGATAAGAGAAATCACTTTTAATGAGATTAAATCTTAAGTCTGAAGATGATAAGCTTTTATAATTAACGCAATATAGAAGTTTATAAAAGTATATTTAATATCTCTCTTTAAAGATATAATTATTCTGTTTCTAGATTATAATAATAATTAATATAATTAATAATTCAAGATATAAATCTTTGCGCAATTTATACTAAGAGGATTATTATTTAAAGTAAGAATATGCAATTAATTAAAAGACTGAGAGAGAGAAAATAGTATTTAGAATAGTTATTAACAGGTGATTAGTTATAGATTATATAGTTAATAGAGATATTACAGAATATCTTAGCTTATAAAAGTCTTTGATTATTATAATGATTAGTACAATTACACATATTCTTCTTATAAATCTAAAATCGCTGCACTATAATATTTACTTCTTTCTAATTAGATTAGCAAAAATATTTCTTGATATTCTTGACAGCTTAATTGGGGGATCGGACTGGATTGAATCTAATCCGATCCGGTCTGATATTTCAAATCTTGGGATTAAAGACCGGGTGATTTGATCTTATATAAACTGGAACCGAACCGGATCGGATCATTACGCAGTTTACACAGAATCTTTCTCTAATCTTTCTTAATTAAATCGAATTATATCAATATTAATTAACTCAGAAATTGAATTTTAAATTCTACTTTTAATCACACTATTTTAAGTGCTCTTAAGATTCTTTTATTCGCGAATACTAATTATTAATTAATAGATCTCAAATTTACTAGCTTAATTCTTAGATTATCTTGCTTTTTTAAAGATATCTTTAGTTTCTCTCTTTTTAAAAATAAATAATCAAATTTAATATATTAAGTTCATTTATGAAATCTGTCTTATTATTAAAGAGTTTGAGAGTAATTCAAAAAAGATTTAATAAAAGTAAATCGATCTGCTCGAAATTTAAATCAGTTAAAGAATAACTGTTTTATATTTATTTAAGTTCTTTGCGAGAATATAGAGTCTGATTAATGAATCGATCACAGTTAGTGAGATGATGAGCTCACATCTTCACGCGATATTCAGCGTAATTAATCGTTCTGCGATAAAATCAAGATAAGCTCAAAAACAAAATTAGAGAATGAAGATTATAGAAAATTATCTTTACAGACGCATAAAATAGATAAAGTATATAATAAATAAATAAATATAAGAGTTTAGAAGAAAATCATCTGTTTATAAAAGAAATTATGATTATGCGATTATATAAAAATCGATCTTTCTATTATAGAAATAGTCGCTTTTCCTACCCAATCTTATAATACGGATTATATGAGAAGAAGTGAAAGATTTCGATAGAAATATATAAATAATAGAAGATTGAATCTAATTGCGAAGAGACTCTACTAAATAAAATAACTGTTCTTTATTTCCTGCGATATGAAAATGAGTTAAAGAAGAGTTTGAGTTATAAGTTCTTATAAGAGTGTTATTAACTTCTGAGTTATATTATAGAAAGCTTCGTTCTTATTATAAAGATTATAATTCGCATAAAATAATAACGATAAATTATGAAAGATAATAACTAAATATTAATTGTTTCGTTTATTATATAATAAGAAACATTATATAGTAAATAAGAACATTCTTAGATCTTAATAATGATTTATAATAAGCTGTGGCGAACTTTAATCTTTAGCGCAGAATATTGAAACTGAAGTATTATAAGTATAGATATTATAAGTTGTTCTCAGACGGATTTTCGGGCATAACACGAAGAAGAGTTTTAAACTTTTAAGTGAAATAAAAAGAAACTATTAAGATTTATAAGAAGATATTGAGACTCAATATTGAAAATCGGGAGAGATTACGCGGTATAGAATAGAAATCAACTGCCGGAAACATAAAGCACTAATAGATTTTATTCCTCAGAGAATTCTCTATTATATAAACACATAGAATCCCTTATTAGTTATAAATTAAATAGAAGTAAGAACAATTAACAATATTTATTTAAATAATAAAGAAAGTGAACTTAAATATATTATAACAACTCAAATTAAATATATTTAATAATTTATAAAAATAAATACTTAAATTACAGAAACTAATTTAGTTTATAAAGAAGCTGTAGAAATATTAGATATATATTATAATCACTAATTCTAATATAATCTTTTAGCTCTAAAATCTAATTGAAAGATATAATCTTAACGCGTTAAGCTCGCGTGTTAAGTCTCAGACATTTCGCCATATTATATATATAACAAAATAATTGGATTTTCATAATTAAGTTTATAATCATCTCTCGCGTACAACTATTCTTCATAACTATAGCAACTCGTGATATACAGCTTACTATCTCATCTATCTCTGCGCCACTCTCTCTAATAATAATGTTCCGATCTGCAGTATATGAAACGCGGACGGAAAACGGCCGCGAAAATATTAATACTTAGAACTCAATTATTAATAGTTTAATTAGAGAAGTTATAAGTATTAGAAACTCTTTTAATTCTATTAAAGAAGTAAATAAGAAAAACATCTTATATAGAAAAATAATAAAATTTCTAATAAAGATAAAAGAACTTATCAGTTAAAAGCAGATGAATTATTAGAATAACGCGTTAATATATATAAATAAGATTCTCACTCGTCTGAAAAAAATTATAAAGAAATTAAATACAAAAGTAATAATATTCCTCTTTATCGCAAGTTACGCGCAAATGATTAGCAGAGAAATCGTCAGTAATCTCTAATCAGAATCAACAGAATTCTTAATTCTCTCCCGCGAGAAATTGAGTAAAAGTAGAGAGATAGTTATCCGAATTAGAAAGAAGAAGAAGACTGAGATAATCCGGCGCATATTAATAAAGAAACTTATCACAAAAATAATAGAGTACACAGATAATATATCTGCGTCTTACAGATTACTTACAGCTTATTAATTTAAAAGCGAGAATGTTATTATATATATAAAGAACGCGAAGAAAAAGAGAAGATTCGAAATAAATACAATATAAATAAGAGCTTTAGATTAGTTAATATTTATTAAGAAAAAGATATACACAGTAATTACTTATAATATAAGAGTGACTAACTTCTCATAAGAAATAGGCGAGATAAACGCGCGTATAATAAAGAAAGAAAATTACAAACTTTACTCAAATCTCAAAGTTTATAGTATTATCTGAGTGAGTAAAATCGAGAGTATTTAAGATTATATATTACTAATTATATAAATTATTAATATAGAGCATATAAATCGCATGATAATAAAAGATATTGAATACACTTCTTTAAAGAAGTTTCGAGTTGAAAAATGACTGAAGAAATAAGTGAACATCTTACAGAGTCGCGCTGAACTGAGAGGATATTAGAAAGAGAAGTAGATAACGCGATTGCGAGACTTATTGAAGACATTCGAATAATAATAGAAAGAAGTGATAAAATAATTAGAAATGGAAAGAAATAAATAGAGATAAAGCGAATAATAATTAATTACTAAGTGTAATAACTTATAAATCTTAATAACGCGTTAAAACGCGTTAGAATAAAAAATAATAATTCAAAGACTCTCTTAAAAATTCTAACTAATATAGAAGATCTCAAGAAACAATTTACTACGAAAGAAAGTGTCTTAAAATTATGAAACTAAGTAATTATAAACTCTTCATTCTCTTAATTACCGCCTTCTATATAATCGCACTCAATCAAAATCAAGTGTAAAGAAGTGAAACTTATTATAATAAATATATAGAAAAGAAAGAGAAGTGTAAAGATGAATTTAAGAGCAATATTAGAGAGTATTAAAGCAATGAAATTTAAATAGATAATAAAGAAAGTAATAATAATAAGAAGACTATTTAGTAAAGATATATTATTATTTACGCTTATAAAAGAGATAAGACTTATATTTAAGAGAGATCCTAATTAGCTGTAATTAATTGCGCTCTTAATAAAGATTATTCGCGCTTTCTTTTCAGTACTTATTTATAATATCCGCATGAAGATTATTAAAGCAGAAAAATAAGAAAGAATAATTACGAGCATTTATGAGAAAAATAGACATCTACACAGTAACTATAAAATCATACACATACGTTAAATAAAGAAAGTGATTTTAAAGAAGAAACGTTATAGCTCGCTTATTATTAAAATAATAAGTTTAATCTATATAAATATTATTATTCACTCGAGACTAATTATAGAAGAAGAACTTAAAGAGTGTGAAAGATATAAAACTGAGAAAAAGCTAATATAATACTTTAAATATTATCATTATAGATATATTAGAAAGATATATAATAGATTAGAAGTCTGCGACTTCTATGCGTAATCACACGTAATTAACTTCTATTTTAATTAGGCGCCGAAGAGAAATAAGTGTGCAGTTTATAGAGAAAACTATTCAGTATGATCTATAAAGTGTAAGCTATAATAAATAGAGATGAAGAAATTAAATATAGTTAATTATAACGCGGTAAATCACTTTATCTTCTTCTGTAATCAGTTTCATATAATTATAATTCTTCTCAGCATTCAGCCTTAAAATAAAAGATCTATTTATCTTCCGCCCTATTTTAAATTTAATAAAGAATAAGAGATTATAAGAATTCGTAAGAATAGATTAATATTTCTTAAAAAGATAAGTTAGAATTCATCTTAAACCCATCTTATAAAGTCTTAATATAAATAAAAGAGAGTATTAAGCTTCTTATTAATATTATAGAATAAGAAAGATTATAAGAATCTATAATCTACGGTAATAAGTATAATAGATGATATTGAATTATAATAATAGATGATTAACTGCGAATTCTATAATATAATATAAATCATAGAAAAGAAGTTACTCTCATTCTATTATTTAAAGATATGAGAGTTCACAAATTCAATATTATAGTAGTTTAGAAGTTCTAACAAAATCTATTCTCATAAATAAGTTACTATTTAATCTCAGCTTCATTCTATCTCACGTATTTAGTAAAGAATAAGACTAGAGTGTGCTTTTATATATATAAGAGATTTCATTCGAATAAGTAAACTATTATAAATTAATGTGAAGATCTTTAATCTTTAATAATATATTATAGTTAAGATAATAAAGAAAGGAGCTTAATAATTTATAATATTTATAACTTAAGTTTAATATTATATATAATAATAAAGATAAACACTCTCGCGCAACTTTATAATAATTTATAAGTAAATGTGAATGATTATATTATTTTAAATAACTTTAATCTTCATCATTTAATATAATCAAATATAATAAGATCTACTTAATATATTAGCGCGAATATTCTCATTAATCTTACTATTAACTTCTTACTTAAGCTCATAATTTCTTGCGGAATAATTATCTAAACTGCAAGAGATATATAGAGTATAATTGATCTTCTCTTTACTTCGCAATAATTTATATTTAAGATTATTAGATGCAGATTATAATAAGATATAGCGCAATTCTTGAATTATATTCTTATTAAGACTTAATTATATCTTCACACGCAATTATTTATAATCAGACGAAAAAGAAATTGAAAGACATTAAATAATATATATCTATTAAAATTATTAATTAGAAGCTCTATATAAACTTAAGAGATTATAATAAAAAAGCAACTTAATATAATAATTCACGCGCTTATATAAGTAATTATAAAAGTAATTGAGAAAAGCATCTCTTAATATAAAGAGATAAAATAGTTAAAGAAATACTGATTTTAAGAATATAAAGAGATAGTAATTAATATATATTAGAAATATTATAATTTATAATAAAAGTAAATATTAGAGTTCAAGAAGTTATATTAAGAGATAAAAAGAAAAAAGATAAAGATTATTCGCAGATATAAGATAGTAAGCTTTTATAAAAGAATTAAGAAGATTATAAATAACGCGGAAGAAGTGTGAAGACTTATAAAATAAACTAAAAAGAAGAAAGAAGTATTAAAAGAGTTATTATAATTACCGCAACTGATAGTAATAAAAAATAATAAAGAAATAATGATAATAAGTCTAATAAAAAAGTTGAAGATGTTAAGAAAAAAGTTTTTCTCTTCTTTATAATTAATAAATCTTGAGAATCTTTAATTTATAGACTTCTTTAATCTAATTTAAGCGGTTATAAATATTAGTAAGAAGAAGATAATAAAGATAATATATAGAATATTAAATAATAAAGTATTAAAATCAGATGAAATCTTAAATTGAGTATTGAAGATAGTAGAAGAATGATTAGTTCCTTAACTAATTATAATCTTTAACATATTAATATAGCTGAGATATCACTCATTAGTCTGAAAGATAACAGTTACGCTCGTTATAAGAAAATTAAATAAGAAGAATTATAATAACTTAAAAGCATATTAATTAATTGCTCTATTAAATATAATGAGAAAACTGCTGAAACTTATAATCACTCGCAAACTATTATATCTTATCGAAACTTATTATTTTCTTTTAAATTCTTAAATGAGAATAAGAAAGAAGAGATTTACTAAGATAGCACTTTAATTAATAATAAAGTAAGTTTATATTATATAAAGTCTTTTAAAAAGATTATAAGTTGCGTCTATATTATATATAGATATTAATAAAGTCTTCGACTATATTACTTATAAGAGACTTATTATAAGTCTTCGCAGCTATAGAATTTTAATTATACTTATTCGCTGAATATAAAGCTTTTTAATTAAAAGAATAATTATTATTAAGATTTTTAAGAAAGAGTTGTAATAGTTTATAACTAAGATAGAGATTTCATAAAAATCTCTAATCTCATTAATTCTTTTCCTTTTCTTTATAATAGAACTTCTAAATATAATCGATAATTCATTATTATAAACATCTGCAATAGACTTTATAGATAATATCTATATACTTATCTATAATCACTTAATAGAAAGAAATTATATAATACTTGAATAAATTTATGAAAAATATGTAAAATAAATAAAAAGATATAAAGCAAAATTCGTGTTAGAAAAATACAAACTGATTTACTTTATTATATAATCAAAACGCTTTAATATAAAGATCATAATTAATATTAATAAGATATAAAAGAAGGCAAGCGAATCTATTTAAATATTAAGAGTGCAGATCAACTTTAAATTAAAATGAGAAGCTTATCTTAAAGAAATCGCAAGTAAGTTTGAATTATAAAGTCTCGCATTAAGTCGCATCTCTATATTAATATGAGAAGTCTATTTCAAGATAACGCGGTTAATTTATATCTTTATAATTTAACCCGCTATTATATATAATATAATAATATGATACAGCTTATAAGAAATTGAAATAGCTCGCAAAGAAATGAAGAAATTACTTAATATATTATAGATAAAAAGTCTCAGATTAGTCTTAGAAGTGTATTAAATCATATATTCTTATATTCTTAAAAAAGAGACTTAAATCTTATTAATCAATATTATTATAAAAAGATATATAGTAAATATAGTTAGAAGAAGAATTGATTTTAAGATGAAATAAGTTATTATTAATATCTGCGCATAAATAAGATTAAGAGTAGTTGAATCTAAAATAAAGAAAAAGAATAGTAAAAGAATACTTAATAAGTCTTATTTACTTTAACTTAAATCTATACTTTCAGCATAAATATAAAATTATAAGATATTACAATAGATATTAATAATAAATATAAAGTCTTCCTCGTTTATAAGTAAGATATATAAGATAGTAAAGAGAAGTTAAAAGATGCGCTGAATAGTATATCTTAATACTCTCTTAAACATCTTTATAAAATCTCCGATAATAATAGAAACTGATCGCAAAGAAACGCAAATCTATAAAGAGATTAATAAATCAATATACTTATTAATAACTCAGATATAAATAGAAAAGATAGATTTAAATATATTTTTAGTGGATTAAAGAATGTCGGAATATATAATATAGTGCCCGTGTGAATAAAGAAGATAAATAATAAAGCACGTCATTCACTTCTGCTCTATTCACGCGAAAGATTAGAAGAATTTATTTTGAGAAGTAAATATACGTGATTACTCGCAAATACTTATATCTTTATATAACGCAAAAACAGTAATAAGATAACTTTAATAAAGAAGTCTTCTATATTAATTTTAAATGAGACTTAATAATTAAAAATAAGATATGATTTATCACATCTCTTCGTAAATAATAATGATTACCCGATACGCAGCGAAATCTTGAAGATTAATATAGAGCGGTGAGTTTTTATCTCTCAAAGAATTTTCTCACTTAAAATTCTATAGATTATCTCTTATAAGCTAGATATAGAGCTTAATAGATATAAG
>JAABUK010003031.1_pt1 | contig 28998 bp, 1 predicted proteins | sample 5559141 | NCBI WGS metagenome assembly JAABUK01 (sample SAMN10711869, study PRJNA513367) | rock metagenome | isolation source: Antarctica rocks | place: Antarctica: Victoria Land, Pudding Butte nord | collected 2016-01-03
ATAAAATATATATTTCTCGAGTTATAATAAATTTAAAAAAGAGTCGAGGGTTTATAATTACTAAGAATCGGTATTCTATAACCCTATTTATTATAAAGAAATTTTATTAATAGAATCCTATAAATATTTACTATAAATATAATTTACGTATTTTAATATTTACCTAGAAATAAAATTAACCCTCTTATATTACTATAAAATATTAATTCCGAAAAATATTATATTTAGTAAATTATAATCTTTTATAAATATCTCTCGTAATTATATTTTAAAATTTATAATTATAAAAGAATTAGAGAGGGATATAAATACTCGGAGGATTTCTCTATAATATTTAAATTTAATATAACTATTTACGATTATATACTAGTATATATTATTCTATTATAAAATATTATTATTATCTTTATTCTTATACTTTATTAATAAGGAACGAAGTAAATATTATTTTTATCTTAATAGTAATAAATTAAATAGAGATAAATATTTTCGATAAAAATCTTTAATAAAATTAGTAATTAACGGTTTATTAATCTCTTGAATATTTATTAAAAATATTCGAAGATTTATTATAGGTATTTATATTTGAATTATAACTTCTTAATATTAATATAATTTATTAAGAAATAACTTTCTTAAATTATTTATAATATTACGATAATACGATATTAGAATTATATATCTAGGTTCGTATATTAAGGGCCGCTAATTATTAACCTATATTAATCCTCTCTATAAAGATACTAATATTACTTAATATATTATACTCCGCTATCTTAATTTTATAATAAAGGGTAGTATATATATTTAGTTATTTTTAATTCTGAAAATATTCTTAAATTTTTATTATTACTTTTATATTTAATAATATAATTTATAATTAATTCGCGCTTTTATTTTTTATTAATAGAATTATAAATTCTATAATTTAAATCCTCTATTATACTAGCGTTATTGAACGCGATTTTAGATTTATATCGGTAAATCTTAAAAGTAAATATTAGTATACTCTAAGCGTTATCAGCCTTATTAGAAAGCCGTCTACGGGTTTACGCTGAAACTCCATATTAAATACCGACCCGAGGTTTAGTAGGATCAGTAAGTCGGGGGCCTGGGTAGGGTCCTGTCAGTAAATAGCACTTGCTATCAGCAGGTTCAGCAACTCCAGTTTATCGCATATGCATATCAGCAACTTAATTATTAGACGAATGGCCCCGTTACATGCCCTATAGCATACGCATTGGCATGCGCCATAGTATGGGCTATAGTCTGGGCCATAGTAAGCCCCATGGCATGCGCAAAGGTATCTTGAATAGCATGCGATGTGCGCCCCCCGCAGCAGCCCCTAAAACATGAGACGAAAGCCACCCATGGTATGCGACATAGTATGGCATTTATGTACGCATACTCCCCGGATATGCCCGAGTAACGCCCCCGCGAGAACTTTCACTAAAACTTATTATTCTAGGCCCGGTAAGTCGCTAGCGTTAATAATTATTACTAAAGATCGCTACCGTTAATAACGATAATTATAGAACTTTATTTATTTTAGCTCTATAATAGAGCTAAATTATTATTAATATATTAATAATATATACGAGTTACTAAAATTATAAAAATTATTAATTTTATTAAAATTAATTTAGAGTTATTAATAGGATATTACCCCGATCTCTAATTTATTAGATATATTAAAAATAATCTATTTAAACTCTTAATTTATTAAATTTACTAATAGGATACTAGTAACTTTATCCGTAATTTAGAATTATTAATAACGTCCTATTAATAACTTTTATTAAGAAAAGTTATTAATAAAATACTATTAACCCTATCCGCGCGGGCGGTAACTTGGTTTTTAATAAAAAATTTTAAAATTTATTAATATAAATTTATAAAATTAATAACGATCTCTAATTATATTTAGAACTAACTTTTAACTCTCTTTATAATATTTATAATATACCCTCTTTCTCTTAATTTATTTATTATTAAAAGAGATATATTTTTTACGATAAATTTAAAAGTTTAGATAATAATTTTTATTATAATAAAATTATCCGCGTTAATTTTTATATAACTTTATATTACGATAAAATAGAATTATTATAAATATTTTTATTCTAACTAGTATCGGAGTAATATTAGAATTACTAGAATTTATTTTATATACTCCGATAGTTTATAATTCTTTAAATAATAAAAGAGAGATTAAATTTATATAAATACTAGTATAAATAACTATTTTCGAATTATAATAATATATAATTATATAATTACTAGTATTAGAATAGTTTTAAATAATAAATAATAAAGTTATTTATATAAATTAGTATATTTCGAATATACGAGATCGCTAGGCCTAGTAAATATAATATTAAAAACTAGGAATAAATTTAAAAGAGTAGACTCCTCTAAAAAAAAATTTAAAAGTCATAGCCTTTTTCTTTACGATAATATATATTCTATTTATTTTATATCTTTACTATATAATTTAAAAGTAAAATTTATTATTTTAAATTAATTTAATCGAGATTACCCCGATTCTTACTAGGGATAAAATACGTTAATAAAATAAAAAGTAACTCGATCGAAGTTTAAAGTACTCGACGGGCGCTTTAAAAGTCTTAAACACGATATTTATTTATCGACTAGACGTATATTTAAAATATATAACCAAGGGGCTTAAAGCGACTCGAGTATATATTAAATAAATTTAAAACTACTATTAACTAGCGTTAAATTAAAGATATATTATCAATATTAACTCTCGTTTATATTCTCTATTTATAACTATAACCTCTATATATAACTTTATTTATAGTTATAATTATAATTTCTATTATAATTATAATTATTATCGCTACTATAAAATACCTATCGTTATCGTATACTCTAGTATAAATTTTAATATATAGTCTACGTATTACCTCTATAATAATTTCGCCTAAATCGATTAATTTCCGAGATTAAAATTTACTAGTATTAGAAATAATTCTAGAAAGTTACTACCGTCGATAGAGGCGATTATAGAATATTAAGAATTTCTAAAATTTTAGACTTTAAATTATATAATATAGCTCTTAGAGTAGGCTCTAGAGTAAATATATATTTAATATTATTACGCGCGTTAAATACTCAAAGTTAACTACGTACTAGCTCCGAGTTATTATAGAGTTATTATCGGGTTATTATAGAGCGCCTTAGGTTATTATCGAGCGCTAGAGGCGCTTTAGGTCTCTTTCGAGCGCCCGAGGTAATATATTTAAACCTCGAGCCGCTAGAGCCGGTTTCCAATTTACCGACGTAGGAACGATAATTAAAATTCGCTCGATAAAACTTAAATCCTATATTAATTTATAATTAAAATATATTATTAATTATAATTATTAAGAAGATATAAACTTTTATTAATTATAGTAATTTAAGAATAATATCTTTATTAAAACTACGTAAAGATAAAAGAATATCTAGTATATTATAAAGATTACTATTATACGATTTAAGAGTAATAAGAAAGATATTTATATACTATATTTATTTATAAAAACTAAAGAAGGCGAGTATAAAATATACTTTTATAAAACTTTTATAGGAATTATAATAAATATCTAAATCGTCGAGAAATAATAAATAAAGTAAAGATAGATATTTATTACTTTCTCCGTATTATCGCGAAAATAGTCTCGATTATATATTTATAGTTTAAATTCGCCTCGATATAGATTTAAATATATTAGAGATTATAACTACCCCTTTTTATTTAATAATAAACGATAAATTAAAATACTCTCCGTTAATAAAAATTACTATAAAGATCTATTAATATAATATATAATAATATTGAATTATTAATAGAGGATAATATATTTATTAAAGAAATAATACTCTAGTCGTAATATTATTCTATATTTTCTAAATTATTATCTAGTAAATATTAGTATTTCGTAGTTCTAGAAGATATATTATATTTTAAACTTTAAAATTTCTTACTCTATATCGGTAAAGCGGGAGATCGTATAAGAAAATCGAGGTACTAAATACGCCTTTTACTACTTTAGGCGGAAAAATAATAAAAAGAGAATATTAATCTAAAAAAAAAAAAAAAAAAAAATTTAAATAAAAATCCTAAAAATAGTAACTTCGGATTTAAGACTTTAAATCCGTGATTTTCTACTAGCGCCGGGTAGCTCGCTAAACTTATATAAAGCGCTATAACTATACTAATTTAATCTAGATTTTAAATTATATTAATTTATGAAAATTATATACGCGCGTAATACCCCCTAAGTTAGCGCGGTATTATAGACTATATTATTTACTTATAATTATATATATCTAATTATCTACCGCCGGTATTATTTAAACTAGCTTATTCTAATTTATTTAAAATTATTCAAAATAAGTCGAGGTACTAAATACGTATTTAGTAACTCCGGTATCAAATTGATCTCTAGGGCTAGTATATAAGCTAAATAGATCTAAGCGCCTTTTCTATCTTTTTCGGTAGAATACGGGCTCACCGCTTTACCGATATAGTTCGAGAATATTATTATTTTATTAATTAAAATTAATATTAAGAATATAACCTAGATATTAAATATAATAAATAAATAATAAATATTATAGATAATTTAATCCGATAAGAATACAGACTCGTTATTATAATAATAAGAGAAATTTCCTACTATAGTTTTAATTAATATAATTTATATAAAATAATAGAGCTCGATAAAATAGGTTTTTAATTTATTTAAATCGAAATTTACTTTATCTATAAATTTAGATCTAAGAATCCGTTAGAATAAATCGATAAAATTAAAAAAATAGATATATCTTTTAAATAATACTATCGTAGTATATTTCTTCTATCTTTTAATTATAGATAGTATTTAATTAATATTTTAAAAATAATTATACTCGTTTAATTTTAATTATAATAAATACTCTTTAGTTCTTCTTCGTCGCGGAGTATAATAATTAAATAGTTAATCGAGTATCGAATAAAATTTAGATAATTATAAAACTTCTTTTAAATTTAAATATTATACTCGTAAAATTCTAACTTCCTCGTTTTAAAGGCCGAAAACTAGAATAAAGAGATTAAGGAAAATTAAGTTTCCAATAAGTCCTAAAATAAATACCGAGACTAGAGAGGAGGTATAGAGTTAAAGACTTCGTTATTTAACTTTAATATTATAGTTAATAAATCTTTATTAATAATTTTATCGGCGGCGCTATTAAATTTAATAATAAACTAGAGTTTATTACTATTTTATTATAATAATAATAAAGTTTAATATTAATCTACTATTTATAATTTTTAAAAACTAATATCTTAAAGGAGCTCGGCTTCGATTTCTTTTTCTTTAACTTTATTATCGAAAATTCTATGAATAAATTTCCGAGGTTATTAATATTCTTATAATAAAAGTTAGATAGTCTATAAATATAATATAAATAGAAGAGATATATAATAATACTATTTTAATTATCTAGTTAATTAATATCTAAAGAAGATAATTTATAATTTATTTAATCTTCGTTATTATTTAATAACTCCGAGGGTTTTGAATATTTATTCTAGAGAGAATTATTATTCGTAGTAATTAAAATTTAAGAAGGTTTAATACGAGTAGTATAATTTATAATTCGATTTTTACGATATAGTCGTAGCTATTATATTATAATTAGATCTCGAGATATCGTTATAATAAATATATCATTATATTAAACTAAATCCTATTATTTAATATACTCTACTCTTTTTCATAATTCTATTATCTCTATATTTTAATATTACTCTTATTTACTCTCTAAAAACTAGATTTATTTATTAATACTCTTTATACTAGTTACTATAATAATAATAGAGTTTCGTTATTTTATTAAAAAGTCTATTTATTCAAAATCCCAAAGTTTTATTTAATTTGTAAAAATATTAAAAGTAATTTCTCCCCTCTCTACGTTATCGAGCTTGATTATTATAGCGAATAATTTAGAAAATACTTTAATTATAGATTCTAATAATATTAATACAATCTTTATAATATTTAATAACTCTAATCTAGTAGTTAATATTATTCTAAATATAATTTTAATTAATAATAATTCTTTAGTATTTATAACCTCGAGTAATTTATAATTAAAACTTTATAAGGCGCTAAATACTCTTAAAATAAAAAAACGTAAAAAAATAATATTTGAAAATAATATTAAGAAATAAGAAAATAAGACTAAAAAGAGTAAATTATAATATCGGCTAGATTAATTTATATACTAGAATTCTTTTCTTATATTTATAAATAATTTATAGGTAATTATAGCTAGAGAATATTATAGAGAAATATTAAATATTAATTTTAATACTAGTTAATATTAGTAAATCTAGAAATCTCGATTTCTACGGATTTTATACCGAAAATACGTAAAATACGTAAAATACGTATCTATCTATATCTTGTATTCTAAATATATTATATACCGATTAAATAGTAATTGAATAGCGATTAAATAATATTCTTTTAAATTTAATCTTTAATAGTATCTAGACTAGGGCCTCTATATAGAAATCTAATTATTTTACTCGATTTATTTTTAGCCTAAATTTCGAATTTTTAATTAAATTCTTATAATAATATAAGAATAAATAAGAAAAATTAGATAAATCTATATATATAAATATATTAGATAAATTAGAGCGCTAGAATCTCGTTTTAAATATATATTTTAAATAAATTTAAAACTTTAATATAACGAGAGAGTCTAGTTATATATAATAATACTCTAGTTTATAATACTCGGTATATTAATATAAAATATAATAACGAATATTAAAATTTTAATATAGAAAAATAATTTTTATACTCGCTTTCGAGATTAGAAAATTTATATTTTTACTATTAACGATAACGGCTCCGAAAGAGTTTTATAGAGTTAATTTACGAAATTTATATTAATATTTAATTTTAGATAAATTAGATAAATCGATTAAATAGTTTAATATATTCCTCTAATTACTTTTTTCCTAGACTTTTAAGATAATATAGTTTTAGTAATATTCGATTCTATTTATATTAATAGCGATAATATAATTAAACGAGTAATGTTTTTAATTTTATTATATTAAATTTACGGCTTTATTTAATATATTTTCTAATTTTTAATTCCCTTTATTTTTAATTCTTTATTATTATTACTATAAATAAAGAGAGTATTATATAATAAATTATTAGAGAACTTATTTAAATTTATCTAGATATTTTGATTCTTTATTTCTTTTCTCCTATTTTAGTTTAAATACTTCTACTACTCTCGTCGCTTTTATATTTACTACTCTCGCCTCTCTCGCTTCTATTAATTTTACTAGTTTTACTTTTCTCGCTTTTACTACCCTCGTCGCTTTTATTTTTACTACTCGCGTCTTTTTTATTTTTATTAATTCTAGTACTCTTATCTTTCTCGCTCTAATTACTTTTATTTAATTTTATTATATTACTCTTCCTTTTTCTACTTTAATTACTTTTTTTTTTTTTTTTTTTTTTACTTTTATCTCTTTTACTCTAACTACTCTTATTTCTCCTATTTTAGTTAATTTTATTTCTACTACTTTTACTATAATCTTTTATATTCTTCTTATACTTATCTCTTCTAGTTTAATTAATTTTTATCAAAATACTTTTATTATAATCTCTCTTAATATAGGATAAATTATATTTATCTACGATCGTTATAGATAATTATAATCTAATTATAATCTAAATATAAACTAGATAAATATCGAAATTATAAATTAATAAACGTAGAAAAATAATAATTATAATCGTTCGTATTAAAAGTAAAAGAAGTACGTTAATTATATATAAAATTATACGAATAATAAATCTAAATAAGTGTATAAATAGAAGTTACTCGTTATAATAATAAAGTATTATATAATTATAGAGTTTAAATTAGAGGGGATCAGTTTCCCTAAATTTATTAAATTTAATAATAAACTTTAAAATTATATTAGTATTCGTTATAGTTCTAATTTTTACTAAATTATTAAAATCGAAGATATTGGCTTCGCTCGAAGTATTTTAAGAGTTCGTTATAATTTTCGAAGAATCTATTATTATCTTTTTACTCGAGTCTAATTACGTTATTTTTAAAGAGTATAATAAATTCGTGTATAATATTATAATCTTTCTAAAGTTTATTAAAATTCGTCGTAGTTTTTATTATCTTTACTCTTTATAGTTAAAGAAATATTATTAATATTATTTTTGAAGAAATATAGTTTTACGCTTCTATTTAATTTAAACTTTTTTTATATTAATATTATTATTTTTTTCGAGTCGTTCTCGATTTATAGTTATGATATCCTTATTTTATTTTCTCGTTAAATATTAAGATAATACGATCTCTTTAATTTTATATTTATCTAATCTTTATATAACTCGAAGAAGTTAGTATTTTTAATAATCTCTTATACTTCTACCTTTATTCTTATATATAGATTTTATAGTATTTTCGTTAACTTTATATATAGTTACTTCGGCGCTTTATATAATTCGTCTTTTTTCGACGTAAAAACGAATAAAGAAATTACTAGCTCGGGTTTAATAATATTCTAATTATTCTTTATAAAGTCGTTACTAAGATTTAATAATATTATTATAAATAGAATTATCGTAGGTATCTTTATTATTATTAAATTATTAATTCAATATTCGTAATTAACTCTAGCTCGTTATTATTAGAATTTTTCTCACTAATTACTCTCTCCGCGATAATAAATTTAAAATCGGTCTTTAATAAATTTCTAATCTTTAATTTCTAATTATTAAATTTCTAAGATCTTTTCTACGATCCTAGATTATCTAGTAATTTATTAAATATCTTTTAATCCTCGACTATCTACTATAATAATATTCGATTATTAATTTTTTTTCTTATTTTTTTATATTTATTATTAGTAAATATTTTGACTCTAGTTTATACCGAAGTAGAAAATTTAAAAATAATTAAATTTTACGGAGATTTCGCTACTATAATAAAAGTAATTAATAAACCGTTATTATCGATTTTAGTTTTTACGACTTCCTTTTATTTCTTTTAATCGAGGACGGTTTTATTAAAGATTTTCTTCTATATTTTAAAATTAATAACGATTTTATTAATCTCTTTCTTCTATTTTCTTCGAATTATTAATATCGACTTTAATTCTTTATGAAATTAGGGCTTTATTAGCGGGTTTTTTCTATTTCTTTAAATTATTAATATCGAGTTTAGTTTCTTTTAAAACGACTACTTTATTAATTATTTTTCTACTACTATCTTTATATCTAAATCCGTATATATTTTATAAAGTTTTATTTATATATTTTAAATAACTTTATATTTCTTCTTAGATCCTTTAATTTAAAATATTAATAATTCTTGAAAAATACTAGTATTTATATTATTAGAGTCTTTGTCTTTATTACTAAATTCTTATAATTCGAAGTTATTTCGATAAATATTAAAACTATTCATTAACTTCCTAGTCGATAGAGATATATTTATAATTTTTCTATTATAATTTTTCTAAGTTTATATAACTAAATTTTAAAAGAGTAAAGTCTTCGAAATCCTATTTTTTAGATTCGTTTTTATCGAGTTTTATTCCGTATTTCAATTTCTTAAAAATCGAATTCTCACTACTTCTTTTCTCGGTCTTTTTTACTAGGGTATTTTTAAATTTTACAATTACTTTATTAAATAAATAATTATATTCATTATAATAATAGATTATTATACTTTTTCTTTTTAGTAAAATTATTATTTGAATTTAATTAATATATTTCATTATATTTATTAATATATAATTAAGTATTATAAAAAATAATTATATATTTTAGAATTTTTAGATCTTTTATAAATAGAATTTTCGTATTTTATTTATATATCTTCTAGTCCGCTAATAAAGTATCTTTCGAATTAGATATTTATAATATTATTTAAATTACTCTTTTCAAGTTAAAAGATTATATTTAATTATTAATAATAATTAATTAGTATATCTTATAAGTTATATATTTAGATCCTTAGTTATTTTATGAGATAACTCGTTCTATATTAGAATATTATAGTTTTTATTATAAACTTAATTTATTTTATTTTACTCGTCTTTCTTCGCGCTTTTCAAATATAAACTACGTAATATAATAACAATATTCTATTTATAATATTCGATATTATAGTATAATTCTAGATTTTATTAATATGAGAATTACGTTATATAATATAAAACTATTAATATTTATAAAGAAGAAGCGCGAAAAAAAGTATTATTATTATATAAATATTAAGGAAAATTGACTATTATAAATTAAAAATTAAAATAGATTTCGAAATAAAATTTTAAACGAAATCGATATTACTATTAAATACTAAATAAGAATATTATAGAATTTTACGAAATTATTAATATTAATATTAAACGGATAACCCGCGTATTAAAATTTAAATAAAGTAATTATTAATAGTAAATAAAATAGAATATAAACTATAATAGAGCTATAAATAAATATATTATAAATTTATAAACTAGTATATAATAGGTTTATAATAGGATTATAAATAAGTTTTTAATAAAACTTTAATAAAGTAGATAATAGAATTATATAAAGACTATACTAGAGAATAAATTATTATAGAGTATATTATAGAGTAATAATAGAGTATATTATGAAGTAATTATAAAGTATATTAAAGAGTAATAATAGAGTATATTATAAAGTAGTAATAGAGTATATTATAGAGTATATTATAAAATAATTATAAGTTATAATATAGAGTAATAATAGAGTATTAGTAGTATACTCTATTATTACTCTATAGTATACCTTATTACTACTCTATAATATACTCTATTATATATTCTATACTACTCTATAATATACTCTATAATATACTCTATAATATACTCTATAATATACTCTATAGTATACTCTATAATATACTTCATAATATAGTATATTATTATCTCTATATATAACTCATTACTAGCTCTATATATAATTATATATAATTTATTACTAACTCTCGTATATAAATTATTACTACTTTTATATATTTTTTATTATTACTTTATAGTATACCTTATTACTTCTCCGATATATTCTTTATTATTACTCTATAGTATATCCTATTACTTCTCCTATATATTCTCTATTATTACTCTATAATATACTCTATTATTACTTTATAATATATTTAATCTCTATTTTATAATAGATTTTATTATTACTTTATAATATACTTTATTACTATTTTATAATATACTTTATTCTTATTTTATAATATATTTTATTATTACTTTATAATATACTTCTTTTTTACTCTATAATATATCTTATAATTACTTTATAATATACTTTATTACTACGTCGGTAAAATGAAAAATAACTCGATTATAATTTAGGGCGCTCGACGGGCGCCCCGGGAGTCTTAAATACGATATTTATCTACCGACTCGATAAATACCCGAGGTATATAATTAAAGAGTTTAAAGTTACTCGGGCGTATACCGAGTAAACTTAAAACTACTACTAATAAGTATTAAATTAGAGGTACGTTATTAATTTTAGACCCCCGTTTATAACTTTTATTTATTATTATAACTCTATTCTATTTATAGCTATAACTCTATTCTATTTATAATTATAGTATATTCTATTTATAGTTATAGCGTATTCTATAGTCTTATCGTTATTATATTTTTATAATTATTACTATCGTACTCTTAAACCCCTAGTATATATTTTAATATATAACCTACGTATTACCCCCGCGAGGATTTCGCTTAAATCGATCGATTCCGGGGATTAAAATTTACTAGTATTAAAATTAATTCCGGGGGGTCGCTACTATCGATAAAGACGATTATAGAATATTAAAATTTTAGGTAGTAAATTATATAATTTTCTAAAATTAAGGCCCTTAAAGTTTTAGGTTTAAATTACGTTTATTAAAAACCCGATATATATTTTATAACGGCTTTAAGCGCCCGTCGAGCGCCCGTCGAGCGATTTAATACTCGAAGGGTATTCGGCGGGCGCTTAACGGGCGCTCGGGGTTATTCGGGCGCTTTAAATTTATTTTAGGCGCTCGAGATAATTTATTTAATAACCCTAAATCATTAAAGCCGGTTTTCGATTTACCGACGTACTTTATAATATACTCTATTATTACTTTATAATATACTCTATAATTACTATATAATAATCTTATAATTATTCTATAATATATTTTATTATTACTTTATAATATATTTTATTCTAGTTTATTTTATAATATATATTATATATAGTTTTATTACCTACCCTATTAGAACGTTATTATATTACTAAGTATAATTCTACTATAAAATTAATATTATATTAATCTATAATTTTACTATATACTCGTTATTAACTTTATTATAAATTTTTATTTTATTTAATTTAACGTTAATAGTTACCTTATTTAAATTATAATACGCGAGTTATTTATTTAATATTAATATTAATAATTCCGTAAAATTCTATATAACGATATTTATTTATTTAAATAAATTATCGTAATCGTTTATTATAGTCGTGAATTACGTTATTAGTATTTTCTAGATTAATTTCTTAATATTATTAATTCTAATAATATCTCTAGCCTTATTATTTTACTAAATAATTAATAATTAATTCTTCTTCTTTTCTTAAAAGTTTTTTAAATCTTTTATCTAGGATTCGTTTAATCTCTAGTTTAAATTTATAAACTAAATTACTATATCTCCTTGAAAGTTTTAATAGATTTACTTTTTAATTAAAGACTTTATTATTCTCTAAATTTAAAAGTCGATAACTTTAATATAATTTTTAAGATATTATATTCTATTTTTCTATAATTAAAGGTATTTGTTTATTATTGTACCGAAATTCAGTATTTATCGCTATAAACGAAATAGTATTAATTACTTCCTTCTATTCAAGTATATTTATATTAATAAAATTTATCTACTCTTTCGAATATTAAATAGAGATTTCTTTATTTAATTTTATATCGTAAATTAGTTTATTTAATAATAATAATATAGTTAAATTGAAATCATTATTTATTAATAGGTTTAATTTATTATTTTTATATATATTTAAACTAGTTAAGAGTTCATTTTATAGAGTATTGAAATAATAAATAAAATAAGGTTTAAATATTTTTCTATTATCTAACTCCTTCTCTTAAATTAAATATTTAATTAAAAATAAAAAGTAATTAAAATTATTAATTTAATACCTAGTACTTTAATAATAATCTTTTATAATACGGAGAGGAATTTAAAATCTTTATTCGAAATAATCGCTTGAAATATCCCCTAGTCGATAAGAGCGATAATTGATACCTCTATCTATTTTTTTAATAATTTACGAATTTTTCCCTAAAGTCGTAATTAGTTTCTTCGAGAACCTATACGTAATAATTAATATATAATTATATTTTTAATAATAATAGGAAGTACTATAGTAAGTTTAATAATTATATAATAATAAATCTTCGGCTTCGTTAGAATAAACTTTATAAAACTATATAATATATATACTTTATTTAAATAATTTAGTATTACGAGTAGTAATAAATTTAACTCTTTAGTCGTTATATAAAATAACGTATATAATAATTATATTTAATCTATTTATATAATTATATTTATTATATATAAAGTCGAAAATTTTCTATTTAGTAATTTAAGGATATAGAAATATTCCTTATAAATATACTCGTCTTTATATTAATTATTTTATTTATTTATTTATATATTTACTCTAGTAAAATTACCTTATTAATAAAGGAGTTTTTCAAAAAAATTCTTACTAGGGTTATTCTATAATAGCGCCTATTAATTATTAAAGAAATCTCTTCGACTATGAATTTTAATTTATTAATTATTTATTCTCTTTATTATTAGTCGTTATTTATTAATCTTAGTTACTTTTAAATATTACTAGTCTTTTATATCAATTTCTTTTCTATTCTAAATTTCGTATTTCGATCGATACGCTTTATAGGCCTTAAGGTCGTATCTTTAAAAATTAATTAAATAATTATACTAATTTACGGCTCTTTAATTATTAATCTTTATATTCTTTTCGTCCTCTTCTTTTCTATAAATTTAGATATTTCGCTAGGTCCTAATAATAATTTAAATTATACTAGTTATTCTTTAATAAAAGAGAACTAATTAAGTTATTTTATCTTTATTACCTACTATACGACTATACGTATATTTTAGACTTACGTAGATATTTTTTTAAAATTTTATATATTTATTTATTAGATAAACTCCGCTTTACTCCTAACTAACTCCGGGTAAAATAATAATATATATTTCGCGTTATACCTTCTCTATATATATTATAAAATAGTATTATAAACCGCGGGTAATTTTACTTAATAAAGAAACTTATTAAACCCTATTTTATTATATTTAAATTATATAATTAAAGAGTTTTCGGCCTTTTCTAATTTATTGTAATAATAAAAAAATCTCTAAATAAATCTCCTTTCTAGGCTAAAGTTATAGTATTTATAAAAATTATAGTTTTATAATTAATCGAATAGTCTAGTTACTATTAACGGATTTAGTCTTTAAATTTTTAGTCGATAATTTTCGTATTTAAATACTTCTCGATATTTTTAATAAAATTCGTCTAGTTTTTTCTTCTCTTTATAATAATTATTATCTCGTATTATTCTTTAAATTTTAAGATTCGGAGTATTTAAATCTTTTTCTTTATCGTTAATATTAAAGGCGCTCGTCGTTATTTAGTTTCTCTACGTTAAAGTTTATTATAAATATATTTATTTCTAGTATATATTATTATATAGATTTCTCGATTTATTTAATATTTTAATACTAGTTAATTTAGTTAAAGTCTATTTAGAGCGATTAATACTTCGGTTTCGAGTATTAAAATTAGAGTAATTTTAAATACTCCTAGGACTATCTTTAAATATTTATTCTAAATAGTTATAAATTTCTTCGTATATCTCTTTATAGCTTTCGTTATTTCTTTAGACTAATACTATATAAAAATTATAAATATTAGTATTAATTTTAATATTATATTATATAATATTTTCAATTTTATAAACGTAGTATTTTATATTAATCTGGCGAGATATATTATAACTCGGTTTTAATTTACTATTTTAATTTTAAACTAGATTAGATTTAATCTTTATCTTAACTTCGAGTCGATATATAACTCTAGTACTCGAAGGGCTATTACTAACTCGATAATTATATTCTCGAAATTTATCGTTATCTTTATATCAAGTTTCTTCGGTATTCGAGATATATAAATTAATTTATATTTTTAGGTATTAAACGATACTCTTTAAGTAATTATTTATTTTAAATAAATATTATAAATTTATTCTAGGTTAACGTAATTTCTCTCGGTACTTTTATTATAGATAAATAAATAAATAAACGTTATTAATAAATATCTAATATATACCGGTAAATTTATCTTAACGTATTTCTTAATTAATTATATATTAAAGAATAGAAAAAGTACCCGCGAGATTAACGACTTTTGTAGAATATTTATTATTACTTTTTCTACGGTACTCGTTTATTTTCTTATTATTATAAATATAACTTTATCTAATAAAAAGTTTATTATCTATTCAATAATAAAATTTAGGATATTTTTTCTCCGTAGATTATATAATAATCTCTTATATAAAATATCATCGAATATCTTTACTATATTTAATAATAGTAGGTTTATTATTTTCCTTTTCTCGCTCTTATTATAGTTTTATACTATATATACTATTATTATAAAGATCTCGAGCGCGGTTTTTATAAAACACTTTTATCTAGCCTCTATCTACTTTAATAATAATTTTTTTTTTATTCTATTATTTAACTTCTTAGAAATAATTATCTTTAGTATTTTATTAAATATATTTACGTATACTATAGGTTTATACGATTTTAATTCTAAATAATCGTTTTTCTTTAATTTTCTAAAAATTATTATATTTATTTCTTTAAAGTATTTCTATAGTATCCTCTTTTAAGGTAGATTAAGAATAAATAAATAATATATATTATAAATTCGGTTTTTATTATAACCCGCAGGAATTAATTCGGAATTTTAATAATATTTAGTATTTTATTTACGACTAAATAGTATATTAATTTATATACTCTTTTATTAAATATTTCTTTATTTATTTTTAAAGACTTTAGGTACCTCGCTCTCTCGATATTAATTAAATCTTTTATTAATAAAGGGGGGAATAAAAATCTTTATAAAGTTTTTAATTTATTTTCGATATTTTAAATCTTTCCTCCTTCCCCGTCTTTAATTACTATTAATTAAACTAGTTCTTTAAGATATTTACTCTTTTTTTTATAAACTTTTATATTTATTTCGATTTTAGTAAGTCTTTATATATACTCTCTCTTTATTAAAATATTTTCGTTTTCTAAATTACGTATATTCTTTTATTATATATTATATTTAGAACCTCTTTTACTAAGGTACTATAGTTCCGTTTTAATATATAACTACTATTATTTACTAGTTTATTATTTAGTTAGTAGTCTATTATTAAATTAATAGGCCTTTTAGTAAAAATAAATTATTTTTATATTTATATTTAAATTATCCTATATTAATAGTAGTAATAACTAGTTATAAATTAATATTCTCTAAATAATATTTATTTATTTAAAGAATACTAAAATTTATCTTTATAGTATTAATAATTATAGTTCTCTAAATTTAATTATTAAGAATTGTTTCTAATAAAATAATCTTCTATATTAACTCTTTAACTAAGCGAATTTTTATAAAAGTAAATATTTATAGAAACTTTTTTTATAGCCCCCTCTATTTTAATAAAGTTAATAACCTCGATTCTTTAATATTTTACTTTATTTTTAATTACTCTATCTCTACTAAAATCGAGGTTATCGAATAACTCGAGTATATTCACTTTTAATTCTATTAATATTTTCGAATTTTATAGATCGGCCCGGTATATCTCGTAAATCTTAATAGAAGAAACTATATATTAAATACCCTTCGGACTTATTTAATAACTATAGTAACTTTCCGTAATAAAAAATAATACGGGCTTTACTAAAGTATAGTATATTAAACTTCGTGAATTTATAACGAGAATTATAATTATATTATAATAAGGCCCTACTAGCCCTCTAGGATCTAAAGACTTATATAAATCTACTAGCGATAATACTACTAGACTAAATAACCCGTAGAATCTAAATAATATAGGATTCTTTAAATTTATATATAAAGATAAATTCATTTTTTTAAAAGTCGTGTCTATAAAGTATATACTAAAAGAAATATACTTTAAGGACGTTTATTTATTTCTAGAATATATTTATTATATCGTTAATATTAAGGGTAATGATTTAGTTTATATTAATTTATAAATTTATATAAAGAGCCCCGCTCTAGAATAATAATTATCCGAGTTTATAGAAAATAATAAGAGGTTTATTAAACTAAATAATAAACTGGACGAATAAAAACGAATATTAATAGAATAATTTAAATAATGAATTAATATTATTATAAATTTAATCCTTCGGGAGAAATATATTTTACGCGATACTATCGATTACTAAGAATTTAGAGAATACGTTTAGAAAATTCTAATAATTACTAAAAATACCTAGTTTACTAATATTAGGAACTAAATTAATATAATTTATAATAAATTTAATATTAAATTAAAACGTAATATCCGTCGATTTAAAGATATAATAATATTAAATAACTTTTTAATAGATCTAGAAAAGTTTAAATATAACTAGTAGATTTATATTAATAGAGTAAACCGTGGAAGAAGTAAAGATATTTAAATAACTAATTATTTTATATTACCTAAACGATTTATTAATATAAATAATTATATTTAATATAATTTTAATAATTATTAAGGCGGAGGTTTTTAATTGAGATTTTAATTAAATTAGAATCGATAGTCTCTATTTTTTCTATAATAATAACTATCGAATTAATATTTATATTAATTAGAATAAAAGACCTAGGTATTACTAGGGTTACTAATAATTATAAATAAATATAAATATAAATATTTTATTTCTACTCTTAAAATATCTATAAATTACTACGTCCTAAAGTATAAATATATCTATTTCTTAATTTAATATTAATCGAAATATTCGAGCTATATTTCGCCCTAAAGGCGACTACTATAATTAGAATTAAAATCGAATATATCTTTAGTATATTTACTAAGTTATAACTTTAGAAGAGAGGGAGAATAATAATAATATAAATAATAAAACTTTATTATATTATAATATTATAGAGGAGGGTTATTATATTAAAAACTCTAATTATTAGAATTATAGTTATTAAAACCCGTTTACGGAAGACTTTAATAAATAATAATAAAACTAATTCTATTATAGAGATTACTTCTCTATTATATTATCTTTAAAATATATTAATTTATATTATCGTATAAGTTTATATTTAATAATAAATTATTTATATATTTACGCGAAATATATTAGAAGTAACTAAAACTTTCTAATATTATTGGTTCGAACTTTTATATTATAGAAACGAGATTTTAGAAGTCTTTCTTTAATATTAAAATTATAAAAATAAAAACTTTTATACTTTCCGCTAGTATAATAAAAATACCTTCTATTTATATTAAATTACTAGTTATTCGCTTAATAATAAAATAAACGCCTAGTACTAATTATATATTTAAAAAGTACTATTATATTATAATATTAATTAATTAGATTATTAATAATATAAAATATAAAATCTACGGTAACCCCGGATATATTATATTAATTATAGATATTATATTCGTACTAAAGACTACTTTAATAGAATAAATAATATTAAATATCTCTATTAGAGGCTTAGGATCTAAAGTCTATTATTTAAATAAATATATACTAGTTACTTTCTTTAAAGAAGGGATATTTACGAATAATATATTAATTATAATATAAATTACCCGCGAGGTTTATATAATTAATAGTTTTAAAACTAGTATATTTATAGAAATAAATATTCTAACTTTTAAATATATAATACTAGACTTCGCTAAATAGAGTATTATTATCGGTAGTTACTAGAATTTAATAATTTCTATAAATACTTATACTAGATTTATTTTAATTTAATTAATTAATTTATATATTTACTCTAGTAAAACTACTTTATTAATAAGGGAGTTTTATGAATATTTTCTTAATAAGATTACTAGCGGCGCCTATTAACTATTAAAGAAACCTCGTCTATTAAAAACTTTAATTTATTAATAATTTATTTTCTTTTTTTATTAATTAGTAGCCGATAATTATAATTATTTTAAAATATTATTTATCTTTCTCTCTATTTCCTTTTTATTTTAATTTCTTTAATTTTATTTATTTATCTCGTAGGCTTATAGACCGCTTTATTATTAATTTATTAAATAATTAATATTTACGGCCCTCCGGCCGGCGGTTTTTTCCTTTTTTTCCTTTTCTTTATAAGTCTAGGTATATCGCTAGGTCTTAATAGTAATTTAAATTATACTACTTATTCTTTAACGAGAAAGAATTAACCGAGTTATTTTATTTTTATTATTTACCGGGCGGTTATATATATATTTTAAACCTACGTTAATATCTTCCTAAAATTATATTTATTTATTTATTTTATTAACTCCGTTTTATCGCTAGTTAATTCCGAGTAAAATAATAATATATACTTTATATTTTATTTCCTTTATTTATATTAATAGTTAGCGATACGGACTATAAATACTTTTATTTAGTATAGGAACTTATTTAATCCGATTTTACTATATTTTAATTATATTATTATAAAACTCTTAATCTTCTTTAATTAATTATAATAATTGAATTAATCCCCTAATAAATCTCCTTTTTAAACCGGGTTAATAATCTATATAAAGATCGTTTTTTTATAACTCTCTTATTTATTTAATTACTATTAACGGGCCTAATATTTTACTCTTTAATTAATAACTTTAATATTCTAATATTTTTCGATATCTTCGATTAAATTTATTTAGTTTCTTCTTCTCTTTATAATTATAATTACTTTATATTATTCTTTAAATCCTAGGGCGCGAAGTATATAGGTTTCTTTTTCTATTATCGATATTAAAGATATTTATTATTATTTACCTCCTTTATACTAGAGTTTATTTTAAATCCTTATAGTTTTTATAAATATAATTAAATAAATCCCTCGATTTATTTAATATTATATTACTCGGCGGTCTAATTAAAGGTCGACTAACGCGATTATTAATTTAACTTTAAATATTAGAATTAAAATAATTTTAAATACTCCTAGGACCGTCCTAAAGTAATTATTCTAAATAGTTATTAATTTCTTTATATATCTTTTTATAGCCTCCGTTATTCTTTTTAATTAATATTATATCGGAGCCGTAAATATTAATATTAATCTAATTACTATATTATATATTATATTTTATACTTCGCGAAGGTAGCGCCCTATATCGAATTAATTAAATATTTGATAATACGGTTTTAATTAGTCGCTTTAGTTTTAATTTAAATTAAGTATAATTCTTATTTTAATTTTATATTAATATATAGTCCTAGGATCTTAATACTCGTTTTAGGTTTAATAATTATATTCCTAAAATTTATTATTATTTCTGTATTAGACTTCTTCGGCGTTCGAGATATATAGACTAGTTTATATTTCTAGGGGGTAAACGATACTTTATAAATAACTATTTATTTTAAATAAATATCGTGGGCCCGTTTTAAATTCGTATAATTCTTCTTTATACTATCGTTATAAGCGAGTAGATAAACGTCGTTTATAAATTCTTTAACTTATATTAATAAGTTTATTTTAATATACTCCTCGATTAATAATATATTAAAGAATAGAAAGAGTACCGGTAAAATAAACGATCTTTATAAAATACTCGTTATTATCTTCTTTATTATACTCGTTCTTCCTCTAAATATTACGAATATAGTTTTATCCGATAAAAAGTTTATTATCTAGTTAATAATTAAACTCGGTATATCTTTTATTTATAAATTATATAATAGCCTCTTATATAAAACGTTATCGAATACTCTCGTTATATTTAATAATAATAGGTTTACTACTTTTCCTCTCCTGTTTTTACTATAATTTTATATAGTATATATTATATTTATAAAAGTCTCTAGCGCGGTTTTTATTAAACCTTTTTATCTAGCCTCTATTTACTATAGTAATAGTAATATATACTACTTTATTATATTATTTAATTTTCTAGAGATAATTACTTTTAGCGCCTTACTAAATATATTAAAAAGTATAATAAATTTATATAATTTTGACTTTAAATAATCGCTTTTTTTCGATTTTTTAAATATTATTATATTAATCTCTTTAAAGTACTTTAGGTAATATCTCTATTTAAAATAAACTTAAAATAAATAAATAATAACGTTTATTACTTCCGTTTTTATTATAATTTTTAAGAATCGGTTCGAGATTTTAATTATTTTTGATACTTTATCGGTAATTAGGTACTATATTACTTTATATACTTTTATCTTAATTATTTCCTAATTTATTTTAACGGGCTCTAGGTACTTTATTTTATCGATATTATTTAAATCTACCCTCGGTAGAGGGGGGGATAATACTCTTTATAAAACTTTTATTTTACCCTCGAAGTTTTTAATTTTTTTTTCTTTATTATTTTTAATAATTAAGAATTAAAAGAGTTTTTTAAAATAATTACTTTTTACTCTTTTTTATTTTATAAACTTTTATACTCTCGTCGATTTTAATAAGATTTTATATATACTCTTTTATTAAATAAACGTTTTTATTCTTTAAATTATATATATTCTCTTATTATTTACTATATCTAGGGCCTCCCCCGTTTAGGTATTTCGATTTTATTTATACTCCTTTATATATTCTTTTATCTTTAATATAATATTAATATAACGGGAGTTCTATAAAATTTAGCTCCTTAATATAAACGGGCCTATAAGATCGTAAATTTAAAATTTTTTAAAAACCTTTCTATTATCTTATTTAAATATTAATTAATATTATTTTTATTTCTAAACTTTAGCTTCTTTAATATCTAATAAAGAGACTTTCTATTTTATTATATTTTTCTCGAGTAGTATTATCCTTAATTTTCTTTTAGGTATAATAAATATATAATATTACCTCTTTTTATATTTACTCGAATTCCGTTACTACTAGCCTATAATCGGAGTTATAGTATAAATCTTTATAGATTATAAAGTTATTTATAGTTTAGTATACTCTTTTTATAAAGAATAATAAATTAATTATATTTTTATATCCTCGGGCTTTTTATATAATAGATATATCTAATAACCCTAATTTTATTTCTCTTAACTTTATTATTCCTAGGAGATAATTAATTATAATATAATATATATATCGCCTAGTATTATTCTAGCTAGGGTAGTAGAGGTTAAAACTTTTTAAAAAAAAAATCGTTTTCCTCCGCTAGCGCTTCCTCTAATAATAATAATATTAACGAACTATTAGTCGAGGTATACTATATTAATAATAAATTATATATATTATAAATTTATATCTTTTTATAATAGGGAATTCCTCGACTAATAATCTCCTCCTTTTTAATTTTATTTAACCGAGATTCTTTTTTATTTCTTTACTCTTTTAATATAATCCTTATAGAGTATAAATCGCTTTTATAATAAATTAACTCTTAATTATTTATATCGATTCTTTTATTTATATAAAAGTATATACGGGTCTCTAGGCCTCTCTTATATACTAAATAAAAATAATTAATATTAGTATTATATAACGCCTAGGTAGTAGGGTTTTAACTAGGCTTTTAAATAATTATAATATCGATATTTTTAATTTACTCGTTTTAAAATAACTTTATTATTAACTTTAATTCCTTCTTAAAATTATATTATATAATTTTAAATTAAATACTATAACTTATTACGCGTTAATATTATATTTATAAATTTCTCGTTTATTTCTTAATTACTTAATACCTTTATTTAGACTAGTTAGAGTATATATTTTTCTACCGATTTTTATATATAACTAAAGATTATTTTTAATATAATCTATATTAATTATAACTCGCGGTATATTATCTATTATATTTCTTTATACTCTATATCTTTTATAACCTTTATTATAGTTATTATTAATTCTTTTAATATTTTTATACCTTTTTTATACTCTCCCGTTCGATTACTAGTTTCTTTTATTTATTACGATATCTTCGTCGTATTAAAATACGTTAATAATTTATATTTATTCTCTACCCTAATATTTTAAATCCTATCTTTGTTATTTTTATTCTCTTTTATCTTAATTAATTTCGTACCTCTAAAGTTTTTTGCGGTTATCCGTAGATAATAATATATATTTTATATATATCCTAGCCCTTAATAGAAGATTATCGGTTAAAGTATTATTTTTATATTTTCTAGATTTAATTTAATTCAATATATTATTCGAAATAAAATATACTTCGTTATTTCTATTAAATCAATAGCGTCGATTTTTATAAACTATTATAACTCTCTTTCTAATAATCGCGACTTATTATTTAAATCTAATTTTCATATTTAATTTAGATACTCTAGTAGTATATTCGTTTATATAATTAATTTAGTACTCAAGAATATTTATATTAAGAATAATACCGATTTTAATATAGTAGTATTATATAGAACCAAATTTAACTCCGTTAAAAATTTCGAATAAAGTAATTATTATATAGTCGATATTTATTATACTAATCTAGTAATTAATAGTAAAAATAATTAGAAAGGGAAATTTACTAAATAAATTATAAAACTAATAACTATAACTCTAATAAAAATAATAAGAGCGTATTTACCGAATTAAATAAATATTTCGATATAAATAAAAGGTTTTTATAATCTATTTAATATAGAGAAACCTTCCGCTATTATTATTAATTTAAAACTAAAATATATAATAAGTAATAATATTATAATCTATAATTAACTAATTATAATATAGTAGTTTACTATATTTATAGAGAATTATTAAAATATTTTAATTAATAAAGGCGATATTATCGATATTCTAAAGAAAGAATAAATATTTATTCTTTTTAAATTTAATATAATATTTAAGCCTGTAAAAATATACCCTCTAAACTAAAAGAATAAATAAATAGTAGATAAACTCTTTAATAAATTATATTAATAGGGAAAACTAATCTAGTTAATATAGTTAATACTATTTAATTATCTAGTATTTATTATTTAATATAAAATAAATACTAGCCTAAAAGAACGCGTAGTAGTCGATATTCGCGAATTAAATAAAATCACGGAGAATAATAGTTATTCGTTACCGCTATAAATAGATATTATCAATTTATTATAAGAATATCGATATATCTCGATAATCGATATTATTAGTTAATTCTATTAATTACTTATCTAATTTCGATATCATTATAATCTCACGGTAGTTATTTATTAAAAATAAAAGTAATTATTTATAATATTTATAAAATATAAGGGCTCGCCGTCCTATATTTAATAATAAATAAATACTTTATTAAAACTCTTCAAGGAGTTTACTAGAGTATATATTAATAATATTATTATATTCTCTTATACTTTATAAAAGTATATTAGTTATTTATATTAAATATTTAGTTTCTTCTAGTAGAGATATATTAGTCTTTCTCTAACTAAATTATTTATTAATTATTCGTCTATTATTTTACTAGGCTAGAAGGTTAATAATCTAAATATATTTATTATAATTAAAAAAATTATAATTATTATAACTTTAGAGTTCTCTTAAAATTTAAAAGATCTAGAGATTTTTTTAAACTTAATAAAATAATTATATACTCCGATTCCGTAATATATTTAATATATTAAATCTTTATAAAAGTATAAAGTAATATTAATTAAAAGTCTCGTTATTAATAGCGACTTTACTAGGAAATAGTTTATTATTAAAGTCATTCTTTATAAATTTACCGAAGCGGAGATTTATATACTCTAGGATCTAAAGAAAGTTTTCGCTAACTTTATATTTTTTATTTTTTATAATAAAAATAGACCTATATATATAAATCTTAATATTTCTAGAGTTATTAAATTTATAGTTATAGTATCTTATATTAAATAGGATATTAATATAAAGGGGAAACTTTATATAAAAAAAATTTCTAAAGTAAACCCTATTACTAAAGTAGACTCTATTAAGAAATCGATACTATTAATTTTTCTAAGAAATAATATCTAGTTTATTATATTCTTTAGTCGATATTTGAATATAACGGAGTTATATTACTAATTTACTAAATTAGAGGATATAGGAGTCGTATAAATAGTAAAGAAAATATATTATATAATCGAATTAAATCTAAAACCTCCCGTTATTATTTATATTAATTATTTTATTATAGTATTTATATCGAAGTAAACCTCTCTAATTACGTCTAGTACTAATGAATTTAATTTTTAATTAATATAAATATCGTAGTATTTACTATCGCTAAATTTTAAACTTCGTTACAAAGTTAGTAAACTAAATATAATATTAGATATCTTATCTAGACTATATAAAGAAACTAAAATAAACGGAGGTAACGAAAATATATTTAATACTCTTTATAAAATATCGCTAACCTCGATTCGTTTAATAATTATATTAATCGTCTATTTACCGAAGTACTCGAGATTCGTTATATAATCTTAATAGAGATATTCAATACTTTTAAAATAAAACTACGGAAAACTTATATTTGAAATTAATTATAATTACGGATTACTATTAAATTGAAAATAAGAGATTTTATTAATTCTATTACTCTCTTTAATTTATAGAAACGACCTAGTATCTATTTTAAATTTAGTAATAATTTATTATATTATACTAGTAGAGATAATTATAAAGATTTATATATATTTTAGTTTATAGAAACCGAAGTCTTCCGTATAATATATAATCTCTCTAATTATAGTAGGTTTTACGGAAGTTATAATAGATTTATTAAAAAATATTTTTATTCGTTATATAATTAAATATTTAAAAGTTTACGTAGTATATTATCTAGAGTACTAAGTCTATTAAATTACTAAATAAATATCGTTTAGATTATTAACTCCTATAACGATACTATTTATTCCGTTCTATATAATAGTTATAAATTTTATAATCGAACTCCTTCAAATAAACGGATTTAATATATTATTTACGATAATATATAAGTTTATTAAGAAGATTATTCTCGAACTAGATATTAATACCTAGGACGTTATAAAATAAGTAAATATTATTATTATAATCTTATCTACTAGACTAGAGAATCCCTAAAGTTTTTATTAATAATCGAGACTCTAAATTTCGATTATTATTTTAAAAAACTATTTTTACTAAATTAAATATCGATATATAAAATCGTAATATTAATAATTTCTTAGAAACTTCTTATGATTTTATTTAGGTATTAATTAATATTATTTCTATTCTTAAATTCTAGTTTTCTTAGAGTTTAATATAAGGTTCTTATACTCTTTTTTATTTCTTTCTAGGTATTTATCTCTTCGATTTTTTTAAAAAAATCGTATTAAAATAAATACTCTATATACTCGCTATATAAATAAAGCGAGTATCTTTTATTTTATATACTCGCTACGCGAGTAATACGAGTATAACTTTTTTAGTTCCTAGAAGTATTTAATATATATATAGAATATATTAGGGGTACTCGTAATAATAAACTACGTATTATTATACTCGATTAATATTAGTATATTATTACTACCTCAATATCTCTAAATATCTTCGTATATATAATACTACTATCTTTATTCCCTAGCTAGTTAATTTATTTAATATATTTATATTAATATTACTTCTATACTAGTTCTAATAAAAACTAAAATAAAATATAAAATATATTTTTAATAAATATAACTTTTAAAAGAGAAAGAGTTATATTATTAAATATAATTATTCTAAAAAGATTTAAAATTTATATAAAATCGTTAAATAAATATTAAAAATATTTTCGCGAACGAGTTTATCAAAGAATATAGATAATAAGTTAAATATTAAACTAAAATATTTTTCTAGGTTTAATAAATCTAAAAATATATTTATTTTTTCTCTTTATATTATTACTTTATATTTGTTTTTACTAGGATATAATCGTTATTTTAAATTCTTTTATATTTAACTTTACTATAAAATAACTATTATATAGAATATTCTAAGCGAACTCTATTTAGAGCTCGAGTATTATAATAATATTAAAGAAATATATCGAAAAAACTTCTCTTTAATAATTTTAAATTATTCGCCTATTTATATATAAAATCGATATATTTTCTTATATAAATTTAGGTATATATCTCTCGTTATTACTATTTAATAAAGAAAGAATATATTTGTATTAGAAAAAACTTCGAAAAATATAAAAATTAAAATCTTTAATTAATTCGAGATTAGCTCCGCGGTAGAATATTTATAAATTCAAAAGATATTAATAAATAATTTTACTAAATTAGCCCGAATTATATTAAAAATCTTAATTTCAAATATGTATCTAGGGCCCTAGACTTTTAGTATTAATAGATTTATTATATTAAATATATATATATATATATTATTAATACTATTGTTTTTATTATTAATTATCTATATTATTTTAATATTTCTTTATTATTTTATCTCGTTATCGCGATTTTAATATTTAATTTTACGACTTTATATTAAATTTTAAAACTCTACGAGCTTATTTATAATTAATAAAATATAGAAGATATATTATTTATTTATTTATTTATTTATTTATTTACTTCTATATATAAATATTATTTGTATTATTACTTACGATATTTTATATAATATATTAATAAAAGCGTTAACGTCTTTTTTTTAAAAGAGTAATTTAATACGAATTAGATTTTAGTAAAAGTATTATTATAAATAATTATTTAAAACAACGAGTCTAGTTTTTATATAAATTCTATCGAGATTAAATAATATTAAAATTCTAATATATTAGAGTTAGATTTTTTATAGAATAATTGATATCTTTTATATTATATATTATTATATTAACTCCTTATTAAAAAACTATCTTTTTAATTATTTTAAAAATAAATCTATTTTATTAATTATTTTAGTATATTTAATAATAGGAGAAATTTTTAATTAATTATTCTATTTTAATTTAAAATCCCCTAGTATTATTTCTTAATTTAGAGATTTTTAATATTTAATATAATCTTCTAAGATAAAATCTCTATTATATAGAAGTAAAGTCTTATTTATCGTCTTAACTCATCGCTCTTCGACTACGAAAAAAGAGTCTTTATTTATATATAAGCGATATGTAAATCTACGTACCTTTACGCGGACGGTAGTTTATTTTAAATAATAATTAAAAGAGGAGAGTACTCTTCCTACCGCCGTAAAGAATATAAACTCTCGAGATATACTTCTAGAGTTTAATTCAATAGTATTTCTAGATAGATTTTAGTAATAAATAGTAACTTATAAATAAATTAAAGAGGAGGAAGAGATAATTCGTTTTACTATTATAAATATATTAAAGACCGAGTAAAAAATCTCCGATAAAGATAATAATTATCTAGACTCATTACCCTCGCCTCTTTATTATATAAATAGTATATATTTATTTATATATTACATCGGCAAGTCCGGAAAAACAGTTCTGTAAAATCGCTACTTAATCGGTGCAAAATGCGCATTTTGCAGCCTTAGTAAGTCTTGGCGCCAAGATTTTTCAGTTAGAGTTAAGGTCTGCGCGGGAGCGCTAAACTTAATCCTAAAAGTAGCTTTATAGCCCTATAGGGCAACGCTAGTAAAAATCTAATTAAAAATTCGGAATCTA
>JAABUK010003032.1_pt1 | contig 28994 bp, 20 predicted proteins | sample 5559141 | NCBI WGS metagenome assembly JAABUK01 (sample SAMN10711869, study PRJNA513367) | rock metagenome | isolation source: Antarctica rocks | place: Antarctica: Victoria Land, Pudding Butte nord | collected 2016-01-03
TGCCACCTCCTTGAACTCCCCCCTCCCAGCATCCCCAACCATCTCGAACAGCACACTCTCACTCGTCGTCACGATCGCCCCCTCCTGCCTTAACCTGTCCAATGCGACCCCCCTCTCCCCAGCATTGCAGGAGGAGATTCCATCGGCGAGGACGTAGACCCTGTGACCGAGGCTGAGGAGGTCGGTAGCGGTTTGGAGGACGCAGACGTGGGATTCGATGCCTAGGAGGAGGATTTGGCAGGGTTGGGAGACGTTTTCCGGTTGGCTGGAGCGGTGGTGGGGGTGATTGGAAGAGGGGATGGAGGAGCCGGGGTATTGGGCGGAGGAGAAGGCTTGGGCTTGTTGGAGGAGAAGGCTGGTGATTTCGGGGACCATCTGGACATCCTCAATTAGACACGATCAGAGGGTGAGAGGCTTTGACGTTGATAAGGCAAGGGGTCTGCTTGCTCATACCATGCTGAAGGCTGTCTTGTCCACCTGTGTCGTTTCCGGTGGTAGGATCTCGGCGAGTTCAGAAACGGTGGCGCCAAGTCGAGCAGCATTCTGGGTGGTGCAGTAGATGGGTATATTCAAGATCTTGCCTTAAAACCCCAAATATGACAGAATCAGAAACCGGTTTTCCAGAAGGGTTTCATTTGGCCCTGTCTTACATGCCGCAACCATCTTCTGCGCCGTATTTATTCTGTAAGCGTTTTAGAATCCTCTCGTTGGCGCACTTTACTGCCGACACGCGGGGTCCTGACATCTTGGGGAATTCATATATCGCCGAACGAAACTTCTCCTGCACATCGCATATACTATCTAACTGTTAGAGAGGATGTCGTCGTCCAAGAAGACTGGTCCGGAGGAGCGCACAACAAGGCGGGGTTTGCTGAATGAGCACAATGGTCAGCTTGTTTCACGAAAAGGATGAACAGAGAAGTTCGGACGTAATCTTGCTTTCTCCATCATGAGAATCGGCCTCAAGTTATATTGCTTCGGCAAAAGCTCTCCCTGGGATGAATAAGGCACGACTTGAGACCGATCGTAGCCAAATCCCCGCAGGAGAAGTTGAATGAGGGGAGAACGCCCAGTCTTGGCAACCAGAATGCGGAATTGACACCCTACTCAATTATACTCGGACCACGGAGCAGCGTCAAATGACTGACTCCGTTGCATTTTCCTGCTGTGTCGATAGTGAGGATGCGTCGTTGTGGATCCACTGGCGAGAAGTCGCAGACCAAAGGCGGTTCTTTGGATCGAGAATTGGTCGATATGATTTGCACTCATCTCGTGGAATTCGAGAGTTCCGAGCAGCTGTCAGAAACATCATCGACTATGGCTTTGGCGACCGACAGAGCATGATCAACTCAGCATTACAAGACGTACTTCCACTGCTTCCTGTTTGGGACAAGGAGGACAAAGCTACAAGGTCTCGAAAATCGTCAGATATTGATGATACATCTTCCGCTGGATTCGCCTGACCAGACGATGAATCATAGGTACAGAAGAACAATGTTGAACGATGTCTATAGCGTGCCTAAATCTGAAGACCTTCGGTTTTGGGGGCCGCTATAATTGCTGATTGTGCTTAGTGTTTTAACATTCTTGATTATGCGTCTCATGGCATTGCATGAGTCGTTGAGCAGCCAGTATCATGTACTATAGGTATGGAGATTACTATATCATGACCCGATTCTAACCTGCGATCAACACTTCCGCGTCAAGTGGCTCTTGCGTTCCATAACCTAGCCGGCGATGATCGGCTACAATCTGCACTGCCGGAGGACTCCGAGTCTCGAAATGGCATTGGTTGACAGGAGCCGTTTTGGTCTTATGTAAGATGTAGCCTCGAGCTCATTCATTTCCAAACCACGTCTCGGGGATTATGAACACGCTAGTGACGGCGTATCAGATGATTCGTCGGAGAAGTTGATGTTATGTCATGCCATGAAGGTTCTCCTGTTTGTATCATTGATGCTTTAAGTGAATCTGTCTGCGTCCATCGTACTGACTACGGTAGGTTCAACGCCGTCAGGGCCCTCCAGAGCACTATTTATTGCATCTGGAAGCTATGACGAAGTAACTAGTTGGTTAGCAGCATAAGAGGCTCTGAGACAGATAAACTCGAACTATCTCTACTATCCAACGATCTTCTCGTACGTCGATCAATCCTGTCACGTGCACTGTCACATGCGCCAAGAGAGGTCCTCATCCTCTCTCTCTTGCGAAGAGAAGAATCAATCAATTACAAACCAACGTTACGTACAACGCAACGCTCGTTGAAAATCCCCTGTCAATGCCCATTTGGGTGGAGACACCGCACAACAGACCTGTCTGATCTCAGGGGCAACGTTGGACTTGGAAACCAGATGAACAAGCTGATTCTCCTTTCAGCATTTCCTGCTTCTGCGTCGAAAGGCGCAGTCTCAGTCGGCCTCTGAACACCAGCAAATAGGGCGTTTGATTGTACGTACATACTTGGAAATTGCCTGATGCAGCCTTTTATCCGACCATTCGACTGCCACTTCGTGCTTCCACGTGTCGCCTTCCTTAGAAATCAGCCTTATAGGCAGTCACTCTCGTCACTTAGTGTAAACGATCGAACAAGTCACTTTGACTTCTAGTACGCTATATCCTCTCCTCTAGGTCCTCTTTCCGTATCTCGGAACGGTAGCGTACCCTATGGTGGCATGCGTAAACCGGCGAACCTAAAGCCAACCGCGCATCATCCATCAGGATCCCTCATAGCAGTTACTAGCTCGGATTCCTTCTCAGCAGACACAGAAAAAGCGCTCGGCAGACGTGAATCGGCCAATGAACCCGAATACGGGACAAAGACAAACCCTTAGCAAGGAACAAGGGTTACAACAAGTAGCTGACCTTTAGGCAAAAGTACAGCTGGCATGACCGCTACTGGACACGTTTGGCAGACTGTACCTGTTGAAGATGTCTTAGTGCGGGCATCAATATCTACGGGCATCGATATCTATGGTGACACGTCATGGGAAATGTTCAGTGAATTCAGTCATGATTGGTTGCCTCGTCCCCACTCCGACTACAAGTAACAATTAGGTCAAAAGAGGCTAAGCGCAAAACCCCCTCTCTCTCAGCGCGCCCAAAGCTGTGCCGATAAGCTGCGATGCCTAGAGTCCAATCCCAGGTCCAAGGCTCAAGCATGTATTGTATCTTTCCTTCACCGTTGGATGACGCTCACGAGGCCCCCGAAACGCGGCTTCGTGAAGGGGGGTCTCCAAGCCCAAGATCCCAGATCCATAACTAACTGGGCCGAGCAGCCCCTCCGTTTCTCTGCCCTGTGATGAACCCTAACTAACTAACTAGTTAGACAAAAAGGCCACACGGGTCCCGCAACCCAAGTTCAAGCGCCTGACGGTGATTATTCACGCCTGATAACATCTACACACACACCTGTTGTGCCTACGTTGTCTGGGCCATGCGCCCTTTCCTGCCACGGGAGTTACTGGTGTGAAGAACACGGATGTACTGAGCCCAAAAAAGCGTTCAATGATTCGGTGTTTAGCGTGACTTGGCGCCTAGGTAGGATGGCTGGACTAATAGTGTTTGAACGCCCCCACGAGATGAGGAAATCTGATCATGATATGCATTTGAAGGGCAGGGCTTTTGAACTTCTCATATTGAAATTGTTGGTTGCTCTGAGTTATGTGTCTAACTAGCTGCCCTCCACGACACATCCCATCTGTCACAGCAAAGTGCTGGGCAAAACGTGATTAAAAGAAGTGCACATCGACGCCCGACCCATTTGCTGTATCTCCACCATCATCAGAGACCAACGATGTATGAGCCCCTTTCCGTCAATGTTGACCTGAATTTAGCCAGCCGAAAGCAGATGCTTGACCAACAGGGTTGGATTTCGTGGGCTGAGATTGTGGTTCAGCAACTTTTACCCCAGACTTCGTGCCTTCTGTACTCGACCGCCGCAGTCCCTCACCACTTGGGTTGTTCTCCTGTCCACTGGGTGCAGTACCAGATACTGCTCTTGAAGAGCTGGCCGTGGATTTGACAGGTCGGAGGACTTTCATACTTCGAGTAGCACCAGCTCGTGAATAGCCCGAGGCCGTCTTGCCCGTATCAGGTTGGCTTACCGAAGATGACCGCCACGAACTGCCCCATACACCTGAATTCGATCCCGACGTGGGTGTGGGAGTGGTGAAGGATTTGTCACTTTCGGTGGTTGAGGTTGCATCTTCTTGCGGTTTTAGCGCGTTGACTTCGGCGTTCATCCGCTCACTCGCTGCGTGAACTCGATCCGTTTTCTGCTGGTCATCTATTCCCGTTACAGCAGAGGCAACGAAGCTTGACGAGACCAGCGTCGGAGCTGCTGATGATTCTCGACTTGGACGGCCAATGATGCCAGCGACAGGTGTGCCATTTATCATGTTTTGTACAGGCCCCTGAACTCCCCGAGGACTAGCGCAAGTAAACAGGCCCTTGTACGTGGCATCATTTTCTGGTCTGACGAGAGGTATCGCAAGTCGGTTGCGTTCTTCGTCGAATATCATCAGCTTATCTTGCGAGAAGAGGATGTCTGCATTATGAGCCCGCAAGATGTCGCTGCCGATGACGACTTGCACGGTCCTGTCTTCAGTGGGAGAGTCAATGACCACAAATTTTGCTGTCAGTGTCGGCACTTGAGGAGCCGGACTTGCTGATCTGGAGGATGATTGGTGGATTGTGGCTTCGGTGAGATAAATCGACAGCTTGATTTTGCGCACTCCGTTCTCCTCCGATGTTTGATCATCCAACCCACAACGGTGAACGAGGGATGTGGTAATGCATGATGCATACGAGCCTGTACATATAGCTGCGTAGAGGAGGGAGTCATTCGAGAAAGTTTCAGTGAGCCAACAGCGGATGATGGCCGGAACAGGTCCAAGGACGTAGAAGGCCGGTGGTGGATTGCCCGCTGCTTTGGGTGAGCTTGTAATAGAGCCAAGAAGACGACTCTGCTCCAGACCGAAGCTATTTGCGCGCATTGAGAGGCCTGACATGCTACCTTTGCCATCAGAGCGATGAGAAAATGATCTCTCGGAAAGCGGGTGGCTTCCAAGACCGCTGCCAGTTCTCAGAGGCAAGAGGTCGAGAGATTGTCTAGAAGTCGATCCGTAATGGTTGTTTGCGCTTTCATCAAACCTCACGCTGTTTGCCCGAGAAGCTCCGCGCCTTCTTTCATCTTCATGGTCCAAACTCAAATTATTGATCAAGCCAGACTGCGCATCAGCGTCAAAGTTCCTGAACGCCTCAGCTGCAGGATTGAAGCTGGCCTCTGCTCACAGATTAGTATCATGGAGGTCGGCAGATATTCGCTTGGTACATACCTTGCTGTGCGCTGTTTCCGAAAGACCCTGGGAATGGGGAGACGGGCCCCCACACATTCTTCACCCTCGTGTCATCATCTCGTCTTTTTTCAAGTCTCATTATTCGTTCAGAGTGCTGTCCCTGGGTAGCAAAGAGGTCTTTGATATCCTCTTGTAGTCGCCAAATTTCGTCTCTTGTAGCAACAGGAAGCTGTGATTCCATTGCCACTCGAAAGATTAAAGGGTGTATTGTACATTAGAAGGTCTCACGAGAAGGTGGACAGCAAACGGGGAAGGGTCAAGAGGGAGCCAGAAAATTCCCGAACCAGTATTCATACAAGGTGTTGAACTTTTGAACTCATCCAACACACCCCCCTCCACCAACTCGACCAGCGGCGCGAGGCCGCTCACCAGAATTTTGTTAACAACTTCAAAGTCCTTTGATTCAGTGGATATGGGGCCCGACAACCTTTCGAACCAAGTGAAATTCGATGTAGAACAGGAAGAAGTCGACTTGAGTTGCGAACAAATAGTGGCCGAAGAACGGTGTGCCTGGTAATCTAGCAATTCGTCAGGAGCTTGATACAACGGCAATATCGAAGGATATCTGAGTCTTTTCACGGGTTGTTTTGCGTTGACCTGAGGTATGGAAATGGCTGAAGCGTTCGCAGGCTATTGATAGCCCTTTTGGCAACAAGATATAGGGAAACGGAAATGTGAGGGTAGAATCGAAGAGGGAACGGCAAGGGTTGGCGCTTCAGCCTTTCCCAGTTCGTTTCTAGGAATGACACCAGCAGTCGCAGAGAAAAGGTTCACAATTTCGTCCAGAGATCGGTTGTGGTTGATATTGGCGAGCACACGGAATGCGGTTTTGACATCCAATATTGGATCCTTTGTCAATAAATCACATGCCAAGACTTGCCGCCCGCTGAAAGCTCCCTGCAGTGTCGACAGCCAGCTCTCGTTCATCCATCAGTAACACCGTAATTACAAGAGTACAAATGCAGAAAAATGACAGCTTTTGATACTCCAATGTCTACTCTATTACGAGATCTAACTGCATGTTCCTGCATACGTGTTCCAGCGATGCTCTAAGACCGCTCAGCGATGCCACTCCTGTCTGGGCCAGGCTCTCAGTCTCTTCACATCTTCGACTTGCGCACAGAGCTTCCAGCTGCTTCCAAGCCAGACAGTACGGAGTCATTTTGAATGGTCTATGTTTCCGCGTCTTTTCTTGGTTTCGGGCTTACGCCGGAGCCTGCTCCCACGGTGGATAGACCGTTGGAAGTTTTTCTGGACTTTGATTCCCTATCTGCTCCCGAATGACCTTCAACACTTCATCATACATCAGGCGGTATCCTTCTGGATTGAAATGCAAGCCTTGGAAATATGTGAATGTCAGCAAGATCACATTTGCATGAGCGCATACCATCTTGGAGGAGATTTTGCAGGACCTCACTCCTTTCCACGTCTCTTGATCCTGTCAATGGTTCTCCCTCCTTCCACCCAGCTCTGGTCATGAAAGCATGCCAGAGATTAACAACTGGCAGATTGAGCTCTTCTCCAACCTGTCGACATGTATCGGCATACTTCTTGGTGTTTGCCGCTGTTCTCTGGGGCGTGGTGTAGCGTTCCAATGCATCTCTGTTCGTAAGCTGATACTCATTGACTGGAGGCGGGGTAACCAGTATGATCTTTGGATCATGGGCTGCGACGGATGGATGACAGCACAGCAACTTCAGATTCTCGCAATATCGATCTAGTGGTACATGCTGCGAATGTCCTGGTAGACAGGCATCATTGGCACCGAAGAAAATCATCTGTTGAACCATTAGCAACCAAGGAGACTGTGGCATCTTGAGACGGCGAGTGCCAGTACCATCAACCGCACGGTGGCTTGAGATATGTCTGGCATAAATCGAGGAAGGACCTTAAGCGCATTTTGAGTTGTGTATCCACTGAAACCCCATCAGTACATCAATTGACAAGACTTCTCCTGCGCAATGTACCTGAATCCGCGATTGATCACATCAAGTCGTCGAATGTACGCTGAGGAAAACACTGATATCAGTCTGTGAAGATGAGGAAGCGCTCAAGGATTCCCAGCAAAATGCAACAAGGAAGCAATTTGCGACGAGTGCTAGATGATTGACGAGCCAGCGAGACTGTCGTATGTTGCATGTGAAAAGAACCATGTAAGACTCTTTGAACAGCAGTATCTTTAGTAAAGAATATTACCATCTTGTAGAGCGGGAGCAAATGCAAAGCCCCTTGCCTGACTGCCTGCTTGTTGTGTGATAGAATCGCCAAATAAGAGAAATTGGTCATATGGCTTATCAATGGTTATGGTCGTCCAGGAGTCGTCCACTGCAGTCTCATCGGTCGACATCTTTGCCTTAGACGAGGACCACCTCGGCCTGAAGTGCTGAAGCCGTCCCAAGGATCCTCCTCCCTTGTGCTCGTGGCCGGCAGTCGGTAGTTATTTGAACTTCTTGAGATCAGTAGTGTCTTGGGACGAAGGGTTCGGCAACCGGTTCGAGGAATTCAGCGAATAGGATAGCTGGCGCTGGTGGTGGAAGACGGGGCACTTTCGATTCAGCGTGCTGGCGAGCTGCATGCGGTGCCGCGGCTCATCTTTGACTCCTTTTAAGATGCCATTCGGTGCTTATCGAAGGGTCATACGTCCCAGGGCGACTCTCCGACACTGGTCACAGCAGACAGGCCCGGTGAGTAGAATGGCAATGGGGCCGAGTCAGTCTCACATTCCCTGCCTTGGCGCAGCAACCCCCATTCCACCCCTTCGTTGACGATGGCGCCAACACTCGCTTGTTTGCCCATTACAACATGTCAGATGATACTGATGCCGCTCCCTCAAACATACACAGCCTTCAAAGAAGGTCGCCCGTGATGTAAATCAATGTCAATCATTGCCACACTGCTGCGTGAGAAGTTTCAGCTTCGTACTGAACGAGCGGCACCGTGGTCTTCCACATTCTCGTACACGCACCCTTCGTTGAAGTCCTTCGTTCTGATTCCTGCGCCCGCATGTTTGTCCTCTACTTGAGACCTGTTGGTTTCCGCTGCCCCAGATGAGCAGGTGATTTGTAAAGAAGCCACCGTCCTTTATGGTTCTTGCCTAGTTCCTCCATTGTGGCTGCCATCTATTCCAGAACGCCTGACTCACCTACCCGGAGCCTAGCAATATCTTGGATCACGTTCGATCCTAAGCCATGCCGAAATCACTATCGTCCTACTTTGGACAACCTAGCGAGGAGGGCAACGCTCATCATGTCTCCACCCCGACTACAGCTCCCTCTTCACCGTTGATCTTCCGGCGAGGTAATCGACTGCCATCAGTTCCGAATCTTCGCACCCATCTTCCCCCTCGGCTGGTCATGGAGAACGAAACGGACGAACATACCAGCCTGCTTGGGGGTCCTGATGGGGTTCAGAAATCTTACGCAAGTGTGCCCGCGACTCCGGGGAGAAACACACTGTCAAGGCAGCACAGCGTAGTAGGGAGCATGCGGCCATCGAAAAACCATAGCCGAGCCAGTTCATGGGGCTTGAGGATAGCTTCCATGGCTGGGTTGGACCGAAGAGGGCCCTTATCTGCGATGACCATGGCATCGGTCTTCCAGGACGACCGAGTAAGGTATGATCAATTCACCTCGACAGATTGGGTACATGACAGCATAGCCGACGGATTCCGAGTACGGGAGTTGCGGAAACGCAAAGGCATCAACGGTCGATTGTGGGCGTGGTATGATTCAGCTCAAGGATGGATACTGGTAGCTGTTATAGGCTGCATCACCGCCTGCATCGCCTACTTTGTCGATGTCACCGAGGCGTCTATATTCGATCTCAAGGAGGGATACTGCGGCGATGGTTGGTATTGGAGCAGAAATAAATGCTGTGTTGGGAAAGAAAACTGTTCTGCTTGGCGAACTTGGTCCGAGATCATTCAACCTTCCCGCATAGACAGTGTTTGGATTGATCTCCTTGCCTTTGTGCTGGGATGTATACTGCTGTCTACCTTGTCTTGTTACATCACCCTCTTCTCGAAGACTGTTGTTCCTTCCAACGTACAACTTGCGCCTCTGGACGAGGATCTTGGAACTGATCGTAGGACCAAGAGAGACACAGACGACGACAAGGATGCACGAAAAAGTCCCACGGGTCTGCCCGAAGCAGACGGTCCTTCTACCATGACTTATTATTCAGCCGCAGGAAGTGGCGTCGCAGAAGTCAAGGTCATTTTAAGTGGGTTCGTTCTTCACGGCTATCTCGGTCTCAAAACCCTTTTCCTCAAGACCATAGCGCTGATCTTTGCTGTGGCTTCTGGTCTGAGTCTTGGAAAAGAAGGTCCTTATGTCCACATCGCTACTTGCGTCGGCAATATTGCCTGCAGAATGTTTTCGAAATACAATCTGAATGACGGTAAAAGACGAGAAGTTTTAAGTGCCAGCGCAGCAAGCGGAGTGGGTGTCGCCTTTGGAGCACCTATTGGCGGCGTGCTTTTCAGCTTGGAGGAGGTCAGCTACTATTTCCCTCCCAAAACATTATTCCGAACGTTCTTCTGCTGCATCGTGGCCACTTTATCTCTCAAATTCCTCAATCCCTATGGCACCGGAAAGATAGTCATATTTGAGGTCCGGTACTTCAACGATTGGAGGCTTTTCGAACTCTTCACGTTTATTCTTTTGGGTGTCATGGGCGGAGCTGCAGGTGCTTTCTTCATCAAAGCATCTCGAATATGGGCTACCACTTTCCGACGCATTCCAGTCATAAAAAAATGGCCAATGCTTGAAGTTGGTTTAGTCGCTCTCATTACTGGTCTCACAAGCTTCTGGAACCGATATACCAAATTGCCAGTGACGGAGCTGCTTTTCGAACTTGCAAGCCCTTGCGATCCCAACACTCGCACTGGGCTTTGCCCGGAAGAAGCCGATATTCCACGAGTCATCCGCTTACTCCTGGTAGCATTCGTCATCAAAGCCTTCCTCACTATCATCACCTTTGGCATCAAAGTCCCTGCCGGCATTTACGTTCCATCTATGGTTGTGGGTGGTCTAATGGGCCGAATCGTAGGTCACATCACACAGTACCTCGTCCTTCGCTACCCAACCTTCTTCCTCTTCGAGTCATGTCCCGCAGATGGCGGAATAGAAGCTTGCGTCACACCTGGCGTCTACGCCCTCATTGCAGCCGGGGCGACCATGTGCGGAGTCACCCGCCTCTCTGTAACCTTAGCAGTCATCCTCTTCGAACTAACCGGCGACCTCGACCACGTTCTCCCCTTCTCCCTGGCTGTCCTCTGCGCCAAATGGACCGCCGACGCCATCGAACCCCTCAGCATCTACGACCTGCTCACAGAAATGAACTCCTACCCCTTCCTCGACAACAAAGTCCACCCCGTCTTCGACACAGAACTAGGCGACATTGTCCCCCGCCTCCGCACAAACAGAATAATCGACATCTCCAACGCCCCCCTCGTCCGCGCCTCCGACCTCCGGCAAAAACTCCATTACCTGCACATGGCCGGCGAGCTGGACGGCGGCCTCCCCATCCTCCGCCACAACATCCTCGTCGGTCTCATCCCCGCCCCTGACCTAGAATTCGCACTCGACCGCATCGAGCATGAGGAGAACGCCCTCTGCCTCATGGCTAGCGATGTAAGATGGCATGGCTTCGACGATCAACATGACGACGATGGAGAGGAGGGAGATGGGAATGGAGATCCCACAGATTTCACGCCCTTCATTGACCCCGCGCCTGTGGCGCTGGATATACATTCCCCTATGGATCTGGTATATCAGTGCTTTGTCAAGTTGGGGCTGAGGTATATGTGCGTGTTAAGGGATGGGCAGTTCGCCGGGTTGGTGCATAAGAAGGGGTTTGTGAAGTATATTAAAGAGTTGGAGGAGGGGGAGAGAAAGGATCATAGTTAGACCTTGAGCAGCAGGAGGAGGAATGTTACTTGGCTTTGCATAGCTGGTTGGTTGGTTGGTTGCCTGTCTGAGAAGCCTGTTTTTGGAGTTGTTCCGTATCAACGGAGCCCAGATCAGAAGCCTGGTTGTATCTTATCCTTTTCACGGATGGCAGCATAGCGACATAGCGAAGCGAAAGAGAAGATTCAGGCAGGCGCACTTGCAATTGGTCGAAGAAGTCCTCCATGTATTATTTTCTGTTTTCTTAGAGCTACACAGGCATACCTGTCTGGGATGGTGTACACAGTATATACTACATAGCATCGGGTCTTGGGTGGAGAGTTCGACCGAAACACATAAATCGATATACAGGTTTCTAGATCCTACCCATTTTTGCTCCGTCCTCCTCCTCCTCCTCCTCCTCCTCCTCTTCTTCTTCTTCTTCTTCTTCTTCGCCTTCTTCGGCTTCTTCTTGGATCTCTGATATGGGGAGCTGTCCACACACACACACACACAGAGAGAGAGAAAGCAAAAGCACGGATTGGTTGATGTGCCAGCTCGAAAGGACAAGCTCTCTTTCAAGTAACCGGTTCCGGAAGCATGACCTCTATCGCGCCAGTCTCAAATCTCCACGTATCTATCGACTCACCCCCGCCGGCTGGAGTAGCCGCTCTAATCGCTCAACTACGTACGTTACATCCTCCTCCCTGGCCCCTGTTCCCGCTCCCCCTTGTGCCCGCCTCTCTCCTTCGACCTCTACTACACCATCCCCCTCCTCCCTATCTTCCCCCACAATACCTACTTCCCCTCCTCCTCCTCCTCCTCCTCCTCCTGCGCCCTCCATCGCCCTCCCACCCTCCGATTTCGACAACCAACCCTCCTTCAACCCCCTCCCTAGCGCCATCAGATCCTCCGCCGCCTTAACCAGCGCCGTCGTCTCGACGTCCAGATTGAATGTCTCGATTGCGGAGGAGGCGTAGCCGAGGCCGACGCTTGAACCGGGGCCTGGGCCGGAGCTGGAGTCGAGGCTAGATATGGGATTGTCGGTAGAGTGGGGTGACTGAGAGGGCAGGGCGATGGCGAGAATGTTTTCGAGTCGGGTAAGGAGGGTGGAGGTTGTGTGGGTGATGCGGGCTGGTTGATGAGATGGAGGATATGTTAGTTGGGCTTAGTATGAAGAGGAGAGTGGTTAGAGAAGCGAAAAAGGGCGGGCAAAGGGGTGGTCTTATGTAGGAAAAGGACTTTGGGGGTCGTCTGAGAGCTCAGCTGGTTGGTTGGTAGGTTGGTTGGTTAAAGGTTTCGGAGGGAAGAGTTTGCCTGATATTGGCTCCTAGGTTGAAAGGGGGCAGAGGATGCTGTTGTGCAAGCGACAAGCTTGGCGGTTAGGACGTGAGTTGCAACAAAACTTGAGAAAGTGGATGTAGACGTGAAGGACGTGAATCAAGGACTCCCAAAAAAAAGGCGACTGCTAAGCAGAGCATACGCGAGCAGAAGTAGCCAAGCAAGACTTGCCCCGGGGCAGCAGATGAATGGATCCACGATACCGATAGGGAAGAGCTAGGATGGAAGAGAAATGGATCGACGAGTGTTCAAATGCACATCTATTGACGGGTACGAGAGATAGACTATTCGGTAGACAAAGAACTTACCTTGAAGAAATCGAGCACTAGGTGTAGAGCTGTCCATCTGGGTAGTAGGTGATGTTCGAGGTTTGGACGTTCAATCAGCCCGCGGATGTTCTTCGTATTCTGATGTGTGAAAGAATGCAATATCTACCACAAGAAACTTTCATCCATAAATCCAGGCGAGTATTGTGCTGTGTGGTACCACTGTGTAATAAGGGGCTAGGACTTGAAGTGATAAAATAGCTTGTTATGGCCCGCTGCATAAGTGTTGCAAATCCTTGGCGTATAAAATATGCTGCTGCTTGACCAACCAATATAATGAGCTTCTATGGGCCTAATAAGTTAGCAGAATGTACGAAATATATATCACAGTGTAGCCGAGCTTCTAGAGATTCTAAGCATATAGATTTCGAGTATTATAGATTGAAATTGATGAAGTAGATTTCTCACGTAGTAAACTATAATATCCTAACTTTCTCCAAGATCTAGGCCATTTGAGCAGAAGCACTAGGCAATTATACAATGAGTAGACTCCTTAGTTATCATCGAATATAGATCTTACAGCAGCTTGTAGGGCCCATAGAAGCTAAGCAGCAGCACAATTTATACGCCAAGGATTTGTAACACTCATGCAGCGGGCAATACTGGGGCAGTCCAAGCTTTTAAAAGATTGTGTTGTTTATAATAGCTAATCTAGTAATAGATACTCAAGATCCATTTCCTTGCCTAGGCATCGACGGCTGCAGCTCCATGAGATCTCATCAAGATATCTCCTTCCCACCCAACACCTCTCGTGGTCCGTCTAATAATTATCTTCATCGCGACCAGCTTGGCCCCGCTTCTCCGCTCCCTTGCGCTCCAACCCCTCATTCTTGAACATACCTCCAACCTTCTCCATCAGCTTGCCAGCAGTGGAATCCTTCTTCGAGTCGTCCTCGTCACCATAGCTGCTACTTTTGTTGCCATACCCAGCACCACCGGTGGTTCCAGAACCATGAGTGCCATGGCCCCCACTGTAGGGTTTGCTGTGCTCGCCCATACCTCCTGAGCCACGATACTCACCAGTGTCATCGCCAAGACTGCTGCTCTTGTTGCCAAAGCCAGCCCCTCCAGTGGCACCGGAGCCATAGGTGGCGTGACCACCGCTATAGGACTTGGTGCTATCTCCGAGGCCCTCCGAGGCCTTGAAATCGCCCAACTCCTGCTCACGGTGACTGCTAGATTTGTTGCCATAGCCGGCGCCGCCAAATCCGGTGTCTTCTCTGCGGCCTGCGGAACCGTAGCTGTCCTCGTCTGTTCGACGGCCGGATCCAATGGGGTCAGAGTGGCCAGCCAGACCACCAGTGCGGCCTGAGGAACCATAGCTGTCGTCATCAGTCCGGCGGCCGGAACCGAAGGTGTCGGAAGCGCCTCCTACGCCTCCTACGCCTCCTGTGGGACCAGATGAGCCATAGGAGTCATTACCACCGGTCCGACCCGATGACTAGTCATCAGTCAACGAGATGGTCTGAGGAGCAGGGGGCAGGTAGGCATACGCCATAGCTGTCATCTCCTCGACCGGAGGCACCAAGAGAATCACCACCCATCATGCCGCCAGGACGACCACTGGAGCCATAATTGTCATCATCCCCACGACGGCCAGATGCCTGCAGCGTTGTCAGACTCTACGACCGTATGGTCAGGGAAGTGCTCTTACTCCGTAACCGCTGTTATTTCCTCCGTGCCCGCCTGAGCGTTCCTGTCACACGGTGAGCCGGAGTTGCACAGACCTGGGGTCGGGGTAGGCTTACAGAGTCATCGTTGTAAGACATGACTTGCACGTGGGAAGCAGATGATGGTCGTCAAAGTAGTCGTCAATCAGTGGTCAAAGAGTAAGCGGAGTGGGTAGAGATGAACTTTTCCACCACCAGGCTAGGGAAGGGGGGAAGTGGGGGGTCTTTATGGTAATTTGGAAAGAGCAGTGGGTGAAGATGGGCAGGCACGGCTCAGGATCAGGATCAGGCTCAGCTTCACAGATCGAGATCTTGTCTGCGGGCAGGTGCTTGGCTGCCCTTGCCTTGTTTGAGTTGCAACGCGCAATCCACGGGGCAGATCGCGTCTACTCTTGCTAGCCAGATGTCAATTGACGTAGGTGGTCGAACACTTCCACCAGGGAAGACTCGGGTCCGGAAACGAGGGGTCAACTCGGTGCTCGAGTGGTCACCTTCCTCGCTACTACCAGTGCCAGTCGAGCCAGTCCCTCATGCATCGCGCGGTGAACATGTGTGGAGGGGTTGATGCAAGGTGAGCTTCAGCTTCCGCGCGCGCATGGACCCTCCCATCCTGCCCCGCAGTGACGTTGCCTGTCCTTGCTCCAATCCAAGCGCAACGTGGTGGACAGCAGAATCCCGGAGTCCCCTTCTCCATGCTCTCCCTCCAGCGCCAGGTGTCCTTAGTTAGCACGCCATCAATGTCTCGAAGCAACATGAGTCGGTCGCAGCTGTTTCCAGCGGGTCCGGGTCAGGTTGGCAACTGCTCAACACAGAGCTGCCCTGCCAAGAACAAATGAAACCCGAACTAATTACTGTCCACTGACTCGATTTTCGTGGAGGCATGATACAGAACATGTGGCCGTCGAGCCCGCAGCCCCCCAGTTTTCGTGCTGCTTGGAATCCTGGTCGTGGACAGCGAGTGGAAGACTCGTAGCTGCATCGAAATTGGTGACTTTGTTCCGGAATTGATGGCCTCGACATGGACCATGCCAGTACGAGGCTGGCCTCCAGCGGCATTGGATGAATCACCGAACGTATTTTGACTGCCACATATTAGTGTTGATCAGGAGTGGTCGGAGGAATGAGCCCTCACCATGAATCGTTTGTGGAAGTCCGACCGTAGCAAATCCTGCGAAGATGTTAAGCACCTCGTGCCATTCGAGGCCCATCTTCGTCACTCACGTTGACAAATTGCTTCTTGCTCTTCTGCTCTGTACCACGCGCCTGGTTCTTGAATATTACATCGTCATCCCAACGCCTTTTCACGTTGAATGCTCTCGGATTCAGCAGCGGATTCCCCACCGCTATGCCCTCTTCTCGCTCTTCCTCTGCCTTGATAACCTTTGTAGCTTCCTTGCCTACCATTAGATAAAAGACACATGAAGCTGAGATGCTCCTCTCACCTCCTTGGCCTTCACCTCGGCCCTCTCTCGTTTGATCTTCTCGAGCTCGCGCATCAGTTCAGCTGTCTCGTCTTCTTCGTCACTCTCTTCCTCGCTATCACCACTGTTCACACCATCCGAGTCGGCGTCAATATCTCGTGTCTCTTCCAGGATTCGTCTGCGCTTGACATTTGGGTCTTCGTCTGGGTTTTCTTCCCCCTGTTCAAGCTGCAGTGGGCGTTTTGGAGCAGGGCTTTCAATGCTCGACTCGTGTACTTGCACTCCGTTTTTCTTCGCCTGATGAGCTGCTTCGGCGGCAAGTAGCTCAGCTCGCAGGTCTCGTGGCTGATCGTCGGCATCACCGCCCTGTCCGGCTTGTCTGGAATGGTCAATCACCGCAGTCTGAAAGTTATACATCAGACGCACCGAACTTTGAGTAGGGTATGCGCAGGGAGCAGGCGTTGATGGTAGGCGACGCCCCGCTGTGCTTCCTTTCCTCGAGCAGGATCAAAGGTAGGCCGATGTGCTAGAGCGCGTTCAGAATCGAAAAATATATTCGCGACGAAAAGTACCAACCTGTAGTCATTTCGGGAAATCAAGTAAAGCAGAAGACCTTGAAGCTCTGTTCTGCAGCAGTCGGGTAGATGACGAAAGGGTGTTAGGTACAAAATTTCTGGGTGTGAATCTGGTGCCGTGAAACGTGTAGGGAGGTGGCAGAATGTTATGGCCGCTTTTAGGGTGAAATTTGCAACCAACGCAAACAGAACGTGATGACTGCTTTTTAATGCCGGAATTGAGATCTCGTTGAGCTGATCATGCCCCGCGAGGCAGACTTGTCCAATGTCGAGAGAGCATTCATCCTAGAAGCGCTTTCTCAAAATGTGAGGCTTGATGGGCGCGCCCGTGACCAATTCCGCCATCTGGACATCTCCTTCGAAGATGATTATGGAACTTGCACTGTACAACTTGGAAAGACGAGGTACGTACTTTGCTTATGCTCAATCGCGCAGCTTTTATTCTCACAACATTCAGAATCAATACTCGAATCTCAGCCGAAGTCACCAAACCTTTCGAAGATCGCAAATTTGATGGTATCTTCACCATCACAACCGAGTTGAGCCCTCTGGCATCTCCCGCCTTCGAAGTCGGCCGGTATGTGGATTTGCAATCTAATTAACTACCCCAGGTCCTGACGCTGAGGGGATAGACAGACAGAACAAGAGGCCATTTTATCACGGATCCTAGAAAAGGCAATTCGACGCTCCAATGCCATAGACACCGAGTCTCTATGCATCATCGCCGGCGCAAAATGTTGGTCCATTCGTGCAGATGCACATGTCCTGGACTATGACGGTGGCCTGGTTGACGCTAGCTGCATCTCTATCATAGCAGCTCTCCAACACTTTCGAAGACCCGATGTCACCATTGACGGAGGAAGTGTCACGATATTCTCTCTGGTCGAGCGGGAACCAGTACCTCTCAGCCTAATGCATCACCCTATTTGTGTCACATTCAGCTTCTACCAGGGAGGAGACATAATGCTGCTGGACGCTACATTGCGCGAAGAGCAAGTCAGACAAGGTGAAATGATCCTTACGATGAATAGACAGGGAGATTTGTGTCAAATCGCGAAGCTTGGAGGTGTCCCTGTGGACGCTCTAGCATTATTGGGTTGCACTAAGATGGCGCTGGCGAAGGTCAAGGAGATCACGGAGCTGATATCGATCAAGCTCAGAGAAGATTCGACAAGGAGGGATGTTGGCGGACTTATTGCGGAACTCAGTGCTCAGAACGATCGGTGAAGTGTGTCAGCGCTTGCCCAAGAATTGATCTCACTACAGCAGCAAACAGACACGCTGCGTCGAGGCAGAAGGCAATGGCCCGAGGTACGGTGGCATACCGCAGTATCAATCGGTATGGCAATGGATGGTAAGGGGCTTGCAAAGACAGGCATCCATACTCCCGAATTTTGAGAGCTGGTCATATCTTCGACAACCAAACATCTGGCTATCACCCAGGTACTCAGTCTTTGCTCTACAATGCAAGGTGTCAACCAGGCTAATCGATGCCTAAACCTGTTTCTGATTACCAGTTGCAATGGGGATGGAAGGGCACAGCAGGGACAGACAAAGCCCAGCTCGTCAACCAGGTATGTCGCTATGGAAAGATCGAGGTTCGGAATCCTAGTTGTTCAAAGCGTTAGGTAGACAAGCTGTGCTGCAGAGGAATGAGCGGAGTTGTAGGATGTTGAAGAGGCACACATGGATAGCCCTGTTCCAACTCCTCCAAACGTAACTTGCCCATGCGCAAAGGTTGAAACAAGGATCCGAAGCAAGGACATGCCACTTGATATAAGCATAATCTGCATGGGTGATTTTGAAACTGTGATCTTCTTACCTTCAAATTCGAGGTCTATCTGGTTTGAACAGCCGCCTCTCGTTGGCAGCCAATTGTGTCCATGTCGTCGAAACAGACTCTATAAATTTGTCTTTGACGTTTCATACTCCTGTAGTCTGTAGACAAGCATAGATCAAAGGAAGGACTTTATTTTGAAGTGCCGTTGTGGTGTCCCGTATTCGTAGCCAAGGCTCTCAGTAACACCAACATTAAAGGAGCTTGCTTACGTAGGCAGGCTGGCTGCGGATATGCTCTCACTCAGCCACGAAACAAGAGCAAGCGCACCTGGCGCCGACCTCAGACAGCTTCAAATTTTGCAGAATATATTCCGCTGGGTAGTTCAATGAGCCGACTGCGAAGAGTAATCTTCTTCTACAGCCTGGTGGACTCTGCAAATGGAAGGCGGCAGTCCTGCTCAGGGTCATTCACAAGCGGACCCTCACCACAATGATCTCCTTGATCTCCAACGCACATCACCTATATACAATACAGGACAAAGGCCACCTGTCGATGACAATCAATTGCTCCAGCGGTATGATATAGACGATTCTGATCAGCCGCAAACCAGGCCTTCTGTATCCTACGATGAATTTGTCGGTGCGACAGCACCTCCAAGCAATACAAATGTGCAATCCATGAGGACAGCGCTTGCAGGATCCAATTCTTCGAGACCTTATGTTGATCCTGGGGCAAGGATCTATTCTCAGACGTCGGACTTGAACAACTACTCGCGCTACTCCGACGTCGACGACTGTCTGGACGATGATCGCTCCACCCAACGGTACTGGGATGGCGGAGGAGCCTCAGATGAGAATATTCCAGGCGGAGGCGTCAAGGTCATCAGAGGAGGCAGAGCTCAGGACAGAAATAGTCTCCTGAGTCTCGGTGGCGGCATCATGGGCAAAGCGAAGAACATGCTCGGCATGGGGCCTCAATATTCTGAGATGGATCTACCCTTGACAGAGGGTGGCCCTAGAAGCGCAAGAACCGATACAGGAGGGACCGACGAAGGTCCAACGCCTCGCCAGAGCAAATTCACCAAGGACAATTTCAAGTTCGGCATTGGTAGAAGGAAAGTCGATCCGTCTACCTTGCGTCCACGCATGATCCAACTCAATAATGCTCCTGTCAATTTGGCCAACAAATGGGTGGATAATCACGTTTCAACTGCCAAATACAACATTGCGACCTTCATTCCAAAATTTCTCTACGAGCAATTCTCAAAATACGCCAACTTATTCTTCTTATTTACTGCTATTCTTCAGCAGATACCAAACATCTCACCCACGAATAGGTACACGACAATCGTCCCTTTGATCATTGTATTGCTTGTCTCGGCGATCAAGGAATTGGTCGAAGACTTCAAAAGGAAAGGTTCAGATCAGTCTTTGAACCATTCAAGAGCAAGGGTCCTAAGAGGCTCAGGCTTCGAGGATGCTAAATGGGTCAATGTAGCTGTCGGCGACATCGTCCGAGTCGAATCGGAACAGCCTTTCCCCGCAGATTTGGTCCTCCTGGCCAGTTCCGAGCCAGAAGGCTTATGCTATATTGAAACAGCCAATCTTGATGGTGAGACCAACCTCAAGATCAAGCAAGCGATCCCCGAGACTGCACATCTGGTCAGTCCTGCCGAACTAGGAAGGTTGACCGGGAGAGTGAGATCTGAGCAGCCCAACAGCAGCCTGTATACGTATGAGGCGACTTTGACCATGCAAGCTGGAGGTGGAGAGAAAGAGCTTCCCCTGGCTCCTGATCAACTGCTTCTGCGTGGCGCGACCTTGCGAAACACACCTTGGGTACATGGAATTGTGGTTTTCACGGGTCATGAGACGAAGCTTATGAGGAACGCGACAGCGACTCCTATCAAAAGAACAGATGTGGAGCGTATGCTCAACAAGCAGATTCTCATGCTTGTCGGCATCTTGCTAGTTCTGAGCTGCGTGAGCTCCATTGGAGATCTGATCGTGCGCTCAACCGCAACGACGAAGCTGTCTTACCTCAGTTATGGCTCCTTCAATGCTGCGGCTCAATTCTTCTCCGACATCTTCACCTACTGGGTACTGTATTCAAACCTGGTCCCTATCTCACTTTTCGTCACCATCGAGATGGTCAAATACTGCTCTGCATTGCTCATCAATTCCGATCTGGACATGTACTACGCTGAGACCGACACTCCTGCCATATGCCGAACCTCGTCATTGGTGGAAGAATTGGGACAGATCGAGTACATCTTCTCTGACAAAACGGGAACTTTGACATGCAACATGATGGAATTCAGAGAATGCTCGATTGGTGGGTTTCAATATTCGGAGGTCGTCCCGGAGGACCGACGCGCGACCGGTGACGATGGCAATGGTGTTTATGACTTTCCTACGTTGCGGCAAAACCTTCAAAGCCATCACACTCGATCAGCCATCCACCATTTTCTGGCTCTCCTTGCCACCTGCCACACAGTCATTCCCGAGCGCAAGGATGAGAAAGCCGAAATCAAGTATCAAGCAGCTTCTCCCGACGAAGGTGCACTGGTCGAAGGAGCTGTCCAGCTCGGTTACAAATTTGTGGCACGAAAGCCAAGATCTGTCATCATTGAGGTGGCAGGTGAACTGCTGGAGTATGAACTTCTTGCTGTCTGTGAATTCAACTCGACCAGAAAGCGCATGTCGACCATCTTCCGGTGCCCAGACGGCAAGATCCGAATTTATTGCAAGGGCGCGGACACTGTGATCCTTGAGAGATTGCACAAGGACAACCCGATTGTCGACATAACGCTTCACCATCTGGAGGAATACGCCACTGAGGGACTTCGAACATTGTGTCTCGCGATGCGTGAAGTTCCCGAGCAGGAATTTAGAGAGTGGCAGCAGATCTTCGAGAAAGCAGCAACCACCGTCAGCGGTAACCGGGCAGAAGAGCTAGACAAGGCTGCAGAGATAATCGAGCATGACTTTTACCTTCTTGGTGCCACCGCCATTGAGGATAGGCTGCAGGACGGCGTTCCGGAAACAATACACACCTTGCAAACAGCTGGAATTAAGGTGTGGGTGCTGACAGGGGACCGCCAAGAGACCGCCATCAATATAGGAATGAGCTGCAAGCTGATCAGTGAAGATATGACGTTGCTTATTGTCAACGAGGACAATGCAACAGCTGCAAGAGACAACCTCACGAAGAAGCTTGAAGCCGTGCGAAGCCAAGCTGCGAGTGGTGGAGAATCTGATGCCCTGGCACTTATCATTGACGGCAAATCATTGACTTTCGCACTGGAGAAGGATATGGAGAAGCTGTTTCTGGACCTCGCTGTTATGTGTAAGGCCGTCATCTGCTGCAGAGTATCGCCGCTCCAAAAAGCTCTTGTGGTCAAACTTGTCAAACGCCATCTTAAAGCACTCCTGCTCGCTATTGGTGACGGAGCGAACGACGTCTCTATGATTCAAGCTGCACATGTCGGCGTTGGCATCAGTGGAGTAGAGGGTTTGCAAGCTGCAAGGAGCGCTGATGTGGCCATTGGTCAATTTCGCTACCTGCGAAAATTACTGCTCGTTCATGGTGCTTGGAGTTACCAACGAATCAGCAAAGTCATCCTGTATTCGTTCTACAAAAACATCGCCTTGTTTATGACACAATTTTGGGTAAGCTAGACAGTTATCTTCCGCTGCACATGGGCTAATCTTTGATAGTATTCATTCTTCAATTCGTTTTCCGGCCAGGTCATCTACGAATCCTGGACCTTATCCTTCTACAATGTCTTCTTCACAGTGCTTCCTCCCTTCGCTATGGGGATCTTCGACCAATTCATCTCCGCTCGACTTCTAGACCGTTATCCTCAACTCTATCTTCTCGGCCAGAAAGGTACCTTCTTCCGCATGCACTCCTTCTTCTCCTGGGTAGGAAACGGGTTCTACCATTCCATTATTGCTTATTTCATCTCCGCATACATATTTCACGACGATCTCGCGCTATCAGATGGCAAGATTGGTGGTCACTGGCTGTGGGGAACGTCGCTCTATACTGCTGTTCTTGCTGTTGTCCTCGGCAAGGCAGCATTGGTGACGAATGTATGGACGAAGTACACCTTCATGGCTATACCTGGTTCAATGGTGATCTGGCTGGTCTTCATCCCAATATACGCCACTGTCGCGCCCAGGATTGGGATCGGATTCAGCACGGAGCTCCAGGGAGTCGTTCCCGTCATGTTCACATCACCCGTGTTTTATGCAATGGTCCTTCTCTTGCCGCCACTTTGCCTCGCACGCGATTTTGCCTGGAAGTACGCCAAACGGATGTACTATCCCCAAACCTACCACCATGTACAAGAGATCCAGAAGTACAATGTCCAGGATTACCGGCCGAGGATGGAGCAATTCCAGAAGGCGGTCAGGAAGGTGCGGCAGGTGCAGAGGATGCGGAAACAACGTGGTTATGCTTTCAGCGCTGGGGACGAAGGAGGGCAGCAGATGAGGGTATTGAATGCTTACGACACCACGAGGGAAAGAGGCAGATACGGGGAAATGGTCAGCTCAAGGAGGCCTGGGAGCATATCATGATGTTCTGCCAACTCCCTCATATGTGTTTGAATAGCTGTAGCCGCGCGACCGCGTCGGCGTTGGGGTCTAATTGTGCATTTTAGCATAGTCGAAGCCGTTGTTGAGCTCGACTTACAACTTGAGGTATTCGCCAAATCTGAAAGGCCTTGCGTATACTCGGCAGAAAATAGAGGGTGAGACGCTGTAGATGATGTTCTGCCATGAGAAACAGAGGCTGTGAAGACGAAGGAAAATGGGAGGAGGTGGAAGCTACGAGTAAAGGGGTTGATCCTTGCTCCAGTCGTGGCATTTGATCTTGGCTTTGGCAGTGAAGCTTGTGCCCTTGCTCCAAAAAAGCTCTCGGGATCCTGACGGAGCAACAACCCCTGACGGACGCAGACGTCAGCTCCAGGACTCTCATCAAAGCCTTTCGTTTCTTGAACATCATTTGAATTTGATCACCCGCTCATCAGACAGATTCAGATTCCTACTCCTTCTCACGACCAACGACCCCTCACTCATTCACCCATCTACACCACTTCTCCCAGCCCCGCGCCGCTCTCCAGGTGGCCTCCACATCCATGCGAGATCAAATAGTGCTGCTCCCGATTGAGATGAATGCTTTCGGACCAGCAAATTCATGATCATTCTGGGACTGGATTCCCACTATGCCTTGGAAGGCTCTTCGTTCAAATACTGCAGGCGGTCGAACGTCCAGAAGACACAGCCTTTTAGAGAAGAGGGATCCTCCGTCACGAGATGGGCATCATGAAGTCGCCTCGGCCGAGCCGATACCACAATCAGCCAGCACTACTGAAAATCAGTCCATGAGCCTTCAACCATCTCACAGTGCTTCTGGGGATTCCATTCCTGCGCTGGTGACACGGGACACAGACCATGCCAGCAAAGAGATACCTCAGTCATCGAGACATGAAGTTGCCGCAGGTGTTCCCAAGAGTCATCGGTTCAGTCTTCTTAGGTTCCGCCACGCGTCTGATCCTCAGCTGTCAAGATCCTACAATAGCTCAGCAACCAGTTTAATACCGCCTCTTCCCAACCCCACAAGTAAGTGCGTGATGGAACGTCAACCAAACCTTGGTCAAGGACTAATTCTCAAATTTTGTCACAGCACCCACGATCATAACCACAGCACAGACAGCTTCTCCTTCGAGTCGTCAAGGAAAAATAAAAGACAAATTCAAGTTTGCAGGACGGTCCCAAAATCCATCTAGAGAGAATGTTGCGATCAACCGTCGGAGCATTGGGGCATCGCTTGACGGAGTTTCAGAGTCATCGGCAAAGCTGAATGTGTCTCGTGCGAGGGACGTTAATGCGAGCCAGCCTCATGTCAGTTTCGAACAGCCCAATCGGTCATCGATGATTTCCGCCAGAGGTGCCCCTCCCGCATATGGAGAAGTGCCAAGTACCTCTCTATCATTGCCACCGTTAAGATTGTCCGAGTCCTCCAGATCCGATGGAAGCTCTGGAGACCATGGGATCTATGCTGAGACCACCACGACACATACCGTCTCAACCACAACAACCTTCTTCCACTTGCCTCGCCGAAAGAAAGACAAAAAGCATCTGTTTCCTCTTCCGGTAAAAATCCCACCCGCAGATTCATATGTAGATGGCATTAGAACACCGAGATTGTCGAGCAGTGGTCGCACATCCACTTCACCCGGAAGAAGGCCACCCCAGGTCAGAGAACCTGTGAGTGCAATCCACGTCCCAGAATTGCGCGGGGAATCTGATCCAGAGCACCCGTCTCCCTTGCCATCTCCAACCCATTCTACGTTGGCACTCACCAATGCTCCTTTCGGATCTCCCGGCCCGTCTGTTTTCCGAAAAGACTCGATTACGTCCCATCGATCGGCAAAGTCAACACCGTCAATACCTATGCCGCCCCCACTGCTGGGCTCAAGAGGCCGTTCCTCGACGATAAGCTCTTTGAATAAAGCTAGGGAAGTCGAGCGCCAGTCCTCGCCGCAGGTGACTCCCTCAGGACGCACCTCAACATCAACTAGTGGGCGAAAGAGCTTCGGTGACCTCTTTTCGCTCTCACACCGACTTCGACATAACTCTGAGCCATCAAATGGCAAGACATTATCCGGAACTCCAGGGACGCCAGCTTCGACAGGCTCGAAGTCAAATTCCTTCCAGATACCTCGAGAGGCCGTCGTATACCCAGAACGAGCAGAGGCCGATACGCCTGCCACGTACTTGACAAAGCTCGAGGAGGCAGTCAATCGAGGTGTAATCGCAGCCATACTCTGCAAAGGCTTCGACGATTTTTCGAAGACTTGTTTGAGGAAGTATATGAGGGGCTTTGCATACTTTGGCGACTCGGTTGATATGGCTGTTCGGAAGATGCTCATGGAGGTTGAGCTACCAAAAGAAACCCAGCAGATTGATCGGTTGTTGCAGGGATTCGCTGATCGGTACTGTGAATGCAATCCTGGAATATTCGCATCCACAGATGAAGCTTACTTTGTAGCTTTTTCAATCTTGCTGTTGCATTCGGATACACACAACAAAAACAACAAGCGCAAGATGCAGAAAGCTGATTACGTCAAGAACACTCAAGACCAGGTACAGGTCTCACACGACATCCTTGAATGCTTCTATGACAACATTTCGTACACCCCTTTTATCCATTTTGAGGACGAAATCGCTATCAATAGCCATCGACTAGCGCTACCAAGGCCAAAGAAAGGACTTTTCAAGACACCTAGTACCGAGAATTTACGTGGTCCTGTCGATCCCTACACCCTGATTCTCGATCAGAAGCTTGAGCTTCTTCGACCGTCCTTGAGGGAGGTGATGGATACAGAAGATACCTACAGTTGCACTGGAACGGCCTGTTCTATGAATGCGAGTGGTCTGTATCAAGCCTTCCACAAGGCTGGTGTCCTTCAAATTGTGTCCGCAAGATCCAGGCCCGATGCTTTCCTCTCCCAGGCGACCATCAGCAATCCGGCCGAAGCGCAGGTTGGACTCGTGGACATCAAAGCCGCCAAAGTTGGCTTGTTGTGGCGCAAGGATCCAAAAAGGAAGAAAGCCAGGTCGCCATGGCAAGAGTGGGGAGCTCTTCTCACCGGGTCGCAGCTTTACTTTTTCAAAGACGTTGCGTGGGTTAAGGGTCTGATTTCACAGCACGAGAGTCATCAGAAATCAGGTTCAGATGCCAATCCGGTCGTTTTCAAACCACCTCTAGCATCGTTTCAACCGGACGCACTACTGTCCATGGATGACGCTGTCGCACTACTCGATGGTGGCTACAAAAAGCACAAGCACGCCTTTCTATTTATCAAGCACGGTGGGTTCGAGGAAGTGGTCCTTGCAAATAACGAGGGAGACATGAACGACTGGATCGCCAAGCTCAACTACGCTGCGACCTTTCGGACTGCTGGTGTGCGCATGAGGGGTTTTATAGGTGCTAATTACGAGGGACAGCGTCCAGAGCTCGGTCGGAACGATTCTGCTTCATCCACAGGAAGCCTCCGTACTGGCCGTGGTGAAGTGCATACACCTGGCCGCCAGATCAATCAGCAACTCGCTGGTGAAATTTTGGCCTATCGGCGACAAATCATGACAGACAAAATCACTGAAGCCGATGACAAACTTACAGCGGCACAAAAAGAGCTGGAAAATCTCCTGAGGAACGCAAGACATCTTCAAATCTGTTCACCCATCCAGGCTAAGACTCGGGAAGCTCTTGTACTCGCAGCTGGACGCATGTCGGCGAAATTAAGGTGGACGAGAGTGGATATGTGGAGAACGAGATGTCATCGTGATGTGATGAAGATGGACTTGGAACAAGAAATCGGTTCCGATTCTGCAGCATCAATACTTCGAGAATCGATGTCTTTGAGGTCTACACCTCAGAAGAAGCCACCGCTGAAATTGAGCAACCATTCTTTGAAGAAATCAGAGACGACAGGTGGTGAAGCGGCGGTGTCACCAAAGAGTACATACTCGATGCTCCCCTCAAAACCTACTCCTCAAGCTCTCCTAGACAGGGCGAGAACTCCCGATGCGCTGCGACATACGTTGTCCGACAGGTCTGTTGACCATGGCCGCCACCTATCTATTGGGTCCGTCGAGCAACCCATGGCCGAAGCTCAGAACACAATGGATGTTAACGATCGGGCTAGCTTGTTGTCGATTAAGAGCCCTACCGCGCATTCGCTGATTCACAGACGGTCTGTCAGCAGTTCACACCTTGGACGGAGTGATGCCGACAGCGTTGGCCACGCCTCAAGACATACCGCACCTCCTCCAAGCATTGACGACGAAGAGAGATTGCTACGTGAAGCTGGGCTACTAGATGCTGACCGGACTCTGCTGGGCCGGCCAGATACGAGCGAGTCGGACCGTGATCCTACCACTATCACGTCACCAGATGCGCTATCCAAGGACCGTACTGGCGCACGTCGAAGTCTGCATCGTACGCTTCGTGATTCACAGCACGGCGTTCAGACTTCACAGAGTTTGCGAAATAGGAAGGGTAAGGAGGCGGCTATGCATACCTCTCCTGCTGCTGCTCTTAGGGGGAATTCTCAAAGTGGAGCTGAAGGTCTCACTAGAAGCACCGGTAGCTTCACGGTGCATGGCAAGAAAGCCTCGGTGATCACATTCGGTTCGGAATGGCAGTCTATGTCGAACGAAGAGCGTATGAGGTTAAGAAAGGAGGCTCGGACGGATGAGAAGGAAGCTCTAGCCGGGGCAAATTTTGGCCTCCTGAGTCCAAAGGCGGAAGAAGATGAGGACGCATGTGGGGAAACTAGAGTCGACGAAGCTACTGAATCAACGCGTGAAGTGCAGGACGTGAAGTCAGAAGGACCTGCCGTTGAGGAAGCGGTCAGAAGTCACGTGTCTGCATCCGAAGACGAGTCAGGTAGCAAGTTCTATGACACTTACCAGAACCACGGCACCGGCACCGGCATAAAAAGCCAGGCCGAGGATGGTCCGCTGTCAAACAACGAGAAAAAAAGGAGTTATGGATCTGACCACGAAAGTGATGCTCAGATGTTCGAAAAAGAGACTACCAAGGCAGATCATCTTTCGATCCCTTCACCTGAACTCAGGCGAAGTCCAACACCTCAAGCTGTTCATGCATGAACCAAGTTTGTCCAGAACGTGAGTTAGGCATACAAAATTTTCGATGTTTTTTTCAAACGGCAGATGCATTGCGACGAGTCTCAGGAAATCATCAACAAGCAAAGTTTCACCGGAACATCGCGGCGTTTTCGGGTTTCAAAACACAAAAGAAGCATTTCCAGGAGCTTTACTGGGTCGGCGGGTGCTCGGTTATGGCTTCAAGATAGACAGACACAGATGTCTGAAAGGTGTCACCCAGGGATAAAACAGAGCTGATTGGATGGAGGATAGACGCGGGTTCGTCTTTGTCACGTGGAAGGATAGAAATGTGCATGAATGACTTGCTGGCAAGATGCTCAACAGCTACGAAGGAGATTGTAGGCGAAGTGGAGGGTTGGTTTGGGGTAAGGTGACGCACAGCTAGCTGAACGATGGACGACGTTGGGCGCCGAGTAGATCAGACATTCATTTGTCTTGACAGATATACGGCGGTCCAGAGGTCCCTCGATAGATTAGTCGTATGCTGCTTTGACGAGTAATTAACCGTCAGATCCTTCAGGCCTCTTCATGCTTGCATAATACCACCCTCTTGAACCTTCTCCACCGACAAGGACAGTTGACTCTTAAGTCAAACTTCACTGATTGACTGTAGCCCAAAGTATATAGAAAAAGCTAGTTAGTTAGTCAATGTACCAGTAAACAGAAGGCGACTGTGGCAGAGTCCCTCTCAGCAACTTCCCCCTATCTAATCTATCTATCTATCTACGTACCTACCCAACTAACTAGTTCAATTAGGCAGGACCGGGCCCCTCAATAAACGACCACCATCCAGGAGATAGGGGACGAGTATACAAAGTACGTTAACAGCCACTGAGTCCAGTCAGTACATACTACTATGATACTTGATGCAGCCCTCCCATTCCCTGCTTGGTGGGATTTTTCTATTTTGGGGGGGGGGGGGGGGGACT
>JAABUK010003033.1_pt1 | contig 28978 bp, 29 predicted proteins | sample 5559141 | NCBI WGS metagenome assembly JAABUK01 (sample SAMN10711869, study PRJNA513367) | rock metagenome | isolation source: Antarctica rocks | place: Antarctica: Victoria Land, Pudding Butte nord | collected 2016-01-03
ACCCCTCGCAAGGAATTCAACCGCCCCCCCCACCTCCCCCAAGAACCAATATACGTACCACCGCAGCACCAACCGCCCAACCCCGAAGACGAAGACGACGTCGTACCGGACCAGCATGCGGCTTTTGGAATCACGCGCGCGACGCAGGCGGGGCGGGAGGTTGCGTGGAGGGATTTGGGGATGGGGGGGTTGGTTGGGGGGGTGGGGAGGGGGAATGGGGGAAGGGGGTTGCCTAGATGATGGGTTGGGGTGGGGGGGAGGTTTGAATGGGTTCATGTGGGTGGGGAGAGGAAGGGTAGATTGAGAGGAAAGGTGGTGGTGGGATGAGTGATGAGGGACGATGAGTGAACGCGCTACGAGTCATGAATAGCAAGCGATGTCTAAGCTGAGCGTCTTTCATATTCGTACAATGTCCGTCCTTGCCCTGCTGAAAAGCTGATGTCCGACCATTGCCCCTTCTGCTCGCTCGCAATCGCGCTCTGCGCTCGTTACTTTCCTTGGATGGATCGACAATTGAGCGTACGTGCCAGGACCTTTTCGTTTGGATAGCGGGCCTGGATTGACTACTAGTACATCCTCTACGACCTTTGAACAGCATGTCAGTCTCAGGTTTGGTTTGGGAAGATGAGTACTTACCTTTGCGAATGGAGACAGAGCACTCGGTGTAATCAGCATATCCGGTCGGGCGTTCCACCATTCTCCCAGCTTCAAGTAGCTTACGTCTAGAGGCATGCCTGTCGCGATACCCTCTGTTGTACTGATTTTTGGCAGGCTGGTCCTATCAGAGGGTGGGAACAAGGGGTAGAAATGCCGCTGTTGTATTACGTGTCGGGGTAACCGTGAGAGCAGGCTTGGCTCGCTCGGCCTGCCAACGAGCACCTCATCGCGTCGTAGATCATACAGTACGTCTTGCGCTGTTATGCTGACCACGATCTCATTCAGAGATATAGTGACCGGGTTTGTGACGATCTTGACCTGCCTGGGTAAGTGAAGCGGCTTCTTTTCGAATGGTTCTTGCGGCCATGAGACATGTTTGTTGATAATATCACGGCTCGAAGGCACAAGTATGATGGTTATGCTCGGGACCCGAAGAGCGACCTCGCGCAGATGCTTGCCCACCAGGATCCTAAAAGCGTCGTTCATGGTAGCTTTATCGAGCTCGATGCTGGGGTCATCCGGAAGATCGAAGTCGCCTGCTGCGACCAAAGGATGCTCAAGATCGAAGATTGGTCCGATCATGATCAGGACATCGGCGTAAGACTCTGCGGCTTTCTCGCACAAGGCTTGCAGCGGCTCGAAGGCGAGGTTGTCGTCTGCTGTGTATGGGCCAGAGCTAATGAGGACATTGAGGGCACGTCCGCCCTCAGTGCTTTCTGCATCCACGCCTGAACGCTCGTTGCTGTTATCTAGCGTTGACGGCAGAGAAGCTGCTGGCGGCAGAAGTGGAAGTTCCAGAACTTCGTTGACCGAGAAGTAGAGACCAGACGCGTTTATGCCGCGCACCGCAACAATCTGTCCTGGAAAGAATTCATATGATATGGACTCCACTTTCAGCGGTATCCTCAAACCAGCGCCCGTCCGCCTCGAAGTCTCAAGCATCAAGGAAGACGCATTGAGTTTGCCCTCGAGAGCCTCAGATGCTATCCGCCCTACTGCAATAATCTCGCTTGTGGCTTGATTTGCAGCATTGCCAAAGGCGGCGTCTTCAAGATTGTGATGGGCTTGAACGAGCGATTGGAATTCATCTATCCGGTCGTCAAGTATCTCAGAGGCTTCCGAAAGATGCATGGCCATTGGCTTATAAGAAAACTTCTTAAGGTCAGTATTAGCAGTTAACCTGACACGTGATTCGGATGGCGGCGCTATTGGAGCTTCGCTAGGATCCAGGTGGTGATTGAGTGTCTCTATTATCTGACCTGCATTCTGCCTTTCGGAAAACGCAACACCCCTTGGTTGAATTAGCTCCTACGCACTATCGCTGGAGACCTTTCAACTCACGGGAGGCCGTTGATGTTTCCAATTGTCCTTGCATCACTTGGGGAGCTCATACTGTCTGTCTTTTTGAATTTTGGAACCGTGGGTGTCTCAAAAGCAGCCTTTCGTTTCACAGATCCATTGGAAGAGCGATGTGGTACCGGGGTATTCGGCACAAAACCGGCCAGCCTATGTCCACTTAGCCTACTATGCACAACACCAATACGTGTGTCCACCTACATATCAAAGACATCATCACCCTTTCCAGTACTTCGCGGTGTAGCAAATGCTCCCCTCTTATCCACGCTACGAACGTGTGCTTTCCCTCTGGAGTCCCGCTCCAGCATCTCTTGCAGATCCTTCTTGAATGCTCTAGCCGTAATCACATCTAGCTTGGTTTGCTCCGACCCCATCTTCATGCTGTAGGACTCCCATTTGTAGGATAACTCCTGGGGCGAGATTGAGTGGAGCCGAAGGATAGATTGGAGTTCACCAAGGACATCGGGAGGGAGCTCTGTAACGGGTGGAATTGCGAAGAGCTCGTTGAGCTCGGACTTGGTGTCTGCCATCGCTGCTGTTATTCTGGGGAAATTGATGAAATTAAAGACAGTGAGTGTACAAAGACTGTACTGAGAGGTTTCACGAGAGACGCGAACGATGTCGCGTCGGCGATAAGATAAGCGCGATTGGATTTATCCCCGACGTTAAAGGGGGTGACAGTTGTGATTCTATAACCAAAGTTTTAGCACTTGATAGTAGCCAATCAAAAGATGTTGATGTATTATACTCGCTCTATCCGGGTCTCTATTGTCGCTCAAAACAATGCAACCTGCTCACCGCTATATGTGAGCATGTTATAAGAGCAACTGTATCCTGCTATGGTCTAAGTACACGAGGACTTGGTATCCTCTCTATAACGTTCTCCTGCATCCATTGAATACTCCCCACGCAAATGCTTCAGCCATGATTTCCTCAGTCACATTCACAATGTCCCGTTGTCGCCTTCATGAGGACTGACTGGCTCACCAGCACCTTTCAGATAGCTCTCCGACTCCCCCACTTTCTTCCCGGCAGCCTCCCACCTCTTCAGCATCGCTGCTCTCTTCTCTTCCACTAATCCATTCAGTGCTGGCCAGTAGGCGCTATGCTCGTATTCAAAATCGCAGTCACCCCCATAGCCTTTTAGCAACTGCTCTGGCGGCACAACTTGCCTCAAGTCCACATCGAATTTCAGCTTTTCCTTTGTCAATGGGTCGATGAACGGAGTGATGATCTTGAAGAAGGCCCAGACAACCCATGGCACGTCCTTCATACACGCCTTTCCCAGCCTCTCTGGATAGTGATTTTGTAATATCGAGATTACCTGCCGTCCTTGGCCTGCGGAAGCATTGTCACCTTTGCGGGTTTCTTTGAAATTGACTAGCATAGCAAGAGTCTCGGTGCCGGGCGGCATGAGATCGATGCATATCTCTAACATGAAAATCAGATGGTGGATCTGCTTGTCGGACTTTTTGGTGTTCTGCTTGTGCGGGTTCAAATACAGACAGGGTCGGCATTCGTTGTCGTAACCTAATATAACTTGTTTGCCAGTCTCATTTTCTTCAGATATATAGTCTGCGGTGTGATCTTGGATGCCGTACTCTCGTCGCCAGAGAAGGGTCGCTTCCAGTCGGGTTGCAGCATTGGTGAGGTTCCATTTGGAGGCGCGGAGATAGCGGAGGAGACATTCCCGTGTTAGCCACATACGTTCAGCATCGGTTAAAGGTGACTTGGAGGGGGCCGTGGATGTTATAGGTAGGGTAGTCCATGATCGAGCGGTTGCAAGGAGCGAGGTGTATTTGGTCTCTTGGTCTGGGGTGAGTACTCGTGTGGGAGCTGCTGCGGTGTTTGGAACTGGGTAAATGAAAGGCGTTTTCACTGGATTTGAAGAGCCATCGACGGTGGCATTTGGGACTGTATGAGTTCCAAGTGCAACAGTGGTTTCTGTGGGGACTTTGGACAGTGGGGCATGGCCGTTGGAGAGTTCTGTAGGAGCGCCAGTTGTGAAAGGTTGCTGTGCCATTGGGTCTTGCTGAATATCTGGTGACGCAATGGTTGCCATGCTTATGGTTCAATGGAACATGCCATCGGCGTCAGCTAGAGATATGTCGATGTATAAACAGCCAGTTGGTCAAATAAAGTACACTGTCGAGACTGTCAGGAACCACCCTTGGCTTGGCTTGCGGCAGGATTTCTTGGCACCGTTTGAACGCTAGCAGAATGACTTTGGGACTAGGCTCCTAAGCAGCCCGACAACTGAGCAACCAGATGCCAGATAATTTCTAAACAATATCAAGCTACATACATGGCACTCATAATCAAAAACGGATAACAGTGTGATGAATTTGTGTTGGTACAATTAGGTTGATAGGTCCCCTCGTATAAGTACCTAGTAAAGGTACGCGTCACCCTTCAGCGCGAGTCGGGGTTACCCAATCGGTCATAGGCCGATTTGCATCCTGAAGGTCTTTGGAAGCCTTGCCGAAGGGACTTATATCTATATAAGGGTCCTTACTCTCGGTGATTCCTAATCTTTGTCATCGTCCCGAGTGCCCTTTATATCAAGCTATGTGTTCCAGCCAAAACGACTCCTTACAAAAAGCCACTGCTGCCAGAACTTAGAGTGTATCTCCGTTGAAAGTTGTTTACTGCTATCAGAAGTTGATTGAAAGACCAATCACTTTGCACCCCGTTTTGTTTCTACGATTCAAATTTCAAGAATGTCTTCAGCGTCAAAATACCTCTACTCGCAACTTATCTTCACTCCTCCATACCCCAAAACCAAATTCACAGGCCAAACTATCATCGTCACCGGCAGCAATGTCGGCTTAGGCCTAGAAGCAGCCCGCCATTTCGTTCGCCTCGACGCAAAGAAGGTCATTCTCGCCGTACGGAGTCTTGAAAAGGGCGAAGCCGCCAAAGAATCAATTCTAAAGTCCGCGAAGAAAACTGCAGATGTAGTCGAAGTATGGAAGTTAGATCTATCATCCTACCAATCATGCAAAGACTTCGCAAAGCGCGCTCAAGAGCTTGAGAGACTTGACATCCTTGTCGAGAATGCGGGTATTGTGACCGAAGAGTGGAAGATCACGGAGGATAACGAATCGACCATCACAACCAATGTGGTCTCCCCGGTATTGCATGCCTTACTATTGCTACCGAAACTACGGGAGACGTCTATCAAGTATAATACCGTGCCTCGTCTAGTCTTTGTCACGTCCTTCGTCCACTGGCTCACCAAATTCGAGGAGCAAAAAGAAGGCAAGATCTTCGAAGCACTGGCAGACAAGTCCAAGGCCAAAATGGCCAACACGTAAATGTTCCCATCTGTCACTTTCCTATCCGTATGCCGGAGGCTGACAAAGAGACTGCTAGCGAGAGATACTACGTCTCCAAACTAATGGAAATGTACGCCGTCCAAGAAATCGCCGAGCGAATGACCGCATCGTCAAAACCAGGAAAGGTCATCGTCAACCACGTGAACCCCGGATGGGTTGTCACAGAAGTAATGCGCGAATGGACTGGCATGAAGCTGTTCATCTTCAAAATCTTCAGAGCACTCTTCGCTCGCCCAACCGAAGTGGGAGCGCGGACGCTCATCAATGCTGCTGAAGGTGGGGAGGAAACTCACGGGCAGTATATGGACGATTGTCGGATCGGAAAGTGAGTCACTACCAAGTCATTTTGGTGATAGCGCAAAGCTGACATTGTGGCTTTACTAGGCGTGCTCCGCTACTTGCGAGTGAAGACGGGAGGAAAGTGCAGAAGAAAGTCTGGGCGGAGTTGGAGCAAAAGCTGGACATTATACAGCCTGGCATCGTGCAGACTATTTGATCACTCACAGAATAGGACTAGCCTTACGGTGTTGAGGAAAGGGATGCATGATATGATAGAGAGGGACATTTTTAGAAAGCTTGTATACTCAGGAAAACAAGCTTCAGGCAGACAACGGTCCAGAACGAGAATTGATTTCCTTGAGGTGCATGGAGAATACATCAGGTAAGGAAAATTGCAAGAGTATGTTGCTCTGCGCGTATATTGGAGGAGAAATGAGTCAAGCGTGGTCAAAGAAGCAGAATATCACTTGATATCTCAACAAATAATGTGAAGGCTAGAGGACACACTTGCACGCTGTTGCATTGACGCGCCCTACACCGCCTGGTGCACTGGGGTTCCCCAAAGCTTATATCCCGAAGTAAGCGCCATAAGAATGGAGGCCTAGGCTGACACAATGGTCATGGATCATTCCCAATCATCCAACTTCGAACGATAGTATAGGGCAGAAAGAAGCAGAACAAAAGTGGTGACATAGAGTCTGCTAAGGAGGCTATCTCTCATACTTCCCACGCCGAATGAAATTTTGTCTTCACCATATTCGATCTCGTCGCCAATTCGCACCTCATTTTCAAAGTCTTGCACGCGGCAAGAGATGGGCGTAGCGAAGAAGTGAAAATATCCATATTTTGCGCGATGCAGAGCAACCACGATGGTAAAGGCTTGGCGAACACCGCCTTGATGCTTCTCTATTGTACAATGGATGCGAAGCAGCAATTCATAGCTTCGACGGGCAATTTCAAAATGTCAAGATTGGCCTCGTTCGGCACACTTAAGCGCTATCAAGGAGCATTCTCAGATCAGGTGTTTGTTCATTCGCTCTTAAAGTCTGTGCATACTACCTATACTGTAGTAGTGTTAGCTTCCACACAAGATCTTAGCGTGGTGGTTCTGCAAAAGAACCTTGAGGGTCGGACAGAGTGACTGACGAGCGGTAATGTTTTAGCAAACACGGCCAAGCCGCTTTTGGCGGCTCCCTTGTTCTCGACTCATGTAAGTACTTTATGATGACGCCCAATCTGGGCTTAGAACGCGAGATGCATTCAGTATTGACTGCAGCTTCTGCAGTGCGATGTCATAGTAACAAGAGACTCATGGCTCTGTAGCAAGGCTATCTGAGGGGAAAGCATCGCACGACGCTGGGTCTTCGGATTGACTTAGCGATCCAGGTGTACTCTGGTGCCAAAGATCGATGTCTCTTCAGGTTTCAGTGCTCAGGCGCTGGATCACTGGCACCGAGCTTGGTGGTATTGGCCCATACTCAGTAAAGATCACATTGATGTACTCCGCAGGCGTAAGATCGTACATCAGATTGAGAAGCTGCAAGTTCGGTACATTTCCCAATGCCGACAATGTGCAAGGCTTTGACCCTGCCAAGATCAGCTCTTCAGGAGGCGCAATTTCGTTGTGCACAAAGCTATCCAGATCCGAGCGATCGGCAAACTTGATGCTCTCGCAGCATACTATCACTGGAACATTATGTTCCTTTGCCATCATGGCTACGAGTGCTGTCCCAATCCTTGAAGAAAGCTTCCCGGTGTTCATCATGGCGTGGGCACCTAAGAAAACTTTTGTTGCATCTTTAATGACATGACTAAGGCCGTGGGTGAGTGAATATTGAACCTTGATCCCCATCCCTGACAAGGCTCGCGCCAAGTTCTTCCCTTCGAACAGGGGCCTAGAGTCGACCACAATGACGCGAAATTTCTTGCCTTGTCGGTGGGCCTCGAGTAAGGTTTGTTGGACAATGCTGCTCTTGGCAAAAGTTAAGACGACGTCACCGTCATTAATCTTGTCATTCGCTTTTTTGGCGATGACCTGGTCTGCTAGTATCAATTTCTCTTGTAGATAGTTGTCTATAGCCTCGCACAGGTCAGCTTTGGCTGAAGATTCTGGGGTGCCGACATCGACTGCTGAGATCTGGACTTTCAGCCATCGTATGGCATTACCCATTGATATAGACATTGGACGACATGACACGAGGTATTCGATCTGCGATGAGAGGTGGATCATAAGATGTCGCGGTAGGGAATTTTGGGGCGGTGTAATGTATGATTCGACGACCTTGACACGCATTAGCAGTCAAATCAGGGGGAACCGCAAGAGCACACCGACCCTCTTGAATGCTAGGAGTGTAGCTACACAACGAGCACTACTGCCACATATTACGTAATTCCGCATCTGTAGCCCTAAAGCAAGCACAGCGGGATGTACGTCTTTCCCTGCTCCTGCCACTGTGGTCCTCCTGGGTGGTCCATACAGGTGATCGAAAAGGGCAACGTTCTTGTTCTCTTTCTTCACTTCTTCCAAAAGAGGTGCAGCCTGCGACTGTGCTACACGTAGCGGCAACTTCTGCGTGTTCACGCTGGTGGAACCCGACCTCTGGTGCTGGCCCTTCGACGGGGAGGGAGCTGCTCCGGAAGCGGACGGTCTTCTCATCTTCTGGTCTCCCTGCTTCTTCGTAGCCAAGTCTACGATTGGCTGGCCTTGCTGACCCTTTTCCTTCGCTCTTCTGGCAGCTTTATCGGCCTTAGCCCTTTCCTTCAATTCCTTTCCTGATAGCTTTCCCTCATTCGACACTTCTTTTGTCCTCCCGTTTCGTTGAGAAGTATTCCCATCCTTTGATTTGCCGTTTTCCTTGGGCGCATCTTTGACAGCTGAACCCTCACTTTTATCCTGAAATTCATTCTCCACAGATTTCTCTGCTGTTGCAGTATCTGCAGGAAGCAACGTGCCACTCTCTGCATCTGCTGAAGGCGCCATCAGTATGATGGGTTAATTGTGATAGCGCTAGGATGGAATCTGAGGACATTAGACTGAATTGTTAGGGTTGGATATCAAAGTGCATGACTCAAATACTTTTTGAATGTCTGTGGCGCTTATTTTGCCGCGTGAAGTGCGCAATGATCCCGCACATTATATCATTCTAGGCCTATATAAGAATAATTCCTCAGAGTCAATAGCCTAGTAATAATGGCAGATGCTGGAGATGCAGATGCGGCGGCCGTCTCGGAGCCTTTGGACTTGGTGCGCCTATCCTTGGATGAAATTGTGTTCGTAAAGTTACGTGGGGACCGAGAGCTTAAAGGCCGGTTACACGTACGTGTCCATAATTCCTCGAGTCATAATCTGCGTAGACCGTTTGGACTGACTCCGAACAGGCATACGATAGTCATTGCAACCTAGTTCTTGGAGATGTGGAGGAGACGATCTATGTGGTGGAAGACGACGACGAAGAAGAGGAGACCGTGAAGGTAGTGTTCCCAAATCAATCTAGCAGCTACACTAACGATTAGGTGCAGACTATCAAAAAACAATCAGAGATGCTATTCGTTAGAGGTCTACGATCCAGTCTGTCTGCGAATCAGGGTACGAGCTGATTGAACCTTTCGAATCGTGTAGGAGACTCAGTTGTCCTGATATCGCCACAAGCTGCCAGTTGAAGATACGTTACTTGAGGAATTCAGAAAGGTAAACACGGAGATCCTGAGCCTCAATCGTAGGGTAGGTCTTCTATCGAGCTAGAGCCTAGCCCAGCATTGTTGATATCCCGTTTGCCCCAGAGCAGTGAGGAACAGTCCTAACGGAAATGGAGAGGTCGTCATTCTTAGATTCATAGCCTATGAGATGAGATTAAGAGTGATTTGGCTAGTCATGATTCATATCTAATGAGCAAAGCAGTGATGGTTAAGAACAGCATGTGGAATCTAGATTATGACCCAGGTGACTCAGCAGAAACTCTATGCGTCATCCCTGCCCTTCATGTTGATCAATCGGGTCGCCGTCCACCTGATGCCAATGTATCGTTCGCTTCGTCTTATAACTATCAATCAACTGTATAGGCCACTCATTGCCCTCAATGATCATCCGATTACGAGGGTTTCTCATCATCCAACAGAACATAAGGTGGCGTAACCGGTGATAGCGCCAATCATGACTGCAGGCGTATATAAACAGACCGCCCATGAGCGGCGGAAGGGGGAGTCGGTATGTATGGTCTTACGGCTTTGGGTTCCTCTCTAATAGTACGGTAAACCCTAGGCTTTGAGTGAATTTGCGGACTACGTCGAGAAGCAGCAAGCGAAAGGTAAAGGACGAGAGAGCTCAGTCGCCCCAAGCGACAGTGGCTACTCAACAGAGCATGCCGAGCTTGACATCCTCGACACCCTCGACCTCGCCGAGACTTCCAATCAGGTCAAATTAAAAGAGCTGCTACTGGACACGGGCGAAGATGCGGAGGTCACCCTTCAGCAACTGAGCGATCTTTTACAGAAGCGCATGCTCGAAGGCCATGGCGAGACGTTGTTTGACCTTGGGCAGGAAGACAACGGAGAGACCATGGCATTTTCGAAAGAGCAATGGGACGTGGCGATTGACAGGATACGGCGTGCTGCGGCTACACTACAAGCGGACTGTCGAGTTCTCATGACACGCAATGTCGGAGGCGCAGAAGAGGTGGAGACGGCAAATGAGAAAGACAAGAGCTGTACTGGAAAGATAATGATACGGCAAGCTCCCGAGACTTCGGAAGATGTCATTGAGACACGTATAGCGGTGGTTGGCAATGGTAAGGGGTCGTCGTTCGTGCAGGGAAAGTGTCTCTGATAGACATTCACAGTCGACGCCGGCAAAAGCACCATGCTTGGTGTGCTTGTGAAAGGAGGCCTTGATGACGGGCGTGGTAAAGCACGTGTAAATTTATTCCGGCACAAGCATGAAATTGAAAGCGGACGGACCAGCTCCGTAGGCATGGAAATCATGGGCTTCGACACCAATGGAGACATCGTTGCTTCCAACGTCCCGGGCAGGAAGTTGTCGTGGGAGGAGATTGGCAAACGTTCCGTATGACCAAGGCTGGGTAAGCTTAAGTCAAAGCTAATTGATGTAGGCCAAAGTCATCAGCTTTACAGATCTGGCTGGGCACGAGCGCTATTTGAGGACCACGGTGTTTGGCCTACTGAGCAGCAGTCCCAATTACTGTCTACTCATGGTAGCTGCCAATAATGGCTTGATTGGCATGAGCAAGTATGTGAATGCACCCATTCCTCCAATGGCCTGATGACTGATGTAGACTAAAGAGAGCATCTGGGTATCGCTCTCGCCCTTAACGTGCCAGTCATGGTCGTAATAACCAAGATTGATATCTGCCCTCCCCAGATTCTACAGCAAACCATCACTCAGCTTACCCGGATACTGAAATCTCCCGGCGCCCGCAAGATTCCAGTCTTCATCAAAAACCGCGAAGAAACGATCGAGACTGCTACTCAATTCGTCAGCCAGCGAATATGCCCAGTGTTCCAAGTCTCTAATGTCACTGGCGAGAATTTAGACCTCGTGCGAACATTCCTCAACATCCTTCCTCACCACGGCAATTACGATGCTGAAGCACCATTCGAATTTCACGTCAATGATACCTTCTCCGTACCCTTTGTTGGTACCGTGGTATCTGGCGTAGTCAAGAGCGGTACGTCCTACACATGCACCGCGACCTTCCCACGATCGTACTAATCAAGCATAGGGGTTATCCATACCGGCGACCCCGTGCTCATCGGCCCAGACTCACTTGGCCAATTCACAACCACGAACATCCGCTCCATCGAGCGTAAGCGTATCCCTGTCCCCGTCTGCTCTGCAGGTCAATCCGCCTCTTTCGCACTGAAAAGGGTCCGTCGCAAAGATGTCCGCAAGGGTATGGTCGTCCTTCCAAAACTCGACCATCCTCCCAAAGTCTACTACGAGTTCGTTGCCGAGGTGCTCATCCTCTCGCATGCAACCACTATCAAGACCAAGTATCAAGCTATGCTCCACGTAGGTCCGATAAGCCAGACGTGCGCGATCATCGACATTGACCGTGCTTTCATTCGGACTGGAGATAGAGCGACAGTAGCATTTCGGTTCGTACAAAGGCCGGAGTATTTGGCTGTAGGTGAGAGGATATTGTTCCGTGAAGGTAGGACGAAAGGGTTGGGTATTGTCAAATCGGTAGGTTACGATGCGAGTAAGCCCCTGAATCCTGACGCTGGTAAAAATGGAAATGGTGCGGATGAATGAGACTCATGTTGCATGTGGTTGCATTAACGGCCTCAGAATGTACGAATGCATTGGGGACTGCCAGGTACGTATGATAGTATTCATAGGCCCTAATGAGGTTATGATTCGGGGCATGGAGGAGCCGTAAGGTGAATCAGCCACTGGAGCATGCTTTGCAAATCCGTCAGTGCTGTATGCTCGGGCGCCAATCAGGTCGCATGTGTGTATGCAATACGGCATGATGAGGTACAAACTCTCAATACCTCCCTCGTCAATACGGAGTTGCATACCTGGGACATGATACGCTGTCAAGCATGCACGACATCACCCCCTGATGTAGCTAGACTTGCGCTCGCTTCCCAACTCCAGCAGTCTACCGCCTGGCGCCGGAGGTTGCATGATGTGGGCTGGACCACTCTACGCCTCATCGGTAATAATCGATAAATTCAGCATATGGGGGCGTTAGAGGCTGACGCGGGAGCATTAGGGACTATTCCTGCTTTTGGTCATGCTCACGACTGGTTATGAGGTCAAATGTGGGAATTTCTCATGTGGGTGGGTTTCTGTGTAATTATGTTCGTGTGTTAAGCAGCTTATTGCTTCATGAGTGAACGATTTCCTAGACTTGCAGACTCATTGGACTTCGGCTCTGGCCATATGGGTGCAGCCTGAGCAGATCGTATTGTAGTACTGCTTACCGCCGCCCGTGCGGTCGGTATTTACGCCAGCATCTTTGCCAGCAAAATCGCGCGATGAGGGAAATTTGTTGACAAATCGCATCATCGTTTTTATATGTACATCCTACGGGTGTTCAATATTCACACCATAAAGCGATCGTGGCGTCCAATGCATGTCTGACAGCTCACGACATGGTTCCCTACCCACTAAGTATTGCTGACATTACTGCTGACCGGCACCAGCAGCGCTAGTATCTTCAAGCAAGCCTACCCTCTTCTGGCTCAAGTTTCCACCCGGACCGAGATTATCAGACAGGAAGTCCCCAACCGATTGGTAGGTCAATTTCTGCTGACCAAAATTATACAGCACGTTTAGCACAGGCCCTATGAACGGAATTCTGCCGGCTATCCAAGGTTCCTGCCAAATAGGCACTGAGTCGACACTCGTAACTAGGGGACCCGCGGGCTGATCAAGATTTCAGATTAGTCCTTGGACCGATTTGACATTATTCATCGAATGCTGTACAACAGGACCCTCACCTCCCCTGCATCAATCTTTCCCGGACATAGGAGACTCCAATCCACATCCTTCGCATCATTCTGCAAAAATTCATAATTCTTGTAGTGCTCTGGGTGAATTGGAATTACATCCCCCTCGATCTTGCCTTTGTACCCTGGAATATCCAACAGCACCTGCCCGCTCATGACCCACAGCCTGATCCCTCGTGAACCTTTCGGTGACCGGCTCGCTTGGACCTCTTTTACAGCATCAATGATGCAGCGTACCACCTTTTCCGAATCGGATGTTCCATAAGGCGAATTGGAGCCGTAGACAGCGGCTTGGATGACAGCGTCTTGGTCGCAGAGAGCTTCTACTAGACTGGTATGAGAGGTGGCATCGCCTTGGATGATGCGGAGGCTGGAGTGGGATTTTAGGTCTGCAGGGAGCTTGGAGGGACTCCGGAGGAACGCGGTTACTGTGTGCTTTTTACTGAGGCAGGCAGCCAAAGCTGCAGAACCGACACGGCCTGAAGGTCGCTGTCAGTATGTGGCTACTCTTAGATTAGGCTCAACGTCATGACTGACCTGATGCCCCTATAATCAAGACCTTCATCTTCTATGTTAAATCTCAGTAGAGGTGTGATCGAGACCAGAGCAACAGTCGCAGCTTTCCTTCTATATGTGCCAATCGAAAGTCAAGCGCCTGAGGGAGTGACGGAGTGTTCGGCGGTTCAAGAAGGTAGTTAGCAGTAAGCTTTTGTCCGCCTACACGCAGCACACCCTAAGATTTCGCTCGAGCTGGTGTCTTTTTCGAAACCGTCCTCACGGACAACCCGGAACCAAAAGACATGACTTTATACCCAGCTCATCGGGGTGCCCGCGCATTAGCCATCGTATCCAATCGCATCAAGGCTCCCTCTATAGTGAGGAGGAAGTAGTTGCGATGAACGTTGGCGCTGGATGTTAGCACTTCATGGCGAGGCCGCAAGAGGTCGAGGGTCTCGCAACCGCGACCTAGAAAGGCATCGGAGAGCGCTAGGCGCGACCGCCATTCAAGCCGCGACGCCACAACAAGCTCCACGACCACATGGCGAGCATGGAAACACTCATGCAATAGGATCGATTCCTGCAGGAGTCGGTCTAGACTTGGCCGTCAAAATTCGGCGTCTCAGCTCGCAAGGTAGACCGTATTTGGACGTTAAACCGCCCTCTACCCAAACTCCTTGACGTGTCGCATGAGTCCTCTGATAACGTGGCATTGACAATGGTATATTTCCACGACTGTCTCTCTGAACAAGAGCTCACTCCCGTAACAGCCGCCCAAACGTCGTGCCCCCGCCTCCGCCCCTCCGCCGAAAGAAAAAGTACCCCGCCAATCCGCCCTCGCGAAAGAAAACAACATCTCCGCCGCCACCGAATCCGAAATCAAAGAAGCCTTCAACCTCTTCGCCAATTCAGACAAAGTACTTCCCTCCCCCGCTCTCCGCCGCGCCCTCACCGCTCTCGGCGTCCCTCCCTCCTCCGCCAGCGAATTCCAAGACTTGCTCGATGCTGCCGACCCTGATGATTCAGGCTCGATACCGTGCGTGCATTTTGTTGCGGTTGCGGCGTTAAAGCTGAGCAGTAGGAGTGAAGAGAGTCAGCAGAGGGAGGTGGAAGATGCATTTCGGTTATTTCTGAATATGGGAGGGGAGGAGGGAAAGATTACGATGGCTTGTTTGAAGAGGGTGGCGGGGACGCTGAAGGAGGAGGTGCCGGAGAGTGTGATGAGAGATATGCTGTTGGAGGCTAATGGAGGGAGTGGGGTAGGTAGGGGGGTAGGGTTGAAGGATTTTGAGGGGGTGATGAGGAGGGCGGGGGTGTTTAGGTGATGGAGAGGCTTCGGAGGTATGGTACGCTACCGATCGAGGGACGGGGCTATGATGACTGCATAGCCGGATGTCCAACAGCTCTTGAGGAAAAGGGAAGCGAGCTGGACAAGGGTTCACCGAGACGGAACTTTTTCCCAACCAGGGAAGTCGGATAAAGAGGTTTTTCTTGCATGAAAGCTAGAGCCAGCGAAGCTCTTCGAGCGGCAACTTTGTAGCGAGTGAAACATATCCTGCTTGAGCGTTATAGCAAGCAGATAGTCTCGTAAGTGGATGATCAGAAGGTCTTGAGACGTGGGATATTCTGAGCGAAATTGAGTTCTCAACCAACTCAGATTGACCCCTTCACGAGTTTTTCAAAATATGCAGATCTCAAGGGCTCTGCAGTGACCATCCTCTACATTATAAAACAGCATTCCTTTTGTTGATCGTGGTCGAATCCTCTACCAAGGTAGCAGCACGTATTAGGCTAGCGTCAAAGCTCGTTTGCTGATTGGCTGATTGGAAAGCGACATCCACAATCTGAAGTCCTAATTCTATCCACAAGGTTCCATCAATAATGGAACATACCCTTGCATGCCCGCGCTCCGCCTTTGCCCGCGAGCAGTATTGTGACCATGTGTAACGTCATTGCTTACGCAATCGGCGCCAAATTCCCCGCAAATTCCCCGCAGTACTCCGTAGGGATGTTGGCTGGCTCACTTGCCGGTGAAAAGTTACGATAAATGATCGGGCTTCACAGCTCCTTTGTCCGACTTCATACTCCCCTCGTATCTGACCTACAGGCCTGACCAAACATACTCTTCTTCGCATTTACTAAAATTAAGCTGCACCTCTTTCTCCTCATCAAAATGAAAGTCCGCCCAGAAGACCCCGCGACATTGAGCGACTTCAAGCTCCTCTCCTTCGATTGCTTTGGCACGTTGATTGATTGGGAATGTGTGCAGCTCTCACTCTGCTACAAAAAGCCCTGCTGAACAATGATGCAGCCGGAATCTACGAAGAGTTAAAACCTCTTCTCAGCCGCCTCCCCTCGTCCAGCCCCGTGAAGAATGACCGAGATTTAGCCATCAAAAAGTTCAACGAGATCGAAGTCTCCCTGTGCGCATCAGAGCCCGGTCTGAAATACAATCTCCTACTCGAAAGGTCGTACGAGAGGCTTGCGGAGTCCCTTTCGCTTCCACCTCCGAACAAATCTGAAGTTGGAGCAATCGGTGCATCTATAAGCAAATGGCCCGCATTCCCAGATACTGTAGCCGCGCTGCACAGGCTACAGAAGCACTACAAATTAGTCATCTTGTCCAACGTGGACAAGAAGAGTTTCGATGAAGTCCTAGCCGGCGCATTCAAGGATGTGAAACTCGATGCTGTCTATGTCGCCGAGGAGATAGGGTCCTACAAACCAGACATGAGAAATCTTCACTATCTGCTTGAACATGTAAAGGGGGAACTAGGGGTGGAGAAGAAGCAAGTGCTGCACACCGCACATGGGTTAAAGGTGGATCACGTTCCATCGAAGGAGATAGGATTGACTAGTGCTTGGATTCAAAGAGATGAAACAACAGGACCGGGATCGAGGATGGAAGAAGTCAAGAATAAAGTCGCATTCACTTGGCAGTTCAATACTTTGGGGGAGATGGCGGACGCTGTGGATCAGGAGTTTGCTAAGGTTAGCAAGTAAGGTCAGCTCACCCACGGCAAAAAAAACAAGCCAAGCGCCGTTGGGATTTTGAAAGACATTCTCAGTAAACCCCCGTCTGATACTGAAAATTATGTCGCAAGCATGTATATACTGAGGGCAAATCCAATACCTGACTACCTTTTGGGCGTTCTTCCTGGGATTTATTCAGTCTGCCAATTCGGGACGACCTCAGGGACTATTTCCGGTAACATATGATCATCATAGGACTATAGCCGATCTTGCGGACGAATGGCCTCCGAATATATGTGGGGGTCACAGGCATATCCAAATTGGTGGATTTGATGAAGCCGGAACCTCTTCAGAGCCGCTGCCGGAGGTGAAGATCGATCGCGAGTATATGGGCTCTTGACGCTGGATGCTCAAGGTTTTGCAATATCGCAATCCACTATTGTCGATACGTCCTATATTTGTTGAGCATCAAATCTAGCAGCCAGGTGGTCGAGGTCTAAGCGGCGGTCCTTATAAGTTAACCTTCCTGGTCCAGATCATGTCACGATAGGAGACGCCCAGAGCAGATGTGGTGGGACGACGGGTGAGAAGAAATTGAATTATCAAATTCGTTCACGCTTCCTCGTTGGTCTCCTCTGTTGGACTTTGCTATTGCTTTCGATACTTCGGCCCACATTCCCAGAACAAGATGGATTACAGTCTCTCCCGCTCACCAAATTCACCCTAAAAAAGCCTCGAGACAACGGTCAAAGCATCAATTGGAAGTAACGAGATCTGTTCCTAGAATGCTTCGCCCGATCCGCTCTAACCACCACAGGGCTTCCACCTCAGAACGATTCGACCGCCAAGGCTTTCAGGAGTGGATGCATATGCCGTTTGACTATGGTCCTGCGGATGCCACATAGGCGAGTCGCATCTATGTGGGCTGCGGAGGAAGCTATCAGGTCTACACGACTTCCTTTCGGTGACCTTCATTCGGGGATCAAAGCTTCACCTGGAGTGGGGAGACTGATGCCCCACGCTTCTGCAGAGAAAGATAGATCTCGGTTGCTTCTACATCTCTAAGAACCGCTCAGGGTCACGTGGAAGTCAACTCGTATCGACTATATGCTCCGACAGTCGCATTCTTCTGTCTCGAGTCTGTGCTGCAGACTCCAGCTGACCCCATTCGCCTAACCATCCTTCTAATTCCAGCAAGAGCCTTATTGCCCTGCTATCATGTGGGCCCGATATGGAAAGTTGTACATCGATAAGCGTCCCCATGTTTTTCTCTGCAAGTTCCATCTCTTGAAGTGCACGCCAACAGAACGCAGAGATGTAAAGGCACTGACAACGGGGCAGCACAGCTACGAGACTTGAGTGTACAGGGGCACCAGAGGCTTGATCGCTGATATGTTGGCAAACCTGCAGAGCTCCTATATAGTCCTTTTTCCAAAGATGATGATATCCCAAGGCCAGGTAAATACGGAGGATCCGAGGATCGTCCGCACGCAGGTTAGTTGTGCTTACCTGCAGCAAGCTTCTTAAGGCTATACCCTCACGTTCGTGATCCCGGTGACGCACAAAGTTGGTGATGTACATCGTTCGAGCCTCTAGTGTCGACCCGGATAGAGGACCTAGTTCGCTCTCAAGGTAGTCTCCAATATCCTGAAAAGCTGCAGCGACAACTTCGTCGAGCTGAGATCGTTCTACTAAGCCTAACCAGCTGCATATTTGAGTGATGGGATGGTGAGTACCCAGTATTACTCCACCCAGAGCAGTGACGTGCTTAAGGATCGCATGGGCGATCTCGTGTCTCCCCTTTCGGTGGATGCCTATAATCAATAAAAAAAGCCAGGGGATTGTCACCTGAACATCGGCCGAAAGGATTCTCTTGGTATTCGAGGTGACTGAAAATAGTGTCTGTCTAGCTTCTTCAATTTCTTCCTTTGCGAAATGATCACAAGCAATGAGCGACTGGTTGTAAAAAGAGCATAAATCGGGCACAATTTCTAATCGGGTCCCGACACTAAAGCAAGTGTCACTAGGCTTGTTTGGTCTAATCCATGTTCCGGATTCGAACGAGCCCTGGTGATAGGCCTTGACACAAAGGAGGAGGCGTTCCGGAATTGCAAGGACTGGAGGCGGCGTAATCGGAGAAGGTACTGGAGTCACACATGTCACAGCTTCCGGAGTCGCAGGAGAACCTCTTTGGGCGATTACATCCTCGATCGACGTTCGCTTACGCTCCCAATAACGAAGCACATCCTTGTATTTGACTACCTTGCCGCGGACATAAAAGCTTGAGCTTTTGCCCATGTCTCGCCGTTGCTTGTCTTTGCGCACGATCGCTCTCATCTCTTTCTCCTTGCTGTTCTTGCCGAGACCCCATTTTGTCACTCGTGCTTTGTACATCTTTACCCTGGAAGACGTCGGATCAGAGTCAAAACATAACGCCACTTATATTACTAGCCAAACTTACGTTGCCTTGAAACCGTGCTCAGCTTTCATACAGTCCATGACTTTCGGCAGCGTCATTCTTTCATACAGATCACTAATGAGTTCTCGATTCTTTTCCCAATCTTGTACGGTTGCCCAGCCAGTCGCACTGACTCCAGCTGCAGCAAGTGGTAGTGGGATATTGGATGTCGCCATCTCTTGGAAGGCTTCGCACAATCGTGTGGAATATTATGAACAGACCGGGGAACGAGAGACAAAAGACAGAAGACGGACTTGAGAAATTTACTAGAGCTACAGGAACGGAGTAGGGAGACCTTTTATCATATATGCTAGCAAGGCTGAAGGGATAGAATCCTTCGCCCAGGCTCAGGCGGACTAGACTTTGAGACTACCTTGCGATTGGTGCTCGGTTCCACAATATATCAGAAAATAGAGGTGAAAAGGTCCCATGCATGACACGGCTGAGCATTGGAGTCACCTAAATGGATATGTTCTGAGGTGCGATCGCAGAAGAAGGCAACCTGAGCTAGCTCAAGATGGTTAAATCGTTATGCATGGACTTTTTGTTCTGGCCAATGAGCCTACCGGACTTGTCTCGATGATGCTTTTTCGCTCTAACTTACTGACACTCTGGTGCGAAGAACATGTTCGAGACACCTGTACAACCGGCAATGTCTCGTGTGATGGCAGAAAGTCCATGCATATGCGTTGGTACCCTGGCAATATTGGACCAATCACTTACATCTCGTAATTCTCAGACCGCCGGACTCGACGATGCAGTCGAGATTTCGCCAGAAACCGATATTTCGAGCGTCTGGATAGTAGTCAATCTCAGGGTCTCCAGATGGTCGCTACAATCTCTGTTGGGTAGTGATGATCCTGCTGCAAGGATGATACTCCCCTCTCGGCCATTCCACAGCTCGCAGAGAGCCGATTTGACGACGGCCGCGACGTTGAGATTCCCAGGACGTATTGCAATTACTCGGAATGACCATTGCGAATCTCAAGCTAATTGGCGGTCTATCATCCCAGGCTACAATCGCACAGAGATGGCTTTGGAAGATGGCAGAAATATCGATTGCCGGATTTAACACACCAACATACTGCCCAGCCTATACATCCCATGGTCTCGCAGGCAACCGGGCCATTCGGACGGCTTACCACTGTAAACAACGGCAAAACACTCCAAACAAAGTGTGACTGTCATCGTGCAAGCGGAAGCGATCAAATAGATGCGAGGAAACCGAAATTGGGTTGAGACGTGCCCGAAGAAGGCACAAGTAGCGACGAATGCTGAGATTTGATGTAAGCGAGAGAATGATTCATGCGACTGGAGCGGAAGCAGACATAACAGCGTGTGGAGAAACGTTCATGAGTACAACAGAGTAGTCTACGGCATTAGGAGCTAGATCGGGACTGCAAGAGGAGCTTTCATGATCGACCCAGGCGGTCGTATAATCATCAACTCGTATATGGGGTAGAAAATGCTGCATCGCAGTGTCATTGATCAATAGCTCAGAGAACCAACTCGTGTAATGGATCTTGGTATTCCTTTTACCGAGCAACTACTTTGGCTGGATGTAAACTCCAATACCTAGTATACATGCCATTGGCCATTACTACTGGATCGCAACATGCTAGCAACGAAGCTACCGATATATAAAGGGATAGATCTCGCTTTCGGGCCCGAGGCTACGGCTAGCTGCGTATCAAACCTGGCGGAGAGTAATTTACTGAATCCAAGGTGTGTAAATACCTGCAACCGCTAATCACGGCTTGCTTGGGGGCGAGTAAGGGACAGGACACACATTCTACGTCGTATGGGAGGAAGTGTTAGGAACACTGTAAAGAAGGCATATTGATGTGATTTGTTGCATACTGTGGTGTCCAGCAAGTTAATTGTTAGCGCGACAGGGATTATTTTGGTGGTGTCTTCACCGAAAGAATCCTTGTCGCGCTAACAATTATTATCCTGTAGAAGGATGTGGATTAGCTTCTGCCAAGACGGGACATCTTAACTTGATAAGGTTTAACGGCTGGGCAAAACGTGCCGTCTACCTTACTTAGTCTTTCCTCGTTCGTGCCTTCATACTTTATTCAGCCGTCCATGTTTCTGGGTCTTCCTTAATCCTTATCACGGTGTCATCGTACATCTACCCGCCCGCCACAGCGTTCTAGAACAACACTAGAACTAGATGAATGGCGATCATGTTCCACCCAGGGGGCTCGACGCCAAATTACGGCTCAGCCGCAGCTCTCGCACGACGACCATCACGCCCGACCCAGTGATGTCTGTCTTGTCTATTGGAGCTGAGCATATCCTTTTGTACATTGATATTTGATACGTTCTCAGCATGCCTTTGCTATTCTACCTCTTATCGCCTCTGCAACCCTCACAAAGGCCGACTCAACATGCCAAGCAGCGCAAACGCCAGAGCTGCACGTCGAATCCTTCGGCGACGATCAAAGCAGCCGCCTCCTGGGGCAGGGCTGCAGTTGGGCTGAAGAAGGGCTGAAGATCTAAGATTACCTTTCCTCGTTCTGTCATAAGATCTTAAAAATATCGACGCCCTGATAATTTCGTCAACTTTGGTTTGAGCACTGTCGACCATGTCTTTTCCTTTGCGAGATCTCTCGTCGCGACGGTCTTCTGGTAGTCCAAAGCCGGAGGCCGAGCATGAGAACCACCATGCTCAGGATACCGCCGGTTTGACGGGAGAAGCCCCAGAGAATACCAGATTGACAAAAAAACAGTCATTTCTCACCAGAATCTTCTCCGATACGTGGACGCTGGAGATCATTTGCTGGCTTCTCGCATTCCTTTCCCTCGTCATCATCCTCGTCGTCCTTCGGATCTTCAATGGCCAACCTCTACAGAATTGGAATTCTGGCCTCAGTCTCAACACACTCATCAATGTGGTCTCGCAGATTGCACAGACTGCTGTGTTTGTACCTGTAGCAGCGTCTATTTCGCAAATGAAATGGATTTGGTATAGCAAGATCAAGCCTGTGGGGGAGATGGAGAATTTCGATAAGGCGAGTCGTGGGCCTATGGACAGTTTGTGGTTAATTACGAAGCATCCGAAGTGGTAAAGCATAGCCGTTACGCACTGGCACGCATGATGCTAACAACCATCTAGGATACTGATATATCTAGGCGCGCTCAACACCAGTTTGATCCTACTGCTGGGACCTTTCGCCCAGCAGTCTGTTTCGTTGCCGCTCAGGCAGATAAATTCGACTGCCAATTCCGGATCAGTCCCTATTGCCGTGCAATACCAGGCTTATGTTAGCCAACAAACATTGTGTAAGTCTCTTGAAGAGCCTGCTTCCCTTGCTGTAAGTATCAGGCGATCATGTACTCATTTTCTTGGTTTCACAGCAATCACTGTAAATGGATCCGATGGCTTCCCACAAAACTTCGAAGCCCCCCCGCCTCAAGTGATAACACCTATCACCAACGGCTTGCTGACCAATACCATCATCGACCCATCAGCGGTGACAGCGGGCTGTGAGACTGGCAATTGCACCTTCCCTTACTACACTTCTCTCGCCGTGTGCTCGTCGGTCGAGGACGTTACAAGCACGCTGCCCTCGAGGCAGGAGCAAAACCGAGGCCGGATGTTCTTACACCGTCCCCCCTCTACAGACAGCGCAAACCGCCCGCTTCGACAACTTTACCACCAGCGACAAAGGCGCACCCAACCTCTGGATCGGTGCCAGCAAACACGGAGGCTACTCAAATCCTGGGACCCTAACTGATTTCTACATGCTCTTCTTCCCCGATCTGAGCGTCTTCTCCCACGACTCTCAAGCCAACGTCACCGCCTCCCTCGTCGCGCTCAAAGTCTCCATCTTCCTCTGTTTGAAAACATACAACACCACGGTCACCAACGGCCGAACATTAACCAAAGTCGCAGATACCCAAACACCTAAGTTCTCGGAAGAGTTACTTACGGGGGGCGCCAACCCCTCGACCAAGATAACGACCACGGATGAGAGGGGCACAGAGATCTACATGGAAGCCGTTACCCGCAACGATTTCACCGAAGTTCTCGCCATCGCTACATTCTACGGTACATACACCGGCAACAACCCTGACCATCCCACTCAAGTCCACGACTCAACCAGCGACGCCGCCCGCGCCTTCGGCGATATCTTCTACAATAAACCTTCTCCGGAGCACATTGCCGCCATCCGGCCCCTCCTCACAAACCTCGAGACAGCAATGTCCAATGCTCTGCGCACCAGCTCCAACATTCCCGCCACCGCTCCCGGCACCGCCAACTACAACGAAATCTACATAAGTGTCGATTTCCGCTGGCTGGTTTTGCCAATCTTGAGTATCGCGCTGAGTTTGGTGTTTTTGGTCGCGGTGGCGGTAGAGACGAAGAGGAAGGGGGTGCCGGTTTGGAAGGATGGGTTGGGGAAGGTATTGTGTGCTGTGGAGCCGGAGACGAGGGTGAGGATGGAGAAGTTGGACGATAATAAAGAAGGGTGGGAAAGTGTGCCGGTGGTGATTGAACGGGAGGGGAGACGGGGGTGGTGGTTGAGGGGGCCAAGGGAGGAGTGGTGGGCGAGTAGGAGGGGCAAGGTAGTTGCTTGATGCGAGAAGAAAAAGTGTCCAAAAGTCCTGCAGAAGGGAAATTGGCAAGCCGAGGTCTACCACGGGCAATTTTCGACCATTGCGTTCCGACTCATGTTGTAAGCTGAGAACTCCTGCTTCATCCACCTCACTCAACGAGCCTCCATTTCTCAACTGCGACGGCATCTCAAACTTTGGTTCCCACTGAACCCGGACCTTCCACTTACACCCAAGCGGCGTTTCCACAAGCCGCTGACAGGTAGTGGATACAATATCCCGCAATCTTTCAGCAAAACAGATCTGATTAGCAGGTAAGGTATACAGCATAGCGTCCAGCGTACCAAAAGCCACCCTCGCCGTACCCCACTCATCCCACAAACCGCGACATTCAGACTTCTTGAGTATCAGCTCGTATCCTCATACATATTCCACACATGCCATCCTAATACCATCGCAGATTTTCTGGAAGCGTAGCCACCTGCTACAATTCCCCAAGTCCAAAGACACTTTATAAACCCCTTCCACGAGAAAGATACTTTTGTGGGCGATGATTCTCTGCTTCTACCTGTTTGCATTAAGAATAATATGCGTATGTAAGAGGTAGGGTATGTGAAAGCTGGTTTTGGTATGATATAGCTATTGGAGTTTGGAAGAGTTTTTGATGTAGAGTTGTCTTTAAATGCCTTTACAGTAGCGTATAACGATGTTGAAGGATAAGGGGTTTATTTGGTGGGATGGGTGGGTATTTGTATGAAGTAGGGTAGGGGAAGTATTTTGGGAGGGAGAGCTGGCTAGGTTTATTGTGTGGAGTGTAGGTAGGTGTTTTTTTGGGGGGGAATATGGTAATGGTGAATCCTCATCCCTTTGTCTGTATGTGTGAGAAATGATTGAGGGTTCAGTAATTTCAGTCGGTGTGGGACTTGAGGTGTGTATGGCTCCTTTCGCGATGGGTGCTGTGATGTACTTGTTATAGGTTTGTCTGTGCTTTGAAAGTAGTCAGAGGTATTAAAGGGATGCTGTATGCTTACGGTCTATCACAAGAGACATTAGTACCCCAAGGCGCCCCATAGACCTTGGGCTTCTTTATGAGACATGCAAACCTGTAGGTCGGGCTAAATCTATCAATTAAATCCTCTCGTGCGTCCTTATAATCGACTTGCCGCAGTCAATTCGCCGTCCGCTACCTACCTTGCACAAAAAGCTGCAAAATCTCACAAGGCCGCCCCAACCGGAAAAGCATATATCATCACTGCTCGTAAGCTTCTATATCTTTAATCACTCACGGTCGATCACGGTCTGCAATGAATTACTCCGTACACAAATCTCAAATCGCTTACCAAACGACTTTTCCCACCTATCCAATACCCTCGCTTTCAAAAATACAAATCCAGCTAAATTAAAAGCTGGGGTTAAAAAGCCGACTTATACCATCCTACTATACACGATGAGGAAGAGACGAGTAAGTCTTGCTATCGCCCGTGTCCTCAGGGGTAGAGTATTGGATGGCCATATTGTAGGAAGAGAAATATGAGATGAAATGTTCACAGGTTTTTGGAAGGGTGGGGCTGGGGCTCGGGCTGGAGTTAGAAAGCTTGGGGGGAATAGGATAGAGAGATGCTTAAAGACTGGATAGTAGAAGACGTTGTTGTATTGATGAAAGAAGCTGCTTTGGGACATTTTTCAGAGGAGTGAGATAGAAGAATAGAGTCTTTAATGAACAATACATTAAATTTTCAGTCGGCGAAAGGTTGTATACTATCTCCGTTAATGACTTGTAGTACAACAGTATGTAACTTATCAAGATCTATCCGAGCAGAAGCCGCCTCATTATGCATGGTAATAGCTGGATTATGCAAAAGTCTTTAGCGTTCGACCTTATCAGCCCGGTATCTTGGCGCCTCTTTACAGAGGAGTTGCCGATTGAGTTGCCGATTGGATTAGGGCAAAGACATACAAGATAGGAATTCTACTATTGTGGAAAAGACCGTGACCCTGATCCTTCTCTCGCATCCCAAGGTACTCCGAGTCCGTAGAACACAAAGACCGCCCACGGCTATGATGAGTCGGTCGAAAGTAAGGCCGGGTTGGAGGCTGGGGTTGTTGTGAGGTTGTTCATGGGACGGATAATTGTACATTTCACATTGCCTCACCGTCAAAAGATGAAGGCCGGACGGCAAAGAAGCGAACGGAGGGACTTGACATGCCTAATACGCTAAGCCTCGCTCGATCCCGGTCAGGCTATCGTCGCTATCATCTCCATTTCCCTTGGGATTACTGAGTACCTGCACGTGCGTTGTGCGCATGATGCCCCCTTCGCTGGAAAGGATCTTCCTCTCGCTATCGGTATCGGTCGGCACACGCGGGGCTGAAGATTGTGGGTACATGGGGATGCTCTTGTGATTGCTCTGCTGAATATAGCCGCTGCTCTGGTGTCTGCCGCGAGAGGCATTGGTCGAAATGCGCTGGAAGACATTGGCGAAAAGGGCGCGGAGCGGGGGTAGACTACCGAGAATGAGAACGAGCCATTGCTCCGTGAATGCCCATATTATTAGAGGAGATATGGCAACTGCGGGACGGGTCAGCCGCATCAGGGTCACCACGGCATGGACTTACATGTAATATCTGTAGCGACTGAAATTAATTTTATATATATGGTTTTGGCGATACCAGCGGCCGCCGCACTATGATGAATCAGAAATCATTGTGCGAAGGGAGCTGGATGGGATTTTGAAAACGACTTACACAAGACCTCCTGCCATCAAGAAACAGAGACCCATTTTAACTCTGGTGGATATTCTTAAATTCCAGAACACAATTACAGGGTAGATAGCCAAGAGCACGTCACTGGTAGATGCCCAAGCTAATAGCCTAGGTCAGCGTCACTGAACTCGGTCACAACAGGCAGATATACGGCTACACACCGCCTTGAAAGTAGCCAACGTAATTGGTGCGGGTTATCTGATTACATGTGCCAGGAAGGCCTTGGTCCCACAGTCTGGCAGCGGGCGAGCATGATGTCAGAATCAAGACGGCTTGGTTGATGTTGATAATCACGTTGCTAAGACCGATGAAGTAGAGAAAGTAGACCAGAATTCTGGCCTTTCTGCTGTTGGCCCGATCTTGTATGCGCAGGAGGAAGGCGATAACAGCAATCTTCCCGAATCCGATGGCTTGAATGGCGAGAATCTGCCCGAACCAACTCCATTGCAACGCTTTCACGGCTTGTACGGCGGTCAAAGAGGTAATGTGGTTACCCAGTCCTGAGGCGCAAGCAACCGTCAGCATGGCTTGAGCTACCAGGCCAAACACCTAGATTCAAGTAAGCTTGGCCTTTGAGGTTTTCCCAGGGAGGGCCGGTCTACCAGGGTGAGCATCGCCCAGAAATAATCCCACTTGAATGACCTGACAATGGAAGTATTGGTGTAGGTCCGCAGCGCCATCAGGACAAATGCGAGTGCCGCCTGGGCCCAAGTCACGCCCATGATCTCAGTCCCCTTGCCCCCATATGGGTAAGCAACGAAGGTGGGCTGCATTGGTTCAGCCATTGTTGGTCTTGTCGGAGAATTGGCCACGGTGTTGATGGGGCCGTATTGTCCTTATCCAAGAGGTGCACCTTTCCGGTAAACGCGAAAGTTGTCAAGGTGAGGAGGGGAATCAGGACTATTGCTCCTCATGAGCAGGTGAAAGCACACTTCTCCTAGCTCATGGAGAAGCCACTTGGTACCCCTTGCTGGACGTGATGGCTCGACCTCATCGACGGCTGATGCCGAAGTCTCCTGGAAGGCATGGGTTTCTCCGACCGCCGTGTTAGTGGCTTGAATTGCTTAAGGCACCAGGTCCCTGAAATCTGGCCCGAGTCACACAGTGTACTAGTAGTCACACAACGGGAGCTGAAGCCACGCATGTTCAAGGATGTGCAGCAGCGGAAGATGGCGTTCTGGTCAGTGCTCGTACACTGCCTCAGCCTCCACCCACCCCATGTAAGGTAGACAAGGATACCACACAGGTTTCAAGGTAGTTCGGACACTTGGTGGGCGCTCAGTTAGTCCTAGTGTACGAATTGTTTTGAGACCCGCGTGGATGCTTGCTTGGAAATAGTAGTAAATAGAAGTCGAGTGTGATAGTGATGGAACTTTAGCTTGGCTGCCAGGACCTCCTGCATTTCCATGGGCAGAGGTGATTCGTGGTTCACTCCCGGTCTAGCGGCCGCTGGATCCCAGTTCAGCTCCGTCGGCGTGGGCGGGGAACGGGGGAATTTATTCCTAAGAAGGTTGAGAATCTAGGGGAGCCGGCCCGCGAGGCTACTATTAAACTGGTGGAGCGTGTCGCCATGAATTGCCACTTTCCAGAACTTTGACCATCTCCGACAAAGGATCCACAAGCCACAGTTTAGCTTGCGACACGTCCACTAGCAGGCTTTATCATCATCAATCTGACGTAAGCCCTGAACTAAGAAGAGTGTGTTGTGCTTGAAGTCGCAAACCTATGCTTTCGCGTCGCAAGAGTCGTAAGTAGCAGGCTCGGACTGTTCGCATTTGAACTGGCCTATCAGCTTGACGCTGCCGTCGGCCTTCCATTGGCACCGCAAGCCTGGACTCATTGCCAGAGATGGATGTATCCAAGGAGATTGACAACGTCAGAAAGGCAGCGCAGGCCGATACTACCGGCAGCGGGCAAGCGCACGTCGATATGCTCGAAGCGATCCGCAAGCTCAACCTCGCGGTGGAGACCCCAGCGGAAACGCTGATGAGAATGCGATTTGAGGTATAGCAAACAGCTTGAACTACCTCCAGTCCTCACGCGCCGCCTGCGACATGTTTGCCCCAAGACCATTCGCTGAACCATCTTTCTCCAGCCCCTGCAACCCGCAGCGATCAGAATGGCCATCGAATCTGGCGTTCTCGAAGCTATTGGAGCGAGCAATGGCACCCCGGTCTCTGCACAAGCTTTGTCGCAGAAGACTGGATATGATGCGCTCCTGATCGGTATGGTTTAGCAACTGATCTAATCACCAGTCAAGCGAGATGGGGCACTAATGAAAGATTATCGTGCAGCTCGGATTATGCGGCTGGTAACTTGGGCTGGAGTCTGCGATGAGGCGGCAGAAAGTGAGTATGCCGCAAATGACATGACACACCTGATCAATACCCCGGCCATGTCTGGGGGGGAAAAGCATCAGTACGTCCATCATGCCATATAATGCAGAAATTTGCTAAAGATTAGTGAAGCTTTGACCTTTTCTACCCGATCGGAGCACAGATCGTGGACTACATGAATCAGACTGGCGTTCACCAATTCCCCACCCAGCCAGAGCAGAAGAGTCCGTTCGAATATACCTTTAAGATGTCATTTTGGGAATCTTTCGAGAGGAATCCGGATC